>ERZ724521.164-NODE-164-length-27193-cov-8.272570_pt1 | contig 27193 bp, 18 predicted proteins | sample MGYA00376054_ERZ724521 | MGnify/ENA primary metagenome ERZ724521 (study PRJEB28724, sample SAMN07190883) | activated sludge metagenome | isolation source: activated sludge of sewage treatment plant in Hong Hong | place: Hong Kong | collected 2016-03-17 ... | reverse complement strand
ATGAAGAGCCCGATCAGGATCAGGCCCAGGGCAAGGCGGCGCCAGCCGCGGTCAAACCACGAGGAAAGCGGGATCAGGACCACCGCCAGGCCAAGAGCCGGAATCAGGAAGCGCAGGTTGATCGCGAAGGCGCTGGGGTCGCCTTCCGGTCCGGCGGCGCTCAGCGGTGTGACCAGGTAGGCCAGGATGGCCAGCAGGGCAACCGCGCCGTGGGTGCGGGTCAGGCGCCCGTGGGCGGTGAACATGACCAGGAACAGACCACCCACGACCAGGGCAAAGAGGAGCGGCCATACGTGGCCAAAGCCCTGATCGAGACCGGGCACGAAGTAGTCCTTCCAGACCGCGGTGTCGGTCAGGTAATGAAAGACCGAGAAGTCGGAGCGACCGACCTGGAGGCGGTCGGGAGCCGGCAGGTCGAGCGGGCCGATCCTGGTGATCTGCGGCATCGGGTTGCCGGCCGCGAACAGGTTTCTCAGGTACCACCAGCCGCCGCCAATGAAGGCGGCGCCGAGCCAGACTCCGCTGGCCCGCAGACGCCGGCCCGGGATCGTCGCATAGATCACCGCGCAGGTGACCAGGAAGGCCGGGGCCAGGGCCGTCACCTTGGTTCCCGCGGCGAGGCCGATCGCCAGTCCCCCCGCCGCCATCGCCCAGTCCGGCGAGACCCGCCCCGGCGGATCCGGACGGCTGGTCGAGCGGTTCAGCATGATCGCGACGGAGGCGAGAATCAGGGCGGCCGCCATAACGTCGTTCTTGCCGGTGCCCGGCTCCCGCACGACCAGGGTGTGGGTGGCCATCAGCACGGCCACCCCGAGCATGGTCAGCTGCGGCCGGCCGTAGGGGCGGCCGACGCACCAGCCGGCCAGCAGCCCAAGCGCCAGCCAGCCGAGGTTGATGAAGATCGAGACGAAGTCGCGACCAGTCAGGACGATCGCGACCGCGTGGACGAGTTCCGAGTTCTGGGGGTAGAACCAGTTGAGGAAGACGGTCTCCGGATGGAAGAAGCCGGTCACCGACCCGGTGCGGGCGATCTCGGCCGCGAACGGCATGTGGTACCAGACCGAATCGAAGTTGGTGATGCCGTGGTCGAGGTTGTAGGAGGTGAAGGCGCCCCACTGGGCGAAGACGGCGAAGGCCGCCAGGAAGGCGAGGACCTGGGCTCCGGTGGAAACCGCCGGGGATGGCGGGACCGAGTCACCGGTCCCGGGCCGCCGCGGAACGAGCCGGAGCCATGCCGACACCGCGATCAGTCCGAGCAGGACCTCCAGGGGCAGGATTTCCAGCCAGCCGAAGAGGCCGAGCAGCTCGGCGGCCAGGACCAGCAGGCCGACCCCGGCCACCGCCTCGACCAGACGGGCAGGTGCGCCGCCCCACCCGGGCAGCAGACGGGCCCTGAGCCGGAACGCGGTGAAACCGGTGAAGCCCGCCACCAGGGCCAGGTGAACGAGCCCGGCGATGAAGTCAGCGAAACTCAATTGAGGCCACCGGCCTCGCCACTCCCTACCGGGAGTCGCCCTTGGTGCCGTTCACGACCCAGGCCGACTCCTCCGGCCTGATCATCCCCAGTCGCCGCGCCTCGCGCTGGAGCGTGGACTCGCTGCTGGCCCGCCGGAGCTGACGCTGCAGCATCGCCTGCTCGGCCTGGGCCTGGTGCAGCCGCACCTTGGTTTGCCCGGCCAGCCGGTAGGTGTGAACGGCGTTCCACAGTGGCTTGATCATCGCGGCGAACAGGAGAACGATCACGATCGCCAGCACGATGCGGCCGAAGCGGTCCCACTGGATCCGGCCCGCGCCCGGCTTGCCGGCGTTCCGGCGAGGGGCAGGCCGGCGGCGTGGCGGCCGCCGGGCATCGCCATAGGTATGCGCGCGCACCGACACGTCCGACCCTTCTAGGCCGGACGGTCAATTCCTTCAATTCCCTCGCTTCAGAACCGATACGCCGCCGAAACGGGCCCGTTCGCCCAGGTCTTCCTCAATCCGGAGCAGGCGGTTGTACTTGGCGACCCGGTCCGACCGGGAGGGCGCCCCGGTCTTGATCTGGCCGGCCCCCGTCGCCACGGCGAGATCGGCGATCGTGGTGTCCTCGGTCTCACCGGAACGGTGGGAGATCACCGCGGAGTAGCCGGCGTCGGCGGCCATGCGGATCGCCTCCAGGGTTTCGGTCAGGGTGCCGATCTGGTTGACCTTGACCAGGATCGAGTTGCCGACGCCCAGGTCGATTCCGCGCTTCAAACGGGCCGGGTTGGTCACGAACAGGTCATCGCCGACCAGCTGGACCGAATCGCCGAGCTTTTCGGTCAGCAGCTTCCAGCCGTCCCAGTCCTCCTCGTCCATGCCGTCCTCGATCGAGACGATCGGGAAGCGCTCCGCTGCCGACTGCCAGTAATCGGCCATCTGCTGCGGGCTGAGATCGCGGTCTTCGTGTTCGAGCCGGTAGACGCCATCCGAGTAGATCTCGGAGGTGGCCGGGTCGAGCGCGATGAAGACCTCTTCGCCGGGCTTGTAACCGGCTGCCTCGATGCCTTCGATCAGCATCTCGAGCGCCGCCTCGTTCGAGGAGAGGTCCGGGGCGAAGCCGCCTTCGTCACCGACCGCCGTGGCCAGCCCGTGCCCGGAGAGGATCTTCTTCAGCGAGTGGAACACCTCGGTCCCCACCTGCAGGCATTCGGAGAAGCTCGAGGTGCCGGCCGGCATGACCATGAATTCCTGGAAATCGACCGAATTGTCGGCGTGGGCGCCGCCGTTGAGGACGTTCATCATCGGCACCGGCAGGAGCGACGGGTCCGACTCGCCGTAGAGATCGCCGAGGTAGCTGTAAAGCGGGCGCTTCTCCATCGCCGCGGCGGCATGGGCAGCGGCCAGGGAGACGCCGAGGATCGCGTTGGCGCCGAGCCGGCCCTTGTTCTCGGTTCCGTCGAGGTCGATCATCAGCTTGTCGATGCCGGCCTGATCGGTAACGTCGAAGCCGAGCAGGGCCTCGCGGATCTCGCCGTTGACGTTGGCCACCGCCTGGTTGACCGACTTGCCGAGGTAGGCATCACCGCCATCGCGGAGCTCCACCGCTTCAAACTCACCCGTCGAGGCGCCGGAGGGAACGGCGGCGCGGCCGGTGAAGTCGTTTTCGAGAGTGACCTCGACCTCGATCGTGGGGTTGCCCCGGGAGTCGAGGATCTGGCGTGCGTGGACGGCTTCGATCGTGCTCATTAGCCGCCGATTCTAGAGATTGTTGCCCGGCCTCCGCCCCCGGCCCGGGCCTCGGGCGCCTACTTCTGGAGAGTCTCGGCGTGCCTTTCGGCCTCCGCCCTCAAAGCCAGTTCCGGGTCCACCCCGCGGCTCCTGGCCTCGGCCACCGCTTCCCAGAGCAGCCGTCCGATTTCAGCTTCGGCCTGTTCACGATCCGGGTTGGCCGCACCGGCATTCGCGGGGCGCTCCTCCGGGTCAAGCTTCCACTGGACCTTGTTCGCATAGATCAGGGCCGGCAGGGCCGGCTTCTTCCAGTCCTTCTCGGACTTCCTGCCTTCGACATCCCGCTTGATCTCGTCCCACTGGCGGCGGACGTCGTCGGCGGTCTCGATGCCTTCGCTCCTGCCGCTCTGCTCCGGCGGGTAGACATGCGGATGCCGGCGGATCAGCTTGTCGGTGAGCTGATTGGCGATCCGGGCCAGGTCACCTTCACCCCGTTCTTCCATCAGCAGGGAAAGGAACACGACCTGGAAGAGCACGTCCCCGAGTTCATCCCGCATCGCCGGGTCATCGCCCTCCCGGGCCGCCTCGGCCAGCTCAAAGGCCTCCTCGACCGTATGGGGGACGATCGAGCGGGCATCCTGCTCGCGATCCCAGGGGCACTTCTCGCGGAGTTCCCGGGTTACCCGGTCGAGCCGCTCGAGGGCTCCGGCGAGTTCGCCGGATTCCATTGCCACCCGCCTGCCGGCCGGTCCGCGGCTTGCTACTGGCCGGCCGCGGCGCCGAGCTGGCTCAGAGCGCCCGCCCCGCCGGCCCCGGCCGCGTCAGACTCCGCGTCGGAAGGCTGGACCGGCCGCTGCGGCAGGTTCTGGGTCTGGCCGAGCAGGGCACCGGGCGATGAGTTGCCACCCGGGGCCATCGGCTTCGGCAGCTCGATCGGGGCCGGGCAGGCCAGATCGGGGTTCTTGCCGGCACCGGCCTCGTAGCACTTGGGATCGGCGGACTCGAGGCGACCGTCGCTTTCGAAGTTGTCGCAACGCTCGACCGTGTAGTCGGACGCACAGAAGGTGCGGGACTTCCACTTCGAGTTGTAGTCGGACACGAAGTCGCTCATCGCCTGCTGCTGCAGGGTCGGCAGCAGCTGCTGCTTGATCTGATCGCGGACATCGTCGAGTGGCTTGGTTTCTTCCGGCGTGATCTTGGTGACGCGGAAAACGTAGAACTGCTTGCCGGACTCGATCGGACCTTCGATCGTCCCTGCCTCGGCGCTCATGATGTCGGCGCCGGCCGGGTCGGGGAAAGCACCCTCAGTGGCGACGGTCTTTCCGCCCTCGGTCTTGCTCGAGTGGACCGAAAGCTTCTTGGCGACCTTGGCGAATTCCTCGTCCGTGGGGTCGTCACCCAGCTCGCTGATCGCCTGCTCGGCATCGGCCTTCTTGTCGGTGACGATCAGGCGAATGTCCCGGGTCTCCGGCGTGGTGAAGCTCTCCTTCGAGGATTCGTAGAAGTTCTCGATCTCCGAGTCCGGGACATCGGTGACGGACTTGGTGATCTGGTCCTGGATCTTGCGGCTCAGGACCTGGAGTTCGACCCGGTCGCGAACTTCGGCCATCGTGAAGCCGCTGGACTTGAGGAAGTCATTGAATGCCTTGGGCGTCGGGAACTGGTCCTTCTTGATCGTCGCGAGTTCGTTGTCGATTTCACGATCGGTGGCGGTCACGCCGAGTTCGTTTGCCTCGCCGGCCAGCCAGGCCTGGTCAAGCAGGTCGTTGATCGCCGCTTCCTTGACCTGGTCGTACTGGGCGTCGCCCTCCTTCGGTGCCGCCTGCAGGCCGCCGCGCTTCCAGGTCTGTTCGAAGGACCGGTTGTAATCCTCCTCCGTGATGCTGCCCTTCCCGTCGGGCACGTCCTGCACGGTGATGATGTCGCCACTTTCAACGCCGGGCTTGCTGACGCCTTGTGCAATTGCGATACCCGCAAAGAGAACCACCAAGATGGCTCCGAAAAGAATCAGACCGAATTTGCGTGCGCCGCTCATGCAGTGGCTCCTCCTGGAAAGGTGATGTGGCTGGTCGCTGAAACTACGACTGGCGGAGCATACCCACATCGGCCAGTGCGCGGCCCAGTTCGGACACCGTTGCGAGCCGTTTGGCGGGGTCGTTGTCGATTCGGACCGAGAGTTCATGGGAACGCCATTCGTAGAGCGCTCCCGGCACCGATTCGCGGATCGCAGCCGCCGCTTCGGAATCGAGCTCGATTCCGGAGACCGTGAGCTTGCCACCGCGGAACTGGACCTGCTCCACCCCGGCCGAGCCGAGGTCGATCCGGGCCTGCTGGAGCGTGATCAGGTTCTCGACGTCTTCCGGCAGGGGACCGAACCGGTCGATCAGCTCGTCGGTGATCTGGCGCAGGTCTCCCGGGCGGCGGGCAGCGGCGATCCGGCGGTGGATGTCGATCTTGGCCGCTTCGAAAGGCACGTAGCTCGCCGGCAGGTAGGCGTTGACGCCGATGTCGAAGCGAACCGGTTCCGGCTCCCCGGCCGACTCTTCCCGCCCGGCCAGGTCAGCCACCGCCTCGTCGATCAACTGGCAGTAGAGCTCGAAGCCGACCGCCGCGACGTGGCCGGACTGCTCGTCCCCGAGCAGGTTGCCGGCCCCGCGAATGTCGAGGTCGCGCATCGCGATGCGAAAGCCGGAGCCGAGCTCGGTGTGGTCGGCGAGGGTCGCCAGGCGGGTTGAGGCTTCCGCGGTGAGCGACTCTTCCGAGGGGTAGAGCAGGTAGGCGAAGGCGCGCTCGCGGGAGCGCCCGACCCGACCCCTGATCTGGTACGCCTGGGCGAGGCCGAGGTGGTCGGCCCGGTCGACGATCAGGGTGTTGGCCGCGGGGATGTCAATCCCCGACTCGATGATCGTGGTGGCGACCAGGCAGTCGGCGTCACCCCTGAGGAAGTTCAGCATCGCCGCCTCGAGCTCCTGATCCTCCATCTGGCCGTGGGCAACCTGGATCCGGACCCCGGGCACCAGCGCCCGGAGGCTCTCGGCGGCCTCGTCGAGTGATTCGACCCGGTTGTGGAGGAAGAAGACCTGGCCCTTGCGGCTGATCTCCCGCTTGATCGCCCGTTCCACCAGCTGTTCGTCCCAGGGGCCGACGTAGGTGCGGACCGGGCGACGACCCTCGGGCGGGGTCTCGATCACCGAGATGTCCCTCAGTCCGGACATCGACATCTGCAGAGTCCGCGGGATCGGGGTCGCCGACATTGAAAGCACGTCCACCTTGAGCTTCATCTGGCGCAGCAGTTCCTTCTGCTTGACCCCGAAGCGCTGTTCTTCGTCAACCACGATCAGACCGAGGTCCTTCGCCCGGACGTCCCGGGAGAGCAGCCGGTGGGTGCCGATCAGGACGTCAACCTTGCCCTCGCCCCATTCGGCGACCACCTGTTTGACCTCGGCGGGCTTGCGCAGGCGGCTGACCCCGTCGACCCGGAAAGGCAGGTCGGCCAGGCGTTCGCGGAAGGTGCCGAGATGCTGCTGGGCGAGGATCGTGGTCGGGGCCAGGATCATCACCTGCTTGCCGTCCGAGGCGGCCTTGACCGCGGCCCGGATCGCCACCTCGGTCTTGCCGTAGCCGACGTCGCCGCAGACCAGCCGGTCCATCGGCTGCTCGGATTCCATGTCGGCCTTGACCGCCTCGATCGCCTCGATCTGGTCGGCCGTCTCCCGCCAGGGGAAGTTCGCTTCAAGCTCCATCTGCCATTCCGAGTCGGGGCTGAAGGCGTGGCCCTTGCGGGTCTTCCGCTCGGCGTAGAGGTTGACCAGCTCGCCGGCGATCTCGTCGGCGGCGCCGCGGGCGCGGGCCTTCATGTTCAGCCACTTCCTGCCCCCGAGGGCGGAAAGGGTGGGGGTGCCTGCCCCGCCGGAATAACGCGAGAGCTTGGCGAACTGGTCGGTGGGCACATAGACCCGGTCCTCGCCCTTGTATTCGAGGTAGAGGTAGTCGCGGGTGATGCCGCCCACTTCGCGGGTTTCGAATCCGGCGAAGCGGGCGACCCCGTGGTCTTCATGAACCACGAAGTCGCCGACCCTCAGTTCGGAGAAGGTGAGCCGGCCGCGAACGGCTTCCGGAGCCCTTTCGTCAGCCCGGCGGCGCCGGTTGAGCAGCCGGCGGAAGGGCAGTACCGCGACCTTGGTCCGGGGGGAAACGAAGCCCTCCGCCAGCCGTGATTCGACCAGACTGACCCCGGGCTCGATCGAAACCGGCCCCTGGTCGACGATCTTCGTGTCGAGCCGGTCAAAGCCGTAACGGGCCCTTTCAGCCTCGCCGCGGGAGTCGAAGGCGACGATCGTCCGGTACCCGGCCTCGACCAGCTTCCGCAGTTCCGCTTCGGCTTCCTTGAGGTTGCGGGCCGGCGTCTCGGCGCTCATCGCCCGGAGCGCCCCTTCGCCCTCGCCCGGGCGGACGAGAATCAGCGACGCCCGCTGGTTCAGCGGCCCGGCCACGTCCTCGTAGAGGTGCCGGGCGTCATCGGCATGCATCGCCGTGGTGACGTCCTCCCAATGGTCCTTCAGGGCCGGCTCGATTTCCTCGTCGGCGGTCAGGATCACCGCGGTCGAATCGGGGATCAGGTCCAGCGGGGCGCGAAAGTGGTCGAGCGGCAGGGCCTCGGTCAGGTCGAGGTCGGTCTCGTTCTCACGGGCCTCGGCGATGATCAGTTCGGCCATCTCGCGGTGTTCGGCGTCCAGTTCGGCCGCCGGGGAGAGCTCGATTGATTCCGCCTGCCCGAGCGATCGCTGGGTGAAGGTGGAAAACCAGCGCATCGATTCGATCTCGTCGCCGAAGAAATCGACCCGGGTGGCCCGGTCCTCGGTCGCCGAGAAGACGTCGAGGATGCCGCCCCGGACCGCGAACTGGCCGCGTTCCTGGACCTGGTCCACCCGTTCGTAGCCGGCCGCGACCAGGTCGGCCGCGACTTGCGAGGGATCATGTTCCTCGCCGACCGTGAGCCGGAAGCCGGCCGGCCGAAGCGAAGCGTCGGGCACCGATTCGGCGAGCGCGATCGCGGAGGCGACCACGACCGGGGGGTGAGCCTCCTCGCGGCCGAAGGAATCGAGGGCGTCGATCCTGAGGCCGGTCAGATGCGGCGGCGGGGTTACCTGCGAGGCATAGCCGGTGCCGCGGGAAGGGTAGGAGCGAACCATGCGGTCACCGAGGAATGCCCCCAGCGCGGCGGCCATCTCCCGGGCCGACCGGTCGTCGGGCGTGACGATCAGGGCCGGGCGGTCTTCCAGGCCGAAGTCATCTTCGAGCATGGCGGCAATCAGGGCCGGCCGCAGGGTGGCGGAGACTTCCGCCCGGACCGTTGTTCCGGCGGAACCGGCGACGGCCTCGCGGACCTCGGCCGAGAGGCGGGAGATCTGCTCGTCCTCGAGCAGCAGGTCGATTGTCGGGCGCAGGGTCACGGCCACCGATCAAAGCACGAACCTGAAAGCGAAAAGCGCCCGGTGGTCAGGGAGAGACCGCCGGGCGCCTGTATTTCTGCGTTTGAGGTTGCCCCGCCGGGCGACTGTCAGCCGTGGAGGATTGCCAGGACCTGGGTCGTGGCGGTTTCGTCGGCGACGCTGGCGGTGCGGGAAATCGGGTGGGGATGGTCGATCAGACCCTCCGGATCGACGGCTTCGTAGAGGTCGGCGAGCCGGGCGATCGCTTCCTGCCCGTAGGCGGTCTCGCGACCGGTCCTCCGGGGCATGAAGTTGAAGTAGGTCCGACCGCGGCCGAAGTCCGAGAGGACATCGACGGCGTGGTTCATGGTCTCCGCCACATCGGGGAAACCGACCACGAAGAACAGGTACTCGCCGTCAATCCGGTCGCTGGCGCCGCCGCCGGGGGCCGGTCGACCCAGCGCTCCCCCCATGTGGCGGATCTCCACCATCATCGCCCCGCAGCCGGTCACCGGCTGGGCGAACTCGGCGGTCAGCTGGACCGCCTCCGGGGGAAGCCGATCGAGCAGAACGTGCTCGAAGGCATGGGGCGGCTCTGCCGGATCGATCTCCGGGTCGGTGTACTCCCGCAGGAAGGCTTCGGGGTCGGTGTCCCGGACCGTGTTCAGCATCGGCTTCAGGTCGGTCAGGGGCTTCAGGATCGGGGCCAGCTCTTCCGCCGCGCGGGGGGCCGTCACGACCACGACGGTCAGGGCCGGCCCTTCGGGCGGATGCATGAAGCGGACCGCGCTGGTCACGTCGTCGTCGATCCGGCGGGTCCATTCGGACCACGCGCCGAGCACCCGCTCCGCGTCCTCGATGCCCCAGCCGAGCACTCCACCGGCCATCCGCGGCACGGGGGTCAGATCGATCTCGAGCTCGGTGATCACGCCGAAGCCGCCACCGCCGCCGCGCAGGGCCCAGAACAGGTCGGGGTCGGATCCGGCATCGATGCGGCGGATCCGGCCGTCAGGCATGACCAGTTCGGCCGAGCGGATCGCGCTGCTGCCCAGCCCCAGGTGGCGGGACATGAAGCCGACGCCGCCACCCATCATGTAGCCGGTGACGCCGACCGTGGCGGCCGATCCGAACGGTGCGGTGAGCCCGTGCTCGTTGGCGGCCGAGATCAGCTCCATCCACTGGGTGGCGCCGCCGATCCGGGCGGTCCGGGCGAGCGGATCGATCTCGACCTTGTCGAATGCGCTCATGTCGAGCAGGACGCGATCCGAGGTGTCACCGATCGGCGGGATGCCGTGCCCGGTCGAGAAGACGACCACCTTGCGACTCTGGCGGCCCGCTTCGACGAGGGCCGAGGCGACTTCTTCGGGGGTTTCCGGCGCCATGCGGGCCGCCGCGGGAAGGAGGTTTATGAGAGAAGGCGTTGACATGGCTGGCAGAATCCACGGCACAGGTTGCGCCCGGATTGCGGCGAAATGACTGTCACCTTGCGATGAGAAATCCCCGGATCACACTTTGCGGCCGTTTGAACGTGAACTGGGACGGCGAGGATCTCGGCGAATCCCTGCCGGGGCGCCAGGGCAGGCTGCTTTTTGCGTACCTTGCGCTGAACCGGCACCGTCCGGTCAGACGGGATGAACTGGTCGAGGCGCTTTGGGCCGAAGAGGGCTTGCCAAGTGGCGGAGAGGCACTGCTGGCGCCCCCTCTTTCGCGCCTGCGCAAGGCCCTTGGCCCGGGGCGGCTCGAGGGCCGCTCCGAACTCGAGCTCGCCCTCGGCGATGATGCCTGGGTCGATTGGGAGGCAGCCCAGGCCGGGATCGAAGAGGCTCGCCTGGATGAATCGGCCGGTCGGCACCGGGAGGCCTACGAGCTGGCGGGCGAAGCCGAGAAGATCCTTTCCGGCGGGCTGTTGCCCGGGCTCGAGGCGGGCTGGATCGACGAATACCGCAACGAACTCGACGACCTGCGGCTGCAGGCGCTGGAGCTGATCGCCAGGTCCGGCAGCCAGCTCGGCGAGGCCGAACGGGCGCGCGGGGAACGGTCCGCACGGATGGCGGTGGAGGCCGCGCCGTTTCGCGAATCGGCCCGCACCGCGCTGATCGAAGTGATGGAAGCCCAGGGCAACGTTGCCGAAGCGCTCCGGGCCTACGACGAGTTCCGGGTCCTGCTCCGCGACGAACTGGGAACCTTTCCCGCCCCGGAACTGAATGCCGTCCACGAGCGGCTGCTAAACGCACATGAGGGCGTCGCCGCGGAAAAGGACACGGGCTCGCAGACTGCCAGCCCGGAGGCTGCGGCCGCGGTCCCGGCTGAACGGCAGGCAACCCCGGAGCAGATCGGCCGGCTGATCGACCCCCGGATCGGCGAAATCGGGCTGGTCGGCCGCGAGGAGATCCTGGCCCAGCTGAACCATGAACTGGACCTGGCGGTCGCGGGTGACCTGCGGATCGCCCTGCTGGCCGGCGACGGCGGCATGGGCAAGACCAGAATCGCCGCCGAGCTGGCCGCCGGGAGGGATGACGTGACCGTCCTCTACGGCCGCTCGGAACCGGATGAGATCCGCCCCTTCCGAATCTGGTCGGGCCTGCTCCGCTCGGCGATGCGGCAGGCCGGGGACATCCCCCCGGCCGAAATCGTCGGCGGCGACGGCCCGACCCTGGCCCGGATCCTGCCGGAGCTGGTCCGCAGCATGGAACTGCCGGCCCCGGGACCGGCCGGTGACCTCGAGTCCGAGCGCCGGGCCCTGTTCGGCGCGGTGATGCGAATGATCGGCCGGCTGACCGCCCGGCAACCGATGCTGATCGTGCTCGACGACCTTCACTGGGCGGATCGCTCGACCCTGATGCTGCTGGCCAGCCTGGCCGGCGACAACCCGCCCGGCGGGGTGCTCGCCCTGGGCATCTACCGGGACACGGAACTGCCCGAGGACAGCCTGCTGCCGGAGACCCTGACCAACCTCCAGCGCCGGCTGCCGACCCTGAAGCTGGAAGTTGAAGCGCTCGGAAGCGAAGACGTCGGCCAGCTGATCGGCGGCCGACTGGACGCGGCCCTGGCCGGTTCGCTTCACGACCAGACCGGCGGCAACCCCTTCCTGATCGAACAGCTGGTCCGGCACCTCGAGGAGACCGGCATCGGCGACCCCGGAAACGCCCCGGCCGAGGTCCGGCAGATCATCTCCCAGCGGGTCAACCACCTGCCCGATGGCGGCCCCGACCTGCTCCGCCGGGCCGCCCTGATCGGCCGCGACTTCGACCTTTCGATCCTCCTGGAGACGACCATCTGGGACGAGGACTCGGTGATCGACCTGCTCGACGCCGCCGTCGCCGCCGGGCTGCTCGACGAATCCCCGACCGTCCCCGGCCGCTACTCGTTCGTACACGCCCTGCTCCGCAGCACCCTGGAGGAGGAACTGGGGTTGACCCGCCGGGCGATGATCCACCGCGACATCGGCGAAGCGATCGAACGCCAGACCGCGAGCCGCCCGGAGAAGCGGGTCGGGGAGAAGGCCTGGCATTTCACCCAGGCGGGGCCTGCCGAAGCCGACCGGGCCGTCCACTGGGCGACCCAGGCGGCTGAACAGGCGGAAGCACGGCTCGCCTACGACGAGGCGGTCGACTTCTTCGACGGGGCGATCGCCGCGGCCCGGGCCGACGAGCCGGTCGACCAGGGACGGCTGGCCCGGCTGCTGCTCAGCCAGGCCAAGGCGAAATGGAAGAACGGAGCCCTGCAGGCAGCCGGCGACACCTTCCTCGAGGCGGCGAAGGCGGCCCGGGAATCAGGTCTGCCCGAGCTGGCTGCCCAGGCGGCGATCGGCAGCCGCTGGGGCGGCTGGGATGCCTTCGACGCCGATCTGGCCGAGCAGCTCTCGCTGATGAGACAGGCCCTGGGAAGCCTGCCCCCGGTGGACAGCCCGCTCCGGGCCGAATTGATGGCGATGCTGGGTCACACCCTCTACTACGGCAGCGGCCAGGCCGACGAAGCCCGGCAGCTGGCCGCTGAGGCAATCGAGATGATCTCCCGCATCGACGCTCCGGAAGCCGAATTCGGCGTGATTCAGGGAACCGCCTTTCTGCGCTGGCAGCCACTCAACCGGGATCAGAGACTCCCGGCCTCGGAGCGGATGCTGGAAATTGCCGAGCGTCTCGACGATCATGAATTGATCGGCCAGGCCCTGGTCTCCCGGCAGCTTTCCCTGCTCAACCTCGGCCGCGGTGCCGAAGCCGAAGCCGATCGCAGTCGCCACTACGCGATGAGCGAAACACTGCCGCAGATCCGGGTGATTTCAAAGGCAATGCGGGCCTGCTCCTGGTTCATGACCGGCGACTGGCAGGACGGCGAGGACCTCTTCAGCGAACTCGAGGCGGAAGGGATGCCCCGCGGAGCCGCCCTGCTCCTCGAAGACGCGCTCCGCTTCATGGTCCGGGCGCAGCAGGGCGCCCTGGCCGAGCACCTCGGCCGGCTCGAGCTCTTCGAGGCGGGCGCGAAAGGCTGGGAGATGTGGCCGACCTGGCGGCTCGGACTGCTGCTCGCCAAGGCCCAGGCCGGCCAGCTCGATGAAGTTCGCGAACTGATCGCCGAGAAGGGCTATGAAAGCCTGGATGAGACGAGGGACATCAACGCGACCCTGCTCCCCTTCTGCGCGGTCGGCAACATGCTGGCCGGCGAGCTGGAGGACCGCGACGGGGCGGCGAAGCTGGTCGATCTGCTCACCCCCTTCAGCGGCGAATGGATCATGATCGCCCGGATCGGGTCGACTCTCGGGCCGGTCGACATGCACCTCGGGGAGCTCCACCTCCTTTGCGGAGAGCATCGCGAGGCAGCTACCGCGCTGGAACGGTCGCTGGTGGCCTGCGAGGCGATGGATGCCGTCCCCTACCTCGCGCGAACCAAACTGGCCCTCGCCTCAGCCTTCGGGGAAATGGGCGATCCGGACGGGCAGGAACGAAGGATGGAGCTTCGAAACGAGGGCGAGCAGGTCGCGAAGAGACTCGACATGCAGGCGATCCTCAGGCGTCACATCCGGTCCTGAACCGATTCGCGCCGACCGGGCCGGTTGGATAAGTTGCCGCAGTGGCAAATCCGGAAATAACGGTTTGCGGCCGGCTCACCGTGGCATGGGATGGTGAGCAACTGGAAGGAGAGCTTCCCGGCCGTCAGGGGCGACTGATTTTCGCCTACCTGGTGCTGAACCGTTCCCGACCCGTGCGCAGGGATGAACTGGTCGAAGCGCTATGGGCCGACGAGGGCCTGCCCAGCGGCGGCGAGGCGTTGCTGGCGCCTCCGCTCTCCCGGCTGCGGAAGGCCCTGGGCAAGGACCGGCTGCAGGGCCGGGCCGACCTTTCGCTTCAGCTCGGGGAGGAAGCACGGATCGACTTCGAGGTTGCCCAACAGAAGCTCGCCTCGGCCCAGAACGTGGCCGGGAACCCGGATGCGACAGCGGATCAGCTCGAAGCCGGGTGGGACGACTCCCGTGAAGCCGCCGGCATTCTCGAGGGCGGCCTGCTGCCCGGCCTGGAAGCCCGCTGGATCGAGGAGCACCGGCTCTACTTCGAGGAGCTTCGCCTCAAGTCGCTCGAAACCGTGGCCCGGATCGGGGCCCGCCTCGGAACCGCCCAGCAGGCCCAGGCAGAACGGGCGGCCCGGAACGCGGTAGAGGCCTCCCCGTTTCGCGAATCGGCCCGGGCCGCGCTGATCGAACTGCTCGAAGCCCAGGGGAATATCGCCGAGGCGCTGCGGGCCTACGAGGAAATGCGGGTGCTGCTTCGCGACGAGCTCGGCACCTTCCCGGCTCCGGAGCTGACCGCGATCCACGAGCGCCTCCTGAACGCCCACGAGACTCCGGCCGCCGCGACCGGGGCCCCGGCCCCGGCCCGGCCCGCCCCGGCGCCCAAACCTGCCGTGACACCGAAGGTGATCGGGCAGGAGATCGACCCCCGCGTCGAGGGCGGTTTCCTGATCGGGAGGGAGCACATCCTCGACCAGCTCAGGGCCGAACTGGACCTCGCGGCGAGCGGGGAACTGAGGATTGCCCTGCTGGCCGGCGAGGGCGGAGTCGGAAAGACCAGGCTGGCGGCGGAGCTGGCCTCCAGCCGGGATGACATAACCGTCCTCTACGGTCGCTCGGAACCGGATGAGGTGCGTCCCTTCCGGATCTGGTCGGGGCTGCTGCAGTCGGCTGTGCGTCAGCTCGGTGACATAGACCCGGCCGAAATCGTCGGGGGCGACGGCCCGACCCTTTCGCGGCTTTTGCCGGAGCTGACCCGCCGCATGGGCCTGCCGGCTCCGGGACCGACCTCGGACCTCGAATCCGAGCGACAGGCCCTGTTCGGAGCGGTGATGAGAATGATCGGCCGGTTCTCGGCGAGGCGACCGATGCTGATCATCCTCGACGACCTGCACTGGGCCGACCGTTCGACGCTGCGCCTGCTGGCCAGCATGGCCGGCGAGAATCCGCTGCGGAGCATTCTCGCGGTCGGCATCTACCGCGATACGGAACTGCCGCCCGAGAGCCATCTGCCGGAGACCCTGAGCCAGCTGCAGCGCCGGTTGCCGACCACGCGCCTCCAGGTCCAGGCCCTCGACGAAGCCGAAGTCAGGGACCTGATTTCGGGTCGACTCGACGAGAAGCTGGCGCCGCTGATCCGCGACCAGACCGGCGGCAACCCCTTCTTCATCGAGCAGATGATCCGGAACCTCGAGGAATCGGGCGAACAGTCGCCTTCGCTGGTCCCGCCGGAAATCAGGGAGATCATCTCCCAGCGGGTTTCCCGCCTGCCCGAAGGGGGGCCCGAGCTGCTCGGCCGGGCGGCCCTGATCGGCCGCGATTTTGACCTCGGCATTCTCGGCCGCACGACCAGCGACGATGACGACCGGATCATCGAACTGCTCGATACCGCGGTCAGCGCCGGGCTGCTGGACGAGTCGTCCGCGGTGCCCGGCCGCTACTCCTTCGTTCACGCGCTGGTTCGCAGCTCGTTGAGCGACAGCTTCAGCCTGACCCGGCGGGCCGCGATTCACCGCCGGATCGGCGAAGCGATCGAACAGCGCAACCAGAACCGTTTCGGTGGCCAGCGGAACGACGATCTGCCGGTGCTCGCCTGGCATTTCTCGCAATCCGGCCCGGCCGAAGCCGACCGCGCAATCAATTACGCAAACCAGGCGGCAAGACAGGCCGAGGAGCGGCTCGCCTACGACGAGGCGGTGGATTTCTATGACGCGGCGATCAACGCCTGCCGCGCCGACGAACCGGTCGATCAGGGCCTCCTGGCCGAGCTCCTTCTGAGCCGGGCCGAGGCGGAGTGGCGGATGGCCCTCCTGCCGCAATCGGGCCGGACCTTCAGCGAGGCGGCGGCAGCGGCGAGGGAATCCGGGATTCCGGAGCTGCTTGCGCGGGCCGCGATGGGCACCACCTGGGGCAGCTGGGACACCTTCGAAAGCGACCGGGAGGAGCAGGGCCGCCTGCTGCGGGAGGCGCTCGAGGCGATCGGTCCCGGGGACAGCCCGTACCGGGCCCAGCTGCTGTCATCGCTCGCCCAGATTCTCTACTTCAGCGACGGTCGTTCCGCCGAAGCCCGGGAGATGGCCCTGGAAGGCACCGGGATGGCCGACCGGCTGGATGACCCGTACACGTTTTTCGTCTCCAACATTGCGGCCACCTTTCTCCGCTGGGAACCCGACGGGACCGAATCCAGGCTGCCGATGGCAGACCGGCTGGTCAAGGTGGCCGAATCTTCCGAGGATCCGGAAGACCTGGCCGAAGCCCTGAGCTGGCGGTCGGTCGTTCAGGTCTGTCTCGGTCACCGGGCCGAGGCCGATGCCGACCTGGCCCGCTTCGATGTCCTGGCCAAGACCCTGCCCCAGATCCGGGTCAATCAGGCCGCCCTCCACACCGCCCGGAAGGTCCGCGAAGGACGCTGGGCCGAGGCCGAGCAGCTGATCGCGAAAACCATCGCGCAGGAGATCCCGAACACCGCCCGGATCGCCCTGACCGACCCGCTGCTCTTCATGATCCGGGCCGAGCAGAACCGGCTCGGCGAGCATTTCGACCAGGTCAAGGCGATGGCTGCCCAGTCAACGAGCTGGGAGCACTGGCCGACCTGGCGGATGGGCTACTACCTGGCGATGACCCAGTGCGGCCGCGGGGACGAGGTCCTCGAAAGGGTCGACCGGTTCAACCAGGCGGACGTGGAAGCGATCGAAACCCGCAACATCACCTTCCTCTCATTCTGCGCGCTCGGCTCGATGGTCGCCTGTGAGATCGAGTTCAGGCGAGGGGCGGAAACCCTGGTCAATCTGATGGAGCCTTACGTCGGTGAATGGGTGATCACCGGACCGGCAGGGTCGGCGCTCGGCCCGGTGGAAATGCACCTGGGCGAGATCTGCCTGCTGCTGGGCCGGGACCGTGAGGCCGCCACCTGGCTGGAACGCTCGGTCGACAACTGCGAAGGGATGGGCGCCCGGCCCTACCTCGCCCACTCGAAGATGCACCTCGCTCTTGCCCTCCGGCGCCTCGGCAACCCCGAACCGGAAAGAGCCGAAGAACTAATGAGCTCCGGCCAACAAATAGCCGAAGAACTAGACATGCAGATGCTCCTGAACCGCATAAACCGCTGGTCCTGACAGACCCGAACCGCGGCAGAGCCGGAGCGAAGCTCCCCGACACCGGGCCCTTAGTGCAAGCCTGGACCCGAACGCTGCCACTCGACCTGGCCCCGCCCTTCGGCTTCCGACCGCCCCTCGATGTCATCCCACTCGTGGAGCATCCGCTTCAGTCGGGCGACCCCTTCGGGGTCATGGGCGGCGATCCGGCCGGCCAGCTCGAGCGCGGTGTTCTCGGTTGCGGCACCGGGTGCGGCCTGGTTGATCAGGCCCATCCTCAGGGCTTCGTCAACCTTGACCGTGTTCGAGGAGAGCAGCAGGTACTTGGCGTGGCTGAGCCCGCAAAGGGTGACCAGCCGGGCCGGGCCGACCGGCACTCCCAGCGCCGCCCCGGGGAAGCGCATCTGCAGGTTCGAGCCGCCGATCCGGATGTCGCAGGCGGCCGCGATCTCCGCTCCGCCCCCGACCACGTAACCGTGGCAGGCGGCGATGGTCGGTTTGGGAAACTGGACGACCGCGTCGTAGAGGTCTGCGAAAAGCTGCATCTTGTTGACCTTGGCTTCGTCATCGATGTCTTCCTTGATGTCGGCGCCGGCCGAGAAGGCCATGTAGTCGGTCGAGGAGAAGACCAGCACCTTTGCGCCTTCGTCACCGCGGGCCACCGCGATGTGCTCGATCAGTTCGACCAGCATTTCCGTGTTGATCGCGTTCATCGCCTTGGGCCGGTCGAGCTGGATCAGGGCAACTCCGCGGTCGTCTACTTCATAGGTGGTCAGGCTCATGGCAGCTTCGCTTTCCTCGGTTCAGTCGCCGTCAACGGTTTCCCCGGCGGCGATTCGCTCGACAAGTCTTTCGGTTTCCCTGGCCCCATCATCGATCAGTTCCTCGACCTGCTCCCGGCTTTCGGAGAACTTCCCGAGCACGTAGGCCGCGACGCGTTCGGGATCGGTCGAATCGGGTCGATCGACCCCGATCCGGACCCGCCAGAAACCGGCCGATCCGAAACCCTGTTTCAGGCTCTTGACGCCGTTGTGGCCGGCGGCACCGCCGCCGAGGCGGGTGCGGATCTCACCGAAGGGAAGGTCGATCTCGTCGTAGACGGCGATAACCCGGTCGAGCGGGATCTTCTTTGACCCGCGGGCCGGGCCGGCCGACTTCCCGGACTCGTTCATGTAGGTGAGCGGGGTCATCAGCACCACTCGCGGGCCGCCGGGCCGGATCCGGCCCTCGGTGATCCTGGCGCCGAACTTGTCTTTGGCCCGCGGCATTTCCCAGCGCTCGGCCAGCCGGGCCGCGACCATGAAACCGGCGTTGTGGCGGCTGCGCTCGTACTCCCTGCCCGGGTTGCCGAGCCCGACCACGAGGATCGGGGCATCGGACCCTTCTTCCGGGTCGGAGCGGCGCAGGAAAGACAGGGCCTACTCCTCGCCGGAGGAGCCTTCGTCGCCGCCCTCTTCGCCTTCGGCAGCTTCCTCGCCGCCCTCTTCGCCTTCGCCGACCACTTCCGGTTCGGCTTCCAGATCCACTTCCGGCTCCTCTTCGACGCGCGGCGGCGAGAGGGTCACCAGGGTGACCTCGGCGGGATCATCGGCGATCAGCGTGACGCCTTCGGGCGCAACGAGCTGCTCGAGGGTGAGCGTGTCGTTGATCTCCATCTCGGAGACGTCGAGGGTGATCGAGTCCGGGATGTCGGTCGGCAGCGCCTCGACGGTCACTTCGCGGGTGACATGCTCGAGCACGCCGCCCTGCTTGACGCCGGGGCTGACATCGTCACCGGTCAGCTCGACCGCGACCTCGGCCTGAATCGCCTGGTTGAGGTCGACCTGCTGGAGGTCGAGGTGCTGGAGATCGCCGCGCACCGGGTGGTGCTGCTGCTCCTTGACCACGACCGGAACCGCATCGCTGCCTTCGATGTGAAGATCGAACAGCGCGTGGCCTTCACCCAGGATCACCCGGGCGTCGCGACTTTCGACCTGAAAGGTGGTCGCTTCCTTGCCGTCCGAGTAGACGACCCCGGGGACCTTGCCGTCACGGCGGAGGCGCTTGGAGATTCGGGAGCCGAAATCGGTGCGGGTTGTGGCGTTGAGTGTTGCTCGATCTGAAGACATTGGACAGAACAGGATAGGGAAAGTTCTACGCTTGAGGCATGGCGGACGATTCAAAGATCCCCAAGGGCAGGCTCCGTCGCTCGGCAAAGCTGGGCACGGCGATCGGCTCGCAAGGCGCCAAGTACGCCGGGACAAAGGCCTCGGGCCTGTTTCGGGGTGAAGATTCGAGCCAGGAGAAGCTGGACGAACGGCATGCCGAAACCGCCGCGAAGATGGTCGCCACGCTCGGTCAGATGAAGGGCGCGGCGATGAAGATCGGCCAGTTCGCCTCCTTCATCGACATCGACTTCATCCCCGAGGAGTACCGCGAGATCTACCAGGAGCAGCTGGCGAAACTGCGTTCCGAAGCGCCTTCGATGCCCTGGGAAGAGGTCGTCAAGGTGCTGAAGGAGGAATACGACGGCGAGCCGATCGAGCAGCTCTTCGACTCGATCGAGCACGAAGCTTTCGCCGCCGCCTCGATCGGCCAGGTCCACCGCGGCCGCCTGATCGACGGACGCGAGGTCGCCGTCAAGATCCAGTACCCGGGGATCGCCGAGGCGCTGGAGTCGGATCTCAAGAATGCCGGGATGCTGGTGCGGATGGCCCGGGCGCTCGCCCCGGGGCTGGACGCCCGGGAAGTCACCCGCGAACTCCGCGAAAGGGTGCTGGAAGAGCTCGACTACGAATACGAAGCCCAGAACCAGCGTTCCTTCGCCCGCGCCTACCGTGGCCATCCCTTCATTTACGTCCCCGATGTGATCACTCGCCTTTCCCGGCGCCGGGTGCTGGTCACCGAGTTCGTCGAGGGGATTGGGTTCGAGGAGATCCTCGAACTCGATGACGAGGAGCGCAGCCGTTTCGGCGAGATCCTCTTCCGCGGCAGCTTCGGCTCGATCTACCACCTGCAGCACTTCAACGCCGACCCCCACCCCGGCAATTACCTGTTGATGAAGGACGGCCGGGTTGCCTTCCTCGATTTCGGCATGACCAAGAAGCTTGACGCGGAGCAGATCGAGCTCGAACAGCTGGCGGTCGACGCGGCGGTTCGAAACGATCCGGAAGGCCTTCGCGACGCGCTCCACAACCTGGGCTTCGTCAAGAAGCCGTCGAAGCTGGATGCCGAGCACCTGATGAACCACGTGATGTCGATCGGTGGCTGGTACATGGAAGACCGCGAGATCGAGATCGACGGCGACCGGGTGATGAAGGTGATCGAGTCAACCCACGATCCCCGCTCCGAGTACTTCGACCTGATGCGACGGGAATCGATCCCGGCCGACGAGTTGATGGGCCGCCGGATGGAGATCGGTGTGCTGGCCGTGCTCGGCCGGCTGCGGGCGAAGCGCAACTGGCACCGGATCATGCGCGAGTGGGTGTACGCCGACCCGCCGGCGACCGAGCTGGGCAGGGAGGAATGGGAGTACTTCGAAGAGAGAGGGATTTTTCAGGTCCCCGGGATCAAGAAGGGTAAATTGGAGTCATGAAGCGCATCAAAGCTGGTTGGCAGTTGACCAAGAAAAGCTGGCGCGTTCTTTCGGACTCGCCCGGCCTGGTGCGGTTCCCGCTGATCGGCGGCCTGATCGCACTCCTGATCACGATCGTGCTGATCGGCCCCGGGCTCTACCTGCTCGAGGACGGAAACAGCGCTCCCGGGGCGATTCTCGCGGCGGTTGGCATCTACCTTGCGGCCTTTGCCACCTTCTACTTCGCGGTCGGGCTCGCCCACAACGCCGACCGGCAGATGCACGGGGAAACCGCCACTTTTGGCGACGGCATGGCTTTGGCCTCGAGCCGGATGGGAGCGATCGCCGGCTGGGCCTTCGTGGCGACCGTCGTGATGACGATCATCCGGGCGATTCAGGAGCGCTTCGGAATCGCCGGCGCAATCGTCGGTGGTCTGGCCGGCGCCGCCTGGGGCATCCTCACTTTCCTCGCCGTCCCGGTCATCGCTCTCGAAGGCACCGGGCCGATCGAGACGATCAAGCGTTGCGCCAGTCTGGTCAAGAGCCGCTGGGGCGAGCAGATCGCCGGCACCATCGCGATCGGCGGCATTGTCTTTCTGGTCGGCTTCCTGCCGGCCACGCTGCTGATCGTCGCCGGGGTAGCGCTCTGGACCGTGTCGGGTATCGGCGGCGCGATCCTGATCGCCGTCGGGGTGCTCGTCCTGGTTGTGGCCGCCCTGGTCCAGCAGTCGCTCGCGACGATCTTCGGGGTCGCGCTCTACCGCTACGTGGCCGGGCAGGAAGCGGTCGGCGGATTCACCGAGCAGGAGCTCGAGAGCGCGGTCCGGCTCAAGCGCGGCGCCGGGCCAGCCACGATCTGACCCGGGGGATCCGCCTCAACAAGGTTCGCCGGTCTGCCTGATCGCGGTGATCACGCAGCCGGCCTCGTCCGGATCCCTCGGCTCGAACCCTTCGAGCCGGAATCCGGGTTCGAGAGTTTCCAGCAGGCCGCCGGTCAGTCCGCGGTGGAGTCCGCAGACGACGCGCTGATTCTCGTGAACGGCCTCGCGGTAGGGGCAGTTTCCGAGGCAGCAGGTGAAACCCTCGTCGCTTTCCCCGGTGACCCGCGGCTGGAAGCCGAAGGCGGTGAGGGTTACGGCGAGGGCCTCGGCCGGTGAGGAGGAGCCACCTGGCGCGGCCTTCCGGCCCGCGTCCCGCCCCGCTTCACGGCCGACCGCCTCGATCCTGCGCAGGCTTTCGGTCCCGGCCGGGTAGGCCCGGGCGAGCCACCTGACCAGGTCCGAGTAGGCGGTCGGGGGAGAACCGCCCGGCCGGGCATCCGGCGAGAGCGTCCATTCGTCCCTCGGGCGTCCCCTCCCCGCCGCATCCCGGCGCCGTTCGACCAGACCCGCCTGAAGCATCCGGTCGAGGTGGGCCCGGACGCCATTCGGGTGGAGGCCCAGCTGGTCGGCAAGCCAGGTTGTCGGCACCGGCCGGGCGGACTCCGCAAGCAGCTCGAAGATCCGGGCCCGGGTCGGCTGGCTCAGCACGGCATCGCTCTTTTCCGGCAGGTCCACGGACTCAGCCTCTCACCCGAAGCGGTCTCCGGGCCCGAGCCGGATCGCGCTGACCAGGCTTCGCAGCAGGCTCGAGAGAATCATCAGCCCGGCGGCAAAGATCAGCAGCAGGGCCGGTCCGGTCAGCTGGTCCAGGTCCGCGATCCGGGCAACCGAAAGCAGCGCCACCCCGGCCACGGCCAGCCAGCTGACCGCTCGATCCCGCCACGAATCCTTTTTCGGCCCGCCCCGCCCGAGGTCTCTCACATGCACGACCACCGAGATCAGGTGAAGCATTGAACCGGCAACGGTGAGACCGATCCACCCGACCACGAGCAGCACCGCGAGGACGCCCTGATCCTTGCCCGCCAGCGGGGCCAGGGGATGCTCGAGTGCGGCCAGCAGGGCGAAGGCGACGCCGAGCGGCAGGAAGACCTGGGCGGAGGCGACCAGCCGGCCCGGCAGGGTCAGCCCGGCCGGGGCGGCGACCGCCGAGGCGACGAGATTCACGGAAAGCGAGCCCGAAGCCAGTAACAGCAGCGCCCAGCCGGCAAGGACCAGTGGTTCTTCTCCGGCGCCGTAACCGATCGCCAGCGATCCGACGCCGGCGCTCCAGAGCAGGAAGGTCAGGGGCTGAAGGCGGCCGAAACGAAGCCCGGTCCGGGTCAGGGACGGGAAGAAGGTGTGGAGGGTGCCGACGATCGCACCACCCAGCCAGCCGCCCAGGTTGAAAGCGAGATGGGCGCCGAGCAAGGAGCCGTAGGGCCAGGCGACGCCGGTCGCGAGCAGGACGCCAGCCACGATGCCGGGAACCAGCCAGGCGGCGCTCGCGGCGTACCACCGGCTGGCCCAGGCGGCCCGCTGGAGGGAGCGGCGATGCAGCCCGGAAAGGGCCGCCGCGTAGAGCCCGAGGGTCGTCAGGAGGAGTGCTGACCCGGCGAGCACCGCCGGGTCGACGTCCCCGGCAACCCCGGTCACGACCGCGACGGTACCGACGCTCCAGCAACCGGTCTGGGCCGCGACCAGCTTCGGTGGAGGCGGTGTGGTGGCGAGGAAGGCGGTCACGAAGAACTGGCTGACCCCGATCACGAGCTGGGACACCCCGCCGAGCAGGGCCAGGTGAAGTGCCATCCAGCCGGCGGTTCCCCAGCCGGCAAACTCACCGGCCAGCGCGAGGGCTCCCGCAGCGGCCAGAAACGCGGTTCCGGTGAGGACGGAAGCAAGCAGCAGATCGGTGGGCCGCATGGTTCCGGAGGACATGACGCGATTTTACACACAATGACTGTGTAAAATGGTCGCCCCGAATCCGAATCGAACGAGCGTGAGATGGCCTACGTAATCAACGAACCCTGCATCGCCGTGAAGGACAACTCCTGCGTCGAGGTCTGTCCGGTCGACTGCATTCATCCGACTCCCGACGAGCCCGACTACGAAAACGTGGACCAGCTCTTCATCGACCCGGAGGAGTGCATCGACTGCGACGCCTGTGTCGAGGCCTGCCCGGTCGACGCGATCACCCCGGAGGACATGGTCCCGCCGGAGTGGCAGCGCTTCATCGAGATCAACGCGAACTACTACAAGGACAAGTAGTCCGGCGAACCTCGCCTCGCCGCCGGGCCGGACCGGCCCGGTCACGACCTCGGTTCAATTCACTTGGACATAACCCGGGCGAATTGAACCTAGGTGGCCTGATTGAGGAGGCGGGGGTCGTTCGAGCAGATCCCGTCAACCCCCAGCACGGTCAAGGAGTCGATCCGCTTCGGATCGTCCACGGTCCAGACATACAGCTTCTTGCCGGCGTCGTGGATCGTTTCCACGAGGCGCGGAGTGACCACTCCGAAGAAGGCCCAGATCGAATCGACCTCCAGCTCGGGCAGGCCGCGGCGGACCTGGCCGGGCATCCGCACCCGGACCGAAGCCAGACCCATGGCCAGGGCCGGCCGGATGAACTTCGGCATGCCGAGCCAGTCCTTCGTCACCTTGGGCACCGTCCAGCCGAGACTGAGACCCGACTCGACTTCGTCTTCGCGCTTGAGCTGCCCGAGCTTCCTCACGGTTGAGATCTCCATCGTCGATACCGAGGTGCGCTCGATCAGCCGGTGCCGGCGGACCGCATCAAAGACCTCGTAGTCACGGCCCGGTAGCTTGATGTCGAGGTTGATCCGGACCCGGTCCAGGGGTGGCCGGGTGAAGGCCTCCAGAGCTGCTTCCAGGGTCAGCCTCTTCCCCCTTTCCCCGGCGGCCGCGGCGGCGTGCCAGTCATGGGCGACGACCAGCTCGCTTCGCTTGCCCGCGGGGATCGAAGGGTGGCCGTCCTCGGTCCAGAGCACGTCAAACTCGATCAGGTCGACCCCGACCTCGACCGCCTTCTCGAAGGAAGCGACCGTGTTCCCTGGCACCAGCGCATCGGCCCCCTTGTGACCGATACGAAGCACCGCAGCTACACCTGCTCGGAGTCGAGCAGGCGGGCGGCGTTGACCAGTCGCTCCACCCCGTCGACGTCGCGGACCGCGCCGGTGTCGGCCGAGGTCGCCATCATCGCGTAGGCCCGCAGGGCCGGTGAAACTTCGCGATCACGGTCGACCGGCTGGTAGCCGCCGGAGCTCTCGATCGCTTCGCGTCGGGCGGCCAGGGTTTCCTCCTCGACCTCGAGCGAGATGGTCCGGTTGGGGATGTCGATCGCGATCTCGTCACCGGTCTCGACCAGGGCGATCGCGCCGCCGGCCGCCGCCTCGGGGGAGACGTGGCCGATCGAAAGGCCGGAGGTGCCACCGGAGAAACGCCCGTCGGTGAGCAGGGCACATTCCTTTCCGAGCCCCAGACCCTTCAGGTAGGAGGTCGGGTAGAGCATCTCCTGCATGCCGGGACCGCCACGCGGGCCTTCGTAACGGATCACGACCACGTCGCCGGACTTGACCCGGCCGCTGAGGATCGCGTCGACCGCGTCGTCCTGGGATTCGACCACGAAGGCCGGCCCGTTGAACTTGAGGATCGATTCGTCGACCCCGGCCGTCTTGACCACGCAGCCGCGCTCGGCGATGTTGCCGTAAAGGATCGCCAGGCCGCCGTCCTTCGAGTAGGCGTGCTCGACGTCATGGATGCAGCCCTCGGCCGCGTCGGTGTCAAGGGACTCCCAGCGCTCCGATTGCGAGAAGGCCGACGAAGAGCGCTTGCAGCCGGGCGCCGCGTGGAAGAGGTCGAGCGCGATCTCGGAGGGCTTCGGCCCGCGGATGTCCCAGCTGCCGAGCCAGGTGTCGATGTCCGGCGAATGGACGGTGTGGACTTCCTCGTTCAGCAGTCCGCCGCGGCGCAGTTCGCCGAGGATGGCGGGAATGCCGCCGGCCCGGTGGACGTCCTCCATCAGGAAGTGCCCGTTCGGCGCGACCTTGCAGATGCAGGGCACCCGCTTCGAAAGCTCGTCGATGTCGGACATCTCGAAGTCCACCCCCGCCTCGCGGGCCGCCGCCAGCAGGTGCAGGACGGTGTTGGTCGAGCCGCCCATGGCGATGTCCAGGGTCATCGCGTTCTCGAATGCATCGCGGGTCGCGACCGATCGGGGCAGCACCGACTCGTCGTCTTCGCCGTAGTACTTGCCGGCGATCTCGACCGCGGTGCGGCCGGCCGATTCGTAGAGCGCCTTGCGGGCGGTGTGGGTCGCCAGGGTCGAACCGTTGCCGGGCAGCGAGAGACCGAGCGCCTCGGTCAGGCAGTTCATCGAGTTGGCGGTGAACATGCCGGAGCAGGAACCGCAGGTCGGGCAGGCGTTCTCCTCGATGATCGCGATGTCCTCGTCGGAGACCTCGTCGGCGACCGCGTCGGCGATCGCCGAGATCAGGTTGACCCGCTTGCGGACGGTGCCGTCGACCAGGGTCGCCTCGCCGCCTTCCATCGGGCCGCCGGAGACGAAGACGGTCGGGATGTTGAGCCGCAAGGCCGCGTTCAGCATGCCCGGCGTGATCTTGTCGCAGTTCGAGATGCAGACCATCGCGTCGGCACAGTGGGCGTTGACCATGTACTCGACGCTGTCGGCGATCAGGTCGCGGGATGGCAGCGAGTAGAGCATGCCGCCGTGGCCCATCGCGATTCCGTCATCGACCGCAATCGAGTTGAACTCGAGCGGCACACCGCCAGCCTCCTTGATCGCCGCGGAGACGACCTCGCCGACCGGCTTCAGGTGGGTGTGACCGGGAACGAACTGGGTGTACGAGTTGGCGACCGCCACGATCGGCTTGCCGAAGTCCTCACGGGCCACTCCGGAAGCGCGCAGAAGCGCCCGGGCCCCGGCCATGTTGCGTCCATGAGTAACGGTCTTCGATCTCAGATCTGGCATGTGGCTAAGATAGCGGAATGACCATTCCGGCACAAGAGTGGACGGAACTTTCCCAGCAGGAGAAGCGGGCCCGGGCGCTGGATGCGGCCGACCGCCTCTTTGCCCGGGAGGGTCTCGACGCCCCGATGCCCGCCCTTGCCGAGGCACTCGGGATCGGGGTCGGCAGCATCTACCGGCAGGTCGGCACCAAAAACGAGCTGATCGGCGCCCTGGTCATCGAGCGGTCAAAGACCCTCTGCCGGAGATTCGATGCCACTCTCGCCGAACCCGATCCCTGGCAGGCGATGACGGCAGCGGTTCACGAAACGGTCGACGACTGCCTGAACGACGCGCTCACCCAGTCAGCCTGGGACCAGGCCGCAATCGTCAGCGACGAAGTCCGCGCCGCCCGCCAGCAGGCAACCGACTCCCTGGCCGCGATGTTCGAAAGGGCCCGTCGATCCGGAGCGATCACCGCGGAAGCCTCACCCGAAGACCTCCGCCTCCTCTTCTTCGCCCTCCGAGAATTCAGCTCGGTCGGATCAGCCCAAGCCCACCGCTTCACCGACCTCGTCCTGCGCGG
>ERZ724521.153-NODE-153-length-27861-cov-5.528195_pt1 | contig 27861 bp, 23 predicted proteins | sample MGYA00376054_ERZ724521 | MGnify/ENA primary metagenome ERZ724521 (study PRJEB28724, sample SAMN07190883) | activated sludge metagenome | isolation source: activated sludge of sewage treatment plant in Hong Hong | place: Hong Kong | collected 2016-03-17 ... | reverse complement strand
ATTCGCTCCTGCCTACGCTAAAGCTTCGGCAGCTAAAATTCACTATTCACTATTCGCTATTTACTGTTTACTGTTTACTGTTTACTGTTCACTATTCACTGTTCACTGCTCCCTCAGCTCAACTTCTGAAACGCCTGCCACCAGCGCTCCGGCATTTCGTCGCGGAGGGCGATTTCGTAATCGTGGTAGGAACAGGGGACAAGGTGGTGACGATGATAGCGCACCTTGCTGTTGGGGTACGGCACTTCCATCCACCAGCGTTCGCTCTTCTGGCTCTTGTAAAAGACGATCTCCTGGTCGGCGCGCTTCAACGCCACGCGGTACTTCACAAAATCGGTCTTGCTCTTGAGCGGGACGTCTTTCTTCCGGTTGTAATAGCCTTCGGTCAGGTACCAGATCATCTGCGCTGCCAGGTGCGCGGTTTGTCCGTGCTCGTCGAAGGCGGGATTCAGTTCATACAATCCGAACGAACTCAATTTGTCCGACAGTCCCGCATAACGCACGATCTGGCAGGCCTCTTCTCCGTAAAATCCGTTGGGCGTTGCCTTACCGTTGCCCGGCGCGTCGCTCCGGCGTATGGCGGTCAGGTCGAAGGAAAGTATGTCGGCGTTTCGGACGATCGGTTCCGCCTCTTCCATATCCCGCTGCACCTGGCCGAGGCGATACGTATCGAAATACAATTTCTCCATCAACTCCACCTGGTCCGAGCCCGTGAAATAGGTCTGGTAACCGAGGTTGCTGAAGTTGAACAGGAAGTTCGGTTCGTGTAGCACGATCTTTCCGAGGTAGGTGTCGGAACCGATCGGGTCTTCCGTGGCGCCAAGATCGAAGGACGCGTCCACCGCTACGATGTTCACCGTCTCTTCCAGTTTCTGATAGGCGACATATTGCGCGAAGGTGAGGTCCTGGCTGCCGCCCAGGATCACCGGAAGAATTCCCTCCCTGATCAAATCGGCGTGAATGCTGGCGACCGCGGCGTAGGTATCCTGCAAAGTCGCGCCCAGCCGGAGATTGCCGAGGTCGAGGATGTTGTACGCGTAACGACCGGTCTTCAGCGCATAGAACTTTTCCCGAACCGCGTCGGGCGCCGCCGCACAGCCGGCATTCTGCACCGTGCCCCGCTCCTCGCCTACGCCGAAGATCGCAATGTGCGCGCCTTCCAGCTCGGGAAAGGAAACTCCTTCCACATACTTGCGGACCACTTGTCCGAATGTCGCCCGGCCTTCGGGAAACGCAAAGCGATCCGCTTCCAGCGGCGCGAAATACTCCTCCATCATCGTACTGCGGGTTTTGGGATCGACCCTCGCGGATTGAACAAATCACGATCCCGTCCGTGCACGTAAAAATCCGGAATCAATTCCCGGCCGCGACTACGGTCGGCAGCGAACAATCAACAACGGAATCAACGAAGCGGGATCTGCTTACTTCTTCTTGACGGCAGCCTTCTTGGCCGGCGCTTTCTTGGCGGCCGCCTTCTTGGGAGCGGCGGCCTTCTTTACCGGGGCGGCCTTCTTCACGGCCGCTTTCTTGGCAGGCGCTTTGGCTTTCCGTGCGACGGGCTTGGCGGCAGCGGCCTTCTTCAGCGGCGTTTCCTTCTCAGTGGTCTTCTTCGCACCGAACCGGCGGAAGCCGCCTTTACGCGGTACATCCGGCGTCGCTTCGGCGATCGCGTGGATCTCTTCCAGCGTGAGGGAAGCCGGCTCCCGGTCCTTCGGGATCCGCAGGTTGCGCCCCTTGTAGGAAATGAAAGGACCCCAGCGGCCTTTCAGGATCTGGATCTCCGGCTCGCCGTCGAACGCGCGGATGATGCGGTCGCGTTGCGCCTGTCGCTTCTCTTCGATCAACTCGATGGCACGGTCCAGCAATACGGTATAGGGATCGTCTTCTTTCTTCATGGAAGCGAAGAAGTCGCCGAGTCGCACGTACGGACCAAAACGCCCGATGGAAACGATCACATCCTGTCCTTCATATTGTCCCAGGTTACGCGGCAACTTGAACAGGTCCATCGCTTCTTCGAAGGTGATGGTATCCAGTCGCTGATCGTTGCGCAGCTTGGCGTAGCGCGGTTTCTCGGTCTCTTCTCCCGTGCCGATCTGTGCCATCGGACCAAAACGGCCCACACGCACCAGCACGGTATGACCTGTGCCCGCTTCCTTGCCCAGGATCCGTTCACCCGTAACACGCTCGGATTCCTTCTCGGTCACCTGCACGGTCTTGTGAAACGGGCCGTAGAACTCCTTCAGCATCTTCTGCCACTTCAACTCGCCGTTGGCGATGTCGTCGAACTCGCGCTCCACGTAAGCGGTGAAACCGTAGTCGAGTACTTCGGAAAAGTTCGCCACCAGGAAATCGTTGACGAGCATGCCGATGTCGGTCGGGAACAACTTGTTCTTCTCCGCGCCGGTGATCTCGGTCTTCGTCTCCGGACTGATGCGTTCGTCTTTCAGGGTCAGCACGCGGTAGGCGCGTTCTTTGCCCTGTCGTTCTTCCTTCACCACATACCCGCGCTTCTGCACCGTCGAGATGGTCGGCGCATACGTTGAAGGACGACCGATCCCGAGTTCTTCCAGCTTCTTTACCAGCGAAGCTTCGGTGTAGCGGGCGGGCGGATGGGTGAAACGCTGCGTCGCGCTCGCTTCGATCAGGCGAAGATCATCGCCCACCGCGAGCGGCGGCAGGATGCCTTCCTGGTCGTCGTTGTTCTCGTCGTCCGTGCTCTCCATGTACACCTTCAGGAAGCCGTCGAACTTGATCACTTCACCGGTGGCGGTGAATTCTTCATTCGTCTTGTTCGAGGCGATGGTGACTACGGTCTTTTCCAGGACCGCGTCCGACATCTGGGATGCGATCGCGCGCTTCCAGATCAGGTTGTAGAGGCGCTGCTCCCGCGGATCGCCCTCTACGTTCTCCATCGTAAAGTCGGTCGGACGAATGGCTTCGTGAGCCTCTTGCGCAGAGGCGGTCTTGGTCTTGTATTGGCGGCGGAAGTGATAGCGCTCGCCGTAGCTGCGGTTGATCGCGTCGCGGGCCATGCCGAGCGCGTCCTCGGAAAGGTTCACGCTGTCGGTTCGCATATAGGTGATCTTTCCGCTCTCGTACAGGCGTTGCGCGAGGACCATCGTCTGCGCCACGCTGTAGCCGAGCTTCCGGCTCGCCTCCTGTTGCAGGGTCGAGGTGGTGAAGGGCGCGGAAGGTGTCCGCTTGCCGGGTTTCACTTCCAGGTTTTTCACCGAGAACTGCGCACCGATGCATTGCTCCAGGAACTGTTGCGCTTCCGCTTCCGTAGCGAAACGCTTCGGCAATTCCGCCCGGAACGTTTTGCCCTTATCGTCGAAGAAGGCGATGACGCGGAATGCCGACGTGATTTCGAACTTATCGATCTCCCGCTCACGCTCCACGATCAGGCGGACGGCGACGGACTGTACACGGCCGGCGGAAAGCTGCGGACGCACCTTTTTCCAGAGTACCGGCGACAGCTCGAAACCGACGAGTCGGTCGAGGATGCGCCGTGCCTGCTGCGCGTCGACCAGGTTGCGGTCGATCTTGCGCGGGTTGGCGATCGCGTTGGTGATCGCTTTCTTGGTGATTTCGTGGAATACGATCCGGCGGGTGGCATCCTCTTCCAGCCCGAGCGTTTCGAACAAGTGCCAGGAAATGGCTTCCCCTTCGCGGTCCTCGTCAGTCGCGAGCCATACGGTCTCCACTTTCTTCACGATGCGGCGGAGTTCGTTGATCACATCCACCTTTTCCGGACTCACTTCATAGACCGGATCGAAATTCTTATCGACGTTCACACCCATGCCGCTCTTCACGAGGTCGCGCACATGGCCGTAACTCGATTTCACCACGAAATCTTTTCCGAGGTATCCTTCTATGGTTTTCGCCTTTGCGGGCGACTCAACGATCACAAGATTTTTCGCCATCCGGTTTTTTCAGTCGGCGCAAATAAAAGCATTTATTTTTTGATCGTTCAAACGACCCGGGACATCCGAATCATTTCTCCGCATTTTTGCAACGTTAAAAGCCGCCACCAGCAAGGCTTTCCCGACGTTCAACATTTTTTTCGCACACATCACTACCGCGCCTCCACAACAACCTGCTCAAAACACACACCCGTGTCGTTCACAGTACGTTACAACTTTTCTGTCCGACGTCCTTCCGAACGTTCATTCATTTTTTTTCCTCCAGAATCCAAGCGATTCTTCTGCAAAGAAGTATAGATGTGGGAGCGATGCGGGGCGACTTCGTTTCACCGGGCTTCCCGTGTTCACTCCTCACATCAGCTTGCGCATGTTGCTCAACGCAGGAAGCGTGACGAGTTCACCCGGGGCTGGATTGCCACGGTTCCCTTCGCCTGAACCCGACCATGCATACCTATATATAGGCAGAATTCCTTTCCCCCGACCCTGGAATCGAGATGGGAAGCAAGCGTACCCGGAACCGCATTCAGCGACCTTTTCGATTATACAAATCCCGTTTTTACACTAAAAATCCAGTCCGAGTCATCATTAACGGCTGACAACTTGTCACGTACCCGCCAAGGGGCTATCTTTGTCATCCAATGGAGAAATTCGGGAACAAGGAGATCGACGAATCGCGGCAAGGGGAAGCCCTGGTGCTGCCGGAAGCCGGGGCACAGCGGAGCAAACTGCTTTACCTGGAGAGCTACGGCTGTCAGATGAACTTTTCCGACAGCGAGATCGTGGCATCCATCCTCCGCGATTGCGGCTACTCCACCACCCGGGTGCTGGAAGAAGCCGACCTGATCCTGCTGAACACATGCGCCATCCGCGACAATGCCGAGCAGCGCGTGTGGGGTCGGCTGCGGGACCTTCGCCACGGCAAGAACCGCAAACCCGACCAGATCGTGGGTGTGCTCGGCTGCATGGCCGAACGGCTGAAGACCCAACTGCTCGAACAAGAACAGCTGGTCGACATCGTCGTAGGTCCCGACGCCTACCGCGATCTTCCGAATCTCATCGCTGCTGCCGGTTCCGGCCAAAAAGCCGTGAACGTGCTGCTCTCGCGCGAGGAGACCTACGCGGAGATCAGCCCCGTGCGCCTCGGCAGCAACGGCATCACCGCTTTCATCTCGATCATGCGGGGTTGCGACAACATGTGTTCGTTCTGCGTGGTACCCTTTACCCGCGGTCGCGAACGCAGCCGCGATCCGGAATCCATCGTGCAGGAAGCACGACAGCTCGTCGAACAAGGTTACAAGGAGGTTACGCTCCTTGGACAGAACGTCGATTCCTACCTCTGGTGGGGAGGCGGTCCGAAGAAAGACCTGCCGGAAACCACCGTGCAGGACGCTCTCAACCACCGCCTGCCGGAAGAACAGCAGCAACAGTTCGTCACCTTCGCCGATCTGATGGAGCGCGTCGCGCAGGTCAGTCCGAAGCTGCGGATCCGTTTTTCCACCAGCAATCCGCGCGACATCACCGAAGCGGTGCTGGAGGTGATGGCGAAGTATCCCAACATCTGTAAGTACATCCACCTTCCGGTGCAGTCGGGCAACAGCGAAGTGCTCGAAAAGATGAATCGCGGATACACGCGGGAAGACTACATGCAGCGCATCGAAGCGATCCGCCGGATCGTACCGGGCTGCGGTGTTTCCACCGATATCATCAGCGGATTCTGCGGCGAGACCGAAGAACAGCATCGCGACACCTTGTCGTTGATGCAATGGTCCGGCTACGATTACGCCTTCATGTTTAAATACTCCGAACGCCCCGGCACCCTGGCGGCGCGGAAGTATCCCGACGATATCGCTGACGAGGTCAAAACCCGCCGGCTAACCGAGATCATCGACCTGCAGAACAAACTTTCGCTCGAGAGCAACCGGCGCGACATCGGTCGCACCTTCGAGGTACTGGTGGAGTCGCTGAGCAAGCGTTCGGACGCGCACCTCAGCGGTCGCACCACCCAGAATAAAGTGGTGGTGTTTCCCAAGCAACACTATCAGCCCGGCGATTACGTCTTCGTTAAAGTGAACGATTGCACCTCCGCCACCCTGCTGGGCGAAGCGACAGGTCGCGCGGACTAAACGACTGAAACCAGCATGAACACGAACGAGATCAAAGCGCGTTTCGGCATCATCGGCGGCTCTCCCCTGCTCGAGCATGCCATCAATGTAGCCCGACAGGTAGCGCCGACCGAGATCAGCGTCCTGATCTTCGGGGAAAGCGGCGTGGGTAAGGAAGTGTTCCCGCAGATCATCCACCAGCTCAGTCCGCGCAAGCACGGCCCGTACATCGCCGTGAACTGCGGCGCCATTCCCGAAGGCACGATCGACTCGGAACTATTCGGTCACGAGAAAGGCTCGTTCACCGGCGCGCATGAAGCACGGAAAGGTTACTTCGAAGTAGCGAACGGCGGCACGATCTTCCTCGACGAAGTGGGCGAGCTTCCGCTCAACACCCAGGTCCGCCTGTTGCGCGTATTGGAGACCGGAGAGTTCATCAAAGTCGGTTCCTCGAAAGTGCAGAAGACGAACGTGCGCATTGTCGGCGCAACCAACGTTGACATGCAGCAGGCCATTGCCAACGGCAAGTTCCGCGAAGACCTCTACTACCGCCTCAACACCGTTCCGATCCGGATCCCGCCGCTGCGTGACCGGAAGGAAGACATCTACCTCCTCTTCCGGAAATTCGCCCACGACTTTTCGGAAAAATACCGCGTGCCGGCGCTGGCCCTGACGCCGGATGCCGTGCAGGTCCTGACCGAATACCGCTGGCCGGGGAATATCCGGCAACTGAAGAATATCACCGAGCAGTTGTCCATCCTGGAAAAGAGCCGGGAGATTAACGGCGAGACCCTGTCGCGTTACCTGCCTCACGTGCCCGCTTCTTCTGTGCCCATGCTGTTGCGCGACGAAGCCAAGAGCCAGGAAGCCTTTACCGAGCGCGAGTTGTTGTACAAGGTCCTCTTCGACATGAAGAAGGACATGAACGACATGAAACTGCTCATCAACGAGATCATGCAGGGCAGTGGCAACGATTCCACCTGGAAGGAACGACACGAGCAGGTCATCAACCGCCTCCGACCCGAACCGGTACATTCGATCCTGCACACGCATGAACCATCCGTGACGATTCAGCCGGCTTCACCACAACCGGTCGTTACCGTATCGCCGATCCAGGACCACGAAGAGCTTGAAGAATCGCTTTCACTCGAAGACAAAGAGAAAGAATTCATTCGGAAGGCGCTTCAGAAGCACAAAGGCCGACGGAAACTCGCGGCGAAAGAACTCGGCATCTCCGAGCGCACGCTGTACAGGAAGATGAACGAATACGGGATCCATTGACCCGGATGACCGAATTAAAATTTGCGTATCAACGGCGCGTTAGGGAATTTGCCGCCGTTATTCCCAACACCATGCGGACCCACGCGTACCGATCGTTCACCCTGAGCTTCCTGCTCGCCACGCTGATGTTGCTGGGCGGATGCAAGGTGAACTACTCGCTTTCCGGCGCGTCCATTCCGCCGGAAGTGAAGACGATCACGGTCAAGTTCTTTCCTAAAACGGCTCCGCTTGGTCCCGCCAACCTCAGTCAGACCTTTACCGAACGATTGAAAGAAAAATTCATCGGGCAAACCGGGCTGACAGTCGTGGACCGCAACGGCGACCTGCAACTGGAAGGGGCGATCACGGGATATTCCGTGGCCCCACAGGCGATCCTACCAAACGAAACGGCCGCCAAGAACCGTCTTACGATCACCGTGAGTGTGAAGTACACCAATACGAAAGACGAGAAACAGAGTTTTGAATCCTCTTTTTCGCGTTTCACCGATTACAGCAGCTCGGTTAACTTAGCCGCGGCGGAAGATGAATTGGTCCGTGAGGTCTTCGATCAGCTGGTCGATGACATCTTCAACAAAGCGGTGATCAACTGGTAATGGATTATCGGCATTTCCACGAGCTATTGGCCGGCAAGGCGGCACCGCAAGCGGGTGCTTTGCAGGAATTGCTGCGCGATCATCCGTATTGCCAGGCAGGTCATCTGCTGCTCGTCAAAGCCTTTCACGACCAACAACACATCCGCTACGAGCCCGCACTGCGAACAGCCGCCGCGCATCAGCCGGACCGTCGGGTACTTTACCGGATCGTACACGATCAGGTACAGGCGAGCTCCGACAGTGTATTTCGCGAGCCCGTTACCGCGGCCCCTGAGTCCCCGTTCCTCGAGGCAGCGAAAGAAGAGTCTCCCCTGCTCATTGGTGCGCAAGCAGTGGACAGCACCATTCCGGCAGGAATTTTCTCCGATCACTATGTACCGGAGCAGGTGACACCTGAACCGATGTCGGAACAACCACCGGTCCTTCCGGAGCCCTCCCGCGAGGCGATCATCAATCCGCACATTCAGGAAGAGCCGATCAGTCTCGCACCTGTTGTCCCGATTGAAAACGACGACCCTCGTGAGGTCTTGCGTCGTCGCCTGGCGGAGTTGCTGGGAGATTCCGCTTCAACCGCTACTGTCAGGGAAACAAAGGTCATCCCCGAAGAGCCTGCTGCGCCAACAATCCTGAACGACACGCCACGGACTACTGACGATTTTCTCATTACCGCGCCTGCCGGTATGCCGGAAGAACCCATCGAAGAAGCGGAAAGCGGAATCACCAAAGTAACAGATGCAAAGCCGGCGGAACCTGTCAAGTCGGAAGACATTGTGGATGCGGAAAGTGAAGCGCTTGAAGATCCGGTATTCCGCGAAGGACTGTCGTACGCTTTGGAAGAAACGCTGCTGCACGAGCTGGAGCGATTACCGGAACTTTCAGTAAGTCCTGAGGAATCACACGACACTGCCAAGAGTCCGGAAACCGAAACAACTGAACCTAAAGCGGTAAGCGGGAACTTCTTCGCCTGGCTGCGATCGAAACAGGTCGATGGTTTTGGTGCCGTCGAAGCTGTTCATGCTGAAGACGATCAAAAGGACGAGCGGGAGCCGATCAAAGCGGCTACCCTACCCGGCACTGTCATTCCTGCAAAAGCCACCGACGAACAGAGTGCCCTGATTGATAAATTCATCGCGGAAGAGCCCCGGATCGTACCGTCAAAGACCGAGTTCTTTAACCCCGTTGTACAGGCCAAACGAAGCGTTGAGGAACACGAAGACATTGTTTCTGAGACACTTGCAGGCATTTACGCCGCTCAGGGAAATTTACTGAAGGCGCGATCCGCCTACCAAAGACTGGGCTTGCTTCATCCGGAAAAAAGCGCTTACTTTGCCGCCCTTGTCCGCGAAATAGACGAAAAACTTAACAGTTCGTCGAGCGAAGACCTATAAAGCAATGTTTACCGCCATTACCGTCCTCATCATCATCATTTGCATCCTCCTTGTTCTGGTCGTGCTTGTCCAGAACCCCAAAGGCGGCGGCGTCGCGTCCGGCATCATCGGAGCCAACCAGCTCATGGGCGTTAAAAAAACGACGGATTTCATCGAAAAACTGACCTGGGGCCTCGTTATCGGCCTGGTATCCCTTTGCCTGTTGGCAGGTTTTGCCTTGCCGAAGAAAGGCGATCGCGAGATCGGTACCAAGATGCAGGAGCAGATCGACGCGGGCGCCGCGCCGACCACCACTCCGGCAGCTCCGCAGCAACCGGCACAACAGCCGGCGCAGCAACAACCCGCCCAGGGAGAACCGGCACAACAGCAGCCGGCTCAGTAATGAAACTGAACTGAATCGTCGAAAAGCTGCCTCCATGGCGGCTTTTCGCGTTTTTCGGCACCGACAAAAACCGAAATCCCTCAGCGCTGAAAGTTTGTCACTTAAATCCCTGACACCTCTTCCTTGGATTTCAAAAAGATTGAAATTTTGTCAGGAAACGAAGAAAATATAACCACTGGCACGTTTTCTGACCACGGCGGTCGACGTAAGTCAGTCAACTCTATTTGTCCAACCTTAAAATCAATACACTCATGAGCAAACTCACCCTGAAGCCCCTGGGCGATCGCGTGCTGGTAGAAGCAGCAGCGGCAGAAGAAAAGACCGCATCCGGAATCATCATTCCGGACACCGCGAAAGAAAAACCGCAGCGTGGTAAAGTCGTAGCTATCGGCACGGGTAAGAAAGACGAGCCGATGACCGTGAAAGTAGGCGACTCGGTTCTTTATGGTAAATATGCCGGTACCGAAATCACCATCGACGGACGCGAGCTTCTCATCATGCGCGAGAGCGACATCTTCGCCGTACTCTGATCCACCTTCGGCGGACCGGGAACGGCGATTTCATTTTTCAGTACCTCCAATACATTCAGTCTAACTCAACAAACAACTCATAAGCTAACATGGCAAAGGACATCACCTTTAACATCGACGCCCGCGAACGACTCAAGAAGGGTGTCGACGCACTGGCGAATGCAGTAAAAGTGACGCTCGGACCGAAAGGCCGCAACGTCATCATCGACAAGAAATTCGGAGCTCCGGCGATCACCAAGGACGGCGTAACCGTCGCGAAAGAGATCGAACTCAAGGACCCGATCGAGAACATGGGCGCGCAGATGGTGAAGGAAGTCGCTTCCAAAACCGCCGACGTAGCAGGTGACGGCACCACGACCGCAACCGTTCTGGCGCAAGCCATCGTAACGGCAGGTCTGAAGAACGTAGCCGCCGGCGCTAACCCGATGGATCTGAAGCGCGGCATCGACAAGGCTGTTGAAGCCGTAGTCGGTTCCCTCCAGAAGATGAGCAAGAAAGTCGGCGACGACAACAAGAAGATCGAACAGGTCGCTTCGATCTCCGCCAACAACGACCACGAGATCGGCAAACTGATCGCCGACGCGATGGCCAAGGTGAAGAAAGAAGGCGTGATCACGGTGGAAGAAGCCAAAGGCACCGAGACCACCGTGGAGATCGTGGAAGGCATGCAGTTCGACCGCGGTTATATCTCTCCGTACTTCGTCACCAACGCCGACAAGATGGAGACCGTGCTCGACCGTCCGCACATCCTGATCTACGACAAGAAGATCAGCGCCATGAAGGAACTCCTTCCGGTGCTGGAAAAGCAGGTACAGACCGGCAACCCGCTGCTCATCATCGCGGAAGAAGTTGACGGCGAAGCCCTGGCTACGCTGGTGGTGAACAAGATCCGCGGCTCCCTGAAGATCGCTGCCGTGAAGGCTCCGGGCTTCGGCGACCGTCGCAAGGCCATGCTGGAAGACATCGCCATCCTGACCGGCGGCACGCTGATCAGCGAAGAGCGCGGCTTCAAACTTGAAAACGCTGACCTCTCCTACCTCGGCAAAGCCGAGAAGGTGACCATCGACAAAGACAACACGACCATCGTTGGCGGTTCCGGCAAGAAAGCCGACATCACGGCTCGCGTGAACCAGATCAAAGCGCAGATCGAGACCACGACCTCCGATTACGACCGCGAGAAACTCCAGGAGCGCCTGGCCAAGCTCGCCGGCGGTGTGGCCGTCCTCTACGTAGGCGCCGCGACCGAAGTTGAAATGAAAGAGAAGAAAGACCGTGTCGACGACGCGCTGCACGCCACCCGTGCCGCTGTTGAAGAAGGTATCGTCCCCGGCGGCGGTGTCGCTTACATCCGCGCCATCAACGGCCTCGACAAACTGGCGGGCGCCAATGAAGACGAAACCACCGGTGTCGCCATCGTGAAGCGCGCGCTCGAAGAGCCGCTGCGTCAGATCGTAGCCAACGCCGGCATGGAAGGTTCGATCATCGTACAGAAAGTTCGTGAAGGCAAAGACGACTTCGGTTACAACGCCCGCTCCGACAAGTACGAGAACCTCTACTCGGCCGGTGTCATCGACCCGACCAAGGTGACCCGCGTCGCGCTCGAGAACGCCGCTTCGATCGCCGGCATGTTGCTGACGACCGAGTGCGTACTCGCCGACATCAAGGAGGAGAAAGCTGCTCCTGCCATGCCGCACGGCGGTATGGGCGGCGGTATGGACTACTAAGATCCACTGCTTCAGAAAAGAAACCCCTGCCATCCGGCGGGGGTTTTCTTTTTTATTTCCCCGCCCATTATCTTTAAGCGATCTCCCACTGAATGCTGCCCGAATACCGCACGTTACTGGAACAAGCCGTTAACCGGAAGAAGGAAAACAAAGCCTTTCTCGAACGGTTGAAGAAGAGCCGACCGGCCGACCTGGACCAGACGACCAATCGGTTACACGATGAGGCATTCGAACACATCGATTGCCTGCAATGCGGCAACTGTTGCCGGACCACCGGCCCCCTGCTCCTGAGCAAGGATGTGGATCGATTGGCCGGACATTTCCGAATACGTCCCGCCGAGTTCACCGAGCGTCATCTTCGGATCGACGAGGACGGCGATTACGTGTTCCGGTCGATGCCCTGCCCGTTTCTTGGCGGCGACAACTATTGCAGTGTCTATGAAAACCGCCCGAACGCCTGCCGGGAATTTCCACACACCCAACAACGCGACATCCGTGAAAAGCTCGGGATCACCTACCACAATACCATGGTCTGCCCGGCAGTCGCCGAAGTGCTGGAACGCCTGAAAGCACATTATCGATAATTCAAAATGGAAAAGAACCGACTGGAAGCCTTTAGTGATGGCGTGCTGGCCATCATCATCACCATCATGGTCCTTGAATTGAAGGTACCCCATGGTACCAACTGGACAGACCTGCTGGCGCTTTGGCCGGTATTCATCAGCTATGTCCTGAGTTTCCTGTACATCGGAATTTACTGGGGTAACCACCATCACCTGATGCATACCGCACGCCGCGTGAACTCCGGCATCCTGCTCACGAACCTGCATCTGTTGTTTTGGCTATCGCTCATTCCCTTCACCACGGCCTGGATGGGGGAGAATCATTTCGAGTCGAATCCCGTGGCCTTGTATGCGGTCAACCTGACAGCCGCGGGTATCGCGTATTTCATACTTCAGAAATCCATCGAACGTCATCACGCGAAGGACGATCAGTTGAAATCGGCCTTTCAAAGGCACGCAAAAAAAGGAATCGTATCGCAGATCGCTTACGCGGCAGCCATTCCGCTGGCGTATGTACATCCCATGATCTCCGGCATCATCTTTCTACTCATCGCCATACTCTGGATCGTTCCAGCCAAAGAGATCGAAGAAGCAATCAAATAATGCTGTCGTTAACGCGCGACCGGAAATCGAAGTACGCGCCTTGCTCCATCCTTACACCTAAGCTCAACGAGATACAGGCCGGCAGGTAAGGAACGAACATCGAATACTATTTCTTCTTTGCGTTCACGCACCATAACATCAACGAACTGTCCGTAAGCCGTCAGCATGCTTGCGCTGATAATCTGATCCTGTGCTGCTCCCCGGACATGCACCCGATCAATCGCCGGTGAAGGATAGAGTTGCCATTCATCCACACCAGAAACGCCTGATAAGCCGGTACTACTGCAGAGCACGGCATTGAGTGTATCGGCCAGGGGAGTCGCTGCGATGATTCCGGAACCCGGACTTGTTTCCAAATAGTCGCCGGTGATCTCCCAGATGATGGCGCCCCGAAGGTTATGGTCGTTGATGTACTGCGCCTTCCGCGCGATGGATTGTTCGTCGTCGTAGGAGACGAAGGTGTTCAATCCGTTCCGGCCGGTCAGATAGGGCACCTGGGCCTGATTGTCCCACCAGGTATCGAAGGAAGAAAGGTTCAGGAGAATGTTGTAATACAGCGGCGACCCGTCATCGGTAAAGAACGTGATGTTATCAGCGGTTTGCGTGGAAGGAACGAACAATCCCGGCGCACCCGTGGTGACGGCGGAACGTCCGTAAAATGGAACACCCAGCGTGATCCTTCCGGGATCGACTCCATACACCTGGATCAGGCGGGTGATGGCACTGTCGCAGTTGAACGTGACATCGCCTACGTTGGGCGCATAGAGGGGTGCATTGTGATTCGTGGTAGCATCCCAGGCACCGAAGAAATCGTACGACATCAGGTTGATGATATCGAGTAAGGACGTGACCGCGGGCCAGTCGACATCGTCCATCCGGTCAGCCCCAGCGCCGACGGCAGCGGTCAGCAACATGTTCCGGCCGAGGGTGTTTCCGGTTGCATCGATCGAGTCACGGACCTCCGAAAGCAGCAAGGTAAAATTGGCACGATCGGCCGGAGTGCCGTTGTGATCCGGGAAACCGGGGTATTCCCAGTCGAGATCGACACCATCAAGGTTGTACTGCCGGATCAGCTGTGCACAGTGGTGGGCGAAGTTCGTCCGTTTGACGGGATCCGCAGCGATGGCAGGAAAGTCATTCGAAAGCGTCCAGCCGCCGACAGAGATCACGACTTTCACCCCCGCGCTATGTGCCAGATCGACGATCGAGGTATTCGGCAGGTAACCACCATTCGCCCAGTCGGGCTCACCCAGCAGCAAGTTCTCATCGGCCCAGGCATCTGTGCCGGTAATGGAACCATCCGGCATAGGCTGAAAGAACGCGTAGTTGATGATCGTATAACGGTCGTATCGGATACCGGCAGGCTTCACCAGTTTAGCCCGATCGTACCACTGCCAGGCAGGGTAATACCCAACGACCTCTTTACAAGGCTGCGCAAACAGCGCCAGCGCTGACAGCAGGAGCAGGAAACTGAGAATCAACCGCATGATCAGATTTTATTACCGAAGAAAGCGAGCGATTCCATGTCAAACATGAAGGCTCATCCATAGAAGTCCTTAAAAATACGCAGTTATTTCACGGAATAGTCATAGCCTTTCAGCCTGAACCACCTGCTATCTTTAAGTGTTATAAGCTGCGTATGATCTTTTCCCCCGTCAACTTACAAGATGAACTGATCCGTGAACGGATGCGCCAGCAGCGGATCATGAATGATGTACATGATCTGTTCGACGCAGGAACACGCCGTGATCAGGAAGTACTGGATCGCTTGGCCGGTCGAGGACGGCCGACGGAACCGCAGCTGGCGCTTGACGCGGCGGATCTGGCGCATGTATTCACACTTGACCAGATCCGGCAGACCTGCATTCGCTTCCGGCTGCGGTTTCTGGACACGCGTTTCTTCCGGTCCGAGTTTCCATACGATGCCGTATTAAAGATCCGCGCCTTCGAAGAACGATACAACATCCGGATCGAACGCTTCCGCATCGCGGCGCCGGATCATGCTTTTAAACTGGAGAACATCAACAAAGACCCCTTGCTCTTTGCCGAACTGGCGGACGGTCGATACTATCTTCTGCATCAGTGGGGAGAAGACCTGGCCTGGTACAAACGATTCCTGCTCTGGCCATTACAAAACCTCAAGACCTTCCTGCTGACGATCCTTTCCATCAGCTTCCTGATATCATTTCTGATTCCCTCCGCGGTGATGCACGTGTTTACCCTCCAAAGCGAGATCTACCTGCGCATCTGGTTTGGACTCCACCTATTCATCGGCTTCACTGGAATTGGTCTCTGGGCAGGCATCTCGTTCGACAAATCTTTCTCCAGCATGAGCTGGAACAGTCAATACCGCAACTATTGATTTTCACAATAACAAAAGCGGCCCTGCTATCTGTATAGCAGGGCCGCTTTCGTATGGCACCAGGGGTCATCAACGCGTAACGACAATCAGCGCGTAGATCACGCCGGGCAGCCAGAAGATCAGGGTTAGGATAAGACTGATCCAAAACTCTGTTCCGATTCCGAACTTGAGGAAAACCGCAAGCGGAGGAAGGAGAATGCACAATACGATGAGCAGCCAGAACGGCACATCTTCCTGCGGATGGAAAAAGCGTTTAGCCGCCTGCTTCACTTGCTGAAATTTGGAAGCGGATTGCACCGACTGTTCTTTCGCAAACAAAGTTGAGGTTGCATCAACCGCTGCCGGGGTTGAACGGGTATGCTTCACCTGCGTCACGGTTTCGTTCGAGGCGACTACCGGAGGCTGTGCTTCAACAACAGGAACAGAATAGTGTTGCTCGACGAGCGGCTCATTTTGCGCTTGCGGTAAGGCAGAGACGATCACCGGCATCTTTGCCGTTTGTTCAACCTGACGTTCAGCCGTAACGCTTTGACGGTGCCCGATGCCGGCATCAACGTGAAAGCCCTTACGATAGCGGCGTTTTGAAATGTCGAGGTGCAGATCAGGACTGCAGGCGGTAAGCAGCGAAACAACGGCCACTGCAAGGAATAGAATACGTTTCATCGTGCGTGATTTTGAACAAAAGTAAAATAGCTTTGGGCTGTATCAATCTCGCGTTGCCGGAGTTATGAACCGGGAAACTGTTGGTTGCGTCAGGGATTCGCCCACACTTCATCAACGAAGATGAACGCAGGATAACCTGCGCCCGGATGCCAGATGGGCAATCGTCCATAATTCACCGCTTTCACTTTCAAGTAACGGGCAACAGTGACGGGAATATGTCCTTCGAAATCATGCAGGACATTCTCCTCCAGTCGATCGGAAAGCGAATTTGTAACGGTCAATACGGTCTTATAAGTCTTGCCATCGTCCGATAACTGGAATTCGACCGACTTGGGCATCAGGATCCAGGAGCGCATATCCTGCAGGAAGCCGCCGCCGAGTTCACGCACCGGCATGGGCTTACCGAAATCAATCACGGCTTCAAAGTCGGCGCCCTGATAACCTTGCCAATCCCCTTTTCGCCAGTTGGTCGTCCCCCTGATCCCATCGATAATTCCTTCCGGACCTCCTGCCGTATACTGCGGGTTGACTTCGGTAGCAACAGCCACCTTCCAGTCCGGATGCGGATACGGCTGGACCTCGGCGCGTACGACACGGCTGAAACGGTTTCCACGAACGGCCATTGACTGTACCGTGGTCGCTTCTTTCACGGTGAAGGGGCCCGTGTAAGTACGCAAGCCCGAGCGTGTGGGTCCGGGACCCGACCACTTCTTTTCAAGGTCGACCCCATCCACTGAGTAGAGGATCGTATCACCGGCTGCGGCACTGATACTGATCGTCATGGAATCGCGCAGCAACTTTCCATTCGTATGGATCACCGGATTAATGACGATCGATGAATCCACTGCGACTTCAGGGTGCGACCACGTTCCAGTTCCCCAATTCGATGCCGGGCGGTCACTCAGGGTAAAACTCATGGAACCGCCTTTGGACAGTTCTTCGTGCGAAAGAAAGGCCGTGTTTCGCACCTGACCGTTCACCTCGAGAGACTGAATATAACAGCGGCTCGCCGAAGGCTCGTCGGCACGAACAACAAACGACTTACCATCCTCGAGATGGATCGTCACCTCCTGAAACCAGGGCGTACCGATCGCATAGTAGGGAGCTCCGGGTGTCACGGGATAAAATCCCATCGCGCTGAACACCAGCCAGGCCGACATTTGGCCACAATCCTCATTGCCGATCAATCCATCGGGGGAAGCCTGATAGAACTCATCCATGATCTTGCGCACCAATCGCTGTGTCTTCCAGGGTTGACCGCAATAATTGTAGAGGTAAGCCATGTGATGACTCGGCTCGTTCCCGTGTGCATATTGTCCGATCAGTCCGGTGATATCGGCCTGTTCCCGACCCCGGGTCCGGTTATCAGCAGCGAAAAGCGAATCCAGTCGTGCTGCGAATCGCTCCATTCCTCCGTGTATCCGCATCAACCCGGGAATATCCTGCGGAACATAAAACGAATATTGCCAGGAGTTCGCCTCGGTAAAATTATTGTTGACTTCATACGGATCGAAGGGAGACAACCACCCACCGTTAACCCGGGGTTGCATAAAACCGGTGACCGGGTTCAGCAGGTTCTTCCAGGATTGCGATCGTTCGAAATACTGCTGCGCCAACGGCCCCTGACCAAGCCGTTGCGCCATGGTGGCAATGCACCAATCATCATATGCATACTCCAGCGTCTTGGAAACCGACTCATGCTCATCGTCCAGGGAGAGCATCGCATGTTTCATGTAAGCCCCGAGGCCGTAGCGTTCTTTGGCTTCAGCGCTTTTACGCATGGCCATCAGGGCCTGCATGCGGTCAAAACCGCCGATACCCTTCGCGTCGGCATCGGCAATCACCGGCACCGCGTGATAACCGATCATGCATTCGGTCTCATTCGCGGACAACTCCCAGACGGGTAATAATCCGCCTTCCCTGTACTGCCGGAGAAACGTGTTCACATAAGCCGTAGTTCGCTTCCGGTCGATAATCGTCATCAAGGGATGCCATGCCCGGTAAGTGTCCCACAACGAGAAAACCGTGTATTGTTCCGGCCCATCAATGGCATGCACCTGACCATCACGACCACGATAGCGACCATCTACATCGGAATAGACGTTGGGGACGATCATGGTATGGTAGAGGGCCGTGTAGAAAATCCGGAGTTGCTTTTCACTTCCTCCCTTTGCTTCGATCTTACCCAACTCCCGGTTCCAGGCAGCGCGTGCCGCGCTTTTCGTCGCGACGAAATCCCAGCCCGGCAACTCGCGCTCAAGGTTCATTCGGGCGTTGGCTTCGCTCACGGAAGAAAGGGCGACCTTCACCAGGAGTTCGTTTGATTTGTCTTCTTTAAAGCGCAATGTGTAGTGCAAACTATCGGGAGCTGTTTCGTTGCCCGGGAGATCGATCAGTTCGAATGGCCGAGAAAACTCCATGGAGAAATAGACGACCTGATCCCTCGCCCAGGCGGAAGAGCGCCGATAGCCTTCAATTCGTCTATCGCTGACCATCCGCATTTCCGCACCAAGGACTTTATCACGATGGCGCAGGTCCAGCAGGACCCGGTGTTCACCAACGCCATTGAAAGCATAACGATGAAACCCGACTCGCACGGTGGTGGTAAATTCGGTTTTGACACCTACAGTCGGAAGATCCACGCTGTAGTATCCCGGTTCCGCCAATTCATCCGCGTGTGAAAATCGCACGGGCTGGATCGGGGTTCCATCTAACTTGTTGACATACGGCAGCAGCAGGATATCGCCATAATCCGAGCATCCGGTCCCGCTCAAATGGGTATGAGAAAATCCATACATCATGGAATCCGAATGATGGTAACCGCCGCAACCATCCCAGGAACCATCAACGCGCGTATCGGGGCTTAACTGCACCATTCCGAAAGGCAGGGTCGCACCGGGATAGGTATGACCATGGCCCCCTGTCCCGATGAACGGATCAACATGGCGGGCGAGGTCGACCTGGGCGTTGGCCTGGAATGAGAGACAGGCGAATAAGCTGAAAAGAATCTTCTTCATGTTCGTTTAATACGTATCGACCAGGGATCGAAAGCGTAGACGTGTGCTGTCGAATGTCTTCCCCGGTCTTTCCACTATTCGAATGCGATAATTCTCCTTTGGCAACAAGGTAAAATAGTTTTCCTCAAACCAGGAAGGATCCCCGTCCACACTGAGTTCGACACCCAGCGCAAGAACACTGGAGCGAAGCTCAATGTATTGCGCTCCTACCGGCCCGGGTATGACCTTGATCGACATGGCCGGCCGGTATAATTTCAAATTCCTGGGTGAAGTAAAGAAAACGTCACGCTGGCTGATGACCTCATCGTGTGACACCAAGCGGATCCTCAACATGGCATCGCAGGTATCCATGAATCGCAGTACGGGCGCGAGATTGGAGGAATACACCCGACTGACAGCGGACGACTTTGCATCGGCAGCGGCCACTTCGCTCCAACGGATATTCCCATGGAAATCGATCAGCGTGAGCTCCATCCGCAGCAGGAGATCGGTCGCTGAATCATTCACGACCCGCACTTCCAGTCGCTGCCCATCCACCCGTGGTAAGAGTCGAACGGTACTGAACGCTTCGGTGACCGCCCAGTGCGCCGCCTTCTTGCGGCCGGTATGATCCACCGTACTCCAGGAAACCACCGGCCAGGTATCGTTCAGTTGCCAGTACAACGACCCCATACAAAGCGGCATGGCGCCTCGATGTGCATCAATCGCCGTGACAAGAGCATCCGCTTGCAACAATTGAGATACATGCGCATACGATTGAATGTCCTTTGGGTCGCGGTACCGCGCTTTCATGTATTCGGTGATCGTCTGATAGCCGGTAGGATGCTTCTGATGTGCCGCCAGCGCGCCTTTGGATGCATCCAACACTTCCGAACCTGCGAACTCACGAATGGTCGCCATGCAGGGAAGCCCTTGAAAACCATACTCACTGACGAACCGGCCATAATGATCTTCATAGGTAGCGAACGGAGCATGTCCCCACCATACGCCCCAATAATGCACGTCCCCTACCCGATAAGCCGCACTACGTCCCCAACCCGTTGCCGGGGAAGAGGGGTGATAGGGACGATCGTCATTTGATTTGACCACACCGGGAAGCACATCATGAAACAGACAATCATAGGCCGCCTTGACTCGCATCGAGTCTTCCGGTGTGTATCCGTATTGACGCTGCCAGCCCCAGTTGTTCCAACCTTCGTCCGATTCATTGTTGCCACACCACAAGGCAAGACTCGGATGATTCCGAAGACGACGTACTTGCCCGATCGCTTCCTGCTCGACATTTTTCCTAAACTCATCATCCAACGGGACCATGGAGCAGGCGAACATGAAATCCTGCCATACCAGAATTCCAAGGCTATCACAAGCATTGTAAAACGCATTCGGCGGATAGATCCCTCCACCCCAAACGCGTAGCATATTCATACCCGTTTCATTCGCCAGTCTCACCAAAGCCACCCAGGATGAATCATCCGACATGGTACTGAAATGATCCGGAGGGATGATGTTGGCACCTTTCATGAACAATGGACGATCGTTCACGACCACGGTGAACGCACTACCGACACTATCCACGTCCTGCTGAAGGCGGATCGAGCGTAAACCGACCAGGAGGGAATCTTCGACCGCATCGCCTCTGCTGTCGGACACGGTAATACGAAAAGGATACAACGGATGGCCGCCACTTCGGTTGGGCCACCAGAGCCTGGGCTGCTCGATCCTTCCACTTACGGAAAGTTGTTGCTTCCCTGCATTCAGATCACTCCACACTTCATAAACGCTTTCGGACCCTTTCCCTCCGGCAACACGAAGGTGATACCGTCCCGGAACCGCGACTTGTACCTCCGTGGTAAAATTCACAACGGCCACAGCGGAATCTAGACGTTCGATCGTGAACCTGGTGGCTTCAAACTGAAAATCATCCCAAGCATCGAGGTGAACCGGACTATAGACGCCGCATCCAATGAAACGGGCTCCCCAATCCCAACCGAAATGATAAGCGGCTTTACGCGCATAAATTCGGTCTTCCCCAGGAATGACGATGTCTGTTTTCTCCGCCTGCTGACGCGCGACCAGTATAGCCGGCTTGAATCTGATCAACAGTTCATTCTTCTTCTCCCGGAGTACTGACTTTACGGCGACGCTCCACTGCCGGAACATATTGTCGGCAGTAAGCAATTCGACTCCGTTCAGGCTGACAGTCGCATACGTATCCAAGCCGTCAAGTACCAACTCGATATTTCTGCGCGACAACAACTCGGCGCTTGCATCAAAGCGGCATCGGTAAATCCAGGCAACGCTGTCAATCCAGCCAAGACGAGACTCGTTCGTACCGAAATAAGGGTCTGGAATTCTTCCTGCACGCAAGAGGTCGCGGTGTACCGTGCCGGGAACAATTGCCGGCCACCATTCGGTAGAATCCTGCTGACGGAATTCCCACTGTCCTCCCAGTGTCCAAACAAACTTACCCGGGCGGGCCAATGCCTCCGACAGGAACACCGTGCAGCAGACCAGGGCAAACGCGAACAGCTTCTTCATCCAAGGGCTTGTTTCAGCAACCGGATGAAGGAAGGGTCCGAAACCCCATCCGGGCGATCTTCCGTCAATGCGTGCGCGGCAGGCAGTCGTCGTACGCGCGATCGCTTTGCGGAAAGGTGAATTTCCTTCACGCCTGATTCTTCCACGAGCTGACGAGCATGGTCCGCGGAAACACCGGCACCTGCGAGAATGGCTATACGATCTCCTGCTGCCAGGACCAGCTCACGTATCAACGATCGCCCCTGCCAGGCACTATCGGCCTGACCGGAGGTCAGCAAGCGTGAAAAGCCGAGCGCGATGATTGCTTCCAGGCTCTGCATGGGGTCGGCGGCACGGTCGAATGCCCGGTGAAAAGTGACTGGCAATGGGTTGCAAAGCGTTAACAGCGCTTTACAGTTCTCCTCGTCGACCCGTCCGGATTCCGTCAAGGCTCCGAAGACGAATCCGTCGACGCCGGTTTCCTTGAGAATCCGGATATCGTGCATCATGGATTGAAACTCGGACTCCGTATAAAAAAAATCTCCCTCGCGCGGCCGGATCATGGCAAAGATCGGAAGACGCGTAATGGCACGAGCCTCCAGGGCAAAGCCGGGAGAGGGTGTCAAGCCTCCGGCAGAGAGTGCGGAACACAATTCAATACGGTCGGCACCGCCTTCCGCGGCGGCAATCACGGATTCCAGGTTTCCCGCCGCTACTTCGATCAATACACTCATTACTTGTAATATGATTTTCCGTCGAAGAGTTTGTTCTCTACACGGCCCGACTTGACCGCATAGTTAAAACCGGGCTGCAGGCAATAAGCGCCATATTCACCATGCTTGTTCAAGGCAAGGAAACCAACCTGGATGTTCTTCGACTTTTCCGGCTGATTCTTTACGATCCGTTCAACCGCGATCCGGCATGCGTCTTCGGGAGCATTCCCCTGCCGCATAAGCTCCACCACGAGGTGCGATCCGCAAATGCGGATGACCTCCTCTCCGACTCCCGTAGAAGTGGCAGCGCCGACTTCATTGTCAACAAACAGCCCGGCGCCAATGATGGGAGAATCTCCGACCCGACCATGGAGCTTGTACGCCATACCACTGGTCGTGCATGCGCCGGAAAGGTCACCTTTCGCATCCAGCGCGATCATGCCGATCGTATCATGATTTTCCCAATTGACAACCGGTTTGTATTCGGACGTCTTCAACCATTCCTCCCACGCCTTTTTTGATTCCGGCGTCAACAGTTCTTCCTTCTTGAATCCATGATCCAGGGCGAACTTCAGGGCGCCTTCTCCAACCAACATGACATGCGGGGTCTTCTCCATGACCAATCTGGCTACACTGATCGGATGCATGATGTGTTCCAGGAATGCGACCGATCCGCAACCGGCGCGTTCGTCCATGATGCAGGCGTCGAGGGTAACACGTCCGTCGCGATCCGGCAAACCGCCGTAGCCGACGGATTGAACTTTCGGGTCCGCTTCGGGTACGCGCACCCCGGCTTCTACGGCATCGAGCGCTCGTCCGCCTCTCGACAAGACATCCCAGGCCGCGACATTCGCCGGAATACCATGATCCCAGGTTGAAAGTACGATGGGGCCATCAGCAGTTACCAATGGCGATGTGGCCCTGGCCCATGAACGACCGCCTGCCAGAAACGCGGCGGCAAACGAACTCAATTGAAGAAACCTGCGACGTGGAAGTGCCATGTGGAGTATTATTATTCAGCCTGAATTTCATCCGCAAACAACCAGGCAGGTCTGCCGGCACCTGCATTTCCATCCGGGATGACACCGGCATTGCGCGCGACGATGCGGACATACTGCGCAGCGGTCGGCGGAAACTTAATGGTGCACCAACGATCAACCGTTCCGGCAGTTTCCTTCGTCCAACTTCCAACCGGTGTGAAGTTCCTGCCATCCTGGCTGACGGACACTTCAACGGATATCGGATACCAGATCCAGGAACCACGATCTTCCAGAAAGTCAACCGCCACACGCCGGATTTCCTGTGCTACACCAAGATCGATTGTAGCATCCAGGTCGGTTCCCGAGAATCCAAGCCAGTCAGAACCGAACCACGGAATCGGGCCGGTTACTCCGTCCACCAATCGGAACGCGCCACCGTTGGCATATTCCTCCGCAGGCGGATTGGCAAGTTGTACTTTAGAGGCGGTTGCACGATTAAGTCGGTAAACCTGACTGGCAACACTGCCGATACGACGTCCTCCATCAAACATAGCAGCCTTAACGCCTGCTGATTGCCCAATCGGAATCGGACGCTCGTATAAAGGAGATCGCAAATCCGGATCTTTCCCATCCATCGAATAACGAATCTGTCCGGAAGGGTAACTTGAACTAAGGGATACCGCCAGTTGTGATCGTTCAAGTGGGAGTGATTCCAAACGAACATCACAGATCGCCTTACTGTAATTCACCTTGAGCAGGTCGAGTAATTTCATGTGGGACACTAACCTGCGAGAAAAATCCGCGAAGTCCTTTCCGGCTTTCGGCGACCAGGCAACCTCTGCGAGGGCGATCATGCGGGGAAGTGCCATGTACTCGACTTGCCTGAAATTCGGTATGTACTCTGTCCACAAGTTTCCCTGTGTTCCCAGAATGTACTTGCCTTCGCTTGCCGACAAAGCATCGGGAACCGGTTCGAAACGATAGACCATGTCAATTGGAAGGTAACCACCGATCGACAGGGGCTCACCCGGATTGTTGGATTGGTAATAATCGAGGTAACAATAGGCTGTAGGCGCCATGATCACATCATGTCCCTGACGAGCTGCATCCATACCACCTGCATAGCCACGCCATGACATCACCGTAGCGTCGGGAGCTAATCCACCTTCGAGGATTTCATCCCATCCAATGATCCGTTTTCCCTTTGTCGCGACGAATTTTTCCATCCGCTGAACAAACCAACTCTGCAAGGCATGTTCATCTGCAAGACCCAGCTCCTTCATGCGCGCCTGGCAACGCGGGCAGGATTTCCAGCGATCCTTCGGACATTCATCACCTCCGATATGGATGTATTTCCCCGGGAACAGGGCGCACACCTCGGTCAGCACATCCTGCAGGAAGGAAAACGTCTCTTCACGCGTACAGAACACATCCTGAAAAACGCCCCAGGTACGACCGGTTTCAAACGGACCGCCGGTGCAAGACAATTCCGGGTACGCGGCCAAAGCTGCAAGCGCATGTCCGGGCATTTCGATCTCCGGAATCACTTCGATGTGCCGTTGCGCTGCATAGGCGACCACTTCCCGAACATCATCCTGGGAATAATACCCTCCATAACGGATCGTATCGTACCGTTCCGGACTCTCGCTGTAATGTCCGATGCGCGTACCGTTCCGCCATGCGCTTACTACCTGCAACCTTGGATACTTCTTGATCTCGATCCTCCAACCCTGATCTTCGGTCAGGTGCCAGTGGAACCGGTTCATTTTATAGCGAGCCAGGTGATCCAGGTAACGGAAGACCTCCTGCTTGGTAAAAAAGTGCCTGCAAACATCGAGGTGCATTCCCCGCCACGTGAAACGTGGCACATCTTCTATCTCCACTACCGGCACTTCAGCGCTGATCACTTTCCCGGCCGGCATCAACTGATACAGCGTCTGAAGGCCATAGAAAATACCGGCTGCAGCCCTGGCTTGAATGACCACTTCGCCTGTGGATACCGTCAGTCGATAGCCTTCATTTCCCAATGAAGCGTTTCCATCCAGCGACAGGTAGATTGAGTTGGGGCGGGAAGCTGCGGCTGTTTTTGAGACCGGACGAAAACCATACAGCTGTTCGATCAAGGTCGCAAACAATCCCGCTTCGGAGCCCAGTTTGGCATCCGTGAACAAGAGCTCGGTGTTCGCATTGAAGCGAAATACTCCCTCACCCCGTTTGATGGATTCCGGCCTGGGAACCAGCGGCAAGTCCGCTCCTTGAGCAAAGACAGTATGATCCATGAAGAAGATCCCGAGTGTCAGGATCAGACTAATCATCAACTTTCTGTTTTCCATTCGTTCCAGGCAAGGGAAGCTGCTCCCAGCAAGGCCGCATCGTTTTCGGGCAACCCGCTGGGCAATAGTTTCACTTTATGCTTATAGATATTGAGTAGGTTCTTTTCGAAACTGATCTGCGTGGGATTGAACAACAGCTCTCCTGCCGCTGCAATTCCGCCGAAAAGGAAAATGGCTTCCGGGCCGGTGATGGCTACCGCGTTCGCGAGCGCGAAACCCAGCATTTCACCGGTGTAATTGAATGCGTAGAAAGCGTCTTCATCGCCGGCAAGTGCTAATTCATAAATCCCCCGTGCGTCGGGTTCGCCATCCGGATGTCTCTTCTCGGCTCCGGTATTGCGCATTATTTCAGCATAGGTCCTGACCAGGCCCGTCGAACTGCAATATTGTTCGAGGCATCCGCGTCGGCCGCAACCACAGGGACGGCCATGCTGGATCACGATGGTATGCCCGAGCTCACCGGCGAATCCGTCGTGACCGTAGACCACTTGCCCATTCACGACGACGCCGCTGCCCAAACCGGTTCCCAGGGTGATGAAGAGGTAATCTTTCATTCCCCTGGCTGCCCCATAATAAAGTTCACCCAATGCCGCAGCGTTGGCATCGTTGGTCAACACTGCCGGCAGGTTCATTCGATCCTGGAACAAACTTGCCAATGGAACAATTCCCTTCCAGAGGAGGTTCGGGGCAAACTCGATCGTACCTTTAAAGTAATTTCCGTTGGGCGCCCCTATTCCGATATGAACCGGAACAGTACCGGGAGTTTGTTTCAGCAGACCCTGAATGGATGCGGCAACTCCTTCCACGAGTCGTTCAGGCGTCGGATGATCGGTTGTCAGTATACTGGTCTTTGCCAGCAAACGCCCCTCGGCTGTTACCAGTCCGATGGCCGTGTTGGTCCCTCCTATATCGATCGCTGCAGCTACTCGTTGATTCATGGAATTCGGATCCGTCCGTAGGAACCCGGTGAAGTCACTTTGCCAAACATCCGAAAAATAGCGACAAGCTGGGAAAAGGCGATCAACCTGTATAAAAAAACGAGCGGGAATCCCTGAGGACTCCCGCTCGTTCAGTGTAGTTTCTGGAATTACTGAATTCGTTTGACGTTGACGGCATTGAGACCTTTACGTCCTTCGGTAACTTCGAATTCTACTCTGTCGTTCTCACGAACTTTGTCGATGAGTCCGCTGTGATGAACGAAGACATCCTTCTTCGATTCATCCGACACAATGAACCCAAAACCTTTGGATTCATTAAAAAATTTAACCGTTCCGGTTTCCATGAATTGGTATTTTACTCACCCTGAACACCATCGCCCGCGAACAATGATCAGAGCATTGGGTTTTGTTCCTGATATGCGGGCTATCCAAAGGTAATATTCTTAGAATACCGCGCAAGTCAGCCCCCCTAAAAAACTCAATTTCCGGAGAGTAATTCCTTGACGAGCTGCGAAACGAGCTTATTATCGGCCTTTCCAGCCAGTTGTTTAGTGGCCACCCCCATGACCTTACCAAGTTCCCCTGGTCCGGTAGCGCCGACCTGCGCAATGATCGCCTGAAGAGCCGAGCGGACTTCCGCCTCACTCATCAGTGCCGGGAGATACCGCTCGATAACTGCGATCTCTTCACGCTCCGCGACGGCCAGGTCTTCCCTGCCCTGCTGTACGTAGATCTCGACAGACTCTTTTCGTTGCTTAACCAGTTTTTGCAACATCCTGACCTCATCGGCTTCAGCGATGGTTCCGCCACCGCCGGAAGTCTTTGCAAGCAGAATGGCCTGCTTGATCGCACGGAGCCCGCGCAATGCGGCATCGTCCTTAGCGAGCATAGCCGTTTTCAGATCGGCGGTTATTCTTTCTTCAAGTGCCATGATGAATGCTGTCAGGTTTTGTTGGGAATCCCAAAGTTAGAATTTCCACAGGAGACGATGGATAAAGGCACGATAAATAAAAAAACCCTCCCTGGGGATGGGAGGGTTTTTTACACTGGAAAAACTATTGAAGGAAAGCTACGCGGACGCGGAGTCGGGGTATCGGGGAAGCGGAGTGATCCGGGTCCGGAGTAGTGCGTTGAAAAATCTTAGTCGACGTTATCGTGCAGGAAGGAGTTGTTCGGTCGCAATTCCGATTTCTTTCCTTCCTCCTCGCCCGTCAGGGTATATCGGGAGACATTCGATTCACTGGAATGC
>ERZ724521.152-NODE-152-length-28073-cov-12.126419_pt1 | contig 28073 bp, 18 predicted proteins | sample MGYA00376054_ERZ724521 | MGnify/ENA primary metagenome ERZ724521 (study PRJEB28724, sample SAMN07190883) | activated sludge metagenome | isolation source: activated sludge of sewage treatment plant in Hong Hong | place: Hong Kong | collected 2016-03-17 ... | reverse complement strand
TCAGAATGGTATTCCTATTTTTATGTGGACGGAACAGCAGTACTTTCTCCGGGCATCACCTTGTTTTCAGGGGTTTCACTCTATGGACTTGGAGGAGGATTTTATCATCATATGCGCATGACCACAGACTTGCCCAACGGCTCATCTGTGATGGCAACTTCGGGCCCAAGACAGGCTTCGGGTGTTCGGTATGAACCCTATTTTGATACAGATCTCGGCCTCAAATTTAAGGTCATCCTGGGTTCAAATGACAACGGAAAAGCCTATAACCTCGATGTGCAATTGTTGGCAGAATTTAGTTTCAGACATGGGTTAACGTTACTGGATTTGAAAGGATCGTTCCGGGTTATGACAGATGGTATCTCTGTATCCACCATTGGCAGAGCAGGCAATAGTCCCGTTGCCGGATATGTAGGCATGACACTCAATCTGCCTCCGGGTGGTCCTGCCACATTTAATGGCCAGTTTTTTGTAAAGGTTAAAGTTCCTTATGATTTTCCCGTATTAACAGGTTTGGGCAGCATACCCAATCCACCACCGGGATGGACGGCAGAAAATGCCATGGTCTGGGCCAATTTTTATGCAGGGCCGGATAAGTGGTACTTCCATATGGGCAATCCTACCAATCGGTGTGGGGTAAGATTGGGTCTGGGTGATATTACATTGATGCGGGTCACCAATTATATGATGATAGGTCACGACATTCCGGTGACCATGCCGGAACCGGATGCAGAATTCGTAAGAATATTTGAAAGAGGCATTGCTTCGGGATCTGATTTCACCAGCCTCGATGGTGATGTGAATACTTTAATGGAAGGGGCGCCCAGAGATTCCGTGCCCCTTGGTACAGGCTTTGCTTTTGGCATCTCCATGGCAATGAATACAGGTGATATTGAATTTTTCCCATTCTTTTTCAATCTGGGAGCTGTGATGGGTTGCGACATCAATGTTACCCATGCTACGCCAGAAGCAGACCGCAGGTGTGCGGGTTCAGACAGAGTGCCAGGTATTGATGGCTGGTATGCTACCGGTCAGTTTTATGCTGGCATCGAAGGAGCCTTTGGGATAAAAATAAATTTGTTTGTCACTGAAATCAAAGCAACCATTTTTGAAGCCAGTGCCGCTATGATATTAAAAGGAGGCCTTCCCAATCCGGAGTGGGTTTCAGGTAGAGGTAGTTTCTATTACAATGTTTGCGATGGCTTGGCAGAAGGCAGATGCAATTTTACATTTGAAGCAGGCACAGTCTGTTCTCCGGTCACTGGTAATCCCTTTGCAGGCATTGGACTCATACAGGATGTGTCACCAGCCAATGGAGCTACGGATGTATCTGTATATACCAATGCATCTGCAGCATTTTCAATGCAAATGAACCGGGTCTTTGAAATCGAAGAGTATGTTTCTTCAACCGATCCTCCTGTAATTAGGAGGTTGCAGCCCTATATGTATGCATTTGAATTGAAGAAAAGGGGAAGCTCAGCCGTTATTTCCGGCAGTGGAAATTGGATTGAAAATAATCGGGTATACGACTTTGCACCCATCAATGTGTTACAGGCTGAAACGGCCCATACCATTAGAGTTGAGGCCAGAATCAGGGAAAACGGCAGGGACCTGACATCCGGAGGTCGTGTTTATAGAGAAGAAAGAATCCATGAATTCACAACAGGGGCGGAACCCAATAAGATAGTAAATGAAAACTTATCATTTACTTATCCCTATATCAACCAGCAAAACTTTCTAAAAGCCGAAACACGGTCCAATGAGGGATATGTTAGATGTAAAAGGGCCAACAATTCTTTCCTGCGCGAAGGGGATGTAAGCAATGTGACCACCTCTTTTTATGCCCGTTTTACGGATGGAGATGGCAATTCATTTAGCTCTCCCATTCGAATCATGCGGGGTGAACGAGGGGTGATTTTTACCGTTGATCAGTTGCAAAATGATAAGTTGTACTGTGTTCAAATCATACGAAAGGACAGACCCAATGGCACTTTGTTTGTACCTGGAGGCAGTAGCGCTTTGGGAGCCATCAATGCTTCTGTTATCAATACTTCGTTGATCAATACTTCCCTACAGATCGTAAATTTTGCGGCCACAATTGGCAATAACACTATTCAATCCAATCAATTTAAAAGAATTACCCTTCCGGCCGGTAAGGTCAGTCAATACGAAACCGAGTTGTATGCGTATTTCTTTAAAACGTCAAAATACAACCGTTTGGTAGATAAGATTCGGGCAGAACAACCAGCATGGGACAACAGAATTATTACATTTGGTTATGAGCTGGGTAGGGTAGAAAAACTAATGGATGAAAGTTTTGAATGGACCGATGCTGACAGTTTCAAAGTAGTCGCACAGTCAGACAAACAATTCACCCCCAGGATCCGGTTTTTCCTCGAACCGGTACCCGATGTTTTGGATGGAACAGCAGGACCTACAGCAGTTCCGGTTAACGCCTATTTGCGTGAAATAGTTGCACCTCGCATTACCCAAAACTATACCAGAATGCTCTTGGAAAGGGCCGATATCATCCGTCGGACAATGGCTGCTAATCCTGGTTCAACAGTATTGTGTCCCAATATCATGCCCATCAGTGGTATGCGCATTTACGATCGATCTGTTGGCTTTGCCAGCAACTCATATCGCATGCAACCTCTTACCCAGAATCAAATAAATGGGGCCTTTACCACAGCGGTCAACTCAGGGGGCATTGCCATCAATGTACCTTTACTTACCGGGCTAGGTGGTCTTAGCCTCCCTGCTTTGTCAGGGCGCAATTTTAACACAGTATTCAGGTATGAACCTACCATCACAGGCACCGATCATTACAAAGAACTGAGAAGAGAGGCCATGATCTTTGCCCATTCTCTCGTGACAATTAGAAGTACAGTGGGGTCATTTTTGGTTACAAATTATGAATTGATGACAATGGCTCAGAAACGTTTTTTTGATGAACACATCAACCGATCGCGATTAATGGATCAGATCCGACATATGAATTGGACCAAGGGGCCACAGACCATTGGTTTACAATATCTCTATCCGGATGAAAATGGCAATGATGTATTGGGATCCGTAAGCCCGTTTGTGTTTAGATTATAATTGACAAAGATGAAAAAAGCATTAAATTTTGGGTGGTTATTCGGACTCTGTATCATCTTTACAGTTGTGACACAAGCCCAGTCTAATCTAACATCTGATTCCATAGTAAGTCGCAGTCTGGTGTTAACTTCTGCATATTTTGAGAGCGAAGGCATTGTATTGCGGTGGGCTCCGTCTTCACCCGGTAGCTGGCGTACTGCCAATTATTATGGGTACAAAATAGAAAGATCTGCCTATGGTGAATCTGGCACTGATACTAAATGGGAAGTTTTGGAAACAGCATTGAAGCCGATTGATCTTGAAAAGTGGAAGTTGTGGGTCAAAGATCACCCAACAGATACCTTTTTGATGGTTGCAGGTCAGGCAGTGCATGGCCAGATTTCAGAAGAGAAATTAACACCCGAAAACCTGATGCAAAAGACCGATCAATTGACCAATCTCCATTCGGCTTGCCTCTTGTCTTGCGAATTTAGCAAAGCTGCGGGCCTTGCATCAGCTCTCAGGTATGAGGACAAAACTGCGACCAGAGGTGCTCGATATCTGTATAGGGTTACCTGCGAAGCAGATCCCTCACTTATGGCAGTTACAGCGTCAGTAGCAGAAGAAGAGGTTTATCCAAAGATTGAAAACATTGGTATCAATGAAGGGGAAAAAGTGATAGAGCTTAAATGGAATCGCGATTACTATAAAAATTATTATTCAGGCTTTTACATATATCGATCTGCCGACGAAGGCAGGAATTGGCAAAAAATAACAGGACATCCGGTAGCCAGACAAAGTTTCAAAGATGAGCACAGTTATATCTACAAGGATTCTCTAGATCAAAATTATCAACCCTATTTGTATCGGATTGAAGGCCTTACTTCTTTTGCCACCAGCGGACCCATGTCAGATCCGGTGAAAGCCATGGGGAAAGACAGAACAGCACCCCTGGCACCCTACGATGTAAAACTGGAATATCTAGGGCAGGCGAGAATGAAAATATCCTGGAAAACTTCTGAGCTGGACAAAGACATTAAAGGATTCAGAATATCCAAAAGCAACGAAAAGCAGCAGGAATTTGTGGAAATTACTCCGTCCATGTTGCCGGGAACAAGCCGATCATTTATCGATTCTTCATGTAATGAAAACATCAACAATTATTATTGGATTGCGGTGTTTGACCACGAAGACAACGTCAATGTGACCATGCCGCAGTACGGTACCATCATCGATAGCATTGCGCCTATGCCTCCTACAGGACTGGAAGGTAGTATTAATACCAATGGTGTAGTAACCCTTAAGTGGAAGCTTGGCGCTGAACCTGATCTAAGGGGATATTTTGTGCACTACGCCAATAACGCCAGACATACTTTCATTAACCGAACCGACCAACCTTTGAGAGATACTTTCTGGAGAGACACCATACCCCTTAATGTATTGACTGAACAAATCCACTACAAGGTGGTAGCCATCGATCATAGATTCAATTATTCAGGTTACTCAGAAATGCTTACCCTGAGCAAGCCCGATAAAGTGCCTCCTACTTCTCCTGTTTTTCTGCGATCATTTGCTGATGAAAAAGGCATTCAATTGCAATGGACAAACAGTGGGTCGCACGACGTAAAAGCCAATGTACTAATGCGACGAGGTCAAGGACAAACGCAATTTGAAGAAATTTACCGCTGTGGCCCCAAACCTTCGGTGGTAAATTATTCAGATTCAAAAATTACCCCAGGCAAGGAATACGAATACAAGTTGTACGCACTGGATGACGCAGGTCTTACATCGAAACAAATTTCTACGTTGACACTTAAAGCTTTCGAAGAAAAAAAATTGACGCCCCCATCAAAAATAACCGTACAACATGATACCATAAAAAGGACCGTAACCCTAAGATGGCTTCCAACCGAAAAAGGTGTAAAAACTGTCATATACCGATCCGTCAACGGACAGCCCTATGTGAGTCATCGGGTGGTTGAACAAAAAGACTTTTTTACAGATCTGCCTTATCGCAAAGGAGATGTACTGAAGTATCGCATCAAGTTGGTCAACAGCAATGGCTGGCAAAGTGATTTCAGCGAAGAGGTGGAGGTGTCAACAATGACCCGTAAGTGAGGTATTGCTATTTACTTAAACAGGTTTTCGTAGTCAGATCCAGTCTCCGTTTTTTTTACTTCTAAGGGTTTTTGTACGTTGGGGAGGATTAAGAAATCTTCTTCTTTTTCTTCTTTCACTTCTTCGTAGTCGTCGTAGCGATTTCGTTCTTTCTGTACCTGCTCACCATATTTTTTCATCCTTCTGCGCATCCATGCCTTTGCAAAAAGGTAGCCAAAAACAACAGGATAACCCACAATGGTTAAGACGATAGCCACCAGACCGAAGATGGGATTTTCTTTTAGCATTTTGAATATAAACTTGCCAAAATCAATGATGACGGTATGGTCCAAAATTGCAGCCAGCAAAAGTAAAAATGGAGCAGCGATGGCAAGTATGGTGAATAGACCTTTTATTACAAAATATGCGATGACTAAAAAGAGGATGAGACCAATAATGGGTCCAAAATTGCCCATAGGTCGCTGGTTTCCTCCTACACTAAATTCTTTATAAACAGTCATGTTTTTTATTTAACAAACAAATATATCCTGAAAAAAGTCAAAAACCACCTAAAATTTCGATGAGTGACGTCATAATTCCGATGAGGAAGCCAGGCTGGCGTATTGCATATCGTACAGCTCTTTGTACCTGCCGTTTGCCTTTTCGATCAGCTCATCGTGGCTACCCGATTCTACCGCTTTGCCCTGATCCATTACAAGTATGAAATCGGCATGGCGTATGGTTGAAAGCCTGTGAGCTATGATGATGCTGCTCCTTTTTTCGATCAGCTTCTCGATGGCGTGCTGAATCACCAATTCGGTTTCCGTGTCAATGCTGCTGGTAGCTTCATCGAGAATCAAAATATCTGGGTCAATTACAAGGGCACGCACAAAAGATATAAGCTGTCTCTGACCCACGGAAAGGTTTGAACCCCGCTCAGTGACCATAAATTGATACCCATCGGGCAGCCTGCTGATGTATTCATCCGCACCGATTATTTTGGCGGCTTCTACCACCTTTTCCAGGCTTATGGTGGTGTCTTTGAGTGTGATGTTTTCATATACGGTTCCATCAAAAAGAAAAACGTCCTGCAGCACAATGGCTATGCGTTTGCGAAGGGAATTTAATTCATAATCGCGAATATCAACATCGTCCAATAAGATTTGGCCTTTTTGAATATCGTAAAAACGATTCATAATGTTGATGATGGTACTCTTACCAGAACCGGTGCTGCCCACCAAGGCCATGGTTTGCCCCGGTTGGATGGTGAAATCCAGATCGTGGAGGATGTAGTTTTCATCATCGTAGGCAAAATTTACCTTTTTAAACTCTACCTTGCCTTTGAGGTGATTTTTTGACAAAGTGCCCTGATTGGGTATCACTTCGTCGCTTTCAATCAATTTAAACACACGCTCTGCTGCCACCAAGCCCATTTGAAGGGTGTTAAATTTATCGGCTGCCATGCGCACTGGTCTAAAGAGCAAATCCAGATAAAGGGGGAAGGCAACCAGGGCACCAAAACTCACCTTGTCTTCCAGGTAAGAGCCTGCGCCAATCCAGACCATGAGGGCTAATGAAAAGGCCGAAATCAATTCTACTACCGGGAAAAAGATGGAATAGTACAAAACGGAGTCCAGATTGGCCGAAGTATAGTCTCTGTTGATTGTGCGGAATTTTTCTGCTTCCTGTTGCTCTGCATTAAAAATTTGCACAATGCGCATGCCCGTAATTCTTTCCTGAAGGAAGGCATTCATACGTGCTACATTGCTGCGCACCCTTTCATAAGAGTCCTTTACTTTTTTACTGAAAATGTAAGTAGCCCATACCAAAAGAGGCAGGGTTGCCAGGCTGATGAGGGTCAATCTCCAGCTGGTATAAAACATGATACCCAATACCGTAAGCACTGCAAGCAAATCGGCCAAAATGGTAATAACACCCTGGGTGAAAACTTCATTGATGGCAGAAATATCGTTGATGGTTCTGGTGGTAGAGGTGCCAATTGGGGTTTGATCAAAATACCGCAAACGCAGCTGGGTAATGTGGTTAAAAACTTTAACCCTCAAATCGCGCAACACATTTTGCCCCAATTCTGCAAGTAAAAACATAAAAAAGTATCGCATGACCACATTGAGGATCAACACGGCAAAAAACAAGCCGCACATCATCAACAGGCCTTTAAAATCGGCAGCAACAATGTGATGATCTACTATGTCTTTGACAATGTAGGGCAGCATGGAACTGATGGGAGCCAGGGCAACAGCTAACACCAAACAGGTAACAAAAAGCTTGTTATAAGGCTGGGCCATGGCGATGACCTTCCACAAGACACTGAAGTTGAGCTTTTGTTTTGTCTGTTGCATTTTAATTGACTTGGTTTCGGGACAATAAATTACAAACGCCTCCCGGGCTACAATGTTCCCTTTAGCTTAGAATTTAATCGTTTTTTTTGCCAGTTTAATGGGAATTCCTATGCATTTGGCTTGCATGTAGTTCAACATTTCTTCTACAATCTCAAGCTGATCGGCTGAAAAATGATCGAGTTTGTGGCGAAATACCTCGTTGGTCATTTTTTCCTTTACCTTTTTGATTTCATCGGGTAAATCAGCAAGAGCCAACTCAACCTGTCGTTCCATATACAGGTTTTGAAATTGTTCAACGGCCTCATCTACAATGGTTTTGGCAATTGAAATTTCCTGCCTTCTGAAATTGAGGTTGCGGTCAGCCAATTGTCGCAATTGATCTATATTGACGTATTCCACACTGTCATGATTGGCAACAGATACGGCAATGTTGGCAGGTACAGAGAGGTCAACCATCAGGTAACTTTCTTTTTCCGGCTTTGGCCATTTTTGAAAGAGCGTCTCATCAACTATGGCGGTTTGAGAGGCAGTACAGACCACCATGGCATCGAATTTTCCTGGTTGATTGAGTTGGTCCAGTCCCATTGCTTTACCCCCGGTTTCTGCTGCCAGATGCTGTGCTTTTTCCAGGCTGCGGTTGAATATCGTAAGGTGGTGGTAACCATGTTTGTTCAAAAAGCGGGCTACCAGGGTATTGGTCTCACCGGCCCCTACCAGGTAGATCCTGCAATCGGGTGATGGAAATCGATCTATTATGCTTTGTCCGGCCAAGGCGGCGATGGAAAGTGGTTTTTCATTGATACGCGTGTGAGAATAAATGCGTTTAGCTACCTGAACTGCCATATTTTCGAGCAATCGAAGTTTGTCACCTGTATGCCCTGCCTCGAGGGATGTTTGGTAAGCTGCCCGAAATTGTCTGAATATTTCGCTCTCCCCAACTACCAGTGAATCAATAGATCCCGCTACTTCAAAGAGGTGCTGAACAGCTTCCAAGCCCTCATACAAGGCCACATACCTTTCAATGTGGTCGAAGGCTTCGGGAGAAAGCCCCGGATTGGCAGTTTTTAGCAGGCGGGCTATAAAATCAACATCTACATTTTGCTCGGTATAAAAAACATAGGCTACCCGGTTGCAGGTACTCAGGTACATAAATTCTTCCAATGCCAATTCAAGTTTAACCCTTGAAGTCCCTTGCGAAGCTGCATCTTCCACTATCTGGTACTGGCCTATTTCGGCCACATCCACCTGGTGATGCGTAAATGTGATTACCTTGTAATAATTGATCATACAACTGAATCACAAAATTACGATTTGAGGCCCATGTATATTGTCACAATTGTGTCAAATAAATGTCTGAAAAACAGAAAATGACGCAATTTTCTTGTGTTTTGGCGCAAAAATGAGGTGGTAAAGGAAATAAATGAGGATTTTTTGTGAAAAAAAGTATGCGAAATTTTCTTTTGTTTATTCTAATGTTTTTGATGTTTGGCCTGGTGGGTCAAAACACCATTTCTGGCAGTTATGCCGGCAATATTCCCACTAGTTTTTCAACCTACGATGAAGGATGCAACGGACCCTCTGCCGAATTCTCTATCACATTACCTGCAGGAGAAAGCTACCAGATCACTGGAATTAATATTACCTACAACATGACAGCCATCGGAGAGGGCTTTAAATTGGATCAGCGGTCAAAGATCCGGTGTGTCAACACAGGCATCGAAGAACCTGAATACGCAGGCATAGGTGCAACAACCGGGGTACAGAGTTACAACAGACCCGGAGTAGGTATAGCCAATGGCACCTACGCAGGTGGAACCATTTTTACCTTTCAGTTTTGGGGAAGACGGACATACGAAGCCTCTCCCGGCTGCAATCAATTGTCAAATTATGCATCTAACCTGTCAATTACTATCGTTTATAGCAATCAAATCATCGTTTCCAAAGCCGGAGTGAACAGGACAAATCCCATGAACACCCTTGATGTAAACGGCAAACTCAGGGTGGGTGACGATAGCAGCCTTCCTACGGCTGGTAGCATCAGGTGGAATGCAGCTAGCCATGATTTTGAAGGTTATAATGGCACTGAATGGGTGTCGTTTACCAAATCCAATGGCAGTGCAAAGTATGGGATGACATTGAGTGAGCCTGATAGAACCTTTGAGACAGGATGTATTTTTAATTCTTTTGGAATTGAAGAAAACTGGCTTATTTTAGGATGTGACGAGGCAAACATTTCAGGCGGGTCATCAAATAATTCAGGAATGGTGACCCCATTTTACAAGACAGGTGATAGTTGGACCGCACAAAATAGTTTTGTTCCTCCTGATAATATACCCGGGGATCGATTTGGTACCGATTTAGCTATTACATCCAATGAACTATTGGTTAGTGCCACCGGGGCAGCAGGCGCCTCCGGAAGGGTTTACTACTATCATTACAATGGGCTGTTTTGGGCTTTAGTTGGCAGTTTTTCACCACCGGATGTTGCAGCAGGAGACAGATTTGGAAGTGTAATTGTCATTGACAGAAACAGGGCCTATATTTCAAGCCCATACAAAAATGTTGGTGGCAATGCAGGGGCTGGTAAGGTATATGTCTACTTCTTTAATGGTACATCTTGGGTTTGGGAAGCCGAACTCACAGCCCCGGTTCCGGCTATTAATGATGAATTTGGTTATTCCTTGGACGCTGCGTGGCCCCATTTGATTATTGGGTGTCCCAAAAAAGATCACTCAGGATTTATTGACAAGGGGCAGGCGTATCTCATGAAGAATGTTTCCAACAATTGGTATCTACTCAACACTTTTCAGGATGTTACCGGGAATAATGAAGAATCATTTGGGTTTTCAGTTGCCATAGATGAAAATGATCTGGCAATTTCAGCTCCATTTAAAACAGTGAATAATAATACATATGCGGGTCAGGTTTACAACTACCATCGAACCAATTATACCTGGAATTCAAGTGGAACCCTCATAAATCCAAGTGTGCAAGCAAATTATGGTTATTCTTTAGACCTTCAAAACAATTACCTTGCAGTGGGCAATCCAGGAGTACTCGCCGGAGCTGGTCAGGTTATTCTATACGGAAAAACAAATGGAAGTGATTGGAAAGAAGTTCAAAAAATAAAGAATTCGTTAGATATCAATCTAGCGATAAACTTTGGATATTATTTAAAACTAAGAAAAGATCAATTGTTTATTGCTTCTATTTACTCGGTCAATTTTATAAAACTATAATATCAACTTCTTGCATATAAACTGGTAATCTAAGTTCCGACCATATAAAATAGCTGCTTACCTTTGCGGTATGCAACTTTACGAACCATTAGCCGGATATGCAAAAATTTGTTGGCTGGCAGCGGCTTTGCTTTATGGGCAAATTGAAATTTTCGGACAGATGTCCTACATTCACCATCTATCTGCGCCTGTGGTGGTAGATGGTCAGTTGGACGAATGGGGTGAATTTCATTCATTGTCCATCAGTGCAGCTCCTGGATACGCCAATCAGGCCAGGTATGCATTGGGTTGGGACAAGGACAACATGTACATTGCTTTGGATGTAAAGGACAGCCGCCTTTGTATGAATGAAAAGGGAAATGATAATCCCAAATTGTATTTTTCGGATGCCTTTGAAATTTACATTGACAGCAAGGCAGATAGCGAGCAGTCAATGGATTTGAATGATTATCAATTCCTGATTTCCATCTCAGGTGACAAGACTATTTTTAAAGGCAATAAACTCCTGATGCTTGATGGTGCCAGGGTTCCGAAAGATTATGAAGGCACCAATATTGTGGTACACACCGGCATTGACATCCGGGGAACCCTCAATGATGAGCGTGATATTGATGCAGGTTATACGGCTGAGATGGCCATACCCTGGAGTGCAATAGGAATCGAAGCAGCTCAGGGTGTAAACATCAAAATGGATCTCTGTATAGATGATGTGGATACACTATCTTCCATTAGGCAATGGCCTGAAAATCTGCACCCACCCTGCCTCAATTACTCCAGTGTGACAGGCCACAATGACTTTGGTTTTCCGCAGTACTGGTTGCGTTATCAGCTCGCTGGAAAGCCGGGTCTGGCATTTTCCGTTAGAAAGGTATGGCATGACTTACCGGTTATTGTAGTTTTGGCTTTGGCTATGGTTTTTGCTCTTATGATCTATGCAATTATAATCCAGTATCGCAAAATCACCTTTCTCAAAGCCCTGCCTGATAAAACATCATGGCAAAACTGGAAAGAAAATCATCCGACAATTTCCAAAGAAGAAAAGACAAACAACCCCCTTGATATCCAGATTGAAAATGAGACCATGGATACCATCAGATCCTTTGTTTCTGCCCATTTGGATCAGGATATATCAGTCGCTGAGCTCGCAAACCACATGCATAAAAGCGTGCGTCAACTGCAACGCATTTGTAAATTAGATACAGGCCTTACCCCCCTTCAACTGATCACCATTTTGAAATTGGAAAAGGCAGCAGAACGCATCCTCAAAAGCAACGCCACCATTGCAGAAATCGCCTATGAACACGGCTTTTCTGACCCTTCGTATTTTGGCAATGTGTTCAGGAAATACCACGGCATTACACCCATGGAATTTCGCCAAAAAAATGGAGTTGGCCGTTAAAGAAGAACTTGATAGGGTCACCGATTGTGGCTTTTTTAATGCCCATCTCACACGCACTCAAAAAGAATTTTTAAATTTGAGACATAAAAAATATGAATCTATGGCCTTACCCAATATTTTTTCTCCGGAAATCGCCAATGCGGTAATTGGAAGAATCCAACAGCTTACCCCCCAAACCCAGCCGCAATGGGGTAAAATGAATGTGGCCCAAATGTTGGCTCATTGCAATGTAGCCTATGAAATGACTTTCGAAAACATCCACCCCAAGCCCGGTATTTTTATGAGGTGGATGCTCAAGGCTTTGGTAAAATCCGGAGTGACCAATGAAGTGCCATATAAAAAAAATGTGCGTACTGCTCCGGCATTTCTCATTACAGACGAAAGGGACTTTAACAAAGAAAAAACCAGATTGATCCAATACATTGAAAAATGCGTAAGCCTGGGAGCTGCTCATTTCGATGGAAAAGAATCGCACTCATTCGGAAACATGAATAGCACAGAATGGAACAATATGTTTTATAAACACCTCAACCACCACCTGGGCCAATTTGGTGTTTAACCGCATAGATTAGCTGCGCAGTTAAGGACAGGCCAAATTGTCGTATATTTGCTCAAAATCACTAGAATTGTATGGCAAAGCCGGCTCTACCCAAGGGAACCCGAGATTTTTTACCCGCCGAGGTAAACAGAAGAAATTACATCTTTGGTGTCATTGAAAAAGTATTTCGCAAGTATGGCTTTTTGCCCATTGAAACTCCTGCTATGGAGGCACTGGATACGCTCCTTGGCAAGTATGGAGATGAGGGAGATAAGCTGCTTTTTAAGGTACTCAACAATGGCGATTATCTGAAAGATGCCAATGATGAAGCAATAAATCAAAGGGATTCCAATGCCTTGGTTAGGTCCATTTCCAAGCGAGGACTGCGCTATGACCTTACGGTGCCCTTTGCCAGATTTGTGGTGATGAATCAAAATGAAATTCAGTTGCCATTTAAGCGCTACCAGATTCAGCCGGTGTGGAGAGCTGATAAACCCCAGAAAGGAAGGTACCAGGAATTTTACCAATGTGATGTAGATGTGGTTGGCAGTGAATCTTTGCTCTACGAAGCTGAACTTGTATCCATCTATCATGAAATATTCAAAACACTGGGCATTGGTGTAAAAATACTCATCAACAACCGCAAAATCCTTTATGGCATCGCCGAAGCAGCAGGCATCGCTGACAAGTTTTCAGACATGACCGTGGCCATTGATAAATTGGATAAAATAGGCTTAAACGGAGTAACCGCTGAATTGCAAGCCCGGGGACTCAATGAAAAACAAATCCAAACAGTAGTCGAGCTTATCAATATACCAAGCTTTGAAGCATTGAGTTACCACCAGGCCTTTTCTGCCAGTGAATCGGGAAAATTGGGCTTGCATGAAGTCAATCGCGTTTTTGATTTCCTAAAGAACACAGCGGTTGATGACCTGGTATTTGACATCACCCTTGCCAGGGGATTGAGTTACTATACCGGCTGTATCTTTGAAGTTAAAGTGGATACAGAAAGGCACCCGGAAATTAAAATGGGTTCCATTGGGGGAGGTGGCAGATACGACAATCTCACAGGATCCTTTGGCTTACCGGGTGTTTCAGGTGTTGGGGTTTCTCTTGGTGCAGAGCGCATTTACGATGTGCTGGTAGAACTCAATGCTTTCCCCAAGGATGTAGATGAAGCCGTAAAATTGATATTTCTGTGCTTTGATGCAGAAGCGCTGGTCTATGCATTTGGACTCGCTTCTCAGCTACGATCTGGCGGCATCAGCTGTGATGTTTATCCCGATCCCAAAGCCATGAACAAACAAATGAATTACGCCAATAAAAGGGGTATACCGTATGTGGCCATCATTGGCGCAAATGAAATAAACAGACAAACGGCGATGCTCAAAAATATGATTACCGGCGAACAGGAAGAGGTAAATGCCGGGCAATTGATCAACCGCATGCAGGCATGATAGAAGAAGTTAAAACCCGCATTTCAGTAGGCAAAGACGATGCAATCAGTTTGGAGGTCTGGGTAGAGCAGCATTTGCAGATAGCAGAAAACTATGCCCACCTCAATGCATTTGTTCACATTTTCAGGCAACAAGCTTTGGCGGACGCTCAAAGGATCGATCTGGAAATTGCATCTGGACGAAAAAAAGGTTTGTTATACGGGATTTTAATATCCGTAAAAGACAATATTTGCATAGCCGATCGCCCGGTGAGTGCTGCCTCAGCAATACTCAAAGGTTATATTAGCCCCTTCAGCGCTACCGCAGTCGAAAGATTGTTGCTTGAAGATGCCATCATCATTGGAACCACCAATTGTGACGAGTTTGGTATGGGTTCAGCAAGTACCCATACCATTTATGGCCCCGTCCGAAATGCTGCTGATCCCCAAAAAGTGGCAGGAGGATCGAGTGGGGGGGCTGCTGTATCCGTACAGATAGGGGCATGTCACCTTGCTTTGGGTACCGATACAGGCGGCAGTATCAGACAGCCGGCAGCATTCTGTAATCTTTTGGGGTTCAAGCCGGGTTATGGTAAGATATCAAGACATGGACTCATTGCTTATGCATCTTCTTTTGATCAGTTGGGCTTTATCGCCAAAGATCCAGCTTACTTAGAGCTTGCATATCAATTGTGTAAAGGAGCTGACGAATACGATGCCACCGTTTCCAGGACTCCGGATGTAGAAGTGGGAGATGTATCATCGATCCGTTTGGCAGCTTTCACCAATTTTTTTGCTGACGGCAATGCATACACCGTCGACGTGCTGGAGGTTATCCATCAGTTAGCTGATACATGGCCTGTGGATTTTTCCATCTTTGAAGGAATGGATTATCTGGTTCCCACCTATTATATTTTGACAACAGCCGAGGCCAGCACCAATCTGAGCCGATACGATGGTGTTCGATACGGTTATCGACATCCGGAAGCCAAAAGCCTGGATGAGATGTATAAATGGACCCGCACCAGGGGCTTCGGTGCTGAGGTTAAAAAACGCATCATGTTGGGCACCTTTGTGTTGAGCGAAGGATATTTTGATGCCTATTATACCAAAGCGCAAAAGGTGAGACAAAAGTTGAGAAACAAGCTTCTGGCAATACTCCAAAAATCAGATTTTATTGTAATTCCCGTAACAGCCTCCGGACCCTGGGCGGTGGATTATGTGGCCAAAGATGCTTTGGAGGTATATTATTCAGATGTTTACACCGTGTTGGCCAGCCTGGGAGGCTTACCAGCCATTTCTGTACCACTTACATTTGGCAACAGGAAGGTAAATCTGCAAATCCTGGCTGCTCCCAATCATGAGCGCAAGTTGCTGGCATTCAGTAAAAAATTGATGGAAATTGGCACCAAATAACGCGGTATTTTGACAATTGATCAGCTTTTATTAATTTCGCAGGGTTAAATAAAGAACCATGTCAGGTCAATCATCAGATTACGGTAAAAAAGGAGCTGCCTTTGGCAAGATTATGTTGGGCATCATTTTGTTCATCATCTTATTGATTTACCTCTACCACCATCCATCCAACAACGCACCGGTTATCCAATAATGGTGTGTTTTGAAATTTAAGAGCATATATGTGGCTGCTACCAGCCAGCATGTAGGCAAGACTACGTCTACACTGGGTCTGGTTTCCAGCTTTTTGCGCAAAGGCCTCAATGTGGGTTACAGCAAACCCGTAGGTCAAAAACATCTCAATTTTGAAAATTTCAAGGTAGACAAAGACACCATTCTTTTTGCCGATCTTATCCATTTTCAGATCATACCTGAAGTTCATAGCCCGGTGATATTGGGACAGGGAGCAGTAGAAAAATACCTTGAAAGTCCGGATCCCGAATTGCTCGCAAACCAGGTTCTCAATGCCAAAAGGGTATTGGAAGACAGGCACGATGTAGTGATTTACGAGGGCACGGGACATCCCGGTGTGGGCAGTGTGGTGGGTTTGTCAAACGCCAGGGTAGCCAAAATGCTCAATGCCGGTGTCATCATGATTGTAGAAGGGGGTATTGGCAGTACCATTGACATGCTTAATATGAGCACCTCACTCTTTAGAGAAGAACAGGTAGAAATCATTGGGGTGATCATCAACAAAGTGTTGCCGGATAAACTCGAGAAGGTAAAGCACTACGTTGGAAAATGGATGGAAGCCAATCAGATTCCACTGCTGGGTTTAATTCCGTACGATGCTGCCCTTGCCTTTCCCATCATCCGCACCATTGCAGAATCCATACGCTCTGAAATCATCCATTTTGAAAATATGGACTCCAACAGGGTAGGGGGCATCCTGGCCGGAAGTTTGATCGAACTCAAAGAATTGAAGAGCTCAGAAGACCTCCTGTTGGTGGTATCTACCAACAGCATCAAAGATGCCATCGATAAAATCACATGGTTGTCCAACCTTTTTCACATCGATCATTGCCCCCTTTCCGGCATTGTAATTTCAGGCAACAAACCCCTGGATGAATCCGTATTAAAATACATCAATGACAATCAGATTCCGGTGGTGCGCACCGACCTTGATACCTACGAAGCGGTAATTAAAATATCAAAAATTGAGGTAAAAATCAACCAGAATACACCCTGGAAAGTTCAGAAAGCCATCAAACTGATCGAAGAAAACGTAGATTTGGAATACATCATCCAATCAAAAGACCCTTAATCAGGTCATTTCCACAACGTTTCTACCTTGTTTTACTTTACCGTCATCTTCCAGTTTTTTCATTAGCCTTGATATTACTACCCTCGAAGAATTGAGGTCATTTGCAATCTGGTAATGGGAAATTTTTATTTCTTTATTTCTTGTGATGGCCGCTTTTTCGGTGAGGTAGTTGAACAAGCGTTCCTCCATATTGTTGAATGCCAGATTGTCGATGGCCCTAAGCATCTCATTGAGGCGCATGCTGTAGTTGTCGATGATAAAATTCCTCCACGATTTGAACCGCACCATCCACTCATCGATTTTTTCCATCGGTATAAACAGGATCTCGGTATAATCATCCGTCACCGCCCTGACATTGCTCTTTGAAGCCTTGGCACAACAGTTGAGGGTCATGGCACAGGTATCGCCCAATTCAAGGTAGTACAAAAGCAGCTCGTTGCCTTCCTCGTCTTCTGTCATCACTTTGATGGCACCGGAAACGATGAGGGGCATGGCATTGATCTTTTCTCCAATGTCAATGATGGTGGTATCTGGCCTGTACTTATTGAGCTGGCCAAATTGACAAATTTCTCGGATAAGTTCTTCTTCCAATAGGTATTGAAATTTCTCGTGTAATACCTCGTAACATTGTGGATTGACTGGATTGGACATTTAAATAATCTTGTTTAATAAATATGAGTTTATCTATTACATATTCCTTCTGTACTGGCCACCCACCTCGTACAGCGCGTGGGTGATGCTGCCCAAACTGCAACTTTTGACGGTTTCGATCAAGGCTTCAAAAAGGTTCTGATTTTTAACAGCGGCCAGCTTCAACTGGTTTAGTTTTTGATCGGCTGAGTTTTTATTTACTGCCTTGAGTGCCTCCAGGGTCTGTATCTGTCTGAGTTTTTCTTCTTCCGTAGCCCTGATGACTTCTCCGGGAATGAGAGTAGGTGATCCCTCTTTTGAAAGGAAGGTATTGACGCCAATGATGGGGTACTCACCTGTGTGTTTGAGGGTCTCATAGTATAGTGACTCTTCCTGAATCTTACCCCGCTGGTACATACTTTCCATGGCTCCCAATACGCCTCCCCTCTCTGTAATGCGGTCAAATTCCATCAATACGGCTTCTTCCACCAGATCCGTCAACTCTTCAATGATAAATGACCCCTGCAATGGATTTTCATTTTTGGCAAGACCCAATTCATGATTGATGATCAACTGGATAGCCATAGCCCTGCGCACACTCTCTTCGGTTGGCGTGGTAATGGCCTCATCATAAGCATTGGTATGCAAAGAGTTGCAATTGTCATAGATGGCATACAAAGCCTGTAAGGTAGTTCTAATGTCGTTAAAAGAAATCTCCTGGGCGTGAAGACTGCGACCAGAGGTCTGGATGTGATACTTTAACTTTTGGGAACGGTCATTGCCACCGTATTTATTTTTAATGGCTTTGGCCCATATTCTCCTTGCTACCCTTCCTATTACAGCATACTCTGGATCAACACCATTGGAGAAAAAGAAAGACAAGTTGGGCGCAAAATCATCGATGTGCATGCCTCTCGATAAATAATATTCAATGTAGGTAAAGCCGTTCGACAGCGTAAATGCCAATTGTGAAATGGGGTTGGCCCCGGCTTCGGCAATGTGATAACCGCTGATGGAAACAGAATAAAAATTCTGCACATTGTGGTCGATAAAATATTGCTGCATATCGCCCATCAACCTCAGCGAAAACTCTGTAGAAAATATACACGTATTCTGTGCCTGGTCTTCTTTCAGGATGTCTGCCTGTACTGTACCTCTGACAGCAGAAAGGGCCTTGGCTTTGAGGGTTTGGTATGTGTCTGCCGGCAGTACTTCATCTCCGGTAAGTCCCAGTAGGAGCAATCCAAGTCCGTTGTTTCCTTCAGAAATATCACCGTTGTAAGTTGGCCGAGGCAGGTTTTTCTGGTCGTATTTTTTTGAAAGGGCTGCTTCAACCAAATGTTCCATGCCATGGGCTCTGATATACAACTCACATTGCTGGTCGATAGCGGCATTCATAAAGAAGGCACACACGGTAGCTGCGGGTCCATTGATTGTCATGGACACTGAGGTAGCAGGGTCGCAAAGATCAAAGCCCGAATAGAGTTTTTTGGCGTCATCGAGGCAGCAGACGCTCACACCGCTGTTGCCAATCTTGCCGTAAATATCCGGGCGGTGGTCGGGATCTTCTCCGTACAAGGTCACAGAATCAAAGGCGGTGGAGAGCCTCTTAGCCGGCATGTCCAATGACACATAATGAAATCGTTTGTTGGTCCGCTCGGGACATCCTTCCCCTGCAAACATTCGTGTAGGATCCTCACCTTTTCTTTTGAAGGGAAATACGCCTGCCGTATAGGGGAACTCTCCAGGAACATTTTCCTGACCCATCCATCGGAGCAGGTCGCCCCAATCCTGAAACTTAGGCAAACACACTCTGGGTATCTTGTTTTTCGATAAAGAGGTGGTAAAAGTGGGCACTGACAATTTTTTGCCCCTTACCTCGTAGATGTATTCATCTCCTGTATAAGCTTTTACTTTTTCAGGCCATGCCTCTAGTGATCTGAGACACTCTCCATCCAAATCCTGTCTGAGTTTCCCAGCCAGTGTAGTGAGCTCACCTATGCCGGTCAACTGTTTTTCCTGCACTACTTTTTCAAGCGCATAAATGCGGGATGCCAACTGGCTTTGCTCCTGCAGCCATTGGTCGTATTTACGGTTATTTTCTGATATTTCAGAAAGATACCTCACTCGCTGTGGTGGGATGATGTAAATTTTTTCGCTTTCTGCCTCCTCCACAAATAGTCTTGAATCGAAACCTGCATGGCACTTTTCATTCAAAAGGCGAATGATGTGAGCGTATAAACGATTGGTACCCGGGTCATTGAACTGTGAAGCAATGGTGCCGTAAACAGGCATGGTATCTGCATCTTTATCCCACAAATCGTGGTTGCGCTGGTACTGCTTTTTTACATCGCGCAATGCATCCAACGCTCCTTTTTTATCAAATTTATTGATGGCAATCACGTCGGCAAAATCCAGCATGTCGATCTTTTCCAACTGTGATGCTGCGCCGTATTCGGGAGTCATCACATACAAGGCTACATTGGAGTGGTCAATGATTTCCGTATCACTTTGTCCTATACCTGAGGTCTCCAGAATGATAAGGTCGTAACCACCGGCTTTGAGTATGTTGACCGTATCTTTGACATAGCGCGATAAGGCCAGATTGGATTGTCGGGTCGCCAGTGAACGCATGTAAACACGATCGTTGTTGATGGCATTCATCCGAATCCGGTCGCCCAAAAGCGCACCACCTGTTTTTCTTTTAGATGGATCTACGGATACAATTGCAATTTTTTTGTCGGTAAAGTCGATGATAAACCTCCTTACAATTTCATCTACCATGCTTGACTTGCCACTGCCACCCGTGCCTGTGATTCCAAGGACCGGCACCTGTGCATTGGCAGCTGTACCGGCAATTGTTTCAATGATGGCTTTGTTTTCCTCAGGATAGTTTTCAATCGAAGAAATCATGCTCGCGATGGCTGCTTTTGACATGCCGGTAAGCTTTGAAACTTCTCCATTGAGTAATTTGCCAGAGGCAAAATCACATTTCGATAAAAGGTCATTGATCATGCCTTGAAGACCCATATGCCGACCATCGTCCGGAGAATAAATTCGGGTGATGCCGTATTGGTGTAGGTCTTCAATTTCTGTGGGAAGTATGGTACCCCCGCCCCCACCAAAAATGCGAATATGCCCACATCCTCTTTCTTGCAAAAGATCGTAAATGTATTTAAAAAATTCATTGTGGCCTCCCTGATAAGAGGTGATGGCTATGGCCTGGGCATCTTCCTGTATGGCTGCATCTACTATTTCGCGGGCAGAGCGGTTGTGTCCGAGGTGGATAATTTCTGCGCCTGATTTCTGTAGGATCCTGCGCATGATGTTGATGGCAGCATCGTGACCATCAAATAGAGAAGCAGCTGTGACAATTCGTATTTTATGCTGGGTTTGATAAACGGTGGCTTCCATGGTATTGGTTTTGGTTTAGGGGTTTTGTCACAATAGACAAAAATCAAATGATCTTTTTGATCACTTGTTCAAATTCACTCATGATCATAGCAGTGGCGCCCCACAAGGGTTGGTTGTTGATGTCGTAATAAGGCACATCTTTTAAGAGCCTGCCCCTTACATCGAGATCCATTCTTTTTTTATTCCTGTTTTCCAAAAAATGTTTTAACGGAATTTCAAGAATGTTCTGCACTTCATTGCGTTGAATGGTAAATTCAGGATCGTCTCCCATAAAACCAACAAAGGGGTAAATCAAAAAATTACTTACCGGAATGTAGATAGAACTCAACTCGCCGATAATACCTACATCCGAGCCGTTGATTCCTATTTCTTCTTCTGCTTCCCTCAAGGCACAATCCTGATAACTGTAGTCAGTATCTTCAAATTTGCCTCCCGGAAAACTGAGCTGACCTGCATGGTGATCATTGGGGTTGTCACTTACTCTTTCAATTAAAACGAGGTGCCAATCCTTCTTTTTGGGAAAAATAAGCGCAACAACACAGGCCAGTATATGATCATCGGGTATTTCAAAGCTTTGTTGCCGCTCCATAGGAGCCATGAGGAATTGCGCTTCCCGCCCCGGCAATTCTTCTTCCAACTCTCTTTCAAGGCGCTCAATAAATTGAATGTCCATCTAATATGGCGTATTAATGTGCAACAAAAATAATAAACAGGTAAAGATTATCAAAGTTTTATGTCTTTTAACGGGCATTCAACTTCTAAAAACTAAGTTTAAATGAATAGAAAGTTCTTAATATTTTATTTTTTAAAATCACATTATTAAGTGATATATTTGGACATTATCTAAAAAACTTGTCACGAATTTTGTTTGTCCTGCATTTTTGGATAGGTAAAACGATGATTATTACATGAAAGTAGGCATAATTGGAGGAGGCATTATCGGTCTGTGTTCGGCTTGGTATTTGCTAAACGAGGGTATTGAGGTAGAAATCTATGAAAAAGGCGATGGCAGCGATGGCTGTTCTTTCGGAAATATGGGGTATTTGTCGCCAAGTCATTTTGTACCTCTTGCGGCTCCAGGCATTGTATGGCAAGGTATAAAATGGATGTTTGACCCCACAAGCCCTTTTTACATTAAACCAAGGGCTGATCTCGATTTTATGCGCTGGAGCTACCTTTTTTGGCGCAATGCCAGCGAAAATAAAGTCAATGTTCATAGCCCTGCCCTAAGTGATTTTTTGCATTTGAGCCGGTCCAAAACCATCGAAATGGCTGAAAAGATTGGCAATTCATTTGACCTTACCCTAAAAGGGTGTTACATGATGTACAGCCAGGCTGCTACTGAAAAACACGAAATAGCATTGGCCAAAAGGGCGGCATCATTGGGCATAGAAACCCTACACATGGATGCAACACAACTTCAGAGAGAAGAACCTATGCTGGGGGTCAACGCCCTGGGTGCTGTACTCTATCCAATAGACGGCCACCTCCATCCCGGCAAATGGTTGCAGGCCATCAGAAAAGACATCACCGCAAGAGGTGCCATAATCCACAATGATACAGAAATCATTGATGTTAATCTGCAGGGTAAAAAGATCATTGGAGTAACAGACCGGCAAGGCATAATGCATGATCTTGATCATCTCCTCGTGGCTACCGGGGCGTGGCTGCCTGTATTAATGAAAAAACTGGGGTTGAACCTGCTCATGGAAGCCGGAAAAGGCTATAGCACTACCTTTGAGGGCTTGCCTCACAACTTGTCGAGACCCGCCATTTTGGTAGATGATAGGGTAGCGCTGACCCCATTTGGCAGTGATTTGAGGGTAGGGGGCACCATGGAGCTGAGTGGCATCAACCATACCATCCACCGAGCCAGGGTTCAGGCTATCATTAATGCGGTCAAAAACACCTTTTCTGCCTTTGATTTTACCCTTCCTCCTGCCGAAAAACTGTGGTGCGGACTGCGTCCGGTGAGCCCAGATGGCTTACCTTACCTGGGAAATAGCCCAAATTACGACAATTTGACCATTGCAGCAGGGCATGCCATGTTGGGTATATCTCTTGCTGCAGGTACAGGAAATTTGGTGTCGGATTTGATAAAGGGCTGTAAACCAGCACTTAATCTCCATTTTTTCAGGATAAATAGATATTAATCCCGATTAAGTTAAGTCAATATAATTAGCATTCAATGCAAAAGGTATTGCATAAAACAATAATATTGTTTATCTTTGCGTGTCGTTTGAAATATCAAGTTTGCTTATCTCCACATTTTTTTATCACATTAATTTCAATTTTATGGCAAACAAAAAGTCAAAAGAGGTAGCTTCCCAACCTGAAAACAATGGATTCGTTCTCTGGCAATTGTCAAACCAATGGCAAAGAGGGCTCAATTCAGTTTTGAAAGAATATGACCTGACACACGTTCAGTACATTCTTTTGGAAGCCATCGTTACGTTGGGTGATGCACAAGATTCTGTATACCAGAAAGAACTTGCAGATTATGCCAACGCCAACACCATGATGACCTCAAAAGTGTTGCGTTCATTAGAGCAAAAAGGATTCATCCACCGCGTTGGTCATGAGTATGACACAAGAGCTAAAGATGTATCTATCACTAAAGATGGAAGGGCTCTTTTCAAAAAAGTGAGCAAAAGGGTTGAGCAGTATGACAATCAGTTTTTTGGCCAATTGGGTCCAAAACAATCTGCTTTCACCAGCGCTCTTCAGACGCTTTCTGGTCAGTAATCTACAGCAACGTTAGATAAAATTTATGCAATTCTTCAGCCGTAACCCGGCTGGAGAATTTTTGTTTTACGTAGTCCCTACCAGCATCTGAAAGTGCTTTCCACATTCCAGCATTGGTCATAGCCTCCATGGCTTTACTCAGGGCTATATGGTCTGCCGGATTTACCTTGATGGCCCCGGGACCAGCAGCCTCCGGTAAGGCAGAGTAGGGCGAAGTAATCACTGGCACCCCTCTAAACAATGACTCCACCAGCGGAATACCAAATCCCTCATAAACAGACGGCAGCATCAGGGTCAAAGCTCCATCATAAAGAGTAAGCAGGTCAGTGTTGGCCATCTTCCCTTTGAATTCAAAATGTGACTCCAGGCCATAATATCGGATGGCCTTTTGCACCTCACTCATATAAGACGATACCCCGCCCACTACCACAAAGGGTAGTTGTGCTTTTACAGGCAACATGGCATAGGCATGCACTATATCCAGCAAACCCTTTCTTGGCTCGATGTTGCCAACATATAAAAAATGTCTTTTGGTTTTTTCCGTTAAAACATTGTTTTGAAAAAGATCTGCACAGCTTTGGTAAATCACTTTTATTTTATGGTCCTCTATTTTATACCTGGCTATCAAATCGTTTCGTGTAGCCTCACTGATGGCAATGATAGCATCGGCCCGCCTGCAAGCCGATTTGTATTTGATGCTGTACAAAGACCTGTCATACCATTTAAAAAAGTGGGGATAGACCTCATAGATCAAATCGTGCATGGTCACCACTGTGCGGGTATTTGCAGGCAAGCCAAATGGTATTTCGTGGCTTAAACCATGGTAAATGTCTAGCTTCAATTTTTTTACTTCCCTGGCTAAGCCCACTGTTCGCCAAAGGGCACTGGAAGGCCAACCCTCAGCTGTGTGGATGTGAAAACCGCCCTGAAGGAAAAATTGCGTTTCTTCACTGTCTCTGATTTCAGGGGTAAAAAGGTGGTATTCGTGTTCCGGAAAATGGGTTTTTAGGTTTTTTACCAGCGTACGGCTATAATTTCCCAAACCAGAGTAGTTGAGAAACAACCTTTTGGCATCAAAACCAATTTTTAAAGAGTTTTTGCTATCCATGATCAAAAGAAGACATTACATCCTTCCGTACAATTGGTGCAAATATCAATCTCTTTCCTGCCGAGCAACAATTTTTGCCTGAAATTTTGATAGGCAGCTCCTTTCCAGATTTGTTTAAAGGACTCCTCTTTGGTATCTCCCAGTCGATGGCTGGCATCTTTGTCGAAACAGCAGGGCACCACCATGCCATCCCAGGTGATCACGCATGAGTGCCACATTTTCCAGCAGGCATTGACCAGGGTATGTTTAACATCCCAGCTACCATTGGGCAGCATCCGATATCTGGCATATTTGTCAAGGGTGGGGATGAGGGCATTGCCTTCAGCATAATCATAGACCTGGGCCGATTTGAGTTTTACTTCATCTACCCCAATTTCGCGGGCCAACCGATAGATTTCACCTATTTGGTGTTCGTTGGGTCTGACCACCAAAAACTGAAAAACAAGGTGAGGGGTGGAAGATTTAAGCTTTTTTTTGGCTTCAACCATATTTTTTGCCCCTTCCAACACCTGACTCAGCTGACCGCCTATTCGATATTGCTCATAAGTATCCTGTGTTGTTCCATCAACAGAAATGATCAACCGGTCAAGACCTGATTTTACTGTTTTTTCAGCATTTTCAACATTCAAAAAGTGGCCGTTGGTAGAGGTTATGGTGTAAATTTTCCTTTTATGCGCATAAGATACCATGTCCAAAAAAGCTGGATTGATGTAAGGCTCTCCCTGGAAATAAAAAATCAGGTACATCAATCTGTCGGCAATTTGATCAAGCGTAGATCTGAAAAAATCAGCCTTCAAATTACCAGTAGGACGGGTAAACGCCCTTAGACCGCTGGGACATTCCGGACATCTCAAATTGCAGGCTGTGGTAGGCTCAAATGAAATAGTGAAGGGCATACCCCACACCACCGGTTTTTGCCATAGCCGGGTCAGGTAGTAGGAAGCCAACACCGCAGCTGCATTATACAACTTGAGGGGTGTCAGTTTGCGAATGAAAGAAAGTGTATCTTTTAGGGCGAACGCCAAAGCTGCTAATTTTTGCAAAAATAGCCCCCCCGGCTGACTTGTGGTGTTATTTTTTTTATTGCGATAATTTGATGGTTGAAAGGCAAATTTGTCATAAAAGCGTTATTATTTATTTAAAATGATCGGGAGCAAGCATCTTTTTGCTACTTTTATTGATCAATTAATGCGAACCAGCGTTTTTGAATTATGCGACATTCAAACAAGATCTTTTTGTGTTTTCTGCTCATGTTGAGTGGTTTGGTTGGCTTGGCTCAACCATCCAACGATGAATGCCAGTTTGCTAAATTTTTGCCCGATGTCTCAGATTATTGTTCAGAGCCCAAAGAATTTACCAATACCGCTGCTACCCCGGATCCCAGTTTTCCCAATGGCTGCGTGGCCCTTAAATTTGCAAATGGTGTATGGTTTAGTTTTTTTGCAAGCGAACCGGCTGTTTCAATCCGCGTTTTGAGTGGAGGGCAGGAAGGTACCATCAAAAATCCAAAAATATTGTTGTTTGATGGTTGCAACAGCTTTGTTGAATGTTCTCCGGGTAAAACCGTTGATACCGACGAGTTCCTATTCAACAACCTCAGACTCAATCGCCTGTATTATATTATGATTGAGTCAAGTGTGGGCGGAGAAGGGAGTTTCAGACTGTGTGTTGACCTATTGAATTCGGTGAAAATACCGGAAAGTGACTGCTCAAGTGGAGTTGTGCTATGTGATAAAAGCCCGTTTGTTGTAAGTTCCCTCACCGGTGCCGGCAATAATGCCAATGAAATTGAAGCTAATAACTGCATAGAAAGGGAGTTTCAATCTTCGTGGTATAAATGGACATGCGACAAGCCCGGAACCCTAACCTTTACACTTACGCCGGGTAACAACAGCGAAGACAACACAAAATTTATCACCGATGACCTCGATTTTGCAGTTTACGAGCTGCCAAATGGTATAGACAATTGTGCCAACAAAAAACTGCTGCGCTGTATGGCTGCCGGAGCCAATACCCTAGCCAATGGAGGAGTTGCACCGCTGAGCCAGTGGGTCAATTGCAACGGATTAACTGGTCTTTCCCTCACCGATACAGACATTCAGGAGCCGGCCGGCTGTTCATTAGCCGGACAAAACAATTTTGTGAGGGCACTCGATATGGAAGCGGGCAAGTCCTATGTCTTGATCGTCAACAATTTTTCGAGATCGGGCCTTGGTTTTTCCATAGAATTTGGAGGTAGCGGCACATTTTTGGGGCCCAAAGTAGACTATGAGGCCATTGCCCAGGAAAAATTTGAGTGCGACAAAGAAATAACATTTAACAATCTGTCATCATCAGAAACCGATCCTATTACCTCATATTTCTGGAACTTTGGGGATGGTGCCACTCCCAGTTTTTCAGATCAATTTGGGCCGGTTGACGTTAACTATGGTTCATTTGGCACAAAAACCACTGCTTTGACAGTAACCACATCCAGAGGATGCTCGGTAACCAAGTTGGTTGATTTTTTCATCAATCCATGCTGTAAAGATACAAGCACACTGGCAGTAAGAGGCTTGGTTACAAACCTGCCTTGTGCCGGAGATGATTCAGGTTCCATCATTGGTTCAGGAGAAAGGGGGGCTCCTATGTACATGTACAGTCTGGATACCATCCATTTTCAACCCAACCCGCGTTTTTTGGATCTTACTGCAGGCGAGTACACATTGTATATCAGAGATAGCAAAGGATGTGTGAGCTCTGTGCCATTGATCATCAACGAACCGCCTCCTGTCATTGCAGATGCAGGACCCGACATAGAAGTAGAATTGGGTGAAACTGCTACACTCAATGGCAGTTACATACCCGGTACAGGAGCTGGTACACCACTGTGGTCTCCCAAAGACAGCATTGAAGATGTAAATGCTTTTGTCACAGGAATTTTACCGCTTAAAGACAAAGCCTACACCTTATTGGTCACCGATGAAAATGGATGTACCGCAACCGATCAGGTTGAAGTAAGGGTGAAAATAGTGCGGCCGGTATACAGCCCCAATGTTATCCAATCTGGCAATACCGGCCCCAATGGCACCTTCAAGCTGGAAGGAGGCAGAGCCGTGAAGTCTGTTACGAGCCTGGAGGTGTACGACCGCTGGGGCAATAAACTTTACCACGGCACAGACCTCGATATTCGCAATTTCGATGAAGGGTGGAAAGCAGATTGTAATGGCAAAAAAGTGAACCCTGGTGTTTATACCTGGATTGCCATTGTAAAATTTTTGGATGATGTTGAAATCGCATTTTCGGGTGACGTTACGGTGGTTGAATAA
>ERZ724521.149-NODE-149-length-28350-cov-4.535006_pt1 | contig 28350 bp, 27 predicted proteins | sample MGYA00376054_ERZ724521 | MGnify/ENA primary metagenome ERZ724521 (study PRJEB28724, sample SAMN07190883) | activated sludge metagenome | isolation source: activated sludge of sewage treatment plant in Hong Hong | place: Hong Kong | collected 2016-03-17 ... | reverse complement strand
TTGACGGGATTGGCAAAAAGCTGTTGTAGCTCCCTCTCTCACCCCGGATAGCTACACTTTCACGCTAGGCGTACAGCCCGGCGACACCGTTGTAGCTCCCTCTCTCACCCCGGATAGCTACACTCGACCCGCCCGAAACCCGCTCCAGGCCTTGCTTGGAGCGGGTTTTCTTTAGGAAAACTGGCCTCAAAACAGCACGATCTGGGCGGCATTGACCTTCTTTTCCTGAAAAAGCGGGAGGCCGACGAGCAGTTTCATGCCCGCGTACTGCTTCTCCGTCACAGTCATAACGCGGATCGACCCTTCCGGCGGAAGGTTGGCCACCAAGCGTTTCATATGCTTTTCTTCTGCGTCATTGCCATTCAGGATGCGCCCATACACGGAAAACTGGATCATGTCGTAGCCGTCGTTCAGCAAGAAGCGTCGGAACTGGGTGTACGCCCGGCGCTCGGCTTTGGTGACCACGGGCAGATCAAAGAAGACCATCATGCGCATGAATCGCCTCGTTTCCCGGCTCATGGCAGGCCGCGCTACATCTCGTGCCGACGCTGATTGAGACCGATCAGCCGTGGCATTTCGAGCACCTGCTCGCTGCCGCCGTCATACATGCGCACGAGAGACTCGGCAGCCTGCTCGACTGAAGCCAGCACACTCATAACGCCGCGCGGCATTGCTATGTCAACATTTAGCAGCCCGACCAGCGCCACTTTGTCGGCAGGGGTCAGCTCCACAGTGTTGTCGGTTTTGCGATTGGTTGCCACATACAAGTCAACGACTGAACGGTAGGGTTCGATCAGGTCATCTGCCAAATTGAAAGCGTTTAGTTCGCTGGCGTGAAAGATGCCAATGGTCGGCAACAGGCCGTGTGCCACAAGCGCGCGTGCGCATGCGCCGCGCATGACGGCGTAACCGTAGTCGAGCGCTGCGTTGGCCCAGCCGTCTTGCGCACGTGTGAAGCTGCGCCCCATTACCTGCGGAAAGTAGTAAGCGCTGGCCTGCGCCTCCATGTTCCCAGTGTCCCCAGACCGCACGCGCCGTGCATAGGACTCCAGCCGCTCATGATCCCCCGCGTTAAGTGCCTTCATGCAAAAAGCCTGATTGCGAATTTTGGCTTGCACAATGTTGGCCCAAGCGCGCTTGCCGGTAGGTTTGTCCAGGTCAAGTTGGAGGCGCAGCATGCGAGTGGCCCGGCTGTGGCTCTGGAACGGCAGGAAGACACCGCTGGGCTGGTGGTTGTCGCCCGTGGCGTACAGCCCAATGCCATATTCCGCACATGCAGATAGCACGGGGTGCGTCAACGTGATCTCGCGGTTGTTCAGCACGATGACGGCAATGTCTTCAAATGGCACGCGCGCAGACTGTTCCTGCTCGACGACCAGCGCGAAATGCTCGCGCTTGAGCTTGGCGGGTTGGCTGATAACGACGCTACGCCAGACCACGGCGGCTTTCCTTGGGTGCGGCGTGCCTACGGCCGAGCGCATCGACATGGAGCTTTTTAATTGACTTAGCGGTCTTTGCACCGATGCCTCGTATCAATCCATCTTTGCCTACTGCCTGGCTGCGATCGTGAGCCCAAAGACTCACCGCGCCTGTTGACCGATCGCAACCGGCGTAATAGCCAAGGTAAGTTTCGCTTTTCAGCGTTATCTCCAGCAGGTCGCAGGGATACACGGAGAAGAGAAACTCATCATCACGTACATCCGTCCACTCATCCTCGTCTTTGTAAGCATTGATGGCCTTGTTCGGTAGCCCCACCGCTTTGTGGTGCACATAAACGGGCACCAAGTGAAACTTCCCGGCCTTCGCAAAAAAATCTACTCGGAGCATGCTGTCGTTCTTCGCGATGCCGCCTCGGATGGGTATGCCGCTCAGCTTGTCAATCTCAAGCGTTACTGTTCTCACGACCGGACCGGTTGGGTTGCCTTCTTTATCAGGCTTGCGTAGTGGGTTATCCGCTGGAAAGGCTTTATCCCCTTTCCCGCCGTGTGCTTCCAGCCGTGCCCGAATGGCTGCGTACAGTCTTTCATTTCGGTGCTTGTCGACGAGGCGGTCAAGGTCTTTCAGATTCAAACTGGAAAGCGGTACCTTCTGCGTGACTCCGCCTTGGATTGCCAAGCGCCGGGGCTGCGCGTAGATCGTTTCTTTGTGTACGGCGCCGCCATTGCGTCGCTGCGGTGCGCGGGATACAAACAATGTCCGAACGTTCTCAATCGCGAGGGACGTGTAACTCCCCAGCTTCGTAAGTTCCTCACGCAGCACTCCGATGTCGTCCGTCTTCAGCCTCAGCATCACCTCCGTACGGAATTGCTGCCAAGGGTCAGGAAAATGCTCCGCGAGGCGCTGATGAGCTGTTGCGTTGATGATTTCCCCGGTCTCTGGATCGGCGAAGCCCTCGCGCATGTGCTCCAGTTCCTTTTTTCTCGCATAGTCCGCCAGCCGCTTCACCATTGCATGGCTACACGCTGCCACGACTACTGCATCCAGGGCATGGTGCCGATCGCTTTCGTCACGTACCTTTATCAGGCCCCAGCGGGCGCGCAGAAAACCGGTGAGTTGGCCATTCAAGACCACACAGCGCTTGTTATCGCTACCGTCGGACAACTGCAGAAACTGCTCGACGTAGTTCTTAAAGAACTTACAGATGTAGCGAGTGTCATTCAGGTTACGGTCCTTGAAAGAGCTGGATTCTTCAACGCCAAAGTTCTTGCGAAGCAGGCGGCTGCGCTTCGCCTGCCGGTAGGCTTTGTTCCCTTCCACCCAAGCAACGAAGCTGCGCCAGCGCTCGGAATCGCTGGCGCCATCCAGATACTCGTAGGGCGTCCTGTTACCTTTGTTCTGGTTTTCACGCGTCAGGACGAGCACTTTATTGCTTTTGCTGTCGTCATAGCTCCGTGAGTAGGGCAGGGCGTGATCGACCTGCACGTAACTCGCGTCATGGACTACCCTGTTCAGGTCAAGCGCTTCCAAAGAATAGGCGCATTTGCCATGTTGCTCGCGGTAAAGCAACCACTTCTCGAACTCCACACCGCTCGGACGACGCCCAAAGTCACCTGCGAACTGCTCCCTAGCCTTTTCGTTGCGGTCGCGATACTCGTCCTGAAGTTTCTTGATGTCGCGCCTTTCATCCATCGGTCGAGACAGGTCACGAGCCATCTCGATATGGACAGACGATGGCGAGCCATACTCCTGGATGAGCGCATTGACCACCTTGCGTGCTTGATTGAGTGCGCGCAAGACCACCGGGTTGCGCGGGACATCCACGTCTTGCCGGAACTTCATCCGACCGGCTGCATCCCGACCCTCATACAGCGGGGGCAAAAATTTGTGACCACCAGTGGCTGCGACGAAGCGTTGGCTGTGATGACCATACTCTGGAATCATGGCAACCGCCTCGTCGTAGCGGTAACCGAGTTCCATCAGCGGCACAATCTGACGGAGAGCCTTGAGTGAGAGCGAGTGAAATTTGTCGAACCGGATGCCAAGCAGAGCGTCAATCGTGCGCTGACCTCCGGGAAGGGCAAGTTTTGACAATTCGGCTCGAACCTCGTCGTCGTCCTTGTAGACGCTTAGCACCCACGCAATGGCGTCCAACAGGAGCGGTTTACCCTCCAGGGCGGCGATTGAGATCTGGTTCCACTCGGATTTCAGATCGGCGCGCGTCAGGGTCCGACGCACTTCGTGCCAGGCGGTTAGCTTGACCAGCGGTTGGTCTTCCGGGTCTTTGGCCTTCTCCTCTTCTCTTTGTTTGCTACTTGGATAAGCCAAGCCACCAAAGCGGAATGACTCGGGCAATTGGTTCGCTTTGACCAGCGCACTACGCAAGGTCTTGTAGGTGAACTTCTCGCCCGACTGATATGGCAGCAGCAATGCGAAGTTGCGCTCTTTGTCGTTCAGTGGCCTTGAAACTCCGTCAACGATCACTCGTAGGTTGTTCAGCCTTGTGAGCCATACATGGCGTTCTGCGGTGAAGCTGGCCTTGGGTGCCCGGTGTTCGCCTTTTTCGAACGTACAGTGCCCAAGCATCTTGAGCAAGTCTTTACCGGAGAGCGCTGGCTTTTGAGACCAGAACAGCCCTCCGCGTTTGTCGTCACTGCCGCGCAGTGCGTGCTCAAGCTCTATCGTCGCATTCGGGTTTCCAAGTGCCCGCTGCGCGACAAATAGTGTCTGCAACTCTTCGTCGAGCAAAACCCTTGACAAAGCCTTGTCGTAGTCTCCGCGCTTGTTGCGCTGTGCTTCAGGGAATTCGGCCAGCACCATTTCCGCTGCCGTGCGGTACTTCTTCTCCTCCATCAGCTTCTTTGTGTGTGCGAGCCCAGCCTTGACTCGGCCGCCTTCACCCTTGGCGTCTTCTTCTGCTTTACGCTCCTCGGCTCGGCTGATCCAGTGAAAACCGCGATGCTTGCAAAGGTGATAGATCACACGCGCCCACTCCACGGACGTCAATAGTCTTTCGAGGCCTGCAACCCGCAACGTCCAGGTTGAATCGGTGAAGTTGGGCTGTGACTTCAGAAACTCGGCCGACTCAATCAGCCCGTGTCGCTTTAGCAGGCGCGATAGTTTGGTGAGTCGCCAGGCTCGGCGCCAAAGCCGGCGACGCAAGAGACGTGCTGTGCGTCTTTGCAAGTTCAAGGACTCGCCCTTGTCGGGTGTCTCAGCCTTGTCGAAGGCGCGGACGCCAAGGTCAATGATTCTGTTGTCCGAGATGACCGCCCAGCCAACGGAAGCAATGCCGATATCCAAGCCGAAAGTGAACGGTCCTTCACTGGCGACAGGGCTTTTCCCGATCTGCGGGTTGTTTTCCATTTCTGAGTCCTCTAGAATTCGCCCCGTTGTAGTTATCCGGGGTGAGAGCCGTTGCTGCAATAAGAATCTCGCGAGAGATTCGTATCCAGAAGCCCGCCGGGGAAACCCGGCGGGTTTTCTCTTTGGCCTTCTAGTTATTGGCGGGACTTGTGTCAATCCGGATCGGGCCGGGCGTTAAAAAGTCACAACAATCCTGGCTGCGCAATGGAATGCCGTGACGGCGTGAGTTGGATTGCTTGGCGAGCCCGTGGGGTACCTACACCACCAGCGCCGGTTCCGCCATCGCCTCGATCTGCTCTTCCAGCATCTGCACCTGGCCCTGCCAGTAGTCGCTGCTGCCGAACCACGGGAATGCCGCCGGGAAGGCCGGGTCGTCCCAGCGGCGGGCCAGCCACGCGCTGTAGTGGATCAGCCGCAGCGTGCGCAGCGGCTCGATGAGTACCAGCTCGGCACGGTTGAATTCGCGAAACTGCTCGTAGCCGTCCACCAGCGCGCCCAGCTGGCGCTGGCGCTGGGCGCGGTCGCCGTCCAGCAGCATCCACAGGTCCTGCACCGCGGGGCCCATGCGGGCATCGTCCAGGTCCACGAAGTGCGGGCCCTGGCCGGGCGTCCACGGGATGTTGCCGGGGTGGCAGTCCCCATGCAGGCGGATGGGATCAAATTGGCCTCCAGCCCTCATGGAATCTGCGTGAGGCGCTATCAAATTTATAGCGGTTTCACAGGCGACCGTCCAGGCGCCCTGCACGTCCAGCGGCACCCTCTGGTGTGTCAGCAGCCAGTCGCGCGGCTCGGTGGCAAAGGTCTGCAGGTCCAGCGCGCCGCGGTGGGCAAAGGGCCGCGCCGCGCCCACGGTGTGGATGCGGGCCAGAAAGCGGCCAATCCATTCCAGCACCTCGTCGTCGTCCAGCTCGGGGCGGCGCCCGCCGTGGCGCGGGCTCACGCTGAAGCCGAAGCCGGCATGCTGGTGCAGGGTCTTGCCGCCGATCACCAGCGGGCCCACCGCCGGCACTTCGGCGGCCATCAGCTCGGCGGCGAAGGCGTGCTCTTCCAGGATTTGTGCCTCGCTCCAGCGCTGCGGACGGTAGAACTTGGCCACCACGGCGCCATGGCCCTGGCAGGGGTCTTCCAGGTGCGCCAGGTACACGCGGTTTTCGTAAGAACTCAAGGCCATCAGGCGGCCGTCGCCCTGCAGGCCCACGCTGGCCAGTGCGTCCATCACCACATCCGGGGTGAGCGTTTCGTAGGGGTGGCGCGTGAGGGTCATGCGCCTGATTGTCAGGCTTCGGCCAGCTCGGCGAAGGGAAGGGCCTGTTTGACCAGCAGCACACTGCAGGGGGCGTCCATCACCACCCGCATGGGCACGGTGGCCACCAGCCGCTGCATCTGCAGACCATGGGTGGCCGCGCCCAGCACCAGCAGGCTGACATGGTTGCCGCGCGCATAGGCCACCAGCGCGGCGGCAACGTCGCCCGATTCGATGATGTGATACGACACCTGATGGTCTTCCAGATGGACGCCCTGTGCCCACTGCCGCAGCCGCTCCAGGTGGTGGCGGTGGGCTTCGGTTTCGTCCTGCGCGGCGTCGCGGGGCGCCAGCACGCTCACACAGGCCAGCCGGGCGCCAGGGCGGATGCCGAGCGAGCGGTTGACGGCCTGGCGCAGCGAGTACAGCGTGGCGTCGCTGGCGTCCTTGTAGGGCACAGCCACCATCACGATCGGCACTTCGCCAATCTGCTGCGCGGGCAGCGGGCTGGGTGCGTACTGCATGCCGGCCGCCTTGAACCAGCGCCGCAGGTGGGTGCGCCAGGGCGTGCCGCGTCGCCGTGCGCCGCGCTCACCCACCTGCACCTGGTCGGGGTGCCCGAGCTCAAACGCCAGATGGGCAGCCGACGGGTAGCGTTGTGCGGCTTCAGCCTCCAGGCAGCGCAGGATCACTTCCTGCAGCCAGGGCGGCACGGCGGGGTTGCGCACGCATGGCGGCACCGGGTCCATCCACAGGCGCTGGCGCAGGCCACCGGTGGTGGCAGGCTCGCCAAAGGGCAGCTCGCCGGTGGCAAGCTCGTACAGCATGACGCCAATCGCGAAGATGTCGCTGCGCGGGTCCCCGCGAACACCGACCACCTGCTCCGGCGCCATCCAGGCGGGCGAGCCGATGGCCGGGCGCAATTCCTCGGCCAGCAGGTCGGGGTAATGGGCGTGCCAGCTCAGGCCAAAGTCCAGCAGCACGGCGCTGCCGTCCGGGCGCAGCAGGACGTTGGCGGGCTTCAGGTCCAGGTGCACCGCGTTTTGCTGGTGCAGGCTGTGCGCGGCCTGCGCCATGGCCTGGCCCAGCCGGGCAATGGTGGCGGCATCGGGGCGCTGGCCGGTTTGCACGGCGTCGTCCAGCCAGTGTTGCAGGGTTCGGCCCTGGATGTACTCCATCACGAGGTAGGGCAGGCGGCCCAGGTCGCCCGCCGCCACAAAGCGTGGCACATGTTCGCCCCCCAGCACCTGCATGAGCTGGTGCTCGACTTCAAAGCCCACGATGTTCTCGGCGCCGTCGTCGCTGGCCATGCGCGGCACCTTCATGGCCATGGCAAAGCCGGGGTCAGGCCTGCCGTCGGCGTAGTGCACGCGGTAAATGTGGGCCATGCCGCCGGCGTGAATGATCTCGCCGATGACAAAACCGTCCAGGACGGTGCCGGATTCCAGCAGTTTCATCGCCCCTCCTCGAGTCGGCTCGCAAAGTACTCCGGCTGGCCCGCGCGGCGCACCGCCGCTGCGGCGGCGCGGTGGTCGTAGCCTACGCGGTGGAAGGTCAGCCGGCATTGCGCCGCGTCAAACAACGCATACATGGCCCGCGTATCGCCGTCGCGTGGCTGCCCCACCGAGCCGACCGTGGCCAGCCACTGGCGGTGCAGGGGCACCGGCACCGCAACGCCGGGTGTGGGCACAAATTCCATCAGTCCGCGTCCGCTGCCGCGGTAATACAGGCGCTGGTGGTGAACATGCCCGCCCAGCACATGGCGCACGCCTTCGCCGGCGCCGTCCAGGCTGCGCGCGGCGCGTTGTGCGTTGTCCACGTAGTGCCAGTCGGCGGGCGCGTCGGCACTGGCATGCACCAGCAGGGCGCTGCCCAGCGCTGCCGTGAGTGGCAGGCCGGCCAGGAAGCGCCGCTGGCCGGCGTCGAGCTGGGCATGGGTCCAGGCGGCCGTCTGGTCACCTGTGGTGCTTGCCTGTGCCGGCGGTGTCACCGCCAGGTCGTCGTGGTTTCCGCGCAGCACGGTGGCGCCGGCTGCGGCCAGCTCGATGGCCGTGTCCACCACGGCGGCCGGTTCGGCGCCATAGCCCACCAGGTCGCCCAGCAAGGCGTACCGTGTGGCACCTTCGGCGTGGGCATGGTCCAGGCAGGCCTGCAGCGCGCGCAGGTTGGCGTGGATGTCCGACAGCAGGGCCAGCTTCATGCCGGGCATCATGGGCCGCGAAGCTGATGCCAGGCTTGCGCTGGATCAGTTCAGCGTCATGACGTGCCCGAGGGCCGGATCGCCACGACCGGCCAGCACTTCTGCGTACGCGGCCTGCACGGCCTGCGGGCCCTGGTGCCGCGCCACCGTGAGCCAGGGCGCCGCGGGGTTGCTGGCCTTGGCGGCAAAGGCCTGCCAGGCCTGCACCAGACGCTGGCCGAGGCCCGCCGCACCCCAGTCGGCATTGCGCTTCTTGATCTGCGCTGGCGCAAAGAACAGGGTGGCGCGCGGGCCGGGCAGGTCTTTGGCGCTGCCAAGCTGTTCCACATGCGTGCCACCGATCGAGCAGCTGTAGCGCAGGCCGGCAAAGCGGGTGTGGATCTGGCGGCGCAGATCGGCGTTGCCGGCAAAGTCCACGTAGGCGCAGGCCGCATCGGCGCTCATCTGGTCCAGCTGGTCGTAGGTCAGCACCCGCGTGTAGCAGCCCAGGCGTTCGCAAAACGCCGTGTTGCCGGGCGACGTCAGCCCCACCACCTCAATGCCCGGGCGTTGCGCCAGCTGGAAGGCCGTGCCATAGGCGGTCTTGCTGGACGCGCTGGACAGCAGCATGACGCTGGCGCCAAAAAAGTCGTTGTCGGCGAAAAAATCATCGATCAGCCACGAGGTGATGAACAGCGGCCGCAGCAGGGCCTGGACGGCTTCCGTGTCGGGCGTGTAGAACGGATCGCGGTTGCAGCGCAGCACCTGGTTGTACACCGCGTGCAGGTTCGCGCGGTGCGCCGCACCATCGCTGAAGCCGGCTTCCGTGAGCCGAGTGGGCTGCAGCACTGCGCTGCTGGCCATGGGCCAGTAGCCGTACAGCCGCTCGCCTGCGGCCACACCCGGGTGCAGGCTCTGGACCACGGTGGCAAAGCCCCACACCGGCACGATGCCCCAGCCGTCTTCGCCAGTCGGCCAGAACTGCCAGTAATTCATGGCATCGCCAAAGGCCGCGTAGGTGATGTTGTTGGACGTGAGCGCGAACGATTCGACGCGGACGCGCACCTGGCCGTCGGCCAGCGGCGCATCGTCGCTGGTGCGCAGGCGGGTTTCGGTGATTTTGTCCTTTCGGACCAGCAGGGTGGTGGTGCTCATGGCCCGAACCATACGGCAGTGGCCGGCTCGGCCGCCGTCACACAAGCGACTGTGGAGCGCGCCTCCACAGTCTGCTCAAACTTGTCGTGAAATCAGCCGCCAGAGTGGGGGCAGTCCATCACCGGAGAGCCCTCATGACCTACGCCAAACCACTTTCCTGGCAAGACAACCTGACCGGTCCGGTGACGCGGCGCAATGCGGCCGGACGCCTGATCGCCCGTGACTGGTACCGCCATGGCCTGCGCGACGGCGTATCCCTGCGCTGGGACGACGCCGGGCGCCTGGTGATGCTGTGCGAATACGTGGCCGGAAAGCGGCACGGCCGCCGTCTGGCCTGGTGGCCCAACGGACAGCCGCGCTTTGAGTGCCACTATCGCCATGGTCAGCCCTGGGGCGAGGCGCGGCACTGGTTCGAGGACGGCACGCTGCAGTTTGTCAGCTGCGTGCCCCTGGTGCCGGATCAGACGAGGGTGATGGTCACGTCGATGTTGCCGCGCGTGGCGTTGGAGTACGGGCACACCTGATGCGCAGCGTCCACCAGCGCCTGGGCTGCGGCGCGATCCATGCCCGGCAGGTTCACGTTCAGGCGGGCGGCGATGCCGTAGGCGTTGGGAATGGGGCCGAGGTCGACTTCGGCGTCAATCGACAGGTCCGCCGGCAGGCTGACCTTCATCTTGCCCGCGACGGCTTTCATCGCGCCAATGAAGCAGGCCGAATAGCCGGCGGCGAACAGCTGCTCGGGGTTGGTGCCGGTGCCCGAGGTGCCGGGCGACGACAGCGTCACATCGAGGCGACCGTCGCTGGTCCTGGAGGCGCCGTCGCGGCCGCCGGTGGTGTGGGCCTTGGCGGTGTAGAGAACTTTTTCGAGTTTGGTCATGGTGGTTCCTTGAAGTTGAAGCGATCAGGCCGTCAGGCGCTGACGCAGGGCTTGCACCTGCTGGGTGAGTGAAATCAGTTCGGGGATGGAGCACTGCGTGGCACTGAGCACGCAGCCCGGAATTCTTGCGGCGCGGGCCTTGAGCTTGCGGCCCGCAGCGGTGAGGGTGACATGAACCCGCCGCTCGTCCTGCACGTCACGGATGCGGGCCACCAGGCCAGCGGCTTCCAGCCGCTTGAGCAACGGCGTCAGCGTGCCGGAGTCCAGCGACAGGCGGTCGCCCAGCTCGGACACCATCACCCCGTCCTGCTCCCAAAGCACCAGCATGGCCAGGTACTGCGGGTAGGTCAGGCCGAGCTCGTCGAGCAATGGCTTGTAGAGCCTGGTCATGGCCAGCGACGCCGAATACAGGGCAAAGCACAGCTGGTTGTCCAGCAGCAGGGCCTCATCCGGGGTGAACTTTTGCGTTGCCATGACTGAATTATAGCGTCAAATTAAATTGTGTGCAATTTATATGGTGATGCCAACGCAGCGACTGGCTTCGGGCGGGTTCAGCGGCCCGTGAACCGGGCGGGGCGCTTGTCGATGAAGGACCGCACGCCCTCGGCAGCGTCCTCGCTGGCGGACAGGCGTTGCTGGGTGGCGATGAATTCATCCATGGCGGCCAGCGGCCCGTGTTCCACCGCCTTGAGCGCATTCAGGCGTGTGGCCACCACCGCCAGCGGAGCCTGCTCGGCAATCGCCTGTGCAATTCGCAGCGCCTCCTCCAACACCGTGGTCGCAGGAACCACTTTTTGCACAAAGTTCAGCCGCAGCGCTTCGTCTGCGCCAAATTCGTCGCCCGTCAGCAGGTGCAGCATTGCATTGCCGAGCCCCGCGCGTTCCGCCATGCGCAGCGTGGCGCCGCCCGTGGCCATGATGCCGCGCTTGACCTCCAGTTGCGAGAACCGGCAGTCGTCCGCCGCCACCACGATATCGGCCGCCAGCATGAGTTCGATGCCCAGCGTGTAGGTGATGCCCTTGACGGCCACCACCATGGGCTTGGTACGCCGCCGGTAACCCGGCGTGCCCAGGTCGGTCGGCTCCACCAACCCCGGCGGCACCGCCTTCTCCCCGCTGCGCATCAGGGGCGCGATGGTCGGCAGATCCAGTCCGGCGGTGAAGTGGTCACCGAACGCGTGCAGCACCCCCACGCGCAGTGCCGGGTCGTCGTCCAGCAGGGTGTAGGCCTCGCCCAGCTCGCGGAACATGCGCGGTGTGAAGCCATTGCGTTTGGCCGGCCGGTTGATGCCGATCAGCAGCAGCGCGCCACGGCGTTCGGTAACGATCGTGCCTTCGGGGGGAGCGGTGTTCATGCGCCGCATGCTAGCGGCGGCACCGGCCCCGTGGCATCACGTGGGCGACAGCAGTGAATCCTGAGCCAGGGTGTCAGCTGGCTCGTCTGCGGTCTGGGGCACCGGGACCGCCAGCATCACGTCGTCCAGCATGTCGTCCAGCAGCATCAGGTCGCGGTACACACCCAGCGGCAGCAGCGGCGGGCCCATGGCGCGGACGCGCATCTCGTGCTCGCCCAGCAGCCAGCGCAGGATCCACATGCGCGCAGGCCGGTAGGGCCATTGCCCGGCAATGCCGGCGCACAGGTGCTCGTCGTCCAGCAACTGCGCGTCGGCCGTGGACGGCGTCGCCCACAGTGGTGCGTTTTGTCCGAACCGGGCCCGGAAGGCATCGCGCGCCACCTCCCATTCGTGTTCCAGGTCGAGCTGGCGGTAGAGCTCGCGCAGCTCCAGAAACACCCAGGGGCTGGTGTAACGGAAATCCACCAGGTGCTGCTGGAGCAGCAGCACGGCGGCGACATGGTCCCCACGCTTGCGGCGGCGCTCCAGCTTCTGTTGCAACTGGTGCAGGTCGATCAGCGTCGCCTCGCGCCGGGAGTTGGTCTCGCCGATGGCCGTCACGTAGATCGCGCGGGCGCTTTCGGCCGGGTTGGGGCTGTCCGGAAGGATGTCGTCCAGCGTGTTGACTTTGGTCACGATGGAGGAGGCCGCCGGTTGCACGTCTGCCCACAACACGGAGTCCTGCTCACGCCGGGTGCGACGGCGCTCGATCAGCCAGCCCAGGCTGGCCACCGCCGCCAGCGCGCCCAGGCTCACCGTGAGGGGCAGCATGCCGGTGGATGACGACGTCTGCCGAAGCGCTTCCACCTGGGAGGCGATGGCACTCTGGGCCGAGGAAATCAGCGCGGGTGGCGGGTCGGGCTGGCGCGGTGCTGAAGGTGCGGCTGGCCCGCCGGTGTGCGAATCGCGTGGTACCGGCACCCGGGCCAGCGCCGGGCTGAGGCGAAGTGCGGGTGCCTGCGCGTCAGGCGACAACCCGGGCTCGGGGGTTTCGCTGGATTCCATGGTGCCTGCCGGTTCGCCGAGGGGATGCGTCAGTAGCCGTACACGCCACGGCCGCTCTTGCGCCCCAGGCGGCCCGCCGCGACCATTTCCTTCAGCAGCGGGCAGGGGCGGTACTTGCTGTCGCCAAACTCGGCCAGGTAGACCTCCATCACGGCCAGGCACACGTCCAGCCCGATCATGTCGGCCAGCGCCAGCGGCCCGATCGGCTGGTTGCAGCCGAGCTTCATGCCGGCGTCAATGTCTTCAGGCGTGGCCAGTCCTTCCGCCAGCACAAAAAACGCTTCGTTGATCATGGGCACCAGAATGCGGTTGACCACGAAACCGGGCGCGTTCTTGACGGTGATCGGGGACTTGCCCAGAGCTTCAGCCAGTGCCTTGACGGTGTCGTGCGTGGCGTCACTGGTCTGAAGACCCTGGATGATTTCCACCAGGGCCATCATTGGCACGGGGTTGAAGAAGTGCATTCCGATGAAGCGGTCTGCGCGCGACGTGGTCGCTGCCAGCCGGGTGATGGAGATGGACGAGGTGTTGGATGCGATGATCACGTCCGGCGCCACCAGGGCGTCCAGCTGCTGGAGGATGCGCACCTTGAGATCGACATTCTCGGTCGCGGCTTCGATCACGATCTGCGCTGTCTTGAGCGCCGCATAGTCGGTGCTGCCCGTGATGCGTGCCAGCGCTGCGGCTTTGTCGGCTTCGCCGATCTTTTCCTTTTTGACCAGCCTGTCCAGGCTGCCAGCCACGGTGGCCAGCCCCTTGCTGACGGCCGCCTCTGAAATATCGACCATGACCGCCTGGATGCCGGCGACCGCACAGGCCTGGGCAATGCCGTTGCCCATCGTGCCCGCGCCCACGATGCCCACCACACGAACCGAGTTCATCATCTGCAAACCTCGTTGAAGCAATTGCCCAAAAGTTCTAATCTTACTGGCAGCTGACACGGTCGCACCAGCGAATGCCCGACTTTCCGGGGTAAGGTACGCGCTGCAAGGAACAGCACAAGACAAGGAGACCCGCATGGCGGACTACATCATCATCGGCGGCGGCTCGGCCGGTTGTGTCCTTGCGGCCCGGCTGAGCGAGGACCCGACGGTACAGGTGACACTGCTCGAAGCCGGTCCGCCAGACAGCAGCGTGCTGATCCACTGCCCCGCCGGACTGGCCCTGCTGGCCAAGAACGGGCAGGCCAACTGGGCATTCCAGACGGTGCCGCAGCCCGGGCTGAATGGCCGGCGCGGCTACCAGCCGCGTGGCAAGGTGCTGGGCGGCTCCAGTTCGGTCAACGCCATGATTTACGCGCGTGGCCACCAGCGTGACTACGATCATTGGGCTGAACAGGGCAATGCCGGCTGGGCCTGGGCAGAAGTGTTGCCCTACTTCAAGCGTGCTGAGCACAACGAGCGGGGTGCTGACGACTGGCACGGCACCGGTGGCCCGCTCAACGTCAGGGACCTGACCACGCCCAACCGCTTCGGTCCGGTGTTCGTGGAGGCTGGCGTGCAGGCCGGCTATCCGCGCAACAACGATTTCAACGGGGCCGACCAGGAGGGCGTGGGCATGTACCAGGTGACCCACCGCAACGGCGAGCGCTTCAGCGCCGCCAAGGCCTATCTCACGCCGAACCTCGGGCGCGCCAACCTGCAGGTCATCACGGGCGCGCACACCACGCGGATTCTGCTGGAGGGGCGGCGTGCGGTGGGCGTCGAATACCGCCAGGACGGTCAGCTCAGGCAGATCAGGGCCTCGCGCGAGGTGCTGCTGTGTGCCGGGGCGTTGCAGTCGCCGCAGTTGCTCATGCTGTCGGGTATTGGCCCGGGCCCACACTTGCAGCAGCATGGCGTGACGGTGGTGCATGACCTGCCCGGCGTGGGGCAGCACCTGCACGACCACGTGGACGTGGTGCAGGTCGTCCACGCGCCGCACCTGAAGGACCTGTTCGGCCTGTCGCTGTCCGGCATGGTGCGCGCCGTCAAGGGCATCTTTGAGTGGCGAAACTTCCGCACCGGCATGCTCACCACCAACTTTGCCGAGGCGGGGGGGTTCATCCGCAGCCAGCCGGGTGAAGAACTGCCCGACCTGCAATTTCACTTTGTCATCGGCAAGCTGGTGGACCATGGCCGCAAAACGGTGTTTGGCCATGGCTATTCGTGCCATGTCTGCCTGTTGCGGCCTGCCAGCCGGGGCAGCGTCATGCTGGCCAGTGCAGATGCCATGCAGGCACCGCTGATTGATCCGGCCTTCCTCGCGGAACGTGATGACATGGACCGCATGGTTCGGGGGTTCAAGCTGATGCGGCGGCTGCTGCAGCAGCCGGCGCTGGCGGGCTACCGTGGCCAGGAACTGCCAGTGTCGGCCCGTGCGCAGACGGACGAACAGATCGAGCAGTTCATCCGCAACCACGGCGACACCATCTATCACCCGGTGGGTTCGTGCCGCATGGGCAATGGCCCGACCGATGTGGTGGACGCCCGGCTGCGCGTCCACGGCCTGCAGGGGCTGCGGGTGGTCGACGCATCGATCATGCCGCGCATCGTCGGGGGCAATACCAACGCGCCGACCATCATGATTGCGGAAAAGGCGGCCGACATGATCCGCGTCGGCTGATGCTGTGATGCAGTTCACAGGGCGGCAGAAATTAAGGTTTCTTTAGCAAACGCTTAAGCAATTCTTAGCGGCGCGCGAGCGCTGATTGTTCGAGACTTCTTTCCATGGCAGCGCATGGTGCGCGGCCCATCCAAAGGAAAGAAAACCATGAACATCGATTCAGAGGAAATGCAACAGGTTGCCGCCGCTGCGGCGCCGCGTGTGGACATGTACGCCGGCATCCACAAGGCGCTGCGCGCCGCGATGGCGGACACCTTGCTCGCCGTTGGCCGCATGGATTGCGACGATGCGATGGAGCTGGCCCGTACCACCGGACGCGTGATGGAACTGCTGGACTTCTGTGCCTCGCACCTGAAGCATGAAAACGATTTCGTGCATGCCGCTATCGAGGCGCGTGCGCCAGGTGCCAGCGCTGCTGTGGCGCATGACCATGACGAACATGTCGCCCACATCGGGCAACTCTGCGGTGCGGCGGCGGCGCTCCTGAACCTTGCACCCGCCGACCGCGCCCGCGCCGCCCACCGGCTCTACAGCGAACTTGCGTTGTTCATCGCTGCAAACTTCCAGCACATGCATGTGGAGGAAACCGCCCACAACGCCGTGCTCTGGGCCCGCTATACCGACGCCGAACTGATCGACATCCACAATGCACTGGTCGCTTCGATTCCGCCGCAGGAGATGATGTTCACTGCGCGCTGGCTGGTTCCGTTCATGAACCCGGCCGAGCGCACCGCCCTGCTGGCCGACATGCAGGCCCACGCACCGGCACCGGCGTTTGACGCGATCCTTGACACCGTGCGCCCGCACCTGGACACCCATGAGTGGGCCAAGCTGGCCCGCAGCCTCGGCCTGCCGCCGGTGCCGGGGCTGGTGACGGCTTAGGCTTCCTGCAGCGCCACCGGGCGCAGCACGGCCAGGCGGAAGCGCCCGCGGCCGGTTTTCTCGATGCGCACGAAAGGACTGTGCTCGACCAGCCGTCGCTGCAGCAGCAGCAGCCGGGCTTCAAGGTTGTCGCTGACGTCCGGCAGCCCGATGGAAGCATCGAGGCGCAGCTCCCGGTTGCTGAATTCGGTCCGGCCGTGCTGCTGGAAATCCCTGAGCAGCTTCCAGAAAATGGCGCCCGCCACACCCTTGATCAGGTAGGTGTCATTGATGAACACGCTGCTGTTGGCCGGGAAGTACCGCACCTGCACGGTGGCGCCGGTGGCCGCCTGCAGTGCTCCCGGCGCGGCAGTTGCGGGCTCGGCCAGCTCGGTACCGGTCTGGATCAGGTCTACAGCCGCGCCCAGGTGGCCGGCGATCGCCACCAGCATGTCCTCGTCCTCGAAGCTGAATTGCAGGTCGTTCGGGCTTTCCACGAACAGCACGCCCAGCAGGCGCCCTGTCGAGACGATCGGCACCGCCAGCTGGCTGTGCGGCTCCGCGAGGCCCGGGTAGGGGATGTCGGTGGCCGGCTCGATGTCGGGGACGTTGGCGTACAGGCTGCGGCGCATGGCGCGGCTGTACAGGTACGCGCTCGTCATGTGGCCGATGCGAACAGGCGTGCGTTCGCGCGCAGCGACGCCAATGACGCCTTCGCCGATTTCGATTTCAGAGCCCACGCCCGATGTCGCATAGCCGCAGCTGGCCACGGTGTAGAGCCGCTGGCTGGAGGCGTCGAGCATCAGCACCATGGCGTGACGGATGCCCAGGTGATCAGCCAGGCCGGCCAGTGTGGTGTTGAGCAGGTCATCCAGCGCAGTGCAGCGGGCCATGCGCTCGCTGCAGCGGCGCACGGCGTTGAGCAAGCCGGTGCGCGGGGCGGGTGCGGCCAGCGGGTCGCCAGGGACGGCCTCGATCTGCTGGACTTCATACACATCCGAGCCCAGCAGGCGGAACACACCCGCCATTCCGCTGTGCGAGGCAATGCCGGCGAGCTGCGCCTTCATCTGTTCAAACAGCGCGCCGGATGTTTCCGTGCGAAGGTAGCGGATGTGCAGCCGGTAGAAGGCCGCCGTCATCGGGTGCAATACCAGCACCGTGGCCACCGGGTTGGAAAGGATGTTCTTGCGCGTTGTGTTGAAGAACTGGAACGACAGCGCCACATGCCGCCCGTCCACGTAATACACCTGTGAGATGTAGGCGATGTTGGGGGTGCCGTCGGCCGCGCAGGTGGCCATGATGGCGGGGATGGCGCCTTCAAAGCAGGGGCGGATGGCGTCCAGCGTCTGCGGATTCATGGCCGTCCACCGGGAAGGGCGGCTCCTGCCTGTGGCCCGGGCGTCTGGTTGAACGCCTGCTCGGGCGCAAAAGTCACGGCCAGCAGGTCGTCCAGCTGGTGCGCCAGCATGGCGCGGGTCATCACCGGCGGAATGCCAATGCGCTGGAGTTCATGTTCCATGGACAGCCGGTACCGCTGGAGCACCGGCAGGTCCGCAGGCGTCGCGGGCCGAATGTTCGCGCTGCGCGCCTTGATCTGGACGGTTCGGTGCGATGCGGGCTCGCTGAACACCACGGCCAGCTGGCCTGTCGCCGCCACGTCCTGCAGTACCTGGCGCGCCTGCTGCCGGGAAAGATAGACCGTGATCCGGTGCCCGTCACCCGTCACCTCGCAGCCGACCGCCCGCATGAGGCTGGGGCGGTTGGCCAGGTCGCGTGAGCCGACGATGGTCGAGACGCCACGCGTCATCATCTCAAGCAGGTCGGCTGGCAACTGCGCGAGGGGGGTGCTCATCGGCGTTCAGGCCTTGAAGCGCTTTCGGGTCAGGGCCAGTGCCAGCCAGAACGCGCCTGTCGCATACACCACCAGCACCAGCGCACTGCGCCATGGATGGGCCGGCCACTGGTCCATGAACAAGGGGCGCACCAGCTCGACGGCATTGGTCAGCGGCAGCCAGTCGGACACCACGCGCACCACCGGCGGCAGCTGCTCGCGTGGAAAAAACACGCCGGACAGGAACATCATCGGTGTGAGGAACAGCGTGAAGTAGTAGGTAAAGAAATCGTAGCCCTTGGCCAGTGCGTTGAAGACAAGCGCAATGCAGCTGAAGGTGATGCCCACGCCCAGCAGCACCGGCCAGGCCAGCAGCAGCTTGGGCGCGTAGCTGATGCCCAGTGCCAGCATCACGCCCAGAATGGCCGTGACGGTGAAGATGGCCTTGAAGGCTGCCCACAGCATTTCGGCCATGACCACGTTGTCAAGGCTCACCGGCGCGTTCATGATGCCGTCCCAGGTTTTCTGTACATGCATGCGCGAGAAGGCGGAGTACAGCGCCTCGAAGCTCGCCGCGTTCATGGCGCTCATGCAGATGGAACCGCTGGCCAGAAACAGGATGTAGGGCACCTGAGTGGCACCCGCCGGGCTTTGCACGGTCACCTGTCCGACCAGCGCGCCCATGCCGTAGCCAAAGGCCACCAGCCACATCAGGGGCTCGGCAATGTTGCCCACCAGGCTGGGAATGGCCAGCTTCTTCCACACCAGCAGGTTGCGCAGGAACACCGGCCACCAGCGGGCCGACAGGTCTGGCACGCGCCAGATGGATGGATTGACGGCGCTCATTCAGCCATCCTCCCGTATCTGGCGGCCTGTGAGCTTGAGGAACAGGTCCTCCAGGTTCGCGGGCCGATGCAACGTGCGCAGCTTGGGCCGGGAGGCCAGGGTATCCAGCAGGGGGCGCGCGTCCTGGGTGTAGAAGAACACGGTTTCACCGCTGACTTCCACCCGCGCGGCCAGCACCTTGAGCGCCGGGTCTTGTGCCAGCGCCAGCGCGCCCTGGCCATAGGCTTCCACCACATCGGGCTCCAGGTGTTGGGCAATCAGGTCACGCGGTGTGCCTTCGGCAATCTTGTTGCCGTGGTCCAGCACCAGCAGGCGGGAGCACAGGCGCTCGGCCTCGTCCATGAAATGGGTGGTCAGCAGGATGCTCTTGCCTTGTTGCAGCAGCGCCTGCAGCCGTTCCCACATCAGGTGGCGGGCCTGCGGGTCCAGTCCGGTCGTGGGCTCGTCCAGCAGCAGCAAACGCGGGTCATTGACCAGGGCCCGGGCCAGCGAGAGCCGGCGTTTCATGCCGCCGGACAGCTCGCCCGGCTTGGCCTTGGCCTTGTGCGACAGCGCCGCAAAGTCCAGCAGCTGGGGAATGCGCTCGCGGATCCGGGCATCGGCCATGCCGAAGTAGCGTCCATAGACCAGCAGGTTTTCCTCGCAGGTGAAGTCCGGGTCCAGCGTGTCCATCTGGCTCACAACGCCGAGTTGCGCCTTGATGGCCAGCGCGTCGCGGGGCATCTGCAGACTGGGCGTGCTGCCGTCGCCCAGGTACCAGATGCGGCCGGCGTCTGGCGCCGTCAGGCCCAGGCACATGCGGACGGTGGTGGTCTTGCCGGCACCGTTGGGGCCGATCACGCCCAGGCACTCACCGGGCGCAATGGCGAACGACAGGTCATTCACGACGGCGGTGTTGCCATAGCGCTTGCTCAGGTGCTGTGCTTCAAACAGGGGAGTTGGCATGGCTGGTATTGTGTCGCAGCTAGAATTTTTGCATTCCCAACGAAAGCATTCACGTGTCTGACCGTCTGGCGGTGCTGCCGCAATACCTGTTGCCCAAGCGGGCCCTCACCGTGCTGGCCGGCAAAATTGCAGGGGCACAGGCGGGTGGCCTGACGCACGCCATCATCCGCCGCTTCGTCGCGCGCTACGGCGTGAACATGGCCGAGGCGGCTGACCCGCGCATCGAAAGCTATGCCAGCTTCAACGACTTTTTTACGCGGCCGCTGAAGCCGGGCGCCCGGCCACTGGCCGATGCGCGCTGGGTCTGCCCGGTCGACGGCGCCATCAGCCAGTTTGGCGCCATCGAACGCGACCAGATTTTCCAGGCCAAGGGCCACCACTACAGCACCCAGGCGCTGGTGGGTGGCGATGCCGCGCTGGCAGCGCAGTTTGAAAGCGGCAGCTTTGCCACGCTGTACCTGAGCCCGAAGGACTACCACCGCATCCACATGCCCTGTGCCGGGCGGCTGATGCGCATGGTTCATGTGCCGGGCGACCTGTTTTCCGTCAACCCGACCACGGCGCGCGGCGTGCCCGGCCTGTTCGCGCGCAACGAACGTGTGGTCTGTGTGTTTGACACGCCCGATGGCCCATTTGTGAATGTGCTGGTGGGTGCCACCATCGTGGGCAGCATGGCCACCGTCTGGCATGGCGTGGTCAACCCGCCACGTCCTGGTGCGGTGCGCAGCTGGACCTATGACGACCAGACCATCATCTTCAACCCCGGCGACGAAATGGGCCGCTTTCTGCTGGGGTCCACCGTGGTGATGCTCTGGCCGCGCAATACCATCCAGTTCAACCCCGCGTGGCAACCTGGCCGCGCCATCCGCCTCGGCGAAGCCATGGGCAACCCCGTTTGAGAGATTGATCATGACCACCCTTGGAACCCCCCTGTCGCCCCACGCCACCAAAGTCATGCTGCTGGGCAGCGGCGAGCTGGGCAAGGAAGTGCTGATCGCCCTGCAGCGCCTGGGCGTGGAAACGATTGCAGTAGACCGTTACGAGAATGCGCCCGGCCAGCAGGTGGCGCACCACGCGCGCACCATCACCATGAGCGACCCGGCGCAGCTGAAAGCGCTGATTGAAGCCGAGCGCCCGCACCTGGTGGTGCCCGAGATTGAAGCCATTGCCACGCCCATGCTGCAGGAGCTGGAAGCTGCCGGGGTGGTGCGCGTGATTCCGACCGCCCGGGCGGCGCGCCTGACGATGGACCGCGAAGGCATCCGACGCCTGGCCGCGGAGACCCTGGGCCTGCCCACCAGCCCTTACAAGTTCTGCGACTCACTGGCGGAGCTGCAGGCCGCGATCGACGGTGAGAACGGACAAGGGGTGGGCTACCCCTGCATCGTCAAGCCGGTGATGAGCAGCAGCGGCAAGGGCCAGAGCAGGATCGACAGCCCCGCCGATGTGCAGAAAGCCTGGGACTACGCCATGGCGGGGGGCCGCGTGAGCCATGGCCGCGTGATCGTGGAAGGCTTCATCGACTTTGATTACGAAATCACCCAGCTCACGGTGCGGGCGCTGGGCACCGAAGGGCAGGTAGAGACGCACTTCTGTGACCCGATCGGCCACATCCAGGTCAGCGGCGACTACGTGGAAAGCTGGCAACCGCACCCGATGACGCCCGCGGCGCTGCAGAAGTCACGCGAGATTGCCAAGGCAGTGACCGACAACCTCGGCGAGGGGCTGGACGGAAAGCCCTCCGGGCTGGGCCTGTTCGGCGTCGAGCTGTTTGTGAAGGGCGACATGGTGTGGTTCAGTGAAGTCAGCCCCCGGCCGCATGACACCGGCATGGTGACGATGATCACCCAGTGGCAAAACGAGTTCGAGCTGCACGCCCGTGCCATCCTGGGCCTGCCGGTCAGCACCGCCCTCAAGAGTCCCGGCGCCAGCGCCGTGGTCTACGGTGGTGTGGACGCGCAGGGCATTGTGTTTGACGGGGTGGACGAGGCGCTGCGCGTGCCGAACACCGAGCTGCGTCTGTTTGGCAAACCCGAGAGCTTTGCCAAGCGTCGCATGGGCGTGGCGCTGGCGTTTGACGCCGATGTGGAAAAGGCGCGCGTTGCCGCCAAGCTGGCGGCCAGCAAGGTCAGTCCACGCAAGGCCTGAGCCGCTTTCCTATTGAAACGCGACTTCCGCAAAACTGCGCAGCTTGCGGCTGTGCAGCCGCTCCACGCCGCCCGAACGCAGGATTTCAATGGCCCGCATGCCGATGCGCAGGTGCTGGTCCACGCGTTCCCGATAGAAGTGGTTGGCCATGCCGGGCAGCTTGATCTCACCGTGCAGCGGCTTGTCGCTCACGCACAGCAGGGTGCCGTAGGGCACGCGGAAGCGAAAGCCGTTGGCGGCGATGGTGGCGCTTTCCATGTCCAGCGCCACGGCCCGGCTCTGGCTGAAGCGGCGCTGCGGCTGGTTGTGAGGCAGCAGTTCCCAGTTGCGGTTGTCGGTGCTGGCCACGGTGCCAGTGCGCATGATGCGTTTCAGGTCAGCCCCGCGCACCTGGGTCACGTCTTCCACCGCCTGCTCCAGCGCCAGCTGGATTTCGGCCAGCGCCGGAATCGGCACCCACAGCGGCAGTTCTTCATCGAGCACGTGGTCTTCGCGCACGTAGGCGTGGGCCAGCACGTAGTCGCCCAGCTGCTGGCTGTTGCGCAGGCCGGCGCAGTGGCCCAGCATCATCCAGGCGTGCGGCCGCAGCACGGCAATGTGGTCGGTGATGGTCTTGGCGTTGGCCGGGCCGACGCCGATGTTCACCATGGTGATGCCGCTGCGGTCGGCCCGCATCAGGTGGTAGGCCGGCATTTGCGGCAGGCGCGGCGGCGGCGTGCCGAGCGCGTCGGCCGGTTCCGCAGGCAGACCGGTGCGGCGAGTCACCACGTTGCCAGGTTCGACGAAGGCGATGTATTCGCTGTCGAGTTTGCGCATCTCCTCGTGTCCCAGCCGCACGAACTCGTCAATGTAGAACTGGTAGTTGGTGAACAGCACGAAGTTCTGGAACCAGTCCGGCGCCGTGCCGGTGTAGTGGCGCAGCCGGTGCAGTGAATAGTCCACCCGCGCGGCCGTGAACAGGCTCAACGGCTGGGCATCACCGGGGCGGGGTTCCCAGGTGCCGTTGGCGATGCCATCGTCCATGGCGCCCAGGTCGGGCAGATCGAACACGTCACGCATCAGCAGGCGGCGCTGCGCGTCCAGCGTGCCCTCGATGTGGTCGTGCTCGGCAAACGAAAAATGCACGGGAATCGGATGGGTGCTGGTGCCCACTTCCAGCTCCACCCCGTGGTTTCGCAGCAGCAGGCCGAACTGCTCCAGGTAGTAGTCGCCATAGAGATCCGGGCGGGTGAGGGTGGTTTCATAGCGCCCCGGGCCGGCCACAAAGCCATAGCTCAGCTGGGCGGCTTCCTGCGGGCTCAGGCGCGCCACGGTGTCGGTGTGGATGCGTACAAACGGGTAGCAGGCACGCACGTGGCCCGGCAGCGTGTCGCCCGCCACAAAGCGCTGCATGGCCTCCCGCAGGTGCCCGATCTGCTGGGCATAAATGGCACGCACCTGGGCCAGGGCGGCGGCGGCGTCGCGGTAGCGGGTGGGGGCAATGAAAGGGGGCAGATACGGCATGGCTGGATTGTGCAATGGGTCACGCCCGGTGGCGATTGGGCACAGTGTCAGACAAATTCCTACAAGCGCTTACGTCCATGGCCGACTGCGTACTGACGGGGCTTTTCCCTACAGTGGTTACATCTCGACAGGAGCCCCGAACATGACAACAAGCAGCCTTTTGCGCGCTAACCCCTTCGCCCTGATGGTGGAGCCGCAACGCGTGCAGGACGCCATTGCCTGCTCCAAATCGTTGAACCAGCTTCGCAACCGCAAATGCCACCCGCTGGACCGCGAGGTGATACGCAGCGCCAGTGCCGAGCTGGCAGCCTGGGATGGCAAGATCGACCGCAAGACCCGGTACCTCGCCCCGGAAGAGGCAGCACCGCATCCGGTGGCGGACGAGCCGATTCCTGACCTGATCGGCTGATCCGCCGCTGTTTCAGCCGGCGACGGGCGTACGCATCGTCACAAATTCCTCGGCCGCGGTCGGGTGAATGCCCACCGTGCTGTCGAACACGGCCTTGGTCGCGCCGGCCTTCATGGCCACGGCAAAACCCTGGACCACTTCACCCGCGTCCGGACCGACCATGTGCAGGCCGACCACGCGGTCGGTGGCGGTCTCCACCACGAGTTTCATGAAGGTGCGCTCGGCGCTGCCCGACAGGGTGTGCTTCAGCGGCTTGAAATCGGTCTTGAACACGGTCACCTGGCCAAACCGGGCCCGGGCATCGGCCTCGCCATAGCCCACGGTGCCGACGTTGGGGTGGGTGAAGACGGCTGTGGGAATGAACTCGTACCCCATCTGCCGCTGTCCAGTGCCGAACAGGTGGTCTACCAGTGCCATGGCCTCGCCCAGCGCCACGGGCGTGAGCTGGATGCGCGCCGTCACGTCGCCCAGCGCGTGGATCGAAGGCACCGACGTCTGGTACTGCGCATTCACTTCGATGGCGCCGTTGTGGCGCTGTGCCACGCCCAGCGCCTCCAGGCCGAGGCCGGCCACGCGGGGCACGCGCCCCGTCGCGTACAGCACGGCATCGACGGTCAGGTGGCTGCCGTCACCCAGCGTTGCCTGAAGACCCTTGGGTGTTCTTGCGATGGCCTGCACCTGTGTCTGCACGCGCAGATCCACCCCGGCTCGTACCATCTCGGCAGCGACGAAATGCCGTACGTCCGCATCAAAGCCGCGCAGCACCTGTTCGCCGCGGTACAGCTGGGTCACCTGGCTGCCCAGGCCGTGGAAGATGGAAGCAAATTCACAGGCGATGTAGCCGCCGCCCACCACCAGCAGGCGCCCGGGAAACGGGGTCAGGTCGAACATGTCGTCCGAGGTGAGCACCAGCTCGCGGCCAGGCACGTCGGGCACCACAGGCCGGCCACCGGTCGCCACCAAGATGTGTTGCGCGGTGAAGGTCTGGTCGCCAACCCGCACGGCATGGGCGTCTGCCAGCGTGGCCCAACCCCGCAGCAACGTCACCCCGGCGCCAACCAGCAGGCTCTGGTAAACGCCATTCAGGCGCGTGATCTCGGCGCGCCGGTTGGCCTGGAGCGTGGCCCAGTCAAAGCGCGGCGGGGCAAGCTGCCAGCCAAACCCGTTCGCCTGGTCGAAGTCCTGCGCGAAATGCGCGGCATAGCTGTAGAGCTTTTTGGGAATGCAGCCCACGTTCACGCAGGTGCCACCCAGGGCACCCGCTTCCGCCAGCGCCACGCGGGCGCCGCGCTGGGCTGCCATGCGCGCTGCGCGCACGCCGCCGCTGCCGCCGCCGATGACGAACAGGTCGTAGTCAAAGTTGCCCATGTTCACCTTTCCTGCACGGGACCCTGCCCGTTGCCGCAAGAATAGGTGAAATGAACGGTCAGCGTGCTGCGCGGCCGGCAGGCCTCAGCCGCCGACCGCGCGCAACGGCGGTGCGGTGCGGTGCGATTGCGGGTCGATTTGCGCCGTGGGCAGCTGGTAGGCGCGGTCGTCGAACAGGTCCACGCCGCACATCAGGGTCTCGATCCAGTCAAAAAAGTCGTTGATGGCCTTTGGCCCCTTGATGGGCGCGCCGTGTTGGGGCACCAGCATCGAGATGTCCAGTTGCCGCGCCATCCGGGCCCACAGGCGCAGGATCTTGTTGGACACCATGTAGCGGCGGTGAAAGCCTTCCATCAGCGGAATGTGCGGAGCCAGATCGGTCACGAACTTCGTGGCCTGCTGGCCCGACATCAGCGATACCCCGAGGTCGCCAGTGAACAGGATCCTGCTGACCGGATCGTAAAAATGGAAGTTGCCCTCCGAATGCATGAAGTGTGCGGGCAGCAGCCACAGCTCGCTGTCGCCCAGCGGCAGCTTGCCGCCGGCATCGGGAACGCCGATCACGCGGCCCACCGTCTTGCCCACCTTGGTGAAGTGCGGCGCAAAGCGCTCCCAGATGCGGGATATCACGAGCTTGGCCTGGGTGCCGGTCATCCAGCGGTCGAGCGAGGCAATGATGTCCGGGTCGGCATGGGATGCAATGAGATAGCTGAGCTTCTGTGGCGGGAAGTAGCGCGTCATCGTGAGCGACAGCTCGTTGTACGCCAGGTTTCCGCCCGGGTCGATGATGGCGCCGGTACCGTGGTCCACGATCAGGAACTGGTTGGCCTGGACGGCCTGGCCGTCTTCCTCGATGAGGTCGGTGAACATCAGGCATACGTGATGTTCGTTGCGGAAGAGTTCGATCGACATGGCGGCGCAGGGTGTTGGTTGGCGTCCGGGAACTGTAAAAGCGCGAGGCCCCGCGCCACTTGATACATGTCAAGCCGTGCTGCCACCGGTTACACGGGTCATCGCTATCATCGGTTCATGACACTTCTGTCGCAGGCCTCGCGCCATGCCTCCCGGTCGCTGCAAGGCATTGCCCGAGCGCCGCTGCGCTGGGCACAGGCCTGCTGGCGCGTGCTGCACTTTGGCGCCCTGATCCTTGCGCTGGCCATCACGCCGTCCAGTTACCGCCGCGAGAACCGGCAGGCGATGGCGCGGCACCTGTACATGGACACGGTGCCGCTGTTGCCCTGGTTCACGCTGCTCAGTGCGGTCATCAGCCTGGTGCTCACGCGCATCGTGGTGGTCACGGCCATCAGCTATGGCCTGACCCAGTACGCGCTCGAGATGCTCATCCGGGTGCTGGTGCTGGAACTCATTCCGCTGACGGCGGCGCTGTTTGTGGCCTTGCGCTGCACCATTCCGCACGGCGCAGACCTGGCGGCGATGCGCCGTGACGGCACGCTGGACGCATTGCGCCGCCAGGGCATTGATCCGGTCGGGCGCGAACTGCTGCCGCGGGTGGTGGCGGGGGTGTTTTCCACCACCATGCTGGCCGCGCTGAGCTGCGTGGTGGCCATGGTCCTGGCCTACATCGGCGTGTACGGCTTTACCTGGGCCGGTTTGCCGGGCTACACGCGCATGTTTGGCCAGGTGTTCAACCCGGCCGTCACGCTGGTGTTCGGCCTCAAGACGGCACTGTTCAGCCTGGCGGTATCGCTCATGCCGATGGCCGGTGGCCTGTATGAAAGCACCGGTGACGGGTCGCGCACCAGCGCAGAGCTGCAGGGGCTGGTGCGCGTGTTCGCGGTGCTGCTGCTGATCGAGCTGGCGTCGCTGGTGGGCAATTACTATTGACGGGCCATGACTGAACCTGAAGACCACCCCCTGCCGCCCCCGGTGGCCCATGTCGAGTTCAAGGCGTTCCTGCTGCTGGTGTTCATGGCGCTGCTGATCGGCGCGTCCACGCTCTACCTTCTGTATGCCCGTGGCGCCTTCGAGGCCACCCAGCGGCTGGTGCTGGTGTCGGATGACTCCGAGGGCGTGGTGGTGGGCATGAACCTGACCTTCTCCGGCTTTCCGATCGGGCGCGTCAGCCGCATCGAGCTGGCCGACGACGGCAATGCCCGCATCCTGGTGGACGTGCCGAAGAAGGACGCGCACTGGTTGCGCAAGTCCAGCGTATTCACGCTGGTGCGCGGCGTGGTCGGCAGCACCAACATCCGCGCCTATACCGGGGTACTGACCGACCCGCCGCTGGAAGACGGCGCCGTGCGGACGGTGCTGCGCGGCGACACGGCGGCCGAGATTCCCAAAGTCATTGCCTCGGCGCGCGAACTGCTGGAGAACCTCAATGCGCTGGCGGCCAGGGACGGGCCCCTCGGTGCCAGCCTGGCAAATGTGCAGGCCCTGACCGAAAAGCTCAACGGCCCGCGCGGCGCCCTGGGCGTCCTGACGGGCAACGAGGCCGACGCGCAGAAGATCATGGCCGCGCTGGACCGTACCAATTCGCTGCTGGCGCGGCTCGATGGGCTGGCGCTGAAGGCCGATGGCATGGTGACCAAAGCCGACGCCCAGGTGTTCGGCCCCGACGGTGTGATGCGTGACGTGAAGGCCGCCATCGGGCAGGTGAACGCCCTGCTGGCCGACTCGCGCGAGAGCCTGAAGAAGATGGACGCGGTGCTGGTGGAGGCCAAAGCGGTGGGCGCCAATGCCCGCGTCGCCACCGAAGACCTGGGCACCCTGCGCGGTGAGGTGGAGGCGAACCTGCGCAAGGTGGAAGGCCTGATCAACGAGATCAACCGGAAATGGCCCTTCGCCCGCGACACGGAGATCAAGCTGCCATGAACCGATACCGGTCTTTGCTCGTGCTGGCGGCGCTGCTGGCGGGCTGCAGTACCCAGCCGCCCACGCCCGACTGGCAAGTGGAAGCGCACGGTGCGCTGGAGCGCTTCTCCAGCGCCTATCTGCGTGGCGATGCCCGCGTGGAAGCAGCCGAGTTCGCGCGGGCGCGCAGCGCCGTGGCCAGCACCGGGCGGCTGGACTTGCTGGCCCGCGCCGAACTCACACGCTGCGCTGTGCGTGTGGCCAGTCTGGTGCTGGAGCCCTGCGCCGGGTTCGACGCCCTGCGCGCTGACGCCGCGCCACCCGAGCGGGCGTATGCCGACTATCTGGCGGCGCGGGTGCAGCCG
>ERZ724521.147-NODE-147-length-28398-cov-6.422009_pt1 | contig 28398 bp, 31 predicted proteins | sample MGYA00376054_ERZ724521 | MGnify/ENA primary metagenome ERZ724521 (study PRJEB28724, sample SAMN07190883) | activated sludge metagenome | isolation source: activated sludge of sewage treatment plant in Hong Hong | place: Hong Kong | collected 2016-03-17 ... | reverse complement strand
CACCCTGGAGCGCGGCGCGCACGCGGACACCAAAGCTGCCATCGCCCATTGCGAAGCCATCGGCGACTATGTGTCCCGTGGCATCCTGCAGGAAATTCTCGACGACACCGAAGAGCACATCGACTTTCTCGAAACCCAGCTCGAGCTGATCGAAAAAGTCGGCCTGCAGAACTACCTGCAGTCCCAGATGGGAGCCTCGTCCGGCTCCTGAACCCGCTTTTTCCGGGGGCGGAATCGCGCCCCCACCCGATCAGCCAGCCAGCCGCGAAAACGCCAGCACGCGGCAAGCCAGCCAAAGTCCCTATCCAACTTTGGAGGTTTGCCATGCGTCTTGTCCGCTCCCTAGCGTTGTCCTTCGCCGCCCTTTGGGCGACATCGTCCCTCGCACTCGAATACCCCATCGGTACTCCCCAAAGCCTTGCCGGCATGGAAGTCGCGGCCGTCTATCTGCAGGCGGTCGAGATGGAACCGGAGGGCCACATGCGCAAGGCCAGCGAGTCCGACATCCACCTCGAAGCCGACATCCACGCACTGGGCAACAACCCCAACGGGTTCAAGGAAGGCGACTGGATCCCGTACCTGCTGGTGAAATACGAGTTGACCAAGCTCGGCAGCAACGAAGTCATCAAGGGCGAGATGATGCCCATGGTTGCCAGCGATGGCGCCCATTACGGAGACAACGTGAAGCTAAAGGGTCCGGGCAAGTACCGACTCAAGTTCACCGTCTACCCCCCGAACGCAAAGGAAAACCAGCGTGGCAACCACTTCGGCCGCCACACCGATCGGGCCACGGGGGTGCGCCCGTGGTTCAAGGCAGTTGAAGCTGAGTGGGAATTCACCTTCGCCGGCATCGGCAAAAAGGGCGGGTACTGAAATGACGGTGACTCGCAAAGCGACGGTCGCTGCCGTCGCAGTGTTCCTCGCCGCGCCTCTGACGGCGCTGGCGGCCGAAGACGCGGTGCTTGCCGAGTTGAAGCGCCTGAGCGAGCGCATCGAGGCGCTGGAGAGGCACAACAGGGAACTCGAGAAGGCGCTGGCCCATGAGCGCATCTCCGAAAAGGATCCCGAACTCGTGACGCGGGTAAAGGTCGTGGAGTCACAGCTCGACGCCATCAGGGCGCCCTCCGCCAAGCTCAACGAAGTGCTGGAAGGCGTCAAGGTCGGCGGCAGCATCACGGCCGTGGCGCAGCGCGCGGGCGGAAAGGCAACGGCCAGCGGGGTCGATGAATCCCGCACCAACTACCGCGGCGACATCAACGTCACCATGCCGGTTGGCAAGATGGGTGACAGCGAGGGCATCTTCTTCACGCATTTCCGCCTCGGCCAGGGAAACGGCGTAGGCCTGCGCTCTACCTATACCAGCACGCCGAACACCCTGGCCTTCCAGAAGGCGGAAGGTGCCGACGACTCCTTCGCCATCCTGGCCCAGGCCTGGTACCAGCTCAAGATGCCGCTCAACTACGGAGCCCGCAAGGAGACTGCCCGCGAGCATCTCTATGTGACCGTCGGCAAGATCGACCCCTTCGTCTTCTTCGACCAGAACACCGCAGCCGACGACGAATCGTCCAAGTTCATCAACAACGCCTTCGTGCATAACCCGCTGCTCGATTCGGGCGGCGATACCGGCGCGGATGCCTACGGCTTCATGCCCGGCGCGATCGTCAAGTACGCCAACAGCGAGCACAAGGGGGGCGAATGGGCGCTGTCGCTGGGTGCGTTTTCCTCCGACACGGGAGCCAACTTTTCCGGCGCCAATCGCTCGTCGTTCATCATCGGCCAGGCGGAGATCAATACGCGCTTCAACTACCTGTCCGGCACCTGGCGGCTCTACGCCTGGAGCAACAACCGTGCTCAGAACTACGACGGACTGCAGCGCAGAAATGCCGGCTGGGGGGCATCCGTTAACCAGAAGGCGCTCGACGACCTGACCCTGTTCGGTCGCTACGGTCGCAACACATCGGGAGTGGTCCGATTCGACCGTGCCCTGACACTCGGCGCCGAACTGGAAGGCACACGCTGGAGTCGTTCCGCCGACTCGATCGGTCTGGCCTTCGGAAGCCTGCGCACCAGCGGGAGTTTCCGCGCCAACTCGCCGACGGTCGACGCCAACGGCGACGGCATCTCCGATTTCGGGTACCAGGCAGGTGGCCACGAAAGACTGACCGAGCTCTATTACCGCTACAAGCTGAACGCGAACGTCGAGCTAACGCCGAATTTCCAGTGGATTCGCAATCCCGGCGGCGACGGCACGGCACCGACACTCCGGGTCCTCGGCCTCCGCGCCAAGCTCGGGTTCTGACGCCATGGAACCGGTTCTGCGTCGGCTGCCGTACCCGATCTTCATCGCCACGCTCTTGTTCGGCCTGGGCTGGACGCAAGGCACGTACGCCGAAGAACTGCCCAGCTTCGAAATCACGGCCCGCGATGGACGGCTGGCACCGGAACGGCTCGAGATACCGGCCGGCCAGCGCGTCAAACTGGTCCTGCGCAATCTTGGCAAGAGCCCCATCGAGTTCGAGAACATCGACCTGCGCGTCGAAAAGGTGCTCGCCCCGGGCGCCACGTCCTTTGTGGTGCTGCCAAAGCTGAAGCCGGGCGAGTATCTGTTCGTCGACGAGTTTCACATGGACACCGGCAGGGTCCGCGTGATCGCCAGGTAGCGCGAGGAAAGCCCCAGAACATTGCTGCCTTTCATGATGTGACATGAACCTTCCTGGACATCGGTCGATTTCGATATTTCATCCGCCCCGCCGGACCCGGGCTGCACATGGCTGACCTCGTCCACCCGGTGATCTTCGCTTCGCGCGCGCGACCCAAGCTTCTGGCCCGCATTGGCGACTGGATGGCACGCCACCGCCGCCGGATCCTCGTACTGCAATGGGTGATAGTTGCCTTCTATGCCGCGCTGGTCACGGTACCCGCATTCCTGCCGCATCCCGGGCCCGAAGCGCGGCTCTTCACGACCGACATGGGCGCCGCCAGCTTCGTCGATCCGACGCTGTGCCTTGCACCCGGTGCACCCGCGGACGCCGCGACCTTGCCACAGGAGAAGACGCCCGCCGCCGCAACGTGGCAGGAACGGCTCGTGCTGCTGGCGCAATACCTGTTCTGGGGCGTCTGGTGGCCCTTCGTCATCCTTTCCATCATGTTCGCGGGTCGATTCTGGTGCGGTGTGCTTTGTCCGGAGGGCGCGCTGGCCGAATTCGCCAGCCGTCACGGACGCGGCGGCGCCATCCCGAAATGGCTGCGCTGGAGTGGCTGGCCGGTGGTCGCGTTCATTCTCACGACGGTCTATGGCCAGCTCGTCAGCGTCTATGACTATCCCAAGGCCGCGCTGCTGATCCTCGGCGGCTCGACCGTCGCGGCCGTCGCCGTGGGCTGGATGTACGGCAAGGGCAAACGCGTCTGGTGCCGCTACCTGTGCCCGGTTTCGGGTGTCTTCGCCCTCCTAGCGCGGCTTGCGCCCCTGCATTTCCGCGTCGATCGCGACGCGTGGAACCGCTACCCGCGCCGCACGCCCGCCGCCGACTGCGCGCCGCTGCTCAACGTGCGCAACCTGCACGGCATGGCGCAGTGCCATGCCTGTGGCCGCTGCAGCAGCCACCGTGATGCCGTAAGGCTCGCCGCACGCTCGCCCGCCGCCGAGGTCCTGGGCGGCGACACACCGCACACCAGCGAAGCGGTGCTCCTGCTGTTCGGCATGATCGGCGTCGCCATGGGCGCCTTCCAGTGGAGCGTCAGCCCCTGGTTCGTGCGGGCCAAGCAGATCGCCGCCGAATGGCTGGTAAGCCACGACGTCTTCTGGCCCATGGACGAGAGCCCTGCCTGGTGGCTGCTGACGCGCTACCCCGACGTCAACGACGTCTTTACCTGGCTTGACGGCATTGCCATCCTGCTCTGGATCACGTGTTACGCATTGACGCTCGGCGGGTTTGCCTGGATCTGCGTACGCGCCTCCGCGCGGCTCGCCGGGATCGACTGGCGAAGGCTGGCGCTCGGCCTGATCCCGCTCGCCGGCCTTGGGCTCTTTCTTGGCCTGTCGATGATGACGGCCACGCATCTGCGTGCCGAAGGCGTACCGCTGGGCTGGCTGCCCGGCCTGCGCGGCGCGTTGCTTGCCGCAGGCCTTGCCTGGTCGGCATGGCTCGGATGGCGCCTGCTCGCGATTGCAGGGTGCGGAACGACACGGCGCCTTTGCGCCGGGTTGCTTTGGCTCCTGCCGCTTGCCGCAATCGGCGAGGGATGGCGGCTGACCTTCCTAGCGGGCATGCACTGACCGCTGCACTCACAATAGTCCTGTTGGACCATCATTACCTGTTCGATAGCCTTTGACTATTTAATCAATTTCAACAATCAATTGGACTGTGCTGATTGCCGTTCTTAATATGCCTCCCATCGCAGCACTCATTCACCCCAAAGGAGAGCATCAATGAACGCCAGCCTGATCAACACCGAAATCCTTCCCTTCAAGGCCACCGCCTTCCACGCCGGGAAGTTCGTCGAGGTCACCGAAGCCACGCTGAAGGGCAAGTGGTCGGTGGTCTTCTTCTACCCCGCCGACTTCACCTTCGTCTGCCCCACCGAACTCGGCGACCTGGCCGACAACTACGCGGAGTTCCAGAAACTGGGCGTCGAGATCTACGGCGTATCGACCGACACCCACTTTACGCACAAGGCCTGGCACGACTCCTCGGAGACCATCGGCAAGATCAACTACCCGATGATCGGGGACCCGACCGGCACGATCACCCGCAATTTCGGCGTGATGATCGAGTCGGCCGGTCTGGCGGAACGCGGCACCTTCGTCATGGACCCGGCCGGCAAGATCCAGATCATCGAGATCAACGCCGGCGGCATCGGCCGCGACGCCAGCGAGCTGCTGCGCAAGGTCAAGGCCGCGCAGTACGTCGCCAGCCACCCGGGCGAAGTCTGCCCCGCCAAGTGGAAGGAAGGGGACGCTACCCTCGCCCCCTCGCTCGACCTGGTTGGAAAGATCTGATTCACCGCCATCCCGCCCCGCCGTCAAAACTGCGCCGGGGCGGGATTGCAGCGGCAAGGCTGCCCACGAAGCGAGCCTTCCCAGTGCAATCCCCACCGAGGAGTAAACCATGCTCGAAGCCAACATCAAGAACCAGCTTGCCGGCTACCTCGACAAGCTCCAGGCCCCGATCGAACTCATCGCCTCGCTCGACGACAGCGCTGCCGCCGGCCAGATGCGCGAACTGCTGACCGACATTGCGGCACTGTCGCCAAAGGTTGAGGTGCGCACCGATGGCGCGGATGCGCGCAAGCCGTCCTTCAGCGTCGGCCGCGCCGGCGAGCCTGCGCGCATCCGCTTCGCCGGCATCCCCATGGGCCAGGAGTTCACCTCGCTGGTGCTGGCCCTGCTGCAGGCCGGCGGCCACCCGCCCAAGGTCGACGCCGCGGTGATCGAGCAGATCAAAGGCTTGTCGGGAAGCATGCGCTTCGAAACCTACATCTCGCTCTCCTGCCACAACTGCCCGGACGTGGTGCAGGCGCTCAACCTGATGGCGGTGCTCAACCCGAAGATCCGCCACACCATGATCGATGGCGCGCTGTTCCAGAAGGAAGTCGAGGAGCGCCAGATCATGGCGGTGCCGACGGTGTACCTGAACGGCGAGGAGTTCGACCAGGGCCGCCTCGAGCTCGGCCAGATCCTCGCCAAGGTCGACACCGGCGCCGCGGCGCGCGACGCCAGGAAGCTCTCCGAGAAGCCGGCCTTCGACGTGCTCGTCGTGGGGGGCGGACCGGCCGGCGCGGCGGCGGCGATCTACGCCGCGCGCAAGGGCATCCGCACCGGCGTGGTGGCCGAGCGCTTCGGCGGCCAGGTGATGGACACTCTGGGCATCGAGAACTTCATCTCGGTGAAGCAGACCGAAGGACCCAAACTCGCCATGGCGCTGGAACAGCACGTCAAGGAATACGGCGTCGACATCATGAACCTGCAGCGCGCCGCAGCCCTGATTCCGAGTGATGGCATGCACCGCGTGCAGCTGGCCAGCGGCGCGACGCTGCAGGCGAAGAGCGTGATCCTCGCCACCGGCGCGCGCTGGCGCGAGATGAACGTGCCCGGCGAAAAGGACTACAAGGCCAGGGGCGTCTGCTTCTGCCCCCACTGCGACGGTCCCCTGTTCAAGGGCAAGCGCGTGGCGGTGATCGGCGGCGGCAACTCCGGTGTCGAGGCGGCGATCGACCTCGCCGGCATCGTGGCCCACGTGACCCTGCTCGAATTCGACGGCAAGCTGCGCGCTGATGCGGTGTTGCAGGCCAAGCTTCGGAGCCTGCCGAACGTGACCGTGCATGTGAACGCGCAGACCACCGAGGTGATCGGCGACGGCCAGAAGGTGACCGCAATCGCCTGGACGGACCGCGTCAGCGGTGAGGCCCGGCGCACCGACCTCGAAGGCATCTTCGTCCAGATCGGCCTGTTGCCCAACACCGACTGGCTCAAGCGTACGATAGCCTTGTCGGCGCGTGGCGAGATCGAGATCGATGCGCGCGGCGAAACCTCCGTGCCGGGGGTGTTCGCTGCCGGCGACGCGACCACCGTGCCCTACAAGCAGATCATCATCGCCATGGGTGAAGGCGCGAAGGCGTCGCTGTCCGCCTTCGACCACCTGATCCGCAGTTCCGCACCCGTGGCCCAGCCACAGGCCGTGGCAGCCTGACTACGAAAGGAGACCGACCATGAAAGAGAAGAAGAGCAGCAAGCCCGACATCGGCATTAGCGACAAGGACCGCGCCGCCATCGCCAAGGGCCTTTCCGGCCTGCTGGCCGACAGCTACACGCTCTACCTGATGACCCACAACTTCCACTGGAACGTGACGGGACCGATGTTCAACACCCTGCACGTGATGTTCATGACGCAATACACCGAGCAGTGGAACGCGCTCGACCTGATCGCCGAACGCATCCGCTCGCTGGGCCATCCGGCGCCGGGCACCTACAGGGAGTTCGTCAAGCTGGCCTCGATCAAGGAGATCGACGGGCAGCCCAGGGCGATGGACATGGTGCGCCACCTGGTCGCCGCGCAGGAAGCCACGGCGCGCACGGCGCGCAAGCTGTTCCCGCTGGTGGACAAGGCCAACGACCAGCCGACCGCCGATCTGCTGACACAGCGGATAGAGGTTCACGAAAAGACCGCCTGGATGCTAAGGAGTCTTCTCGAAGAGTAACGACAGCACGCAATTGATACCGCGGTCTTTCATTGCAGGCTGACCTGCGCTGTTTGCAGGACAAGCCGCTAAGCGGCGGCCGGAACTAGAAGACGGCTTGGATGCTTCGTAGTCCGCTCGAAGACTAGCCGTCAATAGACCGGTGGCGCGGAATCGCCGTGCCACCGGCGACCAGGCTCAACTCGCCTCGAAGCCCGCGTCCTCGATCACGGCCTTGAGCTGATCGCGGCTCACTTTGCCGGCGTCGAACTCGACCACGGCCTGCTTCTGCTCCAGCGAGACTTCCGCCTTCGCTACGCCGTCGAGCGCCGTCAGGACACCGGTGACGCTCTTTACGCAGCCACCGCAGGACATACCGTCCACCTTGATCGTCGTCGTTTCCATTTTTCAGCCCTTTCCGGGTTTCCAATTGCGCAGCAGCAGAGAATTGCTGACCACCGAGACCGAGCTCGCCGCCATGGCGGCGCCGGCGATTACGGGATTGAGCATGCCCAGCGCCGCGAGCGGAATGCCGAGCACGTTGTAGATGAAGGCGAAGAAAAGATTCTGCCGGATCTTCGCCAGCGTCGCCCGCGACAGTGAAATGGCGTCGGCCACGCTGCCGAGATCGTCGCGCATCAATGTCACGTCGGCCGCCTGCATCGCCACGTCGGAACCCGCCGCCATGGCAAAGCTGACGTCTGCCGCCGCCAGGGCCGGCGCATCGTTGATGCCGTCACCGGCCATGCCGACCAGGCGCCCATCCGTCTTCAGTTCGTTCACGGCGCCGGCCTTGCCGGCCGGCAGCACCTCGGCCTCGAAGCGCGCGATGCCGGCCTGCTGCGCGATCGCCCGCGCGGTGGCCGCATTGTCGCCGGTGATCATCACCACTTCGACACCGAGGCGCGTCAGGCGGGCCACGGCTGCAGGCGAAGTCGACCGCAACGGATCGGCAATGCCGATCACGCCGAGCAATCGATTGTCGACAGCCACTGCGACCACACTGCGCCCAGCCTGCGCCAATGCGTCGGCATGCGATACCGCACCGACGTGCGCGGCAATCCACGCCACGGAACCCACGGCAACGCGGCGGCCATCGACCTCACCTTCGATGCCACGGCCGGCGGTGGTCATCACGTTCTGCGGCGCAGCCAGCGCGATTCCGTCGGACGCGGCACGTGCAACGATGGCGCCAGCAAGCGGATGCGTCGAGCCCTGCTCGAGGCTGGCAGCGAGGCGCAACAAGTCGTTCGCATCGCAGCGATCGGCCGCCGCGACATCGGTGACCTGAGGCCGGCCCTCGGTCAGCGTGCCGGTCTTGTCGACGACCAGCACGCGCAGCTTTTCGGCGAGTTCGAGCGCGACGGCATTGCGGATCAGTACGCCGGCGCGCGCGCCCTGCCCCGTACCGACCATGATGGCCGTCGGCGTCGCCAGCCCCAATGCGCAGGGACAGGCAATCACCAGAACGGCAACTGCATTCACCAGCGCCTGCGTGAAGTCGCCCGCGAGCGCCCACCAGGAGACGAAAGTCAGCAGGGCAATTCCGGTCACGGTCGGGACGAAGATTGCCGCCACCTTGTCCGCGAGGCGCTGTACCGGCGCCTTCGATCCCTGGGCTTCCTCGACCAGACGGATGATGCTGGCGAGCAGCGTATGGCTGCCCACGCCGGTGGCGCGGCAGCGCAGCAGGCCTTCGCCATTGATGGTGGCGGCGAACACCTTGTCGCCGCCACGCTTCGAGACTGGCAGGCTTTCGCCTGTCAGCATGGCCTCGTTGGCCGACGAAAGGCCATCGATGACTTCGCCGTCGACGGGCATGGCCTCACCGGCGCGGACCACGAAGACGTCCCCGGGGATCAGTGTTGCGACAGGCACATCGACCAGTTCCACGGTGTCGCCATTCCGCCGCTCGACGCGGGCGATCTGCGGCTGCAGGCGCGCCAGCGCCTCGATCGCAGCTGACGTACGCGCCTTGGCCCGGGCCTCGAGGATCTTACCCAGCAGCACCAGGGTGATGACGGTCGCGGATGCCTCGAAGTAGACGTGCTGGTGGTGCAGCCCGGCCAGCGTGACGACGACACTGTAGGCCCAGGCCATGCTGGTGCCGAGGGCTACGAGCACGTCCATGTTGCCAGTACCGCCGCGCAGGGCATTGAAGCCGCCGACATAGAAGCGCCAGCCGATCCAGAACTGGACCGGAGTGGCCAGCAGCAGTTGCAGCCAGCGCGGAAGCACATCGGCATGAACCTCGCGCCCGAACATGAACAGCATCTGCGCCACGAGGGGAAGTGTCAGCGCCGCCGAGATCCAGAAGCGTCGGAGCTCCTCGCGATAGACGGCAAGCTTGCGCGCCTTTTCCTCCGCGCGCGTATCGGCCGTCGATACGTCGGCGCTGAACCCGGTCTTGTTTACGGTCGCGATCAGTCGTGCGACGTCAATGGCCCCCGGTGCATAACGCACATGCGCACGTTCCGCGGCGAAGTTAACCGCCGCCTCGACGCCTGGCAGCTTGTTGAGCTGCTTCTCGATGCGGGCCGCGCAGGCGGCGCACGTCATGCCGCCCAGCGCCAGTTCGACGGTGTCGCATTCCTGCCGCGCTGCGTCCATCCGACTCCCGGAAAGGAACATTAGAAAGCGCTAATTATGCGGCGGCGGCCTTCCAACCGCAAGCGGTCGAGGCGTCAGGTCGGGGCGATCCCTCGCCAAATCTGCCCCCCCAGGCCCGCTGCATGGAACAGCCCCCACAGGCCAAATCCGAGCACGACGAGGCCGGCAACGACACGGGCCGCCGTCGCCTGGGCAAAGGCACGAAACCGGGCGAGTACGAGGCCGGCCAGCATCAGGTTGGGCAGCGTGCCCAGGCCAAAGGCCAGCATGGTCAGTGCCCCGCGCACGGCGCTACCCGTCAGCAAGGTCATGGTGAGTACGCTATAGACGAGCCCGCACGGCAGCCAGCCCCACAGCAAGCCCAGCGGAAACGCCTGCGCCGGGCCGCGCACCGGGACGAAGCGTCGCGTAGCCGGCTGGATTCGGCGCCAAAGGCCCTGTCCGGCACGCTCGACCGCAGCCAGCGCTCCGGTGAAGCCCGCCAGATACAAGCCAAGGGCAACCATCATCAGATTTGCGGCCACATACAGAATCAGCTGCACCGGCAGCACCTTGTCTAACCCCAGCCCGAGCCCGCCCACAGCACCGAGGACAGCGCCCGCCGCGGTGTAGCTCGCGATGCGACCGAGGTTATAGGAAAGGTGGATCAGCCAGGGCGGGGCGTCACCGTCCTGGCGCCCCGTGCCATGCAGGCCGAGGGCGGACACGATGCCACCGCACATGCCGGCGCAGTGCACGCCGCCGAGCAGGCCCACCAGGAATACCGCGAGAAAACCGCCGTCAGGCACCGGACGCGCGGCTCAGATGACCTTCGAGTAGCGCACCCGCTCGCGGTCGGTGCGCAGGTAGCGGTCGAACACCATTGCAATGGCCCGCACCAGCAGGCGCCCGCGCGGCTGCACGGTGATCCATTGCTCGTCGATGTCGAGCAGTCCGCCCTTCTCCATTTCGCGCAGGTCGGCAAGTTCGGTGGCGAAATAGGACTTGAAGTCGATCAAATGGGCGATCTCGATCGACTCGATGGAGACCTCGAAGTGGCACATCAATGCCTGGATGATGCTGCGCCGGAGGAGGTCGTCGGCATTCAGTTCGATGCCGCGGAAGATCGGCAGTACGCCCTGATCGAGGCTGTCGTAGTACTCGTCGAGGGTGCGCACGTTCTGGCAGTAGCTGGGCCCGACCTTGCCGATCGCGGAGACCCCGAACGCCATCAGGTCGGCTTCGGCATGGGTCGAGTAGCCCTGGAAGTTCCTGTGCAGCCTCCCCTGGCGCTGGGCGATTGCCAACTCGTCGTTCGGCTTGGCAAAGTGGTCCATGCCGATGAACACGTAGCCGGCATCCGTCAGGCGGCGAATCGCCAGCTGCAGTATCTGCAGGCGCGCGTCCGGGCTGGGCAGGTCGGCCTCGCTGATACGCCGCTGGGGCTTGGCCAGGCTCGGCAGGTGCGCGTAGTTGTAGATCGACAGGCGGTCGGGGTCGAGCTTGATGACCTCGTCGAGGGTGTGGTTGAAGCTGATTACGTTCTGCTTCGGCAGACCATAGATCAGGTCGACCGAAATGCCCTTGAAACCGAATTCGCGCGCCGAGTCGATCACCAGGCGCGTTTCTTCAAGGCTCTGGATGCGATTCACCGCCTTTTGGACGTCCGGCGAAAAGTCCTGGACGCCGACGCTCATGCGGTTGAAGCCAAGCTCGGCCAGCTGCCTGACGTTTTCGCGGCCAACCTTGCGCGGATCGACCTCGATCGAGTATTCACCGCCCGGTAGCAGGCGGAAATGCTTGCAGATGATGTCCATCAGGCGACGCATCTCGTCGTCGCTGAGGAAGGTCGGCGTGCCACCGCCGAAATGCAACTGGACGACGTCGCGACTGCCCGCCAGCGCCGCCTCCTGCATCGCGATTTCCTTGGCCAGGTACTTGATGTACTTCGCCGAGCGGCCGTGGTCCTTGGTGATGATCTTGTTGCAGGCGCAGTAGTAGCAGATCGTATTGCAGAAGGGGATGTGGACGTATAATGACAAGGGACGGCCTATCCCGCCTACCGTGCGCTGGCCGAGCCAACGGATGTAGTCGTCCGGGCCGAACGCTTCGACGAAGCGGTCGGCGGTCGGATAGGATGTGTAGCGCGGCCCGTTGACGTCGAAACGACGGATCAGTTGCGGGTCGAAAACGAGTTCCTGATAGTCCATTGCGGGTGGTTCGTGGTGTACGGCACTCTGGCGATTAGCATGAGCGGCAAGGATGCCGTAAGCCGTCGCCGGTCGAGTTGACAATTATCAAAGGGGTGCCCTCGTCGGGCGACGCAATCAGCGTGCATGCAAATGTCAAGTCGAAGGTGGTCGCGCTCAACGCGCCGGGGCTGAAAGTCGCCTGTTCGCAGTGCAATCTGCGCGAGTTGTGCCTGCCGTTCGGCCTGTCCGATACCGACATGCGGCGCCTTGACAGCCTGATCGGCGGCGGGCGCAAGCTCAAGCGCGGCCAGCACCTTTACCGCGCCGGAGATCCCTTCGAGGCGATCTTCGCCGTCCGTGCGGGCTTCTTCAAGACCGACGTGCTTACCGAGGATGGCCGCGACCAGGTCACCGGCTTCCAGATGGCGGGTGAGATCCTGGGTATGGACGGCATCAGCACCGAGCACCACACCTGCAATGCCGTGGCGCTCGAGGACAGCGAAGTCTGCCTCATCCCCTTCACCGACCTCGAGGCGCTCTCGAGTGAAATCCACTCCCTGCAGCACCACCTGCACAAGGTGATGAGCCGCGAGATCGTGCGCGACCACGGCGTCATGATGTTGCTGGGCACAATGCGGGCCGAGGAGCGGCTGGCAGCCTTCCTGCTGAACCTGTCGCAGCGCTTTTCCGCTCGCGGCTATTCGCAGGCGGAGTTCCACCTGCGCATGACCCGCGAGGAAATCGGCTCTTACCTTGGCCTCAAGCTGGAAACCGTGAGTCGCGCCTTCTCGCGCTTCCAGGACGACGGCCTCATCAGCGTCCAGCAAAAACACGTCCGCATCCTCGACCTGCAGCGCCTCAAGGCCCTGCTCGCACCGCCCGACGGGCGGATCGCCTAGACCACGAAGGCGAGGAACCCTGCCGGGTGGCGCGTCAGTGCCACCGAGGCGATCCAGGCGAACACCGCCAATGCCGCCAGCCAGAAGGCAATGCGCAGCCGGCGCGTTGCAGCCTCGCGCAGCGCCAGTGCGCCGAAGACTATGTAGGCCATCACGCCGAAAACCTTTGCCGTCACCCAGTTGTCTACAAATGGATACTGGCCCGTGATCACCGTCAGCCCGAGCGCGGCAGCCAGCAACACCGTGTCGTTGATGTGGGGCAGCACGCGTATCCAGCGCACCTCGAGCAGCGGCGATCCACGCAGCATCAGCACACCACGCAGGAAGAACCCCGTGCCGCTGATCACCACGCAGGCGACATGGAGATGCTTTACCGCAGCGTAGATCATTCGGGCGCGCCGGCCGGATTCGGCCGCCAGTAGGTCCACGCGTGGCGACTGGCCCAGAGCCCGAACGCCACCAGCCAAAGCAGCGACGAAAGCCAGATCAGCACGCCGCCGTGGACACCCGGCACTTCGGCGGTGATGCGCACCACCGCGGCAGTCTGGATCATCCAGAATGCGGCCCATAGCGCCGCATTGGCGGCGATCGGTTGTCCGGAATGCCCAAGGCTGACGCGTGTAGCCATGCCCAGCAGCATCGACGCAAAGAAGCCCAGCGTCAAGGCATGCAGCGGTGCCTGGCCGAGCCAGCTGATATCCCCGACCGCGCTCTGGACAGCAAACAGGGCCAAGGCGGGTGCCAGCCAGGCAAAGGGGATGTGCAGCACTGCCAGCATCCGGTTGGCCAGGGCATCCCTACTCCACCATACGCGGCTGAGGTGGGCGGCAGCCAGCAGTGCGGGAACGTCGGCCAGCCAGGACCACGAGGTTGCTCCGGCGACGAACAGCGCGCCGTGTGCCAGGCTGCCCGCAAGCAGGATTCGCAAGGCCCAGGCCGGACGACGGACCACGTAGCCGCGCAGGGCCGAGGCCGTGAAGAAGGGCAGCATGCGGTGGGCGACGGTGGCGAATACCGGCAGCAGGAAACCCCATACCGCCAGGGTCAGCCCCAGTCGGCCAGCGGACAGGGGCGCTCCGGCCGCACAGGCCATGCATGCCGCGACTGCAGCCGTTCCCAGCCAGGTCGCGCCGGCGACATAGCGGATGTGCTCGCCCCCGGCACCCCGTATCCGCGCAAGCCGCGTCAGCGTGATCGCGACGCGCCCCCACCCCAGTGCGACCAGCCCAAGTCCGGCTGCCAGCACATTGGGCACGGCGAGCGCCAGCCAGGACACAAGCCAGCCGACGGCCAGTAGCAGAACAGCCGGAACGTAGTCGGCAGGCGGCAGGTCGCCCCGCCCCTGCCAGCGCGGACCGGCGGTCAGGATGAAGCCGAAGACGAAGAACGGGAATACACCTAGCGAGATGAACATGCCGTGAATCAGGGAAGGCGGGATTCGCGCCGTGAGGCTCCACTGCGGAACCGCCCAGAGTCCGGCATAATGGCCGCCCGTCTCCAGCATCCAGAAGCCCATCACCGCCAGTGCCTGCAGGGTTCCGGCGAGGAACAGCGGACGATGCGGAGCGCCAAGAATAAAAGGCCGCGGCATCACGCCAGCCACCACGGCGACGTGCGTTGCTTCACGGCCGAATACGGAAGAGCACCCCGATGCAAGAGACCCGACTCGACATCCGCCAGATACTTTCCCGGCTGCCCCTGTTCCAGGAGCTGACGCCGGAGCAGCTTGCCGTCCTCGAAAAGGCTGCCCACGAGCGCCGACTGGCCAAGGGCGAGATGCTGTTCCAGAAGGGCGACCTGCCCAAGGGCTTCTTCGTCCTCGTCTTCGGCCAGGTCAAGCTCGCGTTCCCGTCCTCGCAGGGGAACGAAAAGGTGGTTCAGATCGTCGGCCCGCGACAGTGCTTCGGTGAGGCCATCATGTTCCTCAATCGCCCCAGTCCTGTTTTCGCGCAGGGGCTGGTGGACAGCCTGCTGCTGCACATCAACAGCGGGCCCGTCTTCGAACTTCTGGAAAAGGACCCGCTGTTTGCCCGCCGCATGCTGGCCGGCCTTTCCATGCGACTTCATTCCCTCGTCCAGGATGTGGAGACGTATTCCCTCCGCTCCTCGGCACAACGGGTCGTCGGCTATCTCCTGCAGCAATGTCCGCAGGAAGGGGGGCCGTGCGAAGGTCCCATCGATATTTCGCTGCCGACCTCGAAGCAGGTTATCGCCTCCCGGCTCAACCTCACGCCGGAGACGCTCTCGCGAATTCTTCACGATCTGTCAGCGAACGGGCTGATCAGCGTAAGCGGCAAGCAGATCACCATCAAGGATGTAAAGCTGCTGCGCGAATTTGATCTCTGAACGATCGGTAGCGCAGCACGGCCCCGATCAGGTTGCCGCCCAGCCACGTGCAGGACGCGGCAAGCGCGACCCCCGCCAGACGGCTCATTCCGGGAACCCACACTGCGGCGAGCAGCAGCGCCAGGGCGAGGACGTGCAGCCGTAACTGCCCGGTCATCAGATCCGCGCGAATCATCCGCTTCACATTCGGCACGGCCGAGATCGGCCCCCCCAGACGCTGCAGGTGCAACCAGTTGAGGAAAGGGACTATCTTGTAGGCCATCCCGGCTATCGCCGAGAGGAACACACCGATGAAGGCCAGGATGCCCAGCCAGACGACCGCGCGCGGGTCGTCGCCGAAACGCCCGCTCAGCAGCATGGCAGCCGCAGATGCCGCGAACGCCAGCAGCGAAACCATCGCCACCCGGAAGTACAGCGAGTTTGCATCCTCGGCCCGGCGCCGTCGGGTAAATTGAAGCCACAGGGTGAGTCCGGCATAGGCACTGAATGCAGCCAGCATGAGTAGCGCAACGGCCTGCCATGCTCCGAACCAGGGTCGCGCCGACCATACGAGCAGTGCAACTGCCAACACCGGTCCGAACCAGCGCGTAAAGAGAAGGGGATAAGGGCGAGTCAACTGGAACATCGGCACCACATGGTATGACACCCCCGCGAGCAGCATCAGCGCCCAGCCTCCCAACGCCCACCCCAGATGCACGTTGGCAAGTTCCATGACCGGCCACTGCAGCCCATGGGCGACTGCCTCGGCCAGCAGCACACCGAGCACCATCGTTGCCGCCAGACCGATTAGCGCCAACCTCATGGTCCACAGCGTCATCCCCACCGCCGGGGTGCGCCACAAGGCAATGCCGACCACCGCGATGTAGGCGCCGAGCCCGACGACGAACAGCGGCGCCGCAATCTGCAGCAGGACTCCCTGGCTGAACAGCAGACCTCCGGAAAGTGCCAGGGCGCCGGCAAGCAGCACCGGTTGCACGAAGCCGGCCACTAGCGTCGGCCGCCACACATTGCCGCCGACGGCGACCGGGATGAATTGCAAGAGGGCACCGCACATCGCCTGAAGCATGAACCCGGCCCCGAGGAGGTGCGTGATCGCCAGTGCTTCCGGTGTCCACCGCGAGGCGAACACGTCATCTCCTGCCCAGGCAAGCAAGGCCCCGGCGAGTACGCCGAACCACGGGGCAACGAGGAAGAAACGGTAGGGCACCGTGATGGGCGGCGCCTGGTCGAACGAAAGGTTCGGATGCATCCGGCGCGCCTTCAGGCGGATGGCTTGCGAATCCGTATCTCGCGTGTACCTTCCTCGCGGACCTCCTCGCTCCACTCGTAGCCATTGTTGCGCAGGATGCCGAACAGCGGCTGCGGCTGGCAATACAGGAGGAGCAGGAGATCCTCGCCGTCGCCAAGACGGTCGAGCGCCTCCAGTGTCCGCTCCAGCGGCTCGGGGGGTTGCATCTCGCGACCGTCGATGACTATCGTCATGCCGGCACCAGTCGCTCGGCGAGGGACGTCGCCAGGTCGGTTCCCGCCAATGCGCTGTCGCACATCGGATACAGGATGTTCTCTTCCTTCATGTTGTGCTGTTGCATGAGGATGAGCAGGGTCTCCGCCGCACCGCCAAAGGTGTCGGCATCCTTGGCCACCACGGCATCCGCCATCTGGCCAAGCAGTGCACGCATCTGCTTGTGCTCTTCGCGCATCACGGCAGTGGGACCCGCCGTCATTCCCGTGACACGCTCGAACGCGGGAAACAGCATCTCCTCCTCGCTCGCGAAATGGCTTTCGATCTCGCTGCGAAAGCGCCCGAATGCCTCCGCCCCGACACGCCAGTTGCCGTCGGCACAGGCTTCCTCGGCGCCGGCAAAGATATCGTCGCAGTGCTTATGGTGCTTGAAAAGGGGGGCGGTCACAGACATGGTTCACTCCGTCGAAACTTGTAATGATTCTCTCCGGCGGACGTTGGGCCTACATTGACCCCCATCAAGAAGCAAAGGGCATCAGTCGCGGAGTACCCCTACCTCTATCCGGGAAAACCAGTCGATAAATCGCCGTACGTCCCCCCCCTGATAGATCGCCCCGTGCTGTGGGCACAGCATGTCGATCTCGAGCGCGGAGACGCGAGAACACCAGTCCTGCTTTGCCTTCTCGGACCCCATCCAGCGCCGGTGGAATCCTTCCGCATGCCGGATGTGGCGATCGAAATCCTCCACAAACAAGCCATCTTCCCCTTGCGGCAGCAGTGCTGCACCGACATCGCCCGAGAACAATATCTTCGCTGCCGGATCGTAAAGATGAAAATTTCCCGACGAGTGAAGATAGTGGGCGGGGATGGCCTGCAATCGTCGCGCACCGACCACGATGTCCGTTCCGGCATCGGGAATCGGCACGAAGGTGTCCGCCTGACCTGCGAAATGGGGAACGAACCCCTGCCACAGCCAGCTCAAATGGCACTTGATTGCCGGGTTGAACTCGAGCCACATGGTCAACGACGAAATTACGTCGGGGTCCTGGTGCGAAGCGAAGATCTTGTTGATGCGGCGCGGATCGTAGCTCGTGCTGAGCGCCGAGAAGACCGCCGGAAACACCTCGGCACCACCCGGATCGAGCAGGATCGCCTCGTCGGCACTGCTCACCAGATATTCGTTGGTATCAACCAGGAAGCCCGGCCTGGACGGATCGCGCACGATGGCCAGCCACCTGTGATCGCCCTCCTCGAAGATGACTTTGGCGCTCTTCATGCGATGTTTCCCTCCGCTTCGTCCTTTTCGAGGGACGCGAGTGAACGCTGGATGTTGCCGATCGTGTTTTCGAAATCGCTCGATACCTGCATGAGCGGTGCGGAAAACGCTCCCCCATAGGCAGCCTCGATCTTCGCCGATCGCGCCAGCACGCTGCCGAGCTCAACCAGGCGGGTCGTATCCTGGATCAAGCGGCCGAGCTGCATGTCGACCTCGTTCATGTCACCGGTGTCACTATCCCGACGACCGGGCAGCCGCCCCCAACCGGGTGCGGCAGATGCATCCAACAAGCTTTCTGTACGCTGCAACAGGCCATCGATGCGCGACCGCTTGAGCGTCTGCGTAACCGTACTAACGCCGCCATAGGTGGCATCCCGCAACGTAGCCATCTGCTGCTGCAGGTCAGCCGCGAATTTCCTGAGTTCATTCGAAAGTACGCCGAAGCCCAGGGCCGACGGCCCCGCGCGCTTGGCAAGGAATATCGCGTTCATGGCCATCAGATTGATCTTGAAGGCCGTTGCCACGACGCTCTTAATTTCCTCGTTGACGCGAACTATCCTGCGCAATTCGCGGCCTGGGCCGTCACCCGCACGCGGCTCCGTCACGGGCGACCCTGCCTTGCGGGAGTCATCACGGACCGAGGCGCAACTCCGCTGCCGGCCTCAAGGTTCGAGAACATACGTCCCCGGCGCATCGGCAAGTGCCGGAAACTTCTCGGTCGCAACACTGGGAGCGGGTACCAGGGCTCCGGATTTTGGCTTCAGCCAGGCCATCCAGTCCTCCCACCAACTGCCGGCGTGATGCTCGGCCCTGTCCTTCCACTCGTCTGGCGTATCGTGGCGTTCCACGCTGCCCACTTGATACTCCCGCTTGGGGGGATTGACCACCGGGTTCACGATGCCGAGGATGTGGCCGGAACTGGAAAGCACGTAACGACGTGGTCCCGCCACCACGTTGTTGATGCGGAACGTCTGGCGCCACGGCGCGATATGGTCGTCTTCGGCGGACACGGCATATATCGGCTGGACGATGCGGCCAAGGTCGATCTTCTCGCCGGCCACCTCCAGCGCATCCTTCTTGATGAGGAGGTTGTCGAGGTAGAAATTGCGCAAGTACCAAGTGTGCATCGTAGCCGGCATGCGTGTCGAATCCATGTTCCAGAAAAGCACGTCGAATGCAGGGGGTGCTTCGCCAAACAGGTAGCCGCGCACCACATAGTGCCAGACCAGGCTGTTCGAGCGCAGCAGCCGGAAGGCCGAGGCCATCTCCTTGCCGTCGAGATAGCCCTTTTCCGCCATCGACTTTTCGAGCCACTTGAAGCTGCCCTCGTCGAGGAAGACCTCGATGTCACCGGGCTTGTGGTAATCGACCAGCGTCGTCAGCAGGGTAACCGACTCGACCGGAACGTCCTTCTTTGCGAAATGCGCGTTGGCCCAGGCCATCCACGTCGTCAGCGCTGCACCACCGATGCAGTAGCCGACGCAGTGAACCTTTTTCGCGCCGGCCAGGCCACGTGCAGTCTCGATGATCTGGCCAACACCTTCCATGAGGTAGTCGTCAAAGCTGACATCCCGCATCTCTGCAGTTGGATTCTTCCAACTGGTGATATAGACATCGAATCCCTGGTCGACGAGAAACTTGACCATGCTCTTCTTCGCCGTAAGGTCAAGCACGTAGAACTTGTTGATCCAGGGCGTGACGATGACGACGGGTGTTTCGAATACCTTTGCGCACGTTGGCGCGTAGTGGATCACCTCGACCAGACGATTACGAAAAACCACCTTGCCCGGTGTCGTCGCCAGATCCCGGCCGACGACGAAATCCGTCGGCCGCGCCATCTGGACGTCACCCGCCTGGAAGTCGGTGACAAAGTTGTTGAAACCACGCAGCAGACTTTCCCCACGCGTTTCCATTGCCTTCTGCATGGCGGTCGGATTTGAGACCAGGAAGTTCGTGGGGGCGACCGCGTTGAGCCACTTCCGCCACCAGAACGCTGCGCGCCGGCGGTCCTTGCTCGACAGGCCGGGGGTCTCGTAAAGCATGTCCTGAACCTGGCGGGTCATCATCAGGTACCACTCCTTGACGATGTCCCAAGTGGCCGACTCGGTCCAGATGGGGTCGGCAAAGCGCGTGTCATCGGGATTCGGCTGGACGACGTCCTTGCTCGCCATGCCCAGAGCCCGGTGCCATGAATGAACCTGAAGCTCCCAAAGCCGGGTGGCCATGGTCGACAGTGCGTCGGACATTTCCTGGGGATGGGACAGCCAGGCCAGTTGCGCGTGTACCAGCGGCGTGGCCATGCCGATGGGGTCCAGCTTGGCTTCGACTGCCTGATTTACTGCCTTCCACGCCGCCTGTGGCGTAGCCGGGGTCTTGGATTGGCGCAGGGTTCCCATTGCTGCTCTCCTGGACTGGGCGGCTATGCCGCCCGGGCGATATGGTTTAATTTTGCCTCATCGCAGCACCGCGGGTGAATCCCGCCATTGATCTTGATCAACGGCAGGGCGGTTTTGTAGGCTAGGATAGTGGCAAGGAGGGATGATTCCATGTTCAAGCACATACTCGTGCCGACCGATGGCTCGCAACTTTCGACCGATACTGTCAAGCGCGCGGTGACGTTCGCGCGGGAAACGGGCGCGAAGGTTACGTTCTTCTTCGCCAAACCGGATTACCCGGTGGCGTTTTACGGTGAAGGTGCGTTGATCGATCCGACCACGCCCGAGAAGTTCGCGGAAATGGCCGAACAACAGGCCAGCGAAATTCTCAGCGCCAACGAGGCCGCGGCGAGGGAGGCCGGTGTTTCGTGCGCCACGCTCAGTTCGGTAAGCGATGTACCGTACGAGGCAATCATCGCTGCCGCCGAACAGGCCGGCGCCGACCTGATCTTCATGGCATCGCATGGCCGGCGTGGAATCAGCGGCCTTCTCCTCGGATCCGAGACGCAGAAGGTGCTTACGCACTCGAAGATTCCCGTCCTGGTCTATCGTTGACCGACAGGTTCCTCGGGATTCCAGAACGGCGGCGTCAGGGTGACGCCGGGGTAGCCTTTGCCGTTTCGGCTCCGGTCAGGGCGCGCGGGCAGGTGGCAGGGCGTCGGTGCTGCCGACGCCCTTGTTGATTTCCGCAGCGCTCAGCTGCAGGAACCAGGTGGCGAGGCTCGAGGCGGCACACACGAGCCAGAAGGCGAAAAAGCCGATCGAGTAGGTCGCGATCTTCGAGAAATGCACTGGTTCGCCGAACAGATAGAGTTCCTGCGGATCGACCACCGTGAAGAATATCGCCTCCGCAAAACCCGCTACCAGAAACGACGGCCACAACACCGAGAAGATCTTCTGCATTCCCGCCTCCTAGCGTCCGTGTGAATTGCGTCGCTTACTGCTTCGCCGCGTTGCGCGCGTCTTCCTCGGCGTGCTTCTTGACGAAACCAACCAGATAGAACGCCATCACGACCACAAAGCCGATGGTGAACAGGCTCAGCAGGCCGATGTCACTGCCCAACAAGAGTTTCCATGCTTCCATGATGTTGCCCTCCGCGTTGTGAATGAAATCGATCTCAGTTACGAATATCCGCTGCCCGTGGTGCCGGCGTGCCGATCAACGTTTCTCCATTGGCCGGAAGCACGACATTTCCCATGAGTCGCCAGGTACGGCGCTCATCCTCGACCAGGACCAGCCAGTGCCCTGCGGCCGGCAACTGAACGTCTCCGACGTAGGTATCCCCGCTGCGCACCAGTACGCGCGACTGGTCCAGCCCGGCACGGGTCGGATGCGAAATGGTGACCGCCAGGGTGGGTGGCGCCAGGAACGAAGGTTCGGCTGCCTGTAGCCGTATGCTCATCGTGCTGCCGCTAACCCGCACTCCGGCTGTCAGGCCCAGCTTGGCCGCCTGTTCGCTGCGCGCGATGGTCTGGTTGGCCGCCAATCCCTTCTTGTAATAGTCGTCGGTAACCAGGCCATCATTGGTCTTGATAGCCAGCCACGCCGTATAGAGCGCGGCGACGACAACGATCAACGGGCCGGCCGCCAGAATCCAGGGCCAGGGTTCGCGGTACCAGGGGCGGGTTGGCGCAACGCTCATTCTGGGCTCTTTCACGGATTGAGGAAGGTTGCCTTCTCGTGTACGGCGACGCGCTCGTCGGCCAGGGACTTGATATCGAAGTAGATCAGATTCGACCCCTTCTTACCCGACTCCGGCGGCACCCTCACCTGGACCGAGATGGAACGCGCCGCGGCGGGAGGCACTTCGACGACGCGTTCCCCGCTCATCTCGATGCCCTGCAGGCCTGAGACGGTTACGGCATAACGCTGCGCGGATTCCGACACGTTGATCACATGCAGGCGATAGACGTTCTCGATCAGCCCGCCTTCCACTTCCCGCGCCAGGGTGGCGCGATCGCGAATCACATCGACGCGCAGGCTGGCCTTGGTTGCCAGCCCCCAAACGAAGGCGATGCAGATCGCGACAAGGATTCCGGTATAGATGAGCACGCGCGGCCGTATGACGTGGCCGACGATTTCCTTCCATCCCCAGTGCTGCTCGATCGCATTTTCGGTTGAATACCGGATCAGGCCCTTCGGATAGCCCATCTTGTCCATGACCTGGTCGCAGGCATCGATGCAGGCGGCGCAACCGATGCACTCGTACTGCAGGCCCTTGCGTATGTCGATCCCGGTCGGACAGACCGCGACGCAAAGTTCGCAATCGACGCATTCGCCGAGCCCTGCCTCCTTGCGATCCGTCTTCTTCGAGCGCGCCCCGCGGGGTTCACCGCGCTCTTCATCGTAGGTGATGATCAGCGTGTCCGGGTCGAACATTACGCCCTGGAAGCGTGCATACGGACACATGTACTTGCATACCTGCTCGCGCAGGTGCCCTGCGAACATGTAGGTGAATGCGCCGTAGAAGAACAGCCAGAAAGCCTCCCACGGTCCAAGCGAGAAGCTCCAAAGCGAATCCCACAGCGTCTTGATGGGAGTGAAGTAGCCGACGAAGGTGAATCCGGTCCACAGGGCGAGCAAGCCCCAGGCCCCGTACTTTGCGGCCCGCAGCCAGAACTTGCGCGGGCTCATCGGTGCGGCATCGAGCTTGATGCGGGAATTTCGATCGCCCTCGATCTTCTGCTCGATCCACATGAAGATCTCGGTATAAACCGTTTGCGGGCACGCATAGCCGCACCACAATCGGCCGCCTACCGCCGTGAACAGGAACAGCGAGTACGCCGAGATGATCAGCAGGACCGCAAGGAAGAATACATCCTGCGGCCAGAACACCAGGCCGAAGATAAAGAACTTGCGTTCGACGAGATTGAACAGCACGGCCTGGCGCCCGTTCCAGGGTAGCCAGCACAGCCCGTAAAACAGTAGCTGGGTAAACCAGACCAGCAGCCATCGCCAGGTTGCGAAGGTTCCGCTGACCGCGCGCGGATGAACCTTCTTATGCACCTCGTAGAGGCTCTCCTCCACGAACTTGAGCTCCTGCTTCTCGGCAGGCTTTGAAGTCGGCGATTCCATGATTGTATTAGGATATTCTGATAGACGTAACCTAAAATTCCCCGGCGCCACTTGCGGTGGAGCCGGGGAGGCCAGCTATCAGTTTACTTCTTTTCCGCCGGGGCAGCGGCTGGGGCTGCCGCGTCAGCCGGAGCGGCTGCGGGTGCTGCTGCAGCCGGGGCATCCTTGACGCCGCCGCCAAGACCATAGACGTAGGCAGTCAGCAGGTGCACCTTGGCGTCGCCGAGGAACTCGCCGAAGGCCGGCATGCGATTCGTGCGGCCCTTGGTGATGGTCTCGATGATTGCCTCTTCGGAACTGCTGTAGAGCCAGACCTTGTCCGTCAGGTTCGGCGCAACACCGAGCATGCCCTTGCCGTCGGGACCATGACACGCAGCACAGGCCTGCGGGAACAGGTCCTTGCCGCGCTGGGCACGAACGGAGTCTGAGCTCAGGCCGGAAAGCGACCGCACATAATTCGCCAGATCCTTGATCTGGTCGCCGGTCAGGTCAGGCTTCACACCCTTGGCAGGCATCGCTGCATCGCGGCCCTTGGTGATCGACTCCTTGATCTGCTCAGGCGTACCGCCGAACAGCCAGTCGTTGTCGGTCAGGTTGGGGAAGCCCTTCGCACCCTTGGCGTCGGAACCGTGGCATTGGGCGCAGTACGTCAGGAACAGGCGCTGGCCCATTTCCTTCGCTTCCGCGTTGGCCGCCACAGTCATTACGTCCTGGCTCTGGAACTTCTTGAAGATCGGGCCGTACTGCTCGTCGGCCTTCTTCATTTCGGCATCGTACTGGCCCGTCGAACTCCAGCCGAACTGGCCCTGGAAGTTACCCAGACCCGGATACATCGCCAGATAGAACAGGGCGAAGACCACCGTGATGTAGAACATCCAGCGCCACCAGTTCGGGAGCGGGTTGCTGTACTCCTGCAGGGTTTCGTCCCAGACGTGGCCGGTGGTATTGCCGGCGCTGGTGGGCGCCTTGTCCTGCATCAGCAGGAAGACCCCGCAACCGATGACACTGACGAGGGTGATCCCCGCCACGTAGATGTTCCAGAAGCCGCTGACAAAATCACTCATGATGATTTCCTTTCTTGATTCTGCGTAACCTGCTTGGCGTCCAACGAATCCTGCGCACCGACCGGGGTGTCATCTTCGAGGGGCAGCATCGCCGCCTCCTCGTAGACTTGCTTGCGCCGGTCGGAGTAAGCCCACCACACGATGCCGACGAACATGACTACCGCCAGCACCGTGAACACTGAGCGCAGGTCGTTGATATCCACCCTTACCTCGTCTGCTTGAGGGCGGTGCCCATGCCCTGGAGGTAGGCGATCAGCGCCTCGATTTCCTTCTTGCCTTCGACGGCCTTGGGTGCATCGGCGATTTCCTTATCGGTATAGGGAACGCCGACGGCACGCAGTGCGGCCATCTTGGCACCGATGTTGGGTTCCTTGAGCGGACGGTCCAGCCAGGAATAAGCCGGCATGTTCGACTCGGGAACGACATCGCGCGGGTTCATCAGATGGGTGTAATGCCACTGGTCGGAATAACGGCCGCCAACGCGGGCGAGGTCCGGGCCGGTGCGCTTGGAACCCCACTGGAACGGATGGTCATAGACGAATTCGCCGGCCACGGAATAGTGGCCATAGCGTTCCGTCTCGGCACGGAAGGGACGGATCATCTGCGAGTGGCAGTTGTAGCAGCCTTCGCGGATGTAAATGTCCCGTCCGGCCAGACGCACCGGGTCGTAGGGTTTTACCAGCTCATTGGCCGGGGTCGTGGTCGACTTCTGGAAGAAGAGCGGCACGATCTCGACGAGGCCGCCGAAGCTGATGAGCAGGATCGTCAGCACGATCAGCCAGGCTACGTTTTTTTCGACTTGCTCATGCGTCAACATGATGTTTTGCTCCTAGATTCGTAAGCCGGCTCAGTGGGCCGCGGCGGGTTCGAGTACGGGCGCATCGACAGCCTTGCCGCCCGCGATGGTCAGGAACATGTTGTAGGCCATGATGATCATGCCGCTGAGGAAGAGAAGACCGCCGAGCAGACGGATCGTCCAGAACGGATAGGTGGCCTTGACCGACTCGACGAACGCGTAGGTCAGCGTGCCGTCGGCATTGGTGGCGCGCCACATCAGACCCTGCATGACACCGGCAATCCACATCGCAGCGATGTAGAGAACGGTCCCGAGCGTGGCGATCCAGAAATGTGCTTCGATCAGCTTCTTGGAAGCCATTTCGGTCTTGCCGAAAACACGCGGCAGGATGTAGTAAGTGCAGCCGATGGCAATCATCGCCACCCAGCCGAGCGCACCCGAGTGCACGTGGCCGACCGTCCAGTCGGTGTAGTGCGACAGCGCGTTCACCGTCTTGATCGACATCATCGGGCCTTCGAAGGTGGACATGCCGTAGAAGGACAGCGAGGTGATCAGGAACTTCAGGATCGGGTCATCACGCAGCTTGTGCCAGGCGCCCGACAGGGTCATGATGCCGTTGATCATGCCGCCCCAGGACGGCGCCAGCAGGATCAGCGAGAACAGCATGCCGAGCGACTGGGTCCAGTCAGGCAGCGCGGTGTAGTGCAGGTGGTGCGGACCGGCCCACATGTAGGTGAACACCAGCGCCCAGAAGTGCACCACGGACAGGCGATACGAGTAGATCGGGCGACCGGCTTGCTTGGGCACGAAGTAATACATCATGCCGAGGAAGCCGGCGGTGAGGAAGAAGCCCACCGCGTTGTGGCCATACCACCACTGCACCATTGCGTCCTGCACGCCAGCGTAGGCCGAGTAGGACTTGGGCGTCAGCATGCCGGCAGCGAAGACCGGGATTTCGGCGCTATTGACCAGGTGCAGCACGGCGACGGTGAGGATGAAGCCGCCGAAGAACCAGTTCGCCACGTAGATGTGGGAGACCTTGCGCTTGATCAGCGTGCCGAAGAAGACGACGGCATAGGAGACCCAGACCAGGGTGATCAGGATGTCGATCGGCCACTCGAGCTCGGCGTATTCCTTGCCGGTGGTGAAGCCCAGCGGCAGGGAAAGTGCGGCGAGTACGATGATCAGTTGCCAGCCCCAGAACGTGAAGGCAGCCAGTCCCGGCGCGAAGAGCGGCGTGTGGCAGGTGCGCTGCACGGAATAGTACGAAGTGGCAAAGAGCGCGCATCCACCGAATGCGAAGATGACCGCGTTGGTGTGCAGCGGGCGCAGGCGCCCATAGCTCAGGAACTCAGCCAGATTGAGTTCCGGCCAGATCAGTTGGGCGGCGATGATTACGCCGACCAGCATGCCCACGATGCCCCAGATTACGGTCATCACGGCGAACTGGCGCACGACTTTGTAGTTGTAAGTCGCTTGCGATTGCATGATGGATTCACCTCACTTTTTGGAAAAAGAAACCTGTCTTAATTCCGCCCTTGTGCAGTGCGGAACAAAATCCCGGCGGAGATTACACCCGCGAGTCGGCCAAGGATTGATGTAGATCAAATTCTAGGCCCTTCCCGGGGGAATAACAATATCATTAGAATGGTTTCTAGGCCGATGAACCGCCGTGATGGGGCTGGAAAACGAAGGGTGCCCGCGTTCCGTCGCAGCCTGGTACAGGCAAAAAAAAAGGGTGCGCAGCGCGCACCCCCAACCCCAACAGAGAGCCCTTGAGCGAAGGCATCGCCTCCGCCATAAACTCGGCACCAGTATGGGTAATCGAATGCCGAAGCGCTTTGATCTGGGTCAAAAACTAGGCATTTCCAGCGTCGGAACGGCGATCGGTCCCCGCGGAGGGCCGTACGCCATCAGCCTCGGGCGGTGGATTCGGCGCATCCGCGGGCCGATCGTCGTCCATCAGGATGCGATAGCCCGGCCCTTCGAGATCCTCGAACTGGCCACTCTTCAAGTTCCACCAGAAAACGATCGCAATGACGAACACCAGTGCGAGCGAGAGCGGGATCAGCAGGTAGAGGATGTCCATATCGCGAATCAGTGCCTCTGCAGGCGCAATGCGTTAAGTACCACCAACAAGGAACTGGCCGACATGCCGATCCCGGCCATCCACGGAGTGACCCACCCCGTCATCGCCAGCGGGATTGCGAGGAGATTGTAGGCGAAGGCCCAGGCAAGGTTCTGGCGCACGATTCCCAGGGTTCGCCGCGCCAGCGCCCGCCCGGCGGCCAGTGCGCGCAGATCGTTGCCGAGCAGGACGACATCTGCGTTAGCCCGCGCAAGGTCGGCGCCCCCGCCCATGGCAATGGAAACCTGCGCCTGGGCAAGTACCGGAGCATCATTAACGCCATCGCCAACCATCGCCACCGTCTCGCCGGCGCTTTGCATGGCGGCAAGCGCCGCGTGCTTGTCTTCCGGCGAAAGTCCGCCACGCGCATCGGCAATCCCCAACTGGGCACCGACACTCCCCGCGGCCGCCTGCGCGTCGCCGCTGAATATGGACAACGCGGCGCCGTCCTGCGTCAAGAGCGACGCGGCCTCTGCTGCCTCAGGCCGCAATCCGTCGCGGAGCAGGAAGAAGGCGGCCCAGCCCTCGCCGGAACCAAGCGCCACCAGGGTTGCACCTCCACCCGCCTTCGCTTCCACTCCGGAGGGAACCGCCTGGCCATGCAGCCCGGCAACGAAATCCGGCCTGCCCAGGCGCCACGTCCGACCGTCGACCTTCCCTTCGACGCCAGAGCCTGGGGTAGCGCGAACTTCACCAACGGAAACATCACTACCCGCGCCGGCCAGGGCACGGGCCACGGGGTGTTCGGACCCGCGTTCGAGCGCTGCAGCCAGGTCACGCGAACGCGCTTCGTCGAGCTGCATGGAAACGATCTCATCGAGTTCCATGCGCCCGGTGGAAAGTGTGCCTGTCTTGTCGAAGACGAACCGGTCGCTGCGCGCCAAGGCCTCGATGGCATGACCACGCGTCACCAGCACACCGCGTGCCGCCAGCGCACCGGTTGCCACCGTGAGCGCCGC
>ERZ724521.146-NODE-146-length-28408-cov-5.246535_pt1 | contig 28408 bp, 29 predicted proteins | sample MGYA00376054_ERZ724521 | MGnify/ENA primary metagenome ERZ724521 (study PRJEB28724, sample SAMN07190883) | activated sludge metagenome | isolation source: activated sludge of sewage treatment plant in Hong Hong | place: Hong Kong | collected 2016-03-17 ... | reverse complement strand
CTATCTGTATATGATGCTGATGATCGGGTTCTCCATCTTCAAAGCCTATTTCATCGTGTTCTACTTTATGCACATGGCTTACGAGGTGCGGGGACTGGCACTGAGTGTGTTGCTGCCTACAACCCTGCTGATCTGGGCCATTATCGCATTTTTCCAGGAAGGAAGCTCGTGGGGCGCGCGTCGCGAACTGATCAAGGAAAAAAATGAGGAAGCAGTCAGGCCTGCACCTGCCGGCAAGCCGCAAGGCTACGTGATCCCCGGCACCATGAAAGGGTAATACCACTTAATGGGGTGATTTTTTGTCAGGCGCCTGCTTGGCGCTGTTTCGGGAAAATCAATCCATTTGAAGAAGGTGAGGCAACAAAACCTCACCTTTTTTGTTGAATATCAGTTTTTTAAAGCATGGAAGAAATCGAAGAAAAGCCCTCGCTCGGGCGCAAAATCTATATCGCAGCCGCCTTGTTCCTTATCCTGGTCGTGCTGCCTGCAGGCTCCTGGATATACCTCCGGAACGGCCTGAACTGGCGCAAGACAGCCGTAGCCGAATTGTCCAACTACGGCAAGATACGGGGCGCATACGTGATCTGGCCGGATCAAACCAAAGAAGACCTTCTGAAAAAGAAGGTGGTGGTGGTACACTCCTTTGGCGAAAATCCCGACCTCACCGCCGACAACCGGAAGATCATCGATACCGGCCAGAAGTTGTTCAGCCAGTTTGGCCAGAACACCTATTTCCGCCTGGCGATGATCTCGAACAAAGGGACCAGCGAGTTCCTCAGTTATGCGCAGACCCTGCCCAGTTCCGAGTATGCGACCTGGGTGTGGACGGGGGGCCTGGGTTCCTGGTCGACCATCCTGCAAAACAGTTATGAGTCGTATTGCCTTGCGGAGAAGGTCAGCCCGGCTAAGGAATACTATGCACTTGCCGACACCTCCGGCACGATCCGCCGCTTTTACGATGCGCTCGACGACAAACAGGTGGAGCGTATGGTGCAGCACATCGCTATTTTGCTACCGCCTTCAGAGTAAACTACTGTATATGACAACGCTACAGGAAAATATTCAACTCGAGAAAAAACTGAACAGGGTAGCCTATGTGGTATCGGCAGTGGTGTTGCTGCTGGTTGGCCTGATGCGGCGTTACAAGTTTGACAACACGGGTATTGATTTCAGTTTTCTGCCGCCGTTCCACGCCACGCTCAATGCCGTAACGGCTGTTATACTGTTATTCGCCCTCTATTTTATCAAGAACAAACAGGTGGAGAATCACCGGCGGGCCATTTATCTTGCCCTGGCCTGTTCGGCGCTGTTTCTGTTGTCGTACGTTGTATACCATTTTACCACCCCGGAAACCCGGTTCGGAGGTCAAGGAATTATGCGTACCGTCTATTTTATCCTGCTGATCACCCATGTGGTGCTGGCTGCGGTTATACTTCCCTTCGTGTTGATTACCTTTACCAGGGCATATACGGGGCAGTATGAACGGCATAAAAAAATAGCGCGGTGGGTTTATCCATTCTGGCTGTATGTAGCCGTGACAGGTCCCATCTGTTACCTCATGCTGAAACCGTATTACCCGGGCTAAAAATGATCTTGTTATGAAAAAACGTCTTGTTGCATTGTTGAAATTGTCGGCAATCCTGATGCTGCTTGCAGGCAGTGCCGAACCCGTAGCCGCGCAGTGTCCGATGTGCCGGATGTCGGCAGAGTCGAACCTGAAAAACGGCGGCACCGACGGACGCGGATTGAATGCCGGGATTCTTTACATGTTATCCATGCCTTACCTGATCGTCGCCGGTGTGGGTTTCTGGTGGTGGCGCAACCGAAAAAGCGAAAAGACAGAATCGGAGGGGTTCTCCGAGGAGGATTTTGCCCAATACAACTGATTTAACACCGATGCCCGGCAGAAAAACTCCTGCCGGGCATCGGTGTTTATCAGCCTGCGTGTATTTTCGCCCCGACAATGTTCACTCGAAAACGATTCTACATGAAAAAGCAATTAATCTTTATCCTTGCCTGCCTTGCCCTTACCGTTTTTGCCCCGATTCAAACGGAGGCGTCCGTTGCCGTTTCAAAGCAGGAGATGCGCACCGGTATGGCGGAGAAAATGCGCGACAATCCGAACAGCGTATTCAAAAACAATAAAAAGGTCAGCAAACGCATGAACCGGATAGCCAAGCGCATCGAACGCAAGATGCTGAAGCACGGCATGGATGTCGATTTCAACGACCCGGTGGACAAGTGGCTTTGGTTTGGTTTGGTTGGTCTGGGTATTGCCATTCTGATGTCTTTTTTCGACCTCGGTATCGGAGGTCTGATTGCATTCCTTGCCATAGTGTGTCTGGTGATCTGGGTGGTAAAACGCGGGTCAATTTGATAAGATATTTTTTTATCCTTTGTCGCAACAAACAAGTGCTGTCAGTACATTTGCTGCCTCATCCCGCCGGTAAAATCTATTATCAAAGTAACGTTTTCACCAACAATTTCCTCTCACCAAAACAGTAACTTTATGAAACTCCAGCACATTCTTGCCACTTTGATTTTACTGGCAGCCGTTCAATTTACCGCCAGCGCACAACTGTTACTTGGCCCCGGTATCGGATACGGTACCGAAATTGAAGACAACGGCCTTGCGATCCAGGCACGGGGCGTTTACACTATTTCCGGCCCCTGGCGCGCGGGCGCTGATTTCAACTATTATCTCGATGGTGTCAAAGATTATTCCGTCTGGGATTTTAATGTCAACGCCCACTATCTGTTTCTTGAAGGCGACGGCTTGCAGGCATATGCCCTCGCGGGTTTGAACTACATCAAGTTTAAGGTTGATACGGGTATCCCAGGCTTCAATGGATCGGCCTCTGATACAGGACTGAATATCGGAGGAGGCGTCCAGCTCCCGTTTGGGGGAATTACCGGCCTCGCAGAAGCCCGCTATGTGTTGGGTGATGCCGACCAGCTCGTGCTTTCGGCCTGCATCCTGTTTCCCATCGGCGGCAAATAAGGCAACCGGATTAAAAGAATTCGCGGGCGGTCCAGCATCTGGATCGCCCGTTTTTTTTCATAAAGCCCCGAACGGTTTTTTCGGATCGGGCAAATTTTCCCAACTTCGCAGCTGACTTAAGCGGATATTATGAAAATCGCCGTATTCCCCGGCTCTTTTGATCCCATCACCATCGGCCACGTCGACCTGATCAAACGCGCCCTGCCCCTGTTTGACAAGATCATTGTTGCTGTTGGGGTCAACTCCAGCAAGAAAAATTTGTTTCCCCTGGAACAGCGCCTTGCATGGCTGCGGCAGGTATTTGTGCAATACCCGAACATCGAGGTCGATTATTTCGAAAATCTGACGGCGCACTACTGTCTGCGCATCGGGGCGCAATATCTGTTGCGCGGACTGCGCAATGCATCCGATTTTGACTACGAAAAAACAATCTCCCAACTCAACCATATTGTTGGCAACGGGATAGAAACGGTATTCCTGATCGCTCAACCGGAGTTTTCGCACATCAGCAGCACCATCGTTCGAGAGATTATTGTGGGCGGCGGCGATCCGAGGCTTTTTATCCCGAAAGAGATTGAAATAATGATGAATGATGAATGATGAATGATGAATGATATTGCCGCTAACCAGATTTTTTCACCACGCGGGCACGTTTGCCTGTAACAAAAATTTAAGCAGGATATCTGTGGTTCCTTTTAGCCTATCCTGTTCTCCTATCTCACGCCATGACAGACGCCATATTTACCGTCCCGCATCCCGTCAATGAACCTATTTGGAATTATGCTCCGGGCTCTCCGGAAAAGGCAGCCCTGAAAGCCGCCCTGGCCGAAGCGAAGTCGAAGAAAAAAGATATTCCCATGTACATCGGAGGGGAACATGTGTTCACCAAGGAAAAGGTGGCCATCCACCCGCCGCATGAACTCCGGCATACGCTCGGCCACCACGCCAGGGGCAAGGCCAGCCATGTAAAAGCCGCCATAGACGCTGCACTCAAAGCCAAGCCGGCCTGGGAGGCTATGCCCTGGCAGGAGCGCGCTGCCATTTTCCTGCGCGCCGCCGACCTGCTGACCGGTCCTTACCGCGCCAAAATGAGCGCTGCAACCATGCTCTGCCAAAGCAAGAATGCATTCCAGGCAGAGATTGACTGTATCTGCGAACTTGCGGATTTCTGGCGCTACAATGTGTATTTCATGCAGGAAATATACAAGCAGCAACCACTCAGCACCCGCAATGTCTGGAACCGTACGGACTGGCGCCCGCTGGAAGGTTTTGTGTTTGCACTTACGCCGTTCAACTTCACGGCCATCGCCGGCAACCTGCCCTCGGCGCCTGCCATGCTCGGCAACGTGGCGGTGTGGAAGCCTGCTGATTCGCAGGTCTACTCCGCTTCCGTGATCATGGAAATATTTGAAGAAGCCGGATTGCCGCCGGGCGTCATCAACCTCATCTACGTCGATGGCCCCACGGCCGGCGATGTGATTTTTAACCACCCCGACTTTGCCGGTATCCACTTCACGGGCAGTACGGGTGTTTTCCAGCGCATCTGGAAAACAATCGGGGAGAACATCGCCCGATACAAGTCCTACCCCCGCATTGTGGGTGAAACGGGCGGCAAAGACTTTGTGATGGTTCATGCCTCCGCCGACCCGAAGGCCGTGGCAGTGGGACTTGGCCGCGGCGCCTTTGAGTTTCAGGGGCAAAAATGCTCTGCCGCCTCCCGGGCGTACGTTCCAAAAAGTCTCTGGAAAAAGGTGAAGGAATACCTTGTTGCCGACCTCAAAAGCATGAAGATGGGCACGACGGAAGATTTCAGCAATTTTATCAATGCGGTGATCGACGAGAAGGCCTTCGACAAGATTTCCGCCTATATCGCCGCCGCAAAAAAATCGGACAAGGTAAAAGTGATCGCCGGTGGAAATTACGACAAGTCAAAAGGCTACTTCATCGAGCCTACCGTGCTGGAAGTGTCCGACCCGATGTACATAACAATGTGTGAGGAAATATTCGGTCCGGTGCTGACCATATATGTGTACGAAGACAAAAAATACGAGAAAACGCTTGAACTGCTCGATTCGACCTCGCCATATGCGCTCACAGGCGCCATATTCGCCAACGATCGCGCCGCGCTTGCGCTGGCTAACGAAAAACTGCGGCACGCGGCAGGCAATTATTATGTCAACGACAAACCTACCGGCGCTGTGGTGGGTCAGCAACCCTTCGGTGGCGGCCGGGCCTCCGGTACCAACGACAAGGCCGGCTCTATGCTGAACATGTACCGCTGGCTGTCGCCGCGCACCATCAAAGAGAATTTTGTGCCACCGGTCGATTACCGGTACCCGTTTTTGGGGGAGGAGTAAGCACTGCCAAAAGGCCGTAAGCCAAAAGGTACAAGCGGGTCATTCCGTCCGGACAAGGGTTGATACGGATACCAAAAAGGCGGCGCACCGGGAACATGTCCAGGTGCGCCGCTGCTTTTGTTTGTCTAACCGCATGGCGAGACAAACATGGTGTGGACGAAGGCCGTTGTCCGGCTTCTTGTCGACGGCCTGGCCCGGTTTTAATGAAGGCGCATTACCCGTTCTCCGTAAAGCCCGGATACAAAGTCATGCCTCCGTCTACAAAGATGGTGGTGCCGTGGATGTAGTCTGACTCGTCTGAAGCCAGCCAAACGGCGACTGCGCCGATGTCGGAGGTTTCGCCTACACGTTTGTAAGGGATCAACTGGAGTAGTTTGTTTTCTGCTTCGGGCGTCTCCCAGGCCGAACGGTTGATGGGCGTCTTGATGGCGCCCGGGCCGATGCTGTTAACCCGTATTTTCATCGGGCCGTACTCCTGGGCCAGGCTTTTCATCATGAGCATTACGCCGCCCTTGGATGCGGCATAGTTGACGTGTCCGGCCCACGGAATAACTTCGTGAACCGATGACATGCAGATGATCTTGCCCAGCGCTACGGATACGTCGGGGCGCGGCCCGCGGCGCAGGAATTCGCGTATGGCTTCGCGCGCACAGAGGAACTGGCCGGTCAGGTTAACGTCGAGCACAAACTGCCAGTCTTTCAGGCTCATTTCATGAAAGTTGGCATCGCGCTGGAGGCCGGCATTGTTTACCAGGATATCCACCGTGCCGAAAGTGGCTACGGCTTGCCGGAACATTTCGATCACCTGGTCTTCCTTGCTGACATCGGCTTTAATGGCGAGGGCAGTGCCGCCCATCTGGGTGATCTCGTCCACGACCTGCTGGGCTGATTCGTCGCCGAAAACATAGTTGACGATCACGTTGGCGCCGTCGCGGGCCATGGCCATGGCGACTGCGCGGCCGATACCTGAATTGGCGCCGGTGACAATACAGGTTTGTTTGTCGAGGCGATTGTTGGGTTGTTGGTACATAATAGTGTAGTGAACCTTCGATTGTACAGGGTGTGTAACGGCGGACTGACGCTTGGCCTCACGCTGCAAATACATATCATGCTCAATCGAAGGTGTTATGGGTTTAAATCGTGATGAAAAAAGTGACGAATGACGAAATGACGAATGTCAAAATGACGAGCACAGATCATCGCACCACCTGCCCAGCAGTTTTGCCGCCGTTGAGTGTTCGGATTTTATACAGACCGGTGTGTGCGGTCAGGTAGAGCGTTTTGCCGTCAGCATCGCCCCAGGCCATATTGGCCGGGCGCTCGGGCCCGGTGATCTTGCCGAGGTACCGGCCTTCAGGCGACAGCACCCAAACACCGCCGGGTGCGGATACGAACAGGTTGCCTGCGTTATCCACCTTTATCCCGTCGAGTGCTTCGTCGCCGTCGGTAAAACTGAAATCGAAAAAGACCTTGCCATTGGCCAGTTTCCCGTCGGCAGCAACCTCGTAACGCCACAGCGTTTTGGAGTGGTGGATGTCGCGGATGTCCCAGTTGGCCACATACAGGTACTTTTCATCGGGGCTGAAAGCGATACCGTTCGGGCCGCCGAGGTCGGTGCTGAGCAACTCTGTCTTGCCGTTTTGGGTGCGGTAAACACCCTGGTGCGGCGTTTCCTTTTTCGGGTCGCTGTAGTTTTCAGGCAAACCGTAAGGCGGGTCGGTGAAATAAACTGCTCCGTCGGATTTTAAAACCAGATCGTTCGGGCTATTGAGCCTTTTGCCGTTCCAGTTGTCGGCCAGCACCGTCACCGGCCCTTTTTTCTCGTGGCGCACCACGCGGCGGTTGCCGTGCTGGCAAACGATGAGCCGGCCTTCGGCGTCGATGGCCAACCCGTTGGAACCGGGCTGGTGGTAATCGCCGATATCGAAACCCGTGTAACCACTTTTGGTCATGTAGATGGAAACGTTGTGCGTCTGCGGTTCGTATCGGTAGATCACATTTGTGTTCGGATCGCTGAAGAGCAGAAAGCCATCGGGGTGCCAGACGGGACCTTCGGTGAATTGAAATCCGTCGGCCAGTTTTTCCACGCGGGCATCGGGGGCGATGACTGCTGAAAAGGCCGGTTCGATCTGTATCAATTGACCGACGTCTTGCCAGTCAGGGTTTTGCGGGTATGTTTTGTAAAAATCCAGGGTAGCCGACCGGAACCAGACGTAGTTCGCGGGCAGGTCGGCAAACGGTGCATTGGCGACCAGGATGGCGATCTGGAACTGCTGTCCCGGTTTGGCGTTGTCGGTCAGGAACACCCGGTTGCGGGCATTCCAGCCGCTGATCGTACCGCCGCCGGATTGGCCGAACGTCTTGTTCAGTTTGCCATTGACCCAGATTTCAGCGTAATCATCCGCAACGATCTCCAGCACCGCAGTCGATCCGGCTGTAGTCAGATCGCCGATTTTATCCGGGATCGTCACGTTCAGCCTGAACCAGACGAACGACAGCAGCCCATTGCCGAAGCGGGTCTCCATTTTTGTCGGATCAACCGTTTCCCAGCGGGAGTCGTCGAAGTCGACGGCGCCGGCCTTGGGTTCGATATCGTGGGTAGTGATTTTTTTGCCTGTGGGATACAGCGGAAGCGGGTCGGTGGCGCCGGGTCCGGGGGCTTTGAATCCCGTTTCGACGATATCCGCCTCGCGGAATTTCCAGACGGCCTGCACTGCACCGGCCCCTTCATGCGTGCGCAGGTCAGCGATGGCATCGGGCTGGCCAATAGCCAGTTCGCGATGCTCCTGTGCATGAAGGAAGAAAGTGGACAGGCAGGAGAAGAGAAACAATATTTTTTTCATAGCAAAAATGTCGTGTTGTTTTGAAGACAGGATTTACAGGCTTTTAGGACAGGATTTACAGGATTTACATGTTTTTAAGACAGGATTTACATGCTTTACAAGCAAAGGATATTGAATCCTGTAAACCCTGTAAATCCTGTCTTAAAAACATGTTAACCTTGTCAGTATTCACGTGTCAATTCAGCGGCGTGCCGGCGCCGGCGGTTGCGATTTCCCGGTCCTGGTCGGCAGTTTTGGCGCCGCTTACACCGATGGCGCCGACCACCTGACCGTTGTACAGAACGGGTACGCCGCCCTGGAGGAAGGTGTAGCCGACGGTGATGAGCGCATCGCGTCCGCCGTTGATGGCGTCTTCGAGTTTTTTGCTCTCGAATTTGAACAAGGCAGCGGTACGGGCTTTTTCGATGGCCACGGTTGCGGATGCCGGGAACGAGCCGTCGAGGCGTTCGAACAGCAGCAGATGGCCGCCGGCGTCGACGATGGCGATGCTGCCGCCGGGGGCCTGGTTGGCCGCGGCGTACGTTACTGCGGCGTCCATGACTTTTTGAGCGCCTTCGAGGCTGAGGTTGGCGGTGGCGATCACCTGGGCATGGGCTGAGGCTGCCACCAACAGAAAGGCGGCGAGAAAGATGTTTTTCATGATGGAAATGTTTGTGTGGTGGAAGGGAGGTTCCCGGGTTTAAAGGTTGCAGGGTTGGCATTGCCGTGACCCTGAAACCTTACAGACCTGAAACATCAATCAACTTTTTTTCACGAATTGCTGCTGGAATTTGGCCCACTCTTCCTTTGCTTTTGCATCGTTGCCGGGCACATCTTTTTTCCAGCCATTGACGGCCTTCTGGTTGTGCTGGTAAATGTTCCGGTTTTGGTAGGTGGTGTCGTAGGTCCACAGTTCGATGGGAGCGAGGCGCCCGACCGATACGCCGTAGGCGCAGTATCCGCCGTATTCGGGCTCGTAGGTGGCCGGGCTTGCGTCGAACGTGGCCTTGTTTTCGGCGGAGGCAAAGTAGTAGATCGCGCCTTTGTAGGTAGTCTGGAACTGCGCGTCGCCCTTCGTTTCGACGCCCTGGCGAAGGCTTACCGGGTCGTAGCCCTGAAGGATGACACCTTGTTCGTCGACATTGACCAGGTAGCCGTCGACCACTTTGCCGAGGTCGGGTTGCTGCGCGCTGGCGCAGGAATGGAGGATTGCCAGCGCGGGCAGGAGGAGAAACAATAATTTTTTCATGGTTCTGATTCCTTTGTGTTTGGTGAAAATGGCTTTTAATAATTTACCACACAAAGGTCGGGGCGATGCCGGGGCCGCAAGGTTACGCAGGTAACAGTTGCGAAAAAATCAGGTTGTCACAGGTCGAACTTTTGGAAAATCAAGCGGGATTTTTGTCAGGAGTGCTACGTAATTGGAAAAGGTAGCCTCCATGACCAGCGCTACGGCCTCCATCAGCGCACGGGCATCGAAGCCCCATTCTTCAAAATCGTCCATCATCTGGCGGGATACTTTTCCCCTGTTTTCGGCGATGGCCCGCCCAAAATGCGCGAGAAACTGTAGTTTGGGATCGGCGATCGTCGTGGCACGCGCCTCGACGGTTTCCGTTTCGCTCAGTCCGTATGAAATGGCGTAGGTAGTATGGGCGGAGAGACAGTACGGGCTGCCGTGGAACTCTGAAACGGCCAGCAGGATCACCTCGCGTTCGATCTCCGTAAAGGAGGTTCCGCGGGCATGGCTTTGTACCAGATTCAGATAGGCTTCAAAGGCATTTGGCGAATATCCGAGTACCAGCCCGATTTTGGGGACGAACCCGAATCCCTTTTCAAGTGCATCGAAGTAAGGGGCCAGTTCGGGGGACAGTTCATCGCGTTGCGGGACGAGGATTTTCATATGGCAAGGCTCGGTTTTGAGTAAAAAAAAAGATCGTTTTCACGGTACAAAGATACCTGTGAAAACGATCACTTATGGTTAAAAATCCTGGTTATTCAATGGCCTGCCGCAATAAAACGGCGTGGCCGTCGGGGTCCCGGTACAGGCACATTTTTGAAGATCCGATCTCGACAGTATTGAAGGATTTTTTGGCAAATCCCTCTTTATCAAGTTTTTGCATCAGCCCGTTCAGGTCGTCTACCTTGATTTCAGTTTGATAATGCCAGAGGTCGTCGGCGCGGCTGTCCGGCGGATATGGTCGTCCGCCCGGCGGGGCGATGTAATTCAGGAACTCCACTCCAAAACCGCTGCCGGCATGAAGCCCGTTGATGTCGAGCCGGGCGCCGAATACCTGGTTGAGGTGCTCCTGTTCCGTTCCGTAATTTTCGGAATGACCGCCGTGCACGAGACCGAGTTGATCCCGGTAGAACGCCATGCTTTTTTCCGTGTCGGAAATGCCGATCGCGGTGTGGTCGATGCCCTGAAAAACGCTGGTCCCCTGCTGCCATTTCGGGTCTCCTTTCCCCGGCGGAAACCAGATCAATTCAAGGTTGTGCCCTTCCGGATCGCGAAAATAGAATGCCTTGATGCCGGCGGCGTTGGGCAGGTATTCCGGCAGCGTCTGCGGCGCGGTACTCACATGCGTCACCTTTGCATCCAGGAGCCTTTTGTAGGCGGCATCCATATCGCTGACCACAATGGCCAGGTGCTGGAACCACAGGTCGTTGCTGCGTGTATCCGCCGGAATGGCGCGTGAGGGAGCGCCGTCGAAATCCATCAGGCGTATGGTTTCGCTACCCAATTGAAGCGTAACCATTTGGACCGAGTTGTTCTCCCCCTGCAATCCAAAAAGCCGGGAGACTTCTGCCCCTTCCCATTTTTCCTGCCCGGTCTGTTTAAAATCGAGCACCTCTGTAAAGAACGCCACCTCCCGGTCGAGGTCTTCCACAGTGATGCTCACGCCGGTGACCGCAGTGGCTTTCTGGGCATGGAGATTCAGGCCAGGGCCTGCAAGGAAGAACAACAGCCCGTAAAAGATGAACACCTCGTTTGGATTGGCGCCGCCTTTCCGCCTGGCTGGATGCGCGCCTGGCAGCCGCATGGATTTGATCAGGATCAGGCTGGTGATGATACCTGAGACAACGGACCCGGCCGGATAGAGGTATCGTTGAAGGATTGTTTTCATAGCTGTGTTGTTGTATTAGCGTGAAAGGAGATGTTCCCCTACGCGCAAGGCGTTGGCCATGGCAGTCAGGGAGGGGTTCACGGCCCCGGACGACGGGAAGAAACTGGTATCCACGACGTACAGGTTGTCCAGGTCGTGGGCTTTGCAGTTCAGGTCGAGTACCGAGGTGGCAGGGTCGGCGCCGAAGCGACAGGTACCGTTCTGGTGGCTGACGCCGCCAATGCCGAGTTTGAAGCCGTAGTATTTTGTCGTGCCGCCTACGCCTTCGCTTTCCGCCACGCGGTCCATGATCCCGATAAGTTTTTCCCGCAGGCGGCGGTAGGCTTCGAGGTTGTTCTGGGTATAATGCAGTTGAATATTGCCTTCCCTGTCTACTGCGACGCGGTTCCCGGCAAGCGGCAGGTCTTCCGCCGTGATAAAGAAATCGACGATGTGCCCGGCGAAGTGCGCCGCGTCTTTGCCGTCTTTTCCGAGATCGTCGCCTACCGCGTCGGCGAGCAGTAGCGGGTCGGCTTTGCCCATATTCTGGATGGAGCCGAGCGGATGCGGACTGTCGGGAGCGCCGTGGTAGAAATCGGGAATGATAATAGCCTTTTGGAATGTGGAGGGATTGGGTTTGGCAGAGTAGGCCAATACCACGCCGTTATTGTGGATCATCAGGTTGCGGCCCACCTGACCGCTGCTGTTGGCCAGGCCGTCGGGATGTTTTTCGCTGGCCGAGCGCAGGAGCAGCGCTGCCGAGTTGATGGCGCCGCACGACACGACGATTGTATCGGCATGGTATGTTTCTTCCATGCCTTCATGGGCTACGGTAACGCTCGTCGCCCGGCGACCGCTGGCATCTGTATTGATTTTCAGGGCTTTGCGATTGCGCAGCATCGTGACATTCGGGTATTGCAAGGCGCCCTGGATGCCCACCACGTGGCTGTCGCCCTTGGCGCCGGTAGGGTCCGGGTAACCGTCGTACAGTTCGATGTTGAGGCTGTCGCTCTGGCGTCCGTTCATATCCTGCGGCAGGCGAATGGCCAGCGGGATCGGTGCGGGGTGGTACCCTTGCGCAGCGATCGCCTGGCTGACTTCGGCCATACGCGGCTCGAAGGGCAGGGCAGGGTAGGGGTAGCCATTGGTCGCCGGTGGTTCGGTGGGGTCGATGCCCCGCGCGCCGTGGACAGCGTAAAGATGTTCTACCATATCGTACCAGGGCGCGAAGTCGGCGTACTTCAGCGGCCATTCGGGCGACAGACCGTCGAAGTGCATGGTCGCCTCGAAATCGCGTTCCCGCAGGCGCAACAGCGCACCGCCGAACATCTTGGTATTGCCGCCGACCCAATAATGGTGGTAAGGTGAAAATGCCTTTCCGTCGCGGTCGCGCCACATTTCCGTGGTTTTGTAACGGCCCTGGGCAACAGCCAGCGGGTCCCAGTTTTCCTTTTCTTTGGGCAGAAAGTCGCCGCGCTCGAGGATAAGAATGCGTTTGCCGGAAGGGGCCAGTTTGTAGGCCAGCGTTCCACCGCCGGCGCCGGTCCCGATGATGATGATATCAAAATTGGTCATGATTTCTTTGTGTTTTTCTTTTGACAGGACAAAGGTGCGGGGAGCAGAACGTTCGGGATGTTACGGGGGTAACAAAGTGCAAAACAAGTATTTGCCGGTTGACCCAACCTCGAGCCCCGAATCAGCGTATTCATGAAGAACGTTCGAGTGGTCCTCTGTTTATTTCTTTCACCGGTAAACCGCCATTAGCATGCGTAAAATCACTTTCATCTCGGTCCTCCTGCTGGTTGTTACAAGTTGCAGCAAGGAGCGCACGGTCAGTTCGTTAGACCCCAATACTATCCAGATTGACGGCGCAAATTGGGACGTAGAGCGTTCCTGTGTGCTGTTCCGAAGGGCCGGAACACCGGCCTGGTACAATATCATGATAAAAATAGAAGGCACGGATGGCACCGCTCTGTTCATATCCCTGCCTGAAAAATGGGACAACGGCATGAATGCGGCGCCCGGAATATATCCTGTTGAAAATCAGGATATTGCTTCATTAAGGGTCTCGGCAACGTATTATCTTTCAGACGCCATGAACGGTGCGGCATTTAAGGCAGGCGACCCGGAAGGCTATGTAGAAATCATATCGGTCGACCCAGCCAATCAAACGATCAACGTGAAATTTGACCTGTCGCTGTACGATAAAAACGGAGCAAAAATGAATATCCGTAGCGGGGAGATGCAACAAATCGGCTATCAAAACAAGGCGGCTTATTCCACTTTCCTGTCCTTGTCGGCACTCCGGAACGACGAAGCCTTCCAAATCTCCGAATACGGCAGCGATATGGTGGAAGGGCGGACGGATTGGCTGATGTATGAAAACGCCCATTACTACAGCCTGCGTTTTTCCATTCCCTGGTCTGCCAAACCGGGCGTGCATGTCTTGTCGCCGTCCGATTCTTCTGTGGTGCAGTATGCTGAAGGTGTAGGGTATCTCCTTGAATCAGCCACTTACAATATTGAATTCATTGATTTTTGCGACGCTAAAATACGGGGCACCTTCCATGCCATCTTCCGGCACCCGACCGACCCGGCCGTGACAGTCGAGTTCAAAGACGGGCTGTTTGAGACGAATTATGATTTCTGAATAAAGCGGGGCATTACACCAGGGCTTCCAGGTTCGGTACATAGATTTCCTTGCGTCCGAAAAACTTGACCATTCCGGCCTCTTCGAGGTCGGTAAAAAGCAGCGAAACAGTTTTGCGCGAGGCGCCGATCAGTGCTGCGATATCGCTCTGGGTGATTTCCAGCGTTATTTTTACGCCTGTACGGTAGGGTGTTCCGATGTCGCGGCAGAGGTCTTTCACAAACTCGACAAGGCGCTGGCGGGCATCCTTGAACAGCAGGATCTGGAGCCGGCGCTCGAGCCGCCCCATCCGTTCGCCGAAACGTTTGGTGAGGGTCAGGGAAAACGGCACGTAATCGCGCGCCAGTTCCTGCGCCTTTTCGACCCGGAGTTTGCAGATCAGGGTATGGTCGGTGACGGCCTGTGCAAATTCCTTGTGCCGGTTTTCGCCAAACAGGGCTTTTTCGCCGAGTATTTCGCCGCGGCCCAGAAAGGCAATGACCTGCTCGTTGCCTTCCTTGTCGTAAAAACCGATTTTGACACGGCCCTCCGCCACCAGGTAAATTTCGCGAACGGGGTCGCCTTCCATAAACAGGAAATCCGTTTTGTTGTAACAACTCAACGGATGCGACTTCATGTGGTCGTTGTATTTGTACGGACAAAGGATGTCGTACAAATCTACTTCTTCGAAAAACCAGACGCCTTTATTCATACAACAACTGTTTGAGGTTTTGGAGATGAGATGTTCCGTGCGCCGGGGCGTTTGCCTTTGGCCGGTTCCACGGCTTCCACCTGGTTGAGGTGTACCCGCCGGGAGAAAACGAGATCACCGTCCGACAACAGGCGTATCGAGTAGAGACATTCCTCCCAGTCGGCATAGGGGATAAAGTTGTCATCGTGCGTCAGGGGGTGGTGGAATTGCCGGTAGTGACAATAGTCGCGTATCTCCAGCAAGGGCTGTTGCAGGCGCCTGTTTACGTTGACCACCAGTTGTTTGGCGCTTTCGTCGAGGCGGAACTTGATAAAATCGCCGGTCACGCCGTGTGTATGGCCCGGCATATTGCCGAACAGCCAGCGCAGGGCGTGCTCAAACTCCCGCGCCCAGAACCACTCTGCGTGGGCGCCGTCGGTATGCAGGTCGTAATGGAGCAAATGGTCGTCGTGCCCTGCTTCGAGCAGGGTTTCATAGAGGTCGAGCAGGTCGCTGACCATCGTTTCGCTTTCCTGCTGACCGGCCATGAGCAGTATTTTCTGGGGCAGGGCGGGTTTTCGGTGCTGTACGTAGGGCAGAATTTCTTTGGAGAACCACAGCGAGGGCGAGAACACGCCCGCCATACCGAAAATATCGGGTCGCTCCAGGGCGGCATACAAAGAGATCAGTCCGCCCATGCTGCTGCCCATGATACCGGTGTCGTTGCGTCCCGGCATGGTGCGCAGGTGTTCGTCGGCAAATGGCTTGAGGATGTCGCACACGAAATCGAGGTATTTTTCTCCTTCGCCGCCGCCGTATTCCGGATGTTGCCAGGGAGAATATTCTGCGATACGGTGCTCGCCGCCGTTTTCTATGCCGATGAATATGGGTTGTGTTTCCATTCCGGCGGCGGCCTGCATCTGACTCATAAAAAGCCGGTTCAGGGCCTTGTCGATCCCCCAGGAACCGTAAACGGCGTCGGGGTTGTCGAACAGATTCTGCCCGTCCTGCATATACACGACAGGGTATCGCTTGCCGGACGTCCAGTAATCGGGCGGAAGGCAGGCCCAGATGCGGCGTGTCCGGTTTAGTTGGGGAATGTACAATGCGGGGTGCAGGAGGAGGATATTGCCGGGCGATCTGTGTTGTTGCGCTTCCGCCTTCATATCGGTCCAGGATTCGATACTGATCCAGTATTCACTGCCGGGTACACCGGTTTTGGAAATGCGGTTGGGGCGCTCGTTGCCCATGCTGTCGCCTTCTGCCGCCGACCAGTTGCCGCGTGTGATCTTGTACTCCAGCGTATCGCGATCTGTCTGAATATCAATACTGTACGACCCGTCGCCATTGGGTGCAAACCGGTAGGGTGTTTCAGCAGGTTGCCAGCCGTTGAAATTGCCGGCAAGGTAAAACGCAGTCCCCGCAGGGGTGTAGGGCGGAAGGGACTGAATATGGAATCGTACTGTTTTCATAGTATTTTCAGTTGCAGGTGTTGCCGGGATTCAGGGATTCGCGGTGTATCCGTTGTATGGTGGAGGGGTCGGTGTACAGTACCAGCCAGTCGCTTTCCCGACCGATTCGTCCGCAAAGTTGCACGCCGTCGCCAACGAATTCAAGTATGCGATCGTTGAGCATCTCACCGCCGGGGCCTGCGAGCAGGTAGTACTCGGTTTCCCCCTGTGCATTGGCTACCTTGAGTACAGGCGGTATGCCGCCGGCAATACACCGTGCTGCGCAATCGCGGTGCGGTTTTCCGAAACCGGGTTTCATCACGCCGAGCAGGCATTTGGGGTCGGTGATCTCACCCCGCAGGGTGACCGTGCCGGATCCGGGACCGGAGGAGCGGGGAGCGGCTTCGGCGGCGGTATGGTTTTGTTTGTTTATCGAGCGCACCTCCAGGGCCGTTTTCCCGTCGTGGTAGATCAAAAAGCCGGATGCGGTGACCATCGATCCGTCCTCGACAGACATCTCCGGACCCGTAGTGAATCCGAACTTGCCGGGAGCGACCAGCAGAATTTTTTGTGTAATGGGCTTCCCTGCCGCGTCTGTGCCGTTTTCAACGGTAAGAAAGGGGAAGGGATGCCGGCTGTATCTGCCCGACAGTTCGGTTTTTTTGCCGTATTCGAAGGTGCTCCCGGCAAATCCGCTCTGGAAAAGCACGATCAGCGCTGCCACAGCCGGCACGAGCAGGCAAAGTGCGAGCAGGAACTGCCGGACCCGCCGGGCAAACCCCGGCGGCGCCTCGGCCTGCCAGCCGATGTAAAATTCAGAGTCGTCTTGCATGGTCCGGTTCATGTCGTTGATAGGGTGATCCTTGCCGGCGGACGGGCTGTCCCTTCCGGGTAGGGTGTCGGATTGACGTAAACTTTTGTGCCGGCCACCTGCACATCGTAGGTGCACACCTGTTCGTGAAACGGCGGTGGCGATTGCCCGTTTTCGGGCAAATACTGGTAGCCATGCCAGGGGCAGGTGATGCACCCGTCGATGATCTTGCCTTCGCTGAGCGGACCGTTCTGGTGTTTGCAGAGGTTGTGCACTGCCGAAAGTTTGTCGTCGTACTTGAACAATGCTATGTTTTCACCGCCGATAATCAGCATTTTAGCGCGATTTTCGGGGATATCTTCAACGTCGCAGGCATACACAAAACCGTCGGGAATGGCTTTCGCAGCGGAGCGCCGGGCCCCGCCGTCTGTTCGGGCCTGTTTGACGGCCGCCGCGAGGTGCAAACCCAGGACGGCAACCAGGCCTGTGCCGGTCAAGCCGATAAGTACGGGTGATTTTTCCAGTTGGATCACGCCGAGCATGACGTGCATGACGAGCATGGCATAGGCAAAGTATACGCCCATGTGCAGGGTTTTCCAGACGGGCGGTGTGAGGTTTTTCAGCCAGAAATCGTGGCTGGTGGCCGCCATGAGGAAAAGAATGATCAGCGCGAAGAAACCCAGCGACTGAAACGGGAACCGGGCGAGCGAGCCGAACTGCGTGTTGGAGGTAAAGAGCGACACGAGCGGATCGACATTGCCCAGCGCATGGAATTGTACCAGGTTGAATACGCCGTGCGTGAGGGCGATCATAAACATCGTTACGCCCAGGTGGCGGCGGTTGTACAGCAACGGCAGGAAGCGCCGGTCGAACCTGCACAACGGACCAATGCACAGGATGACGTGCAGCATCAGGAATGCCAGGGTGCCGGTAGCGCGGATGGTGAGCGTTTCGGCCGTGATCTGCGGGTGAAAAACCAGTTGCAACCCGCCGAACAGGACCAGGTAGCCGGCTACAAACGCGAGCATCAGGCGGTCGTACAGCCTTTTGTGGGGCGTCCAGTGTATCGGATCGTATATGACAGACATAATGCGTGTTCTGTTTTGGTTTGTTAAAGCATGAGGATGGCTCACGGGTGCAGTACAACCGTCCGGAGCAGGCGCCCCTGGATGTTGTCTTCAAACCGCAGGGTCAGGGAACTGCTTCGGGCCGCTGTGCTGTCCAGGTTAAAACGGTGTATACCCCGGGAGCCCAGCAGTCCCAGCAAGGTTTTATCCTGCCGGTTGTCTGCGTTTTCGAGCAGGAGCATGGTGTTTGGGTTGGACAGGGGCCTGGCGATAAGAACTTCTATCTGGCGCTGTGTTCCACTGCTGTCCTGCCGGAGACTGATCACGAAATCGCCGGATTGTGTCGACTGGATTTCAAGGGGAAGTTGTTCCGGTTCTGCCGGCCTGACCGGTTGCTGCCATACGGCATCGGGAATGGCCATTACAGCCGCCAGCCAGCCCACCGGAAGTAATGCAGCGAACGAAAACCAGATGTACCGGTGTGCTTTTCTCAGCAAAGGTGTCATCAGCAGGGGAGTTGGGTCAGAATAATAGGTTGAGGTATTAGCGTCATTGAGTCGTTATTCGTCATTCGTCAGTTGAATGGGCGCGGGATGTTTGGAGCCATTTTCGGAGCAGGACGGGCCACAGCGCTGCGCTGGCGGGAAAGAGCAGGGTGCGGGTTTTCCAGGAAATACCTTTGGCTGATTCGTCGAGTTTTGCTGCGCCGCGCCAGACAAACAGCGCAGCAAAAATCACCCCTGCAAGCAGGTAGAGATAGAAGGCGTTGACGATAAATTTGATTGTTTCCATAACCTGATCTTTTATTTGTTAGGGGTCTGGATTCGGGGTTGTCGTAAATCCAGACCTGAAGCCGGAATCCCCTAAAGTGCTTGTTGTCAATTTTTTGCTTCAATTTCGCGCCCCAGGAAATAACCGATTGTGGTGCGCAGCAGACCGATGATGGCGAGGCTGATAAGTTCCTGCCATTCGGGGTGCAGCATCGACGACAGGATATCCGACACGATGTAGAAGTCGAGCCCCAGGAGGATGTAGTTGCCCACCACCGGCCGAAGGGCTGAAATGCCTTCTAGGCTTGCCTCGTTGCTGGTTCTTACTTCGCGCCATTCATGCAAGAGAAACCCCCACATCCCTTTTGCAAAGCCCACCAACAACACCAGGGCGCTGAGCAACTCGATCCCGTTAGACAGCCTTTGCAACAGCATTGAACGATATTCTTCCATGTGAAACGCTTGTTTTCAAACGGTTTCTAGGCGTTGTTGTACAGTTTAATCACTGTTTCGCGCATATTCTCGCCTGTGTCGCTGAGCAAAAAGGAGATGGTTTCGGCGGCAACTTCAGGGGTTACCCATTCGCCGGCGGGTGCGTTGGGCAGTGCCGCGCGGTTCTGGGGGGTGTCGAGCAGAGAGGGTATGACCACGCTGGCCCGGATATCCTTGAATTTGCCCTGGTCGTTGATGATCTCCGCGAGGCGAAACAACAGCGATTTGCTGAGGGCATAGGCAAACTGGTTCTTGCCTTCGGCGGGATTGATGGCCGGGCGTGCACCGATGAAGACAAACTGTCCGCGCCCTTTCCGCTCGAAAAACTCAAGCAACGGCTTGACGATGTTGAACGCCGTGGCGAAGTTGAGTTTGATCATCTTGTCCAGCTCGTACATCGTGGTTTCAGCGATCGTTCCGGGCTGCCACCCGCCTACGATGCACACGGCGGTGTCGACCTCGGGGTCTTGTGCGATGATGCCCTTCACATAACCTTCCGATACGGTCTCGTCGGTCAGGTTGAGAAATTGAGCGTGTATATTGGCTTCATGCGGGCTTTCGCCGAATGTTTTGGAGTTTTCACCCAGTCCGAGCGCTGCGTAGATTTTATGCCCGTCCTGCGCGAAGCGCTTGACGACAGCCTGTCCCATATTTCCGGCCGCGCCGGTAACGATGATGGATTTCATGTAGAAATGGATTTATTGATGTTTTTGATCGTTTGATGATACAAAGGTCGGTATTGATTGGGGCGCCAATGTTTACCTGCGTAACATTTGGGAAATTAACCCTGAAGACTGCACTTGAATTCGGCTTTCGAGCAGATCCATGTGCTCCATATTTTCGCCGCGACCAGCATGCCCGACAGGGGAGCAATAAAAAATATCCACTGATGCCGGAAATTCAAGGCCGCCACTGCCGATGCCACCGACCGGGCGGGGTTCATGGATGTGCCGGAAACCGGCGATTCGAAGGTAATATAAAGCATCAGCAGTATACCTGCAAAAATGCCGGTAAACGGAGCGGTTTTTTCGTAGTTGCTGGAATACAGGATGGTCAGAAACAAGCCAAGCGATATGAACAATTCCGCGAGGAAGGCTGCAGTAATACCGGCCATGCCGGGCTGGGTTTGCACGAAATTCACCTCCGGAGCGGCTGTGAAAGCCGGTACCGACATCCGGAGCAGCAACATGGCTGCCGTGCCTCCCGCGAACTGTGCCATGATGTACCAGATCGCGTCGGGCCGGCTGATTTTTTTCAGGTATAAAAAGGTGAGCGTCACCGCCGGGTTCATGTGCGCCCCGGAACGGCGTCCCCAGCCCGAATATACCAGAAAAACCAGGGTGAGCCCCATGGCGCATCCCGACAGGGCGCGCCGCACCAGTGGATCGGCAACCGCATGGCGAACAGGCCAATCGGGCAACTCCAGCAAGCCGGTAAAAAAAGTGGCCGATAACATGAACATGCCCAATGCCCAGGCCTCGATAAGGTAATTGGGCCAGTTGGATTTCAATGCGGTGATCATCTTTGTGCTGCTTGTTTGGTTTTGTATGACAGGATTTACGTGATTGTTTTTAGACAGGATTTACAAGGTTGAAAGGCTGGTTTTACCTGTCGATCCTGTAAATCCTGTCCAAAAGCCACAGGGTTGCAGAAAAATTGCTCCTGTTGACGGATTAAAAACTTACTGTTCCAGTGTTTTGGTCCAGAAATCATCGCCCTGTTTCATCAGGGTTTTTTCCGGCGTTTTTTTGATCTCTTTTTCCCAGTTCGTCAGGGCGTTGGCATAAAAAGTCTTGAAAAACAGTACGTTGCGACCATCTACGATCTTGTAGCACTCCGGGTTGATCTCTACCTTTTCGCCGCGAACAGCCATCGCATGTCCGCACCAGCCACCCCAAACGGGTTCGTATTTGCCCGGGTTGGTTTTGAATTCCGCGAGGTTTTCGGCATTGGCAAAGTGATACACTACGCCGTCGTAATTGTAGGAAAACGTTGCCTTGCCTTTTTGAGGGCCGCTTTTGAAATACGAAACGGGATCGTAACCGTCGATGGCCAGGCCATCTTTGGTGAGCCTGAAGTGTTTGGTGCGCGGATTTGCCGCGTTGTTCGTGTTGGCGGCGACAGTAGTAACGCCTTGTGTTTGTTCCACGGGTGTGATGGATGTTTTCACTGCGGCAAAAATTGCAATGCCGAGGAAGATGATAAGTGAGAATTTCATAGCTGGGTGTTTGTTTGAATTATTGTTTGTGTGAGTTGGAGCAGGGTTGATTGTTTTAAAAGATCATCGACCGCACTTCGGCGAACGGTATCACGGACTGGCGGCGACCTTTCTTATGCCGGGCTTTGAGGTCGAGCAGCACTTTGATCAATGCGCCGACCGACCAGGCCTGGTGTACGGTACCTTTCCCGTTGCGGGGCAGTTTGCCGTCAAAAATTTCGGAGATGCCGAGCATGCAATCCTGTTGATAAAAATGGTGCTTCAGCGGCTGAAGCATGTCCATGGCCTCTTTTTGCGCTTTTTCCGACCAGTCGTGGACCTTCAGATGTGCGGCAATATATTCGCCGAGCAGGTAAGGCCACACGGTGCCCTGATGGTACGCGGTATCGCGTTCCCAGGGATTACCCTGGTACACCGGTTTAAAATCGGGGTGTTCGGGGTCGAGGGTGCGCAGACCGTAGTCGGTGAGCAGTTTTTCGCGCACGATCCGGACTACCGCCTTTTCTGCGTCCTTGCCCAGCAGGGAAAACGGCAGACTGACGACATAAATCTGGTTGGGGCGCAGCGACGCATCTGCGGTAAATTGCCCCGGGGCGCCGGGGATGATCACGTCGTTCAGCGCGCCGTTCGGGCGGACAAAGTGTTTGCTGAAATTGGCGAGCAGGGTATCGCCGATGGACTGGTATTTTTCGTAGGGCTTGTTCAGGGTGCCCGCGAAGTACTGGTAAATGCGCAGGGCATTGTACCACAGCGCCTGTATTTCTACCGGGCAGCCGTGCCGGGGCGTAACGACATAGTCGCCGACGCGTGCATCCATCCAGGTCAACTGGGCCAGCCCTTCGCCGCCGCACAAAAAACCTTCGGGCAAAGCGTGGATATTGTACCGGGTGCCTGTAATATGCTGGTCCAGGATATCGGTCAGCGTGTCGAAGTGTTCACTGACAAAACTCAGGTCCTGAAACTTCTGGTAATATTCATACAGCGCGACGAAAAGCCAGAGCGTGGCGTCGATCGTGTTGTATTCAAGTTGCTCGTCGCGGTCGGGGAAACGATTGGGCAGCATACCCTTGTCGACATAGCGGAAAAAAGTGGACAGGATCGACTTTGAAATTTCCTGTCTGCCGGTGGCGATCGTCAGCCCGCGCATGGCGATCATGGTATCGCGTCCCCAATCGGTAAACCAGTGGTAACCTGCAATGATCGAATAACCATCGGTGCTTTTGCGGCGCACGATAAACTGTTCGCCGGCGAGCATCAGGTCGCGCAGAAACGGGTCGTCGGTTTCCTTGGGGGATATGGATTCGAGCCGCTGGATGGCCTGTTCCTTGAGCGTATCGGGGTTTTCCTCCACCATTTTTTCATCGGTGGAGAACAGGAGGTGTACGCGCGCGCCGGGCTTCAGTACGACGTCGATGCTGGCCACGGCAAAACAATCTTCCCGGTTGTCGAGGCCGCGCTCGGTTTCCCGCGCATACTCGAGGTTTTTGTGCCAGTAGCGGTTTTCAATAAACTCGCCCGCCGTAAAGTTAAAATAGAGCGGCGAGGCCCCGAAGTGTGCATAAAGGGTGTAATACCCGTTTTCCCGCTTCAGCCAGTAGTCGAAGAACGGGTCTTCCCTGGACAGGGAATGGTAGTCGCGGTAAACGAAAAGCGGGGTCAGGCGCAGTTTGAACGTGGTTTCGCCGGTATTTTCGTATTCGACGACGGTGGTATTGGAGCCCTGCACCATGAATACGGTTTTCAGCAGGTTGTTGCCCTGCGCTTCAAACTTCATGCGCGGCAGGGGCTTGCGCTCGAAAAACTTGAAGTACTGGAACCCCTGGGGATGTATGGCGCCGGGGTACTGGTTGCTCGACAATCCGAAAGCGCAGTCGCGGTTAAATACGATGCATTCTTCCACTTTCGATACCAGAACGGTGCGCTCGGTCGGCGGGTTGAGCGACGCCACGAGCAATCCGTGGTAACGCCGGGTATTGGCTCCGATGATGCTGGAGGAGGCGTATCCGCCGATGCCGTTGGTGACGATCCACTCCCTGGAGGTCAGTTCGTCGAAATCGGGTTGCATATTTTTTGTGGTGAACATGGTCCTTAATTGTATTTGGTTGGGCTGAATATCCGGTTATCCGTAAGTGGTTTCCGGGATGATGAAGTTGTCTGCGGGCGCCAAATTGCCCTTGCGGTATTTCAGGGTGGAAGGTGCAATGCCCAGGTCGCTGGCGACCTGTAGCTCCGGAAAATACATTTCCAGACCCATTCTGATCATCGCCAGGTGGTGTACGGCGTGGTCGAAGGCGTACTGCAGTTCCCGGCCCATGGAGGAGATGTACACCGGGCGTTCCTCGCCCGGTATGCAATCGCCGGAAAACTCGCTGTCGACCCGCAGCCACTGCTGTTCGTCCTGCTCCTTGACGGCGCCGGCGATAAAGTCGAGCACGGCCAATGCGGTATCAGGGTTTTCGCTCAGAATATTGTTGCGCTTCCGGCTGCTGTAGTCGATGTGCGCGTCGTGGGCGCCCTCGAACAGGCAGGTATAGAATTCGAGGATATGCCGAAAATGTTGCCCGACGGTGCTGCCGTGAAAAAGCGGTAGCGGACGTGTGTACATATCCTTGTCGAGGCCTTCGAGCAGGCCGGCCATTTGCGCGGCGATGAGGATTGTCCCTTGTTTGGCGTTCATCGTGTGTGAATTAGGAAGTTTTGTAATGGCTTCGTTTTCGTCGTTCGTCATTTGGATTTTGTGTAACAAAGGTCAGGGGATGTATCGGGCAGAATCTTTACCTGCGTTACAATTGGCGTTTTTTTCGGCAGGATTTACACACGTTTTTTTAAAAAAAAAAGACTACCCCAACTCTCCGATCAGTGCCGCCACAACACCGGTCCAGCCGGTCTGGTGGCTGGCGCCGACGCCATGTGCCGTATCGCCGTGGAAGTATTCATAGAACAGCACCAGGTCGCGGAAATGCGGATTATCGGCATACACACGGTCGTTGCCGTTGACGGGCCGCAGGCCGTCGGCGCCGGGTTCGAAGATGGAGACCAGGCGTTCCGAAAGTCCGTCGGCAACTTCTGCCAGGTTCCTGTTGTTGCCGGAGCCTGTGGGGTATTCTACCTGGTATTCCGGACCAAAGAAGAGGTGGTATTCACGCAGGGCCCTGATCAGCAGATAGTTCATGGGCATCCACACGGGTCCGCGCCAGTTGGAGTTGCCGCCGAACAGACCGGTGCTGCTTTCACCCGGTTCGTATTTCAGGCCAAATTCCTGCCCGGCAATATTGATGGAATAGCCGTTTTGGTGAATCTTGGATATGGAACGGATACCGCCGGGAGAGAGGAACTCGTTTTCGTCGAGCATGGCGTGCAACAACCGGCTCAGGCGTTCGCGCGGAATAAGCGACAGGTGCAGGGCGCCGCTTTCAGGGTGCTCGTCGAGCACCAGGTAGTCGCCGTTATCCTGGCGATACTTCTGAAACCAGCGCAGGCGCCGGGTAAATTCCGGGACTTTTTCCAGTTTTGACTTGGGCAGTACGAATACGGCGAAAAGTGTGCTTAGGCCTACCAGCGACCTGACTTTCAGTGGAATGTATTCCCCGTTGGGCAACCCGAGGATATCGTAAAAGAATCCTTCGTGCTCGTCCCACGACCCCGTCCAGTCGTGGCTGATGCGGTTGAGGCTCTCGGCAATGTAAACGAAGTGCTCGAAGAATTTGGTCGCCACGTCTTCGAAGGTCGGGTCGTATTGGGCAATTTCGATGGCCATTTCAAGCATATTGAGGCAGTACATGCCCATCCAGGCCGTACCGTCGGCCTGCTCGAGGTTGCCGCCGCCGGGAATTTCGTTGGAACGGTCGAATACACCGATATTATCCAGTCCAAGGAAACCGCCCTCAAATACGTTGTTGCCGTTTTTGTCCTTTCGATTGACCCACCAGGTGAAATTGATGAGCAGTTTCTGGAATACCTTTTTCAGGAAATCCACATCACCCCGGCCTTCTTTTTCTTTTTCCATTTTGTACACCTGCAGGCACGACCACGCATGCACGGGCGGGTTGACGTCGCCGAACGCCCATTCATAGGCAGGCAACTGGCCGTTGGGGTGCATGTACCATTCCCGCAGGAACAGGATCAACTGGTTTTTGGCGAATTCGGGGTCGACTATGGAAAGCGGCACACAGTGGAACGCAAGGTCCCAGGCGGCATACCACGGGTATTCCCACTTGTCGGGCATGGAGATGATGTCCTCGTTGTTGAGCGTGCGCCAGTGGCTGTTGCGGCCTGTTTTGCGCGATGCAGGTGGCGGCAACTGGCCCGGGTCGCCGTCGATCCAGCGCGGCATGTCGATATTGTAGTACTGCTTCGACCAGAGCATGCCGGCCAGGGCCTGGCGCTGGATGTTTTTCCTGTCGGAAGTGTCCGGATGCCTGCCGGCGCTGATTCCGTCGTAGAATTCGTCCGCTTCTTTTTGGCGCAGGGCGAAGGTTTTGTCGAAGGATTTGTCAAACGGCGCCTTTACGGCTTCTTTGGAGAGCCGGAGCCGGAACTCCATGCTTCCGCCGCCTTCAATGCGCCGGTGGTACATGGGCGCAAACTTTGTACCCTCCGTTTTGCCTTCCAGAAAGCCGAAATTGTTGTTCACAAGGGCTGTGTGAAAGGCGTCCTTTACGAAAGGCGTATCATTGGACTGCCCCCACAGGCGTTCCTTGTTGTTTTCGTTTTCGGTGAACAGTGCGCGTTCCGGTGTTTGGAAATAAAAGTGATAGTCGCCCATTTTTTCATGGGAAATATCGACGGCGCCGTAGTCTTTTGCGTCGGCCGACCGGCGGATAACCGGTTTCTGGTCCAGCAGTCCGAACGACCACTGGTTGCGGAACCACAGGGTGGGCAGTAGCCACAGGTCGGCGGCTTCGCTGCCGCGGTTGTGCACCGTGATCTTTATCAGCAGGTCATTCTTGTCTGCCTTGGCATATTCGGTAAACACATCCCAGTACCGGTCGCCGTCGAACACACCGGTATCCAGCAGTTCCAGTTCGGGTTCGCTGCGCCCGCGCCGGCCATTTTCCTGTACCAGCCGGGCGTAGGGGAATTCCGCCTGCGGGTACTTGTACAGGTGCTTCATGTAGCTGTGCGTCGGGGTATTATCCAGGTAGTAATACAGTTCCTTGACGTCTTCGCCGTGGTTGCCTTCGTTGCCGGTGAGGCCGAACAGGCGCTCCTTGATGATCGGGTCTTTGCCGTTCCAGAGGGCGACGGCGAAACAGAGGCGCTGCCATTCATCGCTGATGCCGGCTATACCATCCTCCCCCCAGCGGTATACCCGGGAACGGGCATGGTCGTGCGGGAAATAATCCCAGGCCGTGCCGCCGGGCGAATAGTCTTCGCGGACGGTGCCCCATTGGCGTTCAGAGAGATAGGGGCCCCAGTGCAACCAGTGTTTTTTACCGGTATAGTGGTCATTGAGGCGATTGTTTTCAACGGTATTTTTCATGCTTGTATGGCAGATTTTTTATAGAATGACACAAAGGTGCCGACATCAGAGGCGGTGGAAGTTTACCGGGGTAACATTTGGAGAAATAGTTTTTGGAAGCCTTTATTTTTGAGATGGCTTTCAAGAACCTTGTCTGTGCACTTAACCGAACAGAATTACGATTCTTGCAGCACTTTTGTGATATGACTGTTGAACTTACCGAGGCACTTGTCCACCTGCGGACAAGTATCCACCAAATCTTGCCGCTGGCAGCGCAGGAATGGGACGACTTTGCCGATATCTGGCAGGTTTTTGAAGCAAAACGCAAGGTGATCCTGACTGCGGAAGGCGATACGGAGAAATACGTCTATTTCGTGCTGGAAGGCGTCCAGCGCGCCTACGCTGTGGGCAACGACGGCCGGGAAGCCACACTGGTGTTCACCTATCCCTATTCCTTCTCCGGCGTGGCCGATTCATTCCTGCTCCAGCAGCCTTCGCGTTACTTCTTTGAAACGCTCACACCGAGTGTCTTCTTGCGCGCAACGTTTCGCCAACTGGATGAAACGATGCTGAAACACCACGCCGTCGAGCGTATGATCCGGCTGGCGCTGTCGCATACCCTGGCAGGTGTGCTGGCACGGCAGATCGAACTGCAATCGTTTTCCGCCGAGCAGCGGTTCAGGGCCTTGATGCAGCGCAGTCCGCACATCCTGCATCTGGTACCGCACAAATACCTGGCGAGTTACCTGGGAATGGATGCGACCAACTTCAGCAAGTTTTTGGGGAACATTCGGCTCTGAAAGGTGTTGAGCAACCAACTATTGCTGCGCATATGGAAACAACGTACTACACGCTTCAGGATTTTTTTCGCTCCGTCGGGTTGCCGCTGCAGCAGGATATGAACATTACGGTACACCGGCTTGCCGGCTTGCACGGCGAAAAGCCGATATCGACCCCCCTTTTTCGCACCAATTATTACTCGTTTTTATTGATCCAAAAAGGGCGGGGGCGTTATTCCATCGACAACCATCGGTTCGAACTGGGGCCGGGTTCGTATTATTTCACCAATCCGGGGCACCTCAAGTCGTTCGCCATCGAGGAACTGCTGGAAGGGTATATGCTGACTTTTTCCGAACAGTTTGTCAAACAGCATTTCTCGGGCGATTTCTACACCCTTTTCCCGTTTCTGATCCACGAGTCCACGCCGGTCATGCGCCTGGATCAGTCGATCATGGACGAGTTGGCCGTTATTTTTGAGCAGATGCTGCGCGAATACAACGGAAGTTCGATGTTTAAAAGCGCCATCCTCACCAAACAACTGGCCATCCTGTTGTATAAGACCAAGGAGTTGCTGCTCACCCACAAGACCGGGTTGGGCCTGCAACACCGGAGTGCGGAGATTGTCAGCAGTTTTAAAAAAATGCTTAACGACAATTTCAAGGATATGGCGACGGGGAAAACGGGCAAAATTCGCTCGGTCAAGGAGTTCGCCGAAGCGCTCAACGTACATCCCAATTACCTGACCAATGTGGTG
>ERZ724521.143-NODE-143-length-28599-cov-5.667391_pt1 | contig 28599 bp, 19 predicted proteins | sample MGYA00376054_ERZ724521 | MGnify/ENA primary metagenome ERZ724521 (study PRJEB28724, sample SAMN07190883) | activated sludge metagenome | isolation source: activated sludge of sewage treatment plant in Hong Hong | place: Hong Kong | collected 2016-03-17 ... | reverse complement strand
TACTTGCGGGACTTGATGATCACGCGGTGCAGCTGCTGCTTGAGGATGCGCGCCACGTCTTTGAGCTCATCGAACAGCTGCACATCGCGGTTGAAGCCGCCGAGCGTCCCTTGGCCGCTCTCAAACAGGTGCAGCAGGTACTGCGCGTCTTGGGTCAGGCGCTCTCCGCTGGCGATGGCGGCTTGGAAGTTGCGCAGCGCGACCTGGGCGTCCTTGCGGCGGCTGGGCTGAAACAGGACGGACAGCTCAGTCATGCGGTCGTGCAGGCGTCCGGTCTGCTGGCCAAGCTGTCCCGCCGATTGAACGAGCGGCGACAAGGTGGCGGACAGGTTGGCCAGCTGGGCGGGCGCATCGCTCACCCCCGCTTGCACAAGGCGCGACTCCAGGCTGCGCAACAGGACCAGGGTCTTTGCCCCTTGATAGCCGATGCGCAGCACCTGGCCGCTGTCAGCGACCCGATCCAGCCGACCCGACAGCGCGGAAAAGGCCGCCACCGCTTCCTGCCAGTCGGGCTGTAGGTCGCGCGCTTCCGCCAAGATCGCTTCCAGGCTGACGTAGATGTTGCGAAGCAGCAGGTCGAGGTCGGGCGGATCGATGCCAATCAGGTACTCGCCCCCCGAAAGCGGCGGGCCTTTGTCCACGCCGGGGTCGGGCGGACCGACTTCGATGACAGCGGGCGACAGCAGCGTGGGATTGCGCGGCACAAACGTCGATCCTCGGAACAGCCGCTGCCCGGCAGTCCGCAGGATGCGTAGCTCCAGCTCGACGTGCTCGCTGCCGATGGGCAGATCGACCGGATCGCCGGGACGGATGCGGTGCCGACGAATGGCCACCAGCTCACCGATGCGCTCGCCGGCCAGCTGGACTTCCGCGCCGGTATACAGCGGGCCGCTGCGCTCGACGAGCAGGTGCAGGGTCAGGGACTGGCCGAGCTGGTGCTCAGCGGTGAGCAGCGCCACCGATACCAAGAAGGTGAGCAGCAGCAGCGTCACCCCGCCGATGAGGAGGCGCAGCCGCTCACTGCTCGCATCAAACGGAGGCCCGAGGCTCACGCGCTATTCCTTCCAGAAGAACTTCCAGGGGTTGCGCTTGAGATCGCGGGTCAGCTCTTTTAGGTCGTCGTAGATCTGCGGGTCGGTGAGGAGCGCGCCTGCGGTGCCTTTGCCGCGCTTTACATCCGACAAGAGCGACTGGGCATCGCTGGCCACCGCCGACACCTTGCTAGACAGCGCCAGCAGCTCATCAAGCGAGCGCTGGAGCTTCTTTTTTTCTTCCGGCCCGAGCGTCGAGGCCAGGTCGGACACGCCATCAAGGGCGCGCTTGGTCTTTTGCAGAAGCGGTCCCAGCTCGGTCTTTAGCTCTGTGGAGATCGCGGCAATGTTGACCAAGGTCTTGTGCAGCTCTTCGCCGCTACCGAGGCCCTGATCGAGCTTGCCAACCAGCTCGGCAGTCTCTGCGGTCAGGCGGTCGAGGTTGATGAGCAGCTTCTTGACCTCTGCCTCGTTGTCACCGAGCAGCTTGTCGAGGCTCTTTGCCACCTTGGCCGAGGATCGCAACAGGTCGCGCAGCGACTCTTTGTCTTCGCGGAGCAGCTTGGTCACTGCATCGAGAAACTCATAGAGCCTGGCGATGATGAGATCACTGCGCGGCGGGTTTACGCCCAGCACTTTGCTACCGGGCGGCAGCAGCGGCTTATCGGGCGAGCCGGGGGCGATCTCCAGGTACTGCTCACCGAGCACGCCTTGGGTGTTGACGTAGAACTCGGCGTCTTCGTGGATGGCCTTGCGCGCGCGCTCCTCGATCTGGACGGTCAGCCGGACTTGGATGCGGCGCTTCACCTCGGGATCGACTTCTCCCCCGTGAAACGCGATGTGCTCGACCTTGCCGACCTTGATGCCGGAGATCTTGACCGGCGCGCCTTCGTGGATGTTGCCGGAAAAGTCATAGTCGACGTAGAGACGACTCACCGGGCCAAAGGAAAAGCCGCCCAGGATGGCGATAAACATCGCCAGCAGACCGAGAGACACCACGACGAGGGTGGCGACCTTTAGCTCCAAGTGCTTCATGTCGGGCAAAACCTACCATAGGCGCTTTGGATTTTTGGCTGTGCCCGGAAGGCCTTTGCTGTAAAACCTTCGCCCATGTCTTTTGACCTGAATCGTTATCTCTCGGAACGGCGTGGACTTGTCGAGGCAGAGCTGGCCAGCCTGTCGCGCCTTCCGGCTTTGGTACACGGCAGCGCGGGACAAGTGCCCAAGACGCTGGCGGACGCGATGAACTACAGCTTGCTGGCGGGCGGCAAGCGGCTGCGACCGATCTTGGCGATGGCGGGCTGCGAAGCGCTCGGACAGAAGCCGGAGCGGGCGCTCAAGTTTGGCTGTGCGGTGGAGATGATCCACACCTACTCGCTTATCCACGACGATCTGCCCGCGATGGACAACGATGACTTCCGGCGCGGACGCCCGACCAACCACAAGGTCTATGGCGAAGCGATGGCGATCCTGGCTGGCGATGCGCTGCTGACGGACGCTTTTGCGCTGGCGGCGCAGAGCGATGCGCCCGCCGAGGTGCTGGTCGAGCTGCTGCGTGAGCTGTCGTATTCGGCGGGCTCGCCCGGCATGGTCGGTGGCCAGGTGGTGGATGTCGAAGCGACGGGCAAGCCCGTGGATCTGGCGCTGCTCAAGGGCCTGCATGCGATGAAGACCGGGGCGCTGTTCGATGTGTCGCTGCGTGGCGGCGCGCGGCTCGGTGGCGCAGCGGTGCAAGAGCTTGCGGCGATTCGGTCCTACGCCCAGGCGCTCGGGCTGGCGTTCCAGATCGTCGATGACGTGCTGGATGTGACGCAGGATCTGGCGCAGCTTGGCAAAGATCCGGGGTCGGACAAAGAGGCGGGCAAGACCACCTACGTCGATCTGCTCGGGGTGGAAGGGGCGATGACGCAGGCGCGCCAGGTGATGGACGAAGGCATTGCGGCGCTGGCTCCGTTTGGGGCGCACGCCGAGCCGCTGCGGGCGCTTGGCAACTACACGGTCGATCGCAAAAACTAGGCGCTGACGATGATGCTGCCCCGACCTTCGCTGCCTTGTCAGCCTCCGCTGTATGCGCGCAGTGGCTATGCCCAGACGCTGCTTGGCAACTACCTGCGGATGCCGAAGCAGTCGGTGGTGGGGGCGCGGACCGAGATTGCGCTGCCGGACGGGGACAAGCTGGTCGCGCGGGTGTTTGCGCCGCAGAAAGAGCGCGCGCGTCCGGTCGTGCTGGCGGTGTTTCACGGTCTGGGCGGTCACATCGATCGTCCGTACATGAAGCGCGTGGTGGACCTGGGGCTTGCGCGGGGCTGCGAGGTCTGGGCGGTCAATCACAGAGGCTGCGGCGAAGGTCGCGGACTGGCGCGCGGCATCTATCACAGCGGGGTGGCACCCGACTTGGGGCAGGTGTTTGCGGCGATCCGGCGGTCGCGACCGGGGGCGCGCATCATCGGGGTCGGCTTTTCCCTAAGCGCCAACGCGATCCTGCTGACGATGGGGCGCGGCGTCGATGGCATTGCCGAGCTACCGGATGCGGCGATCGCGGTAAACCCGCCGATTGACCTCGGGCGCTGTGCGGAGCTGATCTGTGCGCCGCACCACGTAGTCTTCAACCTGTACTTTCTGCGCGGCTGCATGCGGCATGTCCGCGAGCGCGAAGCTGATGGACTCATCGAGCCAGGGCGCTACCCGGTGAGCCTGCGGATGTCGCTCAAAGAGTTTGACGATGCGGTCACGGCGCCGATGGGCGGCTTTGCCAGTCGTCACGACTACTACGCGCGGGCGAGCGCGCTGCCGCACCTGGCCCAGATCGAGCGGCCCACGGTGATCCTGCACGCGGAAGACGATCCGTTTATCGATCCGGCGGACTTTGGACGAGCCAGCTACGGTCCCGGCGTCCACCTGCACCTAGAGCGCTACGGCGGACACCTCGGCTATGTCGGGGAAGGGCTGCCGTACCTGCGCTGGCTTGACTACGGGATGGGTCACTACCTGGATGAGCTGCTGTCGGTTGTGGCGTAGCAGCGAAGCGGGCAGGGCAGGGCGGGGCTGCGGACGACTGGCTAGGTGGCGGACTCACCACGCGGATGGACGATGAGGACCGGACAGGGCGCGGTTCGCAGCACCTTTTCGGCCACCGAGCCCAGCAACAGGTGACGAACGCCAGGACGGCTGCGGCTGCCCATGACGATCAGGTCGGCGTGCATCTCTTGGGCTTGGTCGACGATGGACTCGGCGGGGCGGCCATCGACCATGCGGTACTCAATGCTGACGCCGAAGATGTACTTGCGCTGGCAGATGGCCTCTAGCTCGGTGCGGATGTGGTCGGACACCTCGGCGGCCTTGGCGATCATGGCTGCCGCTGCGCCGCGCATGCCGGGACTGACGAGATAAGGCACTTCGTAGTCGGGCTGGACCGCGCTGTGGAAGATGCGAATGCTGGCGCCCAGGGGTCTGGCCAGCTCGAGCGCGTAGTCGAGCACTTGTTCCGAAAAGGCGGACAGGTCGGTCGGGACTAGGATGCGATGAACAGCAGCGGGGCTGCCTGTTGCGGATTGGGTGTCACTCATGGTCGCTCCGTATCACAGATGCTGGCGGTGTCCTAGGAACCGGTTAGCGCCTGTAGGGAATGTTCGGTCTTTTTGGGCTGGGCGTCACGCGCTCTGCGGCGAAGCAGTAAAAGGCCGAGCGTCACCACCGCGCCCAGAAGCAGCCCGCACACAGAGCCTAGCAGGACCAGCACAGACGAGCCCGCAGCGGGCTTTGGCACGGGCAGCACCGGGCTCTGCGCGTGGGTCATCAGCACCGTGACATCGGCGGCATCCAGGCCGACCACGGCGCGCGCCACCAGCTCGGCGATGTCGGTCGCCTTCACCGACGTTTCCCCCCGCAGGCGCAGCAGGACCGAGGCGGTCGGACGAAGCTGGGCGGTGGGCAGCAGCGGATCGGCTTCGGCAAACGCCAGGTGAACGCGGGCCGAGCGGACCTGCGGCAGGCTCATCAGGGTGTCGGCCAGGGTCAGCTCACGCTCGCGAAGCTGCGCGGCTTTGACTTCACCGGGCAGAAGGGCCAGCTTGCCGCTGTCGCGCACGGGGGCGACGGTGGGCAGTCCCAGCTCGCGCAGGACCGACAGGGCGTGGTCCTCTTCTCGCTTGGGCACCACCAAGGTGTAGACAGCTCCGCGTGAGCTGCGACCACTTGGCTTTTTGTCGGCGGCGAGTCCAGCCTGGCGCAGAGACAGCAGCGACTCGTTGACGGTGTGCTCGTCTAGCTCGTGATACAGCTCGGCGTCGCAAGCGGTCAGCAAGGTGAGCCCGGCGCCCAGCAGCCCACAGCCGATTTGCATGCGCGCTCGCCTGGTTAGACCACGGTGAAGACGGCGACAGAGCACGTCATCATGCTAATCCGACCGGTGCAGAGCTGTCACGCGGGATTGGGCGGGCCTTTGCAGCTACGGTCCCAGGTCGATGAGCGCGTAGGCTTCCTCTGCGGCATCAATGCGCGCGGCGTACTCAACAAAGGCGGGATAGCGGTCGGGCAGCACGCGCTGACGCAGCAGGTTGTTTTCGACCGACAGGATCAGGCGACCGCCTTCGACGCGAACCGATCGACTGTAGCGACCAAAGCCTTGCAGCTCGGCGGGATCGGCCAGCTGGGCAACCTGGGCCCCGGCGGGCAGTGTGACCTCGGCGGTGAGCGTGCTCGGGGTGATGTAGCTTACGACGAGCGGGAGCTTGCGCTCTGGCGCGGTGACGTAGCGACGGCTCAGAAGCAGCGGATACGGCACCGGCAGCACGAGCTGACGATGACCATCTTTGCCGCTGCGCAGGCGGGCCAGGTGCGGCGCGGTGAAGCGATAGGTGATGGTGAGCGGCGCTTCGTTGTCGTCGAGCGGTCCGTACTTTAGCTCGCTGAGGCTGGCACCGGGGAAGAAGTAGCCAAGGGCGCGCTGCTCGAGCGACTGACGGAGCTTGTCTTCAGCGATGTGCTCGACCTGATCGCGCCACTCGCTGGCGGGCAGTCCGGTGAGCGTCTCTGTCACCGTCACTTGGCCGCCTCCTTGCGCGTTGAGCTGGACGGACATCGCGATGCGTCGCTGATCGGTCAGCATGGGCCGTGTCAGTCCCAGCGGACTGAGTCGCTGCGGCATGCCTCCAGCGGGTGGCAGTGCGATCTGAACCTGCTCGACCGGGCGGGCGGGCGCTTCGTTTTTGGGCTTTGCGCTGGACTCGGCGACGCGCAGGGCCTTGGCACCACGCAACAGCGGCCTGACCAGTCCGGTCGGGGTGTGTCGATAAAACGGATCGATCCACAGCAGCGGCACGCCTTGTTCGTCGGGTGCAACGGCAATTAGCAGCTCGGAAAAGGCCAGGACATCGGGCAGCGGACCTTCTAGCTTCGGGTTGTTTTCAGGACGCGCGAGCCACGTCTCTGCCGGAATCCCCGCCGCCTTGAGCAGGGCCAGCAAAAGCACATCGCGACGACCTTCTTTGCGGGCGAGGATCGAGCTGGCGGACTCATCGAAGCTGCCGCCGCTGTGGATGTTCTTGCGCACCCAGGCATCGAGCTTCTGCGCCCGCGCAAAGAGGCTGGACGCTGTCTCGGGCGAGCCGTCCGCCGGTCCGGCGACCTTGTGGGCCAGCTCTTCCAGCTCGGTGGTCATGCGCAGGGATCGATAGCGTCGCTCGCGGATCTGGTTGACGTAGCCTTCGAGCGATATGCCCGACCCAATGCGCACCGAGGGCGACCAGTCGTCGATCTGACCTTGATCAATCGGCTGCTCGGGCTGCATGCGCCTGACCTGCATCCGTCGCCAGAAGTGATGAACCAGGTCGCCTTCGCTGCTCTGCATCGCGACGGGAAGCTGCCGCTTGCCATCGGGACCGACCGGACCGCGCAGGTCGATTTGCAGCGGCATGTCCTTGGGCGTGATGAGCAGGTATTCGCTGCGGTCTAGCGGTGCGTCCGCCGAGGCAAAGTAGAAGCGATCCCCGAAGAATCCTTTGTTGGCAATCGCGGTCGGATCGTCACGGTCGATGTATTCGTATTCGACGTAGTCTCCGATTTCCAGCGACGGTGCAGAGATGCTTTCCTTTTCGGGAATCTCTTCGGGCTCACGCGTGGTTCCGTCGGCCTTGATGGTGCGCAGCGTCAGCACTTCCGCGCCGTCGGGAATGTGAATCTCGCCGAAGCGCTCGATGCCTTCTTTGGTCAGCACCCGGATGACGTTGTGGGTCAGCGACAGCCGAGCGCCCGACGGAAACACCCGCATCACGGTGCGGTCTAGGAGCAGCACTGCCGACTCGCCGCTGTAGACGCCGTGACGGGACTCGAAGTCTTTGACCAGCTGCTTTCCGTCGATGCGATACGGTTCCATCACGTCGCGCTGACCGAGCGCATGCAGCGCCTTGGCCAGCTCGGGTGACTCGGGCACCTGCGCAAGACCTTGCTTGATCGTTGCCAGGGCCGTCTCGGGCTGGCCTCGCTCGACGTAGAGGTTGGCCAGATCGACGTACAAGTTGACGCTGCGCGGCGCGAGATCCTTGAGCTTGAGCAGTGTGCTCGTCGCTGCCGCTAGATCTCTGCGTCCGATCAGCACCCGCGATAGGCTGCGCAGCCACGGCTGACTATCGGGCTCTAGCTCGCGCAGGCGCTCAAACTCACGCTGGGCTTCTTCCAGCTTGCCAGCGTCGAGCAGTGCATCGGCATAGCGCTCGGAGTAGGGATTGCAGCGCGACACCTTCGCCGCCGTGACGAGCGCGCCTTGGTCATCTTGCTGCTCTTTGCGAAAGTCGTGCAGGGTTTCCAGCACCGGACACGCCGTCGGTCCCAGCTTCAGGGCTTGCTGTAGCGCGGCATCGGCTTCGACGACAAAGCTGCGGGTCTTGAAGATGCGATGACGAAGCAGCTCGGTCTGCCAGGTGGACTCGACTTGCGCGGGCTGCTCGGCGAGCACGTCTTGCGCTTGCGTCGGTTTTTCGTCTTGCAGAAGCAGCTTGCCGAGCAGCAGACGCGCCGACACAAGCTTGGGACTGTGCGACAGCGCGAGCTTGAGCTGGGTGCGCGCACGGTCTCGGGCCAGTCGATCGGGACGGCTTCGGTCGTCGAGCAGCAGCCCGGCATACAGCGCCCGCAGCGCCGCAAAGCGTGGGGTCTGCTCGACATGCTCGGACGCAATCGCAATGCCTTCATCGGGTCGCCCCGACAGGTACGATCGCTGCATCTGGAGAAGCGCTCGCAGCGCACCTTGCCAGCGATTTTGCGCGACGGGAAGCGGGGACAGTGCGCGCTCGGACACCGAGACGGTTCCACCCGCAGCGGGCAGCGGAGCGCTTTGGGGATGTCCGTCGAAGAACTGGACGCCGGGCAGTGACACTTGCAGGTGATTGCTGCCGATGACGCCCAGCTTGACCGACAGCGTGTGCGCGCCTTTGGGGAGCGTGACCGACAGGTGCCTGCGTCCGACGGGCTCGGGGTCCAAAAACAGCTGCTTGCCGTCGATGTAGAGCGCCCACGGCGTTCCAGCCGTCTCGACCGTCAGTGGCAGCGGCTCTAGACCCGACGACTGTACGAAGGTGTGGGCATAGAACACGCCGGGCTGTCCGGGCAGACCTTGTAGCGATACGCCGCAGCCTGATCCGTCGAGCTTGCGATAGCTCGGTCGCGCCGGATCGGTCGCTGGACTGTCGCCAGGAAAGTCGGTGAGCAGGTCGAGCATCGGCAAGTGACCGTGCGGACCGCTTAGGTAGAACATCGACGGGCAGCCACGCTCGACATCGACGCGATTGGCGCGGGCTTCGTCGCCAGCCAGTCGCAGCACCTGTCCCAGCAGCGCCGCCAGAAGCTGCTGACTTTCCGCCGGCAGTCGTCCACGCGCCTGCCAGATGGCGTAGAGCCGCTCACGCAGGGCTTCATCGTCCGCCGCGCCGGTGCCGAGCGCGCCATGAATGAGCAGCCGATGCATCGCCAGCTCTGCCACCGCCGGAGCCCACGCATCTTCGGTTCGCTGCGCCTTCACATGCTGTTCCAAAAACGCGACAAACAGCTCGTGCGCTTTGCGAGACTGACCGTTTTGCTGCGCCGCCAGCGCCGCGCCCAGGTACGTCAGGCTGTCTTTTTCACCGAGCGCCAGCGCCTTTTGCAGGTGCGTCTCGGCTTCTTCGCTGTCTCCCGAGACGAGCAGCAGCAGGCCCAGCTCGCGCAGGAGCGACGCCGGAGGCTGCTTGACCTGGCTGGCCTTGGTGCGCAGCGCGACCACTTGATCGCCGAGCGGCGGATCACTGCGATAACGGTCGCTGACCGCAACCTGAGACGATGGACCACAGCCGACGATCAGCGCCAGCGTCAGGGAAGACAGGATCTTGTTACTCACGGCCCACCACAAGCTCTTGAGAGAGCGCGCTATCGACTTCGGAAAGGAAGGTACGGAACGCCGGGTAGTCGCTGGCACTGATGCGATGACGATCGATGCGCAGCTCGGACTTGGCTTTGACAGCGATGCCGGTCTTGCCGGGCTGCTGCTCGATGGTGAGCGTAAAGCGACCAAACGGAGACTCGACGGTCTTGGGCTCGGGCAGCCGGTGAACCGCAAACCGCGCCGGAAGCTGAACGGTCACTTCATCTTGGTTTTGCCAGGCATAGCCGAGCACCAGATCGTAGTGACGACTCGACAGCCGAGCGTAGCTGCGCAGCAGATCCGGCTCTCGACCGAGCGGTCGCATCGTCAGTGATCCTTGCGTACCACTTGGCGGACGCGCCCACTTGGGCACTTGCAGCTCACCGCGCAGCGTCACCGGCTGCTCTAGCTCGAGCACACCGGGCAGCTCCACCGACAGCGCCTGCGCACCGGGGAAGTAGTCGTTCCAGGTCTTTTCGTAGCGCTCTTTTTGCGACGACGGATTTTGGAAGTGATCGCGCATGCGGTGCGCTCCTTGACCGCTCACCGAGAGCTGCTCGCTTACCTTGGCGCGACCGGCTTCATCGAGCTGCACCGACAGAACCCGCCGCGTCACGCTCTGATGCGACGGCAGAACCGGCGTGGTCGCCATATGACCTTTGCCATTCCACGGCGCGCGCGAGTCGGACACCACCAGCACCAAGATGTCCTGATCCATCATCGGCAGCTCCATCGAGCCCGAAAACTCAGCGGTGCCATCGAGATACAGGTTGTACTTGGGCACAAAGACGATCGCGTGGTTGAACACCGACAGCGACGCGGGCTCTGCATCGATGCTGCCCAGCTTGGTCGTTCGCGCCAGCGCCATCGAGCTATCGATCCCGACCTCTTTGAGCATGACGTGGAGCAGCGCCGCTTTGTCTTTGCAGTCGCCAAACTTGCGTTCCCAGACCTGCGCGACCTTGTAGGGCTGGTAGCCGTGGATGCCAAACTCCAGACCGACGTAGCGCGTGCGCCGGACCACTTCGTTGTAGAGCGCGCGAATCCGTCCCAGCTCATCCGACGGCGGAATATGAGCGACGACCGCTTGCGCTGCGCGACTGATGTCCGCCGACGGAGCCAGCGACTCGGCAATCAGACCGCGATACCAGACGGCGACATCTTCCCAGGTCTTGTACGTCGAGACATGGATATAGGCCGACAGCTCTGCGTAGCCTGGTCGTCCCGCGTCGTCGTGAATCATCGGCAGGTTGCGTGCCACAAAGCGCGTGATGTGATCCTTGCCGCGCGTCTCGTCGGTGCGTTCCAGCGTCGCATCGCGCGGAATCCGAGGCTGATTAAAGTACAGCGGCCTGCGTCGCAGATCTTCTTCCGGCAGCGTCAGCACATAGCGCGCTTCCAGCACCGGAATGCCTTCTTGCAGATACTGCACGTCGCCAAAGTAGTCGGAAAACAGGTTGCGTCGTCCGACGTCGGATCGCACGTATTCGACGACGAGCACATCGCCGGGACGCAGGCTGTCAAAGCGAATCGTCAGCGCGTGCAGGTCGTAATAGAGTCCATACCAAGGCTCTGATGCGTCGCTTTCGCTCTGTGAGACGCTCTCGACCACTTCGCCGCTTGGACGAATCACCTTCGCGGTCTTGACCTGCACCGACTGCGTATCGGGTGTGTAGCTGACGCCGACCTCGTCGTATTCGCGGCCTCCGTTTTCGTCCAAGATCTCGACGACGCGCTGGTTGTATTCCTCGGACAGACCGTTGGTGTGAATCCGCACCACCTTCTGATCGAGCAGCACCCGCGCCGTATCGCCCGCTTTCACCGGAGGCCGTGGCTTCTTGAGCAGCGTCTCGACATCGACTTGGAACTGACGCTGAAGGTCTTGCGCCGATCGCGTCGCCGGATCGAGCACTTGCACGTACTCGCGCAGCGTCGGATTTTGCGGTTTCAGCTCCAGCGCTCGCCGGTACGAGGCCACCGCCAGCTCGATGCGTCCCAGTCGCTGAAGCAGCCGTCCGCGGCGCTCATACCACTCGGCGTCACCGACGAGCTGAACCATCGCTCCGCTTACCAGCACCAGCGCTTCTTCATATCGTCCCGCGCCTTCCAAGATGTCCAGCCGCTCGCGCAGTGGATGATGCGCATCGGGCTTCACCTTCTGAAGTCGCTCGATGAGCTGAAGCGCTTCGTCCATCTTTCCCGCCGCACGTCGACGCGAGATCAGATAGCGCAGCGCTTCATCGTCGTCGGGCTGTTCTTTGAGGATGACCGCATACGCCGACTCCGCTTCTGCCTGTCGTCCCAGCCGCGCCAGCACATCGGCGTAGGCTTGCAGCATCTGCATCGACGGGAACGTATCTTTGAGCGACGCAATTCGCTTGTAACCCGAGCTGGGCATGCCGCGACTTTGGGCAATCCGCGCCAGCCCAAGCTGCGCTGTATACAGGCTGGGAACCAGTCGCTCGGCTTCGGCAAAGGCCTGCTCGGCCAAAAGCAGCCGCGAGCCTTGTTCCAGCATCGTTCCGTGCTCCACCAGCAAGAGCGCGCGCTCGACCGGCTCGTCACTGCCCGGCAGCGCCAGACCCGCTTCAATCGCCATTCGCTGCTGGTTGTCGTCCTCGGTTGCGTCCGCCAGCAGGCGATAACCACGACGGCTTGGCTGAAGCGAGATCGCTTCCTTGAGCACCGACTCTGCCTCGCGCTGCTCGGGATCGACCGGCTGAACGTGGTGCAAAAACAGACCGAGATCCGAAAGCGCTGCGCTCCGCACCGCTTTGTTTGCCGTCGGACCACTTGGCACCCGCGCGCGCAAGGCCACAAGCAGGCTCTGCGGCTTCGGTCCTTGCGTCGGCACAGCAGCGGGAATCGGCCAGCTTTCTTGCGGTGGCGTCGCACGCTGCACAAGTCCGGTCAGCGCTCGTCCATCCGGTGAGGTCAGCCGCAGCACAAACGCCCAGCGCCCGCTCTGCGACGATACCTTCACCAAGATCCGATTCCAGCCCGGCTGAAGCTGCGCAAGGCCCGCTTCCTGATCGATGTGCAGCTTGCGATAGACATCGCTGTCAATCACCGCCGCGCCTTGGTTGACAAACACCTTGACCGCGCCGGTTGCGCCGACTCGCACCGCCACCGCTTGCTTGCTCGGGCTCTTTACGAAGGTCTGCGCGTACGCTGTGCCTTCGGTTTCCGGGCGCAGCCAGGCATCGAGCGGAATCGCGCCATCGCTGGCCACCTGCGCTTCGGGAATCACGCGCCACGACACCGGAAGTGCCGGGCTTTTGCCGGGATAGCGCAGCGAGCCACTCGGCGCGGTCCCTTCCTGCTCGGGCGGATACGCGACCTTGTGGCCTTTGCGACCGTCGTTGTCAAACGGTCCCACCACCGCAAACGAGGTCAACAGCCCAAGCTGCTGTCGCACATCTTGAATGCCCGCATCATCACCGACGTGACGACGCAGGATTTGGTCGTGCCACAGCGCTTCGGCGCGCACCAGCTCCGACAGCGCGGGCTGCGGCTTGGTCATCTGCGACAGCACGGTGCGCAGGCGGGCTCGGTCGGTGACTTCGTCCCAGCGCGTCGACAGACCCAGCACCGGAATCACCGCTGCTGCCGATCCTGGACGCGCAAGCTCGGCGGCAAAGCGCTTCTGCCGATCGGTGACATCTTGGTCAAACGGGCTCTGGGCCTGGGCCGCTGCCAGAGAGAGGAGCTGGACTACGACGGCAATGAGGCCAAAAAATCGCATAGACACTCGCTCGTTGGGTCTATTGAGGACGCAAGGACCCAGGAAAGGTACCGGGCAGGCCTGACTTGGGTCGCACATCATCGTGTGAGCGCCGCAGCAGCATCACCGCCACAGCCAGAAGCGCACCGACCAGGGCAGCAAGCAGCACCGTCACGGCAAAGGCACGCCAGCTTACCAGCACGGAACCGGGTGGAAAGTCTCCACCCAGGGAAGATCGAGAAGACCGCGCTCCACCCGACTCGGTGCTGGGGACGGTCTCGTAAGGTGTTCCATCGGACGGCGTGCTGATGGTCTCTGCCGGAGTCGGTTCCCCCGGCGGAGACAGCGCTTTTTCCAGCTCGCCAATCAGGACCGCAATCGTCGCCGGTCGCTCGGACGGATCGGACGACAGCGCGCGGTTCATCACATCCACCAGCGCTTGGTTCGAGTCGCGAATGATCGACCAGTTGTCGCCCAGCTCCAGCAGGCTGCGCATCACCCGCGTCAGTCCAAACACATCGGTCCGAATGTCCGGCGGACGCGCGACGTGCAGCTCGGGCGCCACCAGATCCATCTGTCCGACGTTGCCAAGCTGAAGCAAAAACGGCTCTCGCGGCAGTCCGACGCCCAGCCCGACATCGCACAGCCGAACGCCATCGGTCTTGAGCAGCACCGAGTCAAGCCGCACATCGCCGTGACAGCGTCCTTGCTCATGCAAAAACGTCAGCGCTTCGGCCAGCTGATCGATGATCTGAAGCACATCGGCGAGCGGCAGCCCTTCTTTTTGCCGAAACGCCGCCATTCGATCGAGCAGCACACCCTGACCGCCTTGGCCAAGCTGCGCCACTTCGACCACCATCACCGTCGCTTGCTCGGGGAGCGCGCGGACATCGACGACCTGCGACAGGAACGGATGCGTCAGGTCTTTAAACGGCTGAAGGTGACGCAGCAGCTTGTCCACCGCGCCGGATGTCTCGACCAGCTCGGGTCGCACCATTTTGAGCAGCAGGTCCGGCTCTGGCACTTCGCCCCGCTCTTCCGCCGCTTGCTGCGCTTCGACCGTACACGCCAAAAAGCCGACCCACAGCGCGGCCTCACCGCTCTTGGTCAGCACGTAGTACTTTTCGCAGATGACGTCGCCGCGACGGAATAGCGGGGCTGCCATGCGTTAGCTCCGTCCGGTGTGGCCGAAGCCACCTGCGCCGCGCGCGGTGTCATCCAGCGCGGACACTTCGACGGGATGCGCCCGAACCACCGGGCAGATCACCAGCTGCGCAATGCGGTCGCCGTGATGAATTTGCACCGGCTGCGCCGACAGGTTGATGAGGATCACCGAGACATCGCCTCGATAGTCGCTGTCGATGGTTCCCGGGCCGTTTAGCACCGTCACGCCTTCTTTGAGCGCCCAGCCCGAGCGTGCCCGCACCTGGCCTTCATAGCCCGACGGAATCGCCAGTCGCAGACCTGTCGGAACCAGCCGTCGCTCCAGCGGAGCCAGCGTCAGCGTCTCGCCTTCACCCAAGCACGCCGACAGATCCATGCCCGCTGCCTCGGCGGTCTGATAGGCCGGCAGCTTGGCGAAAGGCTTCATCTTGACCACCGCAAGCAGCGGCGCGTCGGCACAGTGCGAGGCCGTGCCCACCGAAGAAGTCGGCTCAGTCGGAGCTATCTGGGACGCGCGTGTAGACAAGGGAAACTCCTTTGTATGTTAACCGCAAACCGGCCATTTCTAGCGGATGTCGCAGCCCAAGTGCAGCTTCCCGCGCAAGATTCCCCAGGTCTTGTGTGGCGGATCGGCTGCTCGGGCACGGCTCGTCGCTTACTTGGTGTCGTCCCCGTCTTTGATGAGCAGCGCATCGAGCGGATAAGGCCGGTCGAGGTAGCAGTCATCGGCAATCGTCTTCATCAGCTCATCGTCGTTTTGACCAAAGCGCTGAAGGCTCTCGCTGATTCGCTGCGCCGCTTTGCCACAGAACGCCGCACACAGTCGAAGCTGACGCTCGGCGCTGTCGATCTGTCCGGCGGCTTCGATGTGACCTCGACGACCGCGAGCGTGACGGGCATCGCGCTCGGTCAGTGCCAGCGACGTTCGCGCCACACACGCACACATCGCATACAGATCCATCGCGACATCCGCCACCCGCTTTTGGACGTACTGCATCTCGGGAAGCTGCGGACCGTGCCGACGCACCACGCGATCCACTTCTTTGGCAAAAGACTCCGTCGCGTCTTCGATGAGCACCGCTTCCCGCTTCAGCTGCGGATGATGCCGCGACAGGATCGCGCGTCCATACGCCGCCGTGCGCACCTTTTCGATGAGCGAGTCCACCACCAAGCCGTAGCCACGCAGCGGACGCTTGAGCACATCCGACAGCCGCCCGACCTGCTCTCCCGGTTCGCGCATGCCCGTCAGCGCAATGTAGGCGCGCAGCACTTCATGCGTGCCGGGGAAAACCAGATACGTCTGGCTGTCGCGCAGCAGTCGCTCATACGGATAGGCATCGAGCAGTCCCATCGATCCCGCCAGCCGCATCGACGCCACCGAGGCTGCATGCAGCGTCTCCGCCGCCATCACCTTGCAAAACGCTGCCTCCAGCGACGTATCAAGCTCCAGATCCGGGCGCTTGTGGGACAGGTCGTAGAGCCCCGTGGTGAGATACAGCACCGACTCACTTGCGTAGAGATCCACCGCCGTGCGCGCCACTTGATCTTTGACCATCCCGAGCGTGCCAATGACGCGCCCGAACTGTCGCCGACTGGTGGCTTGCTGGACTTGCAGGCGCAGCAGCTCACAGGTCGTTCCGATACACGCTGACGCGGCGAGCAGTCGTCCTTGCTGGCGTGTCTCCATCGCGACCTTGAAGCCGCCGCCGATGCTGCCGAGCACTCGATCGACCGGCACAAAGACATCTTCCAAGTACACCGCTGGCGTCGAGCTGCCACGATGTCCAAGCTTGGGCTCGCGTCCGCCGATCACCACACCCGCATCCGTCTTGCGATCGACGATGAAGCCGGTGATGCGGTCGATGTCCGCGCCGTCGCGATGCACCGTGGTCTGCGCAAAGACGATCAGCACGTCGGCTAGCTCGCCGTTGTGGACCCAGACTTTGGTGCCGCGTAGCCGATAGCCGCCTTCACACGGCGTCGCGCGGGTGCGAATGGCGGCAGCGTCACTGCCCGCCAGCGGCTCGGTCATGGCAAACGCGCCCAGGCTCTCTCCGCTGCACAGCCGAGGCAGATAGCGCTGCTTCTGCGCCGTCGTACCAAAGCGGTCGATCGCTTGCAGCGCAAAGCCCAGGTGAACCGCCAGCAGCATCGCCACCGAGCTATCAAACGACCCGAGCAAGTCGAGCACTCGACAGGTGGCCGACACCGACAGCCCCGCGCCACCGAGCGCCGGGTCAATCATCAGCCCGAACAGCCCCAGCTTGCGCAGTCCCGCGACTACGTCTGGCGGAATCTCGGCTTCTTGGTCAATCCGACGCGGATCGATGTGCTGCTTGGCAAAGGCCCGCAGCTCGTCGAGCAGCTTGTGGAGGCGTCGCTGCTCACTGTGACCGGGCTGGGGATAGGGAAAGACAAGCTCTTCGCGCAAGTCGCCCAGAAACAGGCTCTTGCCAAAGCTTAGCGACCTTTTCTGACTCACCTTGGGAAGATACCGCGCAGTCCGCCGCGCCGGAAAGCGGGTTTCTTGGCATCTTTCCGGGCCGAAGCTATGCTCCCCGCACTGACCTGCATTCGACGGAGGTGTCTGATGGTTCGCTCTCGCCTTGGCCTGCTTGCTGCTTGTGGTCTCTTTGCGGGGACGCAAGCCCTTGTCTCGTGTGATCCACCAGTGCCCGCCGAGGGTGCTGCTGACATGGCGACATACACCCCGAGGCACCTGAGCACGACGCTGACTTGGTGGGGCGACAACCGCAAGCGGCTCGATGCCTTCATGGACACCTACGGCAAGGGCAGCTCCAGCTACGACGCGAGCAAAAAGCCCATCGCGCTGTTCGACTGGGACAACACCATCATCAAAAATGACGTCGGCGACATCGTGCTGTTCTGGATGCTGAGGATGAACAAGATCTTCCAGCCTCCCGATAAGAACTGGCGACGCACGAGCTTCATCCTAAACCCCGATGCGCTGACCTTGCTCAAAGCGTGCGACAGCTTGGCCAACGCGGGCGAAGTGCTGCCGACGGGCAAGCCCGAAGGCGTCGCGTGTGCCGATGCAATCCTGTCGGTCTACCTCGACAACAAGGGCAAGACGGGGCTGGCTGCCTTTTCGGGCTACAACTACCGACGGATGGAGCCGACCTACGCCTGGGCCGTCCAGCTGCAAGCGGGCTACACCCCGGCTGAGATTGGCCTTCTGTCACGCGACGCCATTGTCGAAGCGCTCGCCGCCAAAGAGGGAGCGACCCAGACCGTCGGCAGCCGCCAAGTGAACGCTTACCTGCGCGTCTACGACCAGATGAAAGACCTCATCGAGTCGATGACCCAGAACGGCTTCGACGTGTGGGTCGTCACCGCCACCAGCGAGCCGGTCGTGCGCGCCTTTGCGTCCAGCGTGTCGCTGCCGTCGGATCGCGTCATCGGTGTGCGGATGGTGCTCGATGCGAGCGGCAAGCAGACCTACAACCTGCAAGGCTGCGGCGATGTTCCCGACGGAAAAAACGACGGCGGCGCCAACTTTGAAGGCAACGAGATCATGACCTACATCGACGGCAAGCGCTGTTGGGTAAACAAGGTCATCTACGGTGACGCCAGCGCTCAGGCTGTAAACCAGCGTCCCGAAGACAAGCGCCACCTGTTCGCCGCTGGAGACTCCAACACCGACGTGGTGTTCGTGCGCGATGCCACCCAGCTCAAGCTCATCGTAAACCGCAACAAAGCGGAGCTGATGTGCAACGCCTACGGCAACTACATGAACCGCTACTTGGTAAACCCGATGTTCATCGACCCGCGTCCGCAGCAGACCGCGCTGTATCCGTGCTCGAGCACCGCGTGCCTAAGCCCCACGGGTGTCGCTGGACCGTGCCTCGACGAAGCCCAGAGCGCCATTCCCGACCAAAAAGACGCCGTCTACCCCACGATGTAGCGCCAGCCAGACCGTGACAAGACCCGGACGTTTCCTTCGAAGCGGCTCGGGGCTTGTGACAGTCCGGAAACAGGCCGTGGCTGAGCATTGCGCGCGGCAGGGCGGGTCGGCTAGAGTCCGCGCCGTCATGACAGCCGATCGCCAATACCAGTCCGTTAGCTATCGTCCCAGTGAGCTTGAACATCGCTACGGTCCGTCGGTGCACATCTTGCGTGACCCGCTGGCGCTGTCGCTTTTGGCCAAGCTCTGCCACCGCGATGTTGTGCAGCCCGAGGTGAGCCGTCTCATCGTCGAGCTGTATCGCATGCTGGTTCACGAAGTGGTCGCTGCGGAGTTTCCTCGGCAGCGCTCGAGCATCCCGACCCGGATGATCCAGTACGTGCCACAGGGCATCTACGACGGAGAAGTCATTGCCGAGCACACCCAAGCGGTGGTGGTGGCGCTGGCGCGAGCGGGCCTTCTTCCCTCGCAGGTCAGCTACGACTTTCTGAACCAGGTGCTGTCGCCGCAGGGCGTTCGGCAGGATCACCTGGCGCTGGGACGGACGCTCGACAAAGAAGGGCATGTGACGGGCGCGGGACTGTACGCGAGCAAGATCGGGGGTCCGGTCGAAGGCGCGATGATGCTGATTCCTGACCCGATGGGCGCGACGGGATCGACCGTGAGCCGCGTGCTGCATCACTATCGCCAAGAAGTGGTCGGTACGCCGGCCAAGGTGCTGGCGGTTCACCTGATCGTGACGCCGGAATACCTACGGCATGTCACCCAAAACCACCCAGAGGTGCAGGTGTACGCGCTGCGGCTCGATCGCGGGCTGTCCGACGCTGATGTGCTCGATACGGTGCCCGGTACGCACTGGGATCGCGAGCGCGGCCTGACCGACCACCAGTACATCGTGCCCGGCGGTGGCGGCCTGGGTGAAGTCCTCAATAACTCGTTTGTGTAAGGAGCGCGCTGTGTCTGAAGTGGAAACCTTTGTCGAGCCGAAGCTGACCCCGCTCTTTACCGAGCAGCAGATTGCCCTGCGCATTCGCGAGCTGGGCCAGCAGATCGCCGCCGAATATGGCAAGCGACCTCTGACGCTGGTGACGGTGCTCAAGGGCAGCTTCATCTTTGCGTCGGACTTGGTGCGGGCGATCTACAACGCGCAGATCTCGCAAGGGCTGCCGGGATCGACGGTGACCTGTGAGTTTTTGGGCCTGTCGAGCTACGGCGATGAGACGATGACGTCGGGCGTGGTGCGGATCACGTCGGATCTGAGCAGCCCGGTCGAAGGCTCGGACATCCTGATCGTGGAAGACATCGTCGATACCGGCCTGACGATGAGCTACCTGCTCGAAAACCTGAAGACGCGGCACCCAGCCTCGATTCGGATCTGTTCGCTGCTTCACAAGCCGAGCCGCACCAAGAAGCAGGTGCCGATTGACTACATCGGCTTTACGATCGACGACCTGTTCGTAGTTGGGTACGGACTGGACTACAAGCAGCGCTACCGCAACCTGCCTTGGATTGGCGTTCTGAGTAGTTAAGCAAAAGCGCCGCAAGGGAAGCTGGGTCGATCTGATAAGATGACACTAGGCTTCCCATGTCGAACCAAGCGCTCCCTCGGGATGCAGCGCTCTGCGCAGACTGCGGTCAAGTCCTCGAAGAGGACATGCCACATATCTGCAAAGGCTCACCGAAGAAGCTTGCGCTCGAAAGCACGCTCGGTCCGGGCGATCATCCAACGATTCCGGGCGAAATTTCTGAGTCCGGCGTCATGGATCCGGCGCACGAGCTGCTCGGCAAGATCATCGGCGAGCGCTACGAGATCCAGTGTGTTCTCGGCCAAGGCGGCATGGGCGTTGTCTATCAGGCGCGCCACATCTCGCTGGAAAAGCTGCTGGCGGTGAAGCTGCTGCTCATCGCGCAGAACGAAGAATACCAGCGGCGCTTCCTGCAAGAGGCGCAGCTCGCGTCGCAGATCAACCATCCCAACACGGTGTTTCTGTCGGACTTCGGCGTGCTGCCTGATGGTCGCTCCTACATCGTCATGGAGCTGCTGCGCGGTCCGACGCTGGCTTCGGTGATCGCTGAAGGCGCGATGGACCCGATGCGCGCGTGCAAGATCGCCGCCCAGATCGCCCACGGACTCCAAGCCGTCCACGACCAGGGAATCATTCATAGGGAAACTTACGAAAAAACCATGACTTGTTTCCGGGTGAGCACAGAGAACGCACAGCGACGGAGAAGCAGACCTGTCTTCTCACAGTGTCCGCAGCAGCAAGTTCCGCTCGCACCCGTCATGACGTCTTCGCGGCAGATCGATGCAGGCTTGTTGAAGCAAACGTGAGCGATGGCGCTTGTGCAGTGAAGCACAGCGATTGAGGCATTCTTTCAAGACAGGTCGCCATTGAAAAGGATGATAAAAATGGAAAAAAGTGACTCTATTTCAATGGATTGAGCGCAGATCACTCTCGTCATGGGCTGTTCTGTTTCTCAATGATCCCAAAAGAATTTGATTCGCATTTGCATATCGCAGGGATCATTGACAAGACTACGCATTGGGTACAGCAGCAGACAGACAGGCTGTTGCGCGATGACGCATGCGTAGATAGATGGGATAGACAGCGAACGCAGAGACTTGGATAAGCGGACGATCAGACGGAGTCTTGGCGAAGGACTACTGACACTGACCGCCGCCGTTGATCGACTGCGCGGCCTTTCCATTACACGTCAGGTCGCAAGTTGATCCCCCCGTGCAACCGACGGAGCAAGAGCCCGCACAGGTGATGTGGCAGGTGGCCCCGCTGGTGCAGTTTACACTGCCACTTTGGCCGACTGTGACGGTACAGGTCGAGCCATTGCTACAAGCCAGTGAGCAGGACTGTCCACAGCTTCCAATGCAGTTGTTTTGGTCCGTGCAGGTCGCGGAGCAGCTTCCGCCGCTACAGCCGCCTTGGGACAGATCGCAGCTCGCGCCCGAAGGACAGACGCAGCTGGTTCCAGTACAGGACGGTGCCTGCGCCGATCCGCAGCCACTGATTGCAAGAAGAGAAACCCCAGCCCACACAAACAGCAGTCTTTTCACATAGTTCATAAGCACTCTCCTAGAAACGGCCATCAGGCCGGAATAAGTACTCTCCATGATAGTTCAGACTCACACGATCCACCAAGGAGGACAGCGCTTGCTGGTCAGCGTGAGAGACGTTGTCGTGGCTGTCTGCTTGTGAGATCTCTCAGGTTCGGGAGCTTGGCGCGGCCCGGGGCGGATTCGCGATCGCCAGCTCGGACTCACCGATACGAACACGCAGTGTACGCACGGCTGCCTACACACACACCGATCAACGGTCACTTCCTGTCAAGTCTGCTCGTGTGTTGCCGCATCCAGTATCCCATCAGGTTCACCGATACATTTCTACATTTGTCATGTTTTACCAATCGTTTACCATGTCATATTTTACAATTTGTCGACAGCGATATGCGAATAGGCGAGAGGGACCTGAAGCCTGAAAATGTCTTTTTGCTGGATCAGGATGGCAAAAAGGACAACGTCAAGATCGTGGACTTCGGCATTGCGAAGGCGACCAGCGACGCGCCGATGGTGCGGAAGCGGAACTCGCAGGACGAAATCAGTGTGGTGTCGGACCTGAAGATCTCGTCGCAGACGATGCCGGGTACGCTGATGGGAACGCCGGCGTACTTGGCGCCGGAGATGGCGCTGGGTCAGGAAGTAGACTTCCGCGTCGACCAGTACGCGCTCGGGGTGATCCTGTTCGAGATGGTGACGGGGCAGCTGCCGTTTGATGCGAGCACGATTGGGCAGATGCTCCAGCATCACATCTCGACGAAGCCGCCGCTTTTGAGCAAGCGGGTTTCGGGAAGCACTCCGTCGCTGGATGCGCTGGTGGCGCGGCTGTTGGCGAAGAAGCCGGAAGAGCGCTTCCCGAACATGCGGGCGGTGGGCGATGCGCTGGAAAAAGAAGTGGAGCTGCGGCTGCTGGCGCGCGGTGACACGGCGCTTCCTGCGCACATTGCCGAGGCGCTGAGCAAGACCCAAGCGGGGACGCACCTCCGCATCGCGGGACGCAAGATTCCGATGTGGGTGATGCTGCCGCTGCTGCTGGTCTTTGTGGTCGCGGGCGGGGCGGCGAGCCTGCTGCTGCTGCGCGAACGACAAGCGCAGGTGGCGATTACTCCCGAAGAGCTGGCGGAGCTGCGGCAGCGGGCGCTGTCGGTGGTGCGCGAGTATGCGGGCGGAGACGATGCGGGGCTGCGGGCGGCTTCAGCGACGGCGCTGGCTCAGACGCGCGATCCGAGCCTGCGGGCGGGTCTGGAAGTGCTGCTCGGGGACTCGTCGAGCCCGGTGCGGGTGCAAGCTGCGCTGGCGCTCGGGGCGATGGGCGATCGGCAGGCTGAAGCGGTGCTCAAGACTGCGCTGTCGGGTCCGTCGGATGTACGGCTGGCCGCGGCGATGGCGCTGGCGCTGCTGGGCAATTCCGAAGGACATCAGGTGCTGGTGTCGGCGCTGTCGGCGAAAGAGCCGTCTTTGCAGAAGCAGGCAGCGCTGTATCTGTGCGAGCTGGGCGACGATGCGGCCAAGCCCGTCCTGAGCAGCCTGCACAACCAAAACGGACTGCGGGACGACGAGGACTTCTCGGCGCTACAGTGTCTGTCGCGGCTCGGGGAAGAAGCGGCGCGGGCGGAGCTTTTGGCGAAGAAGGACTCGGGGGCAAGTCGTCGGCAGAAGCTGGAAGCGCTGTTTCGGCTGTCGGAGCTGGGCGATGAAGCGGCGCGGACCGAGCTGCGAAGCTTGGCGGACAAGCGTGGGCAAGAGCAGCTCCTGGCGGCCAATCGGCTGTCGAGCCCGGAAGAGCCGCAGCTGCTGTCGGTGTTTCGTCCGGTCGTGCAAAACGAGTTCGGGGTTCCGGCGGGACGACAGCTCGCGGCGGAAGGCGTCGGCAAGAGCGGGGATCTGCCACAGGTGAAGCTGCTCGGGCCGCTGCTGGATGCGAAGGTGGTGGCGAGCGTGCGTCACGCGGCAGCGGCGGCGATTTTGCGGCTGGCGAGCGGTGATCCGGGGCTGCTGACGACGGCGAGCCTGGGCTGGGCGCAGGCAGAGCTTGCGTCGGGGGCTCCCAAGCGTCGGCTGGCGGCGCTGCAAGTGCTGGGCGATCTGCCGTCGAGCCAAGCGGTGCCGCTGCTGGCGGGGGCGATGCAGGATGGCTCGGTGGATGTGCGGCTGCTTGCGGCGCAGGCGCTGGGGCGACGCAACGAGCGGACGGCGATGACGGTGCTGCTGGAGAGTGTGTCCGACGGCAGCGAAAAAGTGCGCAACACGGCGCTGCTGGCGCTGCTGGAGCTGTCGCAGCGACTGTCGAAGCGGGATGCGAGCGGTCTGCTTCAGCCCGCCGAGGGTGTGCTGCAAGAAATCCTGCGTCGCGGGTCCGAGCTAGAGCAAGCGATTGCGTCGGCGGTGCTGCTGCGGCTGGGGGATCGCAAGCAGCTGGAGCGACTCAAAGCGCTCAAGACGCAGCGCGATCCGGCGATTCGTCACCTGCTGCTGGATGTGCTGGCGGGCGATCGGGACTTTGTGGCGGAGTTTCTGTCCGACGGAACGGACGCGGTGCGACTGCATGCCGCGCGGATCTTGGCGACGGCGGGAGACAAGCGCGCGATTCCGGTGCTCAAGGCGTTTTTTGCCGTCGGTGGCGTCGATGGACTGATGGCGGCTGGGCTGCTGCGTCGCGTCGGTGTGTCGGAACAGGTTCCGCCGGATCTGCTGCGGCTGCTGAGCAGTCGGTCGCTGGAAGAGCGGATCGCGGCGGTGACGGCGCTGCGCTATGTGGATCCGACGATGGCGATGGAGCTGCTTCGTCGGGCGGCGGCGGACCCAAGTGCGGATGTCCGTCGAGCGGTTGCAGAGTCAGCGGCGGCGCTGCCCAAAGGTCCCAAAGGCTTTTACGGCGTGGCGCTGCTGCGAGAGCTGAGCCAAGATCGCGAGTCGACGGTGTGGACGCTGGCTCGTTCGCTGCTTGCACGGCTGTTGACGCCGGAAGATGCGCTGATTGTGGAACCGACGCTGCCGCCTCGGAGAGCGGTGTTTCATTCCGATGCGGGCAAGTCTGCGATGCCGGTGGAGTCAGAGCCTCCGCCCGATAGCGCGACGGGCAAGCTGGTGGTGAGCGCGCAAGGTCCGGTGCTGTTTCAAGTGGGCAAGCGTCCGTGGCAGCAAGCGCCGGCGACGATCGAGCTGTCGGTCGGAAAGCACACGGTATCGACGCTGAGCAGTGAACAGGAAGTGTCGATATCCGTCGGTGGTGAGCCGGCAAAGATTGAGCTAAGCGAGTCTCCGGCGGAAAAGTTTCTGCGAATCGGCATCACGGCGGCCAAGAGCGGCGACAGCAAGAAGGCGCTGACGAACCTCGATCGGGCGCGGGCGACGTGTCAAAAGGATCGCAAGCACAGCCACGATGGACCGTGTTACTCGATCGTGTTCGATGCGTCGTACCACCTGGGACGGATGCACGAGAGCGCGAAGGACTGGCACCTTGCGATGGACGCGTATCAAAAAGCGCTCGAGCAAGGCGAAAAGGTGAAAGGTCGGACGGACCTCAAGAACCAGTTGATCGAGACGACAGGACGACTGCGGGGACGGCTGGGACAGGTGATCGTCAAGTCGCTCGTCAATGGGCGCTGCCAGAGCAAGGTGTACTGGATGATTCCTGCGAAGCACCAAGTCCGCGATGCACAGGGGAAGAGCTACTCGGTCGACCTGCGCGCGGGCGACCAGCGTGAAGTGGGAAGCTGCGACGGAGGTCCGTAGCGATGCGGCACAGCCTTCGTGGTCGCTGTCACGCGGCGGTTTCGCTGTGGCTGGCAGTCTCGCTCGTGAGTCCGTCGGCGATGGCGCGGACGCGCGGTCCGGGGCCGCAGCTTCACAAGCGGAGCCTCGCGGATCAGGAAGTCTCGACGCAGCTTGTCAAAGACGCGCAAAAGGCGCTCGGGGAACAGAACCTCGTCGAAGCGCAGCGACTGCTGACCGACGCGTACATCAAGTGGCCGTCGCCCAACATCCTGTATCACCTGGGCGTCGTGGCGGCGCGGGAAGGTCGGCTGCTCGATGCGCACGATCTGCTGCGTCGCTATGAGTCGGATCCGGCGAGTGCTCCCGACGCGGAGATGAAGGCCGAGATGCAGCGCCTTCTGTCGAAGCAGCGTCCGCCGAGTGGAAAAGTCCTGGTGCTCGGGGACGATGGCGCGATTGTGCGGGTCGATGGTCGCGTCGTGGGCTCGCTGCCGCTGGTGCAGCCGCTGTTGATTCAGCCGGGCGATGCGCACACGATCTCGCTGGAGTTTCCCGAGCAGCAGATTCCGGCGCAGGTGACGATGTCGGCGGGACGCTTTGCGGAGCTGCGGATCAACCGAGCGACGCGTGCGACGCTGATGACGCTGCTGCCCGCGTATGTGGTGCTGACGGAATACTCCGATGTGCCGCAGCCGTCGACGATCAAGCTGGACGAAGCGATCGAGCTGGGCGTGCAAGGCGAAAAGAAGTCGGTGCTGCGCAAAGAGATCGCGCTCAAGTCGGCACCGGAGCTGTCGGGCTGTCTCGATCAGCTCGACTGTCAGGCCAAGCTGGCGGAAAAGACCGAGGTCGATGGCTTGATTCGTCTGACGGTTGAAAACACGACGGCGCGAACGGGTGGTGCTCCGTCGTACAAGCTGACGCTTCAGCTGCTAGACCCGACGGTGGGTGCGATTGCAGGTCAGGCCAGTCGTGAGCTGCCTCCCGAGAGAGCTGCGACGGCAATGACCGAGATGCTGTCTCAGATCATCGGGGATGCCAGCTTGCGTCGTCGAGGAACGCTGAGTGTGCGCTCTGTTCCCGACGGTGCAGAAGTCTACGCAGGCGATCGTCTGCTCGGCAAGACGCCGTTTACGCGGGCGGCGTGGGTCGGACGCTACGATCTGACGTTTCGCAAGCCGGGGTTTGCGCCGGAAAGTGCCAAGACCGAGGTCAAAGACGGCAAGACCAGCGAGCTGGACGTTCGCCTGGCGCCGGGTGTGACGCTGCCGCCGCCACCGCCTCCATCGCGCTTTGACATTGCCTTTACGCCGCGCACGATCGTGCATCCGCGTCCGTTTTGGCGCTGGCTCGTCGGTGGTGCTACGATCGCAGGAGGCCTTGTGCTGGTGGGCTTTGGCGCCAGTGCGATCAGCGTGTCGAGTGCTTGCTCGATCACCGCGCCGTGTATGGGCACCGACGGAACGTCTTATTATCGAGACAGCTCTGCGCTTGGCACTGGCTTTGTCGTATCGGGCCTGCTGGTTTCTGCTGCGGGCGGCGCGCTGATTGCGATTCCCGGATCCAAACAGCAGAGTGACTTGCTCACGATTCTATTTAAGAATCCATCGCCTTAACTCGTTTTGCGATGGATGCTTCTTAACTCCAAGGAGACGACCATGCGTAAGCATATGGCCTTGGCTTCGATGGCCTTGTTGTTTGGCTGTTCTGATCTATGGACCAAGTACACAGTGATCGATCCAAATGCCGCACAAGATGGTGGCGGAACGCTCGCTGATGCCGCAACACCTGGCTGCACGCCTGATCGCGCTTATGTTCAAAATGGCGATACGTTTACAACGTGTTGTTACGTATCTGATTCCGAGCTATCAGGTAACAATGTTTATAAAACGATCAGGGATGCTCAGCAGCAGAACATCGCCAATCCAACGATCATCATTGGCTGTCCAGAGCCGCGCGAGCTGCCGGTGCAGACCTTGGCCTCGAGCACGAACCTGGGTGAAGAGAGCGCGCTTCCGATCATTGACCGAAATGTGACCATCGAAGGAAACAAGTGCTCGCTGAACGCGCTGGGGAAGAACCGTCACTTTTTGGTGAGGCGCAGCGGATCTCTGACGCTGAAGAACATCAAGCTGCTCAATGGCATGGCCGTTTCGAACCCGGCGGCCTCCACCGGCTGGCCGCCATCGATGGCTGACAGCTTGACCTCTACCGACGGAGCTTGTGGTGGTGCGGTGCTGACGTTTGGACCGTTGACGCTGGAAAATAGCATCATCACAGAGAGCAAATCGGTCAATCGTCAAAAAGCGCGTGGCGGTGCAATCTGTATTGCTGGACCTGAGACAGTGTCGAATGTGAAGCTGACGCTGAAAAACTCGCTATTGTATAACAATGAAGCATCTGTGATTGAAACGATTGCACCGGCAGAAGGTGCGGCTGCGTATGTATTCAATGCAGGTGTTGAGCTGGTTCATGCCACCATTTTGAAGAATTTGAATACCACCAAAAACAACCAGACACCGCGCTCGGCAGCACTGCAAATATTTAACAGAACAACGAAGCAGACCTTTGTCGCAACAAACTCTCTGGTGATCAACTCGAGCGCGTGGAGCACCAATCCGAACCTTTCGGCAAACTATGCGTTTTCGGCCAAGTGTGTATATGACTCGATCGATAAGCTTGTATACGATGACAAGCTGTGGGATGCCGATTGCAATGCTGGTACGGTTGCTGCGGGATATCGTTCAAGCATATTCACCACAATTCCAATCAATGCGGACTGGCCGCTTCCATCGGGGATGCAGGACCAGATCAGTCCGGGTGGCGCCTGGGATTCGACGATGCGCACCTACAGCGATCTGGCGACGTGCGGGAACGCGGGAATCGATTACTTTGGCAACAAGCGTCCCAGCTCAGGTTGCATGCCGGGAGCGGTAGAGCCGCGTCAGAACTGACGGACGAAGGCGAGGACGAAGGCGCAGGCGGACGCTCGACGAAGACTAGTCCGCCTTCTTGGTGCAGGGCTTTTTGCTCAGCTCGACGACCTTGGCATTCTGCGGATCGACATCCAGGACCAGCTGAAGCTGCTGCTTGGCGTCGGCACAGCGTCCGTTGAAGGTCGCGCTGGTGGCCTTTTCCAAGTGATCTTCGATGTAGCTGGGCAAGATGCGATCGTGCTCACTCTTGGCGAGCGCGCGATAGTACGAGCCCTGCGCCATGTCACGATAGGCCGCCATCGCGGTGTCGTGATCGGTTCCAGCGGCTCCGACGAAGCGCTGATAGTGCTGCTTGGCCTGCTGCTCGCTTTTGGCTTGTTCCAGCTTGAGCCGTGCTTGATCGCGCGTCGCGTCGCTGATCTTGGCAATCGCGAGCACTTCTTGCGCCTTCTTTTCGGCCTGTTCCCAGCGCTGCGAGCCAAGCGCCAAGTCGACTTCCTTGCCGATCTCGGCGGCCTTTTCTTCGGGATTTTTGCCGCATGCCAAAAGCCAAAGCGGCAGCAGTAACGCAATCATCCGTCTGCGGATACGTGGCTGCATAGCTCCTCCACAAACACTGCGGGTATCGGATCATTTTCTT
>ERZ724521.137-NODE-137-length-29019-cov-5.193930_pt1 | contig 29019 bp, 24 predicted proteins | sample MGYA00376054_ERZ724521 | MGnify/ENA primary metagenome ERZ724521 (study PRJEB28724, sample SAMN07190883) | activated sludge metagenome | isolation source: activated sludge of sewage treatment plant in Hong Hong | place: Hong Kong | collected 2016-03-17 ... | reverse complement strand
TCCTCCTTTCGTTTTAGTTTTTTAGGCCAGTTTAAGGCTTAACTTAATGGGAATGAGCAACGCGGATACGCCCAGGTAATTTGTTTCCCACAATGCGCTGGAGTGTGTTTTATCAAAATTCCACCCTTCGGAATTTTTCACCGTTTCCGTTCCATATTGATAATCCGGCGGTTCGATAGTACCGATTGGGGCGTCCTCCCGCGTGCAGGATGAAGTGTGCAGGATCATTGCGCAGGCAAATATTCCCGCCACGAAAGCCAGATAAAATTTTACGTTTTTCATACAGTTGAAAATTTTGTTAAAAGATTGATGGGGTAAAGGTGCCGCTCCAACGCATGCTGTATGAGCATTTAGGTCATGCGCGGGAATGATCTTTGTCAGTTTATTGTCATCCCGGATGTGCCGGGAGGTGGATAGCCTGTACCGGGAGGCGCCCTATGTGTTGAAGCCAACCTTCGGAACGAGGATACGATCCGACAGCGGGCGGGCTGTTTGAAATTCGGGCAAAAAAAGCCACCCCGTTTTTGGGATGGCTTGCCTATTGTACGGGTAACCTATTTGTAAATGAGATGCCTGAGCGTCTGTTATCAGACGGCTTTGCGCCCGCTGATAACACGCATTATCACTGCAATCAATGCGATCACCAGCAATATATGAATAAGGCCTCCTGCGTGGAAGCCGACAAATCCAATCACCCAGCCTATTACAAGAATGACGGCGATTGTGTAGAGGAGATTTCCCATGGTGTTTAACTTTAAATATGATGAGACACTGTTGATACAAAGATGCCCGCATATATACCGGCCGGTGTTACATAATTCTGTGAATTAATTATAGAATTCCCACCTGAGTCTGTTCAGATTTCGATCGCCGGGAATGTGGGAATCATGTAACTATTGCCATCAATTGTGTAACACTTATCCGGGAAGGGGAGTGCAACTTTGTCTCCTGAAAATAGTAAACGATGAAGCAAAGCCATTTACCATTACCACCCAATTAAAACACGCTGTAATACACAAACCCCGTTTCATCTGGAAACGGGGTTCTGTGTTTAAGCATATAAGGGATTTTATTTCTTCAAACCATCACTTGTACGGTGAACAATCCAAAAGCAGCATGGCTACAGTAAAAAATCTGGGGATACTCCTTATCATAGTTGGGGTAATCATGATTGTGTATACCGGCTTTAATTATGTCACTACCGAAAAAGTAGTTGATATCGGGCCGATCGAAATAAACAAAGACAAAAATCACTTTGTCCAGTGGTCGCCGGTAGTCGGTGTATTACTGCTTGTTGCAGGAGTTGTGGCCATGATGTCCTCTAAAAAGGCAGTGTAGTGCGATGAGGGAAACGCTCCCTGGCAATGTGTGAATTATGTAAATCCTTTCAATAATTGTGTAATGTCCCGGGAATCCGGCAGGGGTACCTTTACAGACACCTATTTTAAACTTAAATCATGCCATTAATAAATTTATTGCTTGTACTGATTGTTGTTGGCGTTCTGCTCTGGCTCGTGAACACCTACATCCCGATGGATCGCAAGATCAAAAACATCCTCAACATAGTGGCTGTGGTCATCGTAGTGCTTTGGTTGCTCCGTGTGTTTGGGATAATGGATTCTTTGAGCAGCATACGTATTTAATTACCCCTGCAATTCCAACAGGCCGGCATGGGGCCTGTTGGAATCTCCACTCCTCAACCTGCCGTCACAAATTAATAAAATACTGAAATGAAGAAAATATTATGGTGCATTATGGCGGCATTTATGTTGTCGTCTTTTATCCCAATGTCTATGAAAGCATCGACAGAATCGACACCGATTTCTATGGACGCTATCAGGCCCCCTGAATCGGCATACGCTAATACCCTGATCGCCAGACTGGATGAAATCAACACGATGGACAAGTCAAATTTGCGCTCCTCTGAAAAGAGAAAATTGCGCAAGGAAGTCCGCTCTATAAAACGTGAACTTAAAGCAGTCAGCGGCGGCGGCGTTTACCTTTCTGTCGGCGCAATTATTATCATTATTCTGTTATTGATTCTACTGCTTTAAGTAATAGATAATAAGCATTTACAGGTAACAACCGACAATGATCTACACATATCTGATTATACCGATCGTACTGATTTTTCTCATAGGGATAAAGATCATACGTCCCACGCAAAGAGGCCTGGTAGAGCGGCTTGGCAAGTACTATTACTTTGCCAATCCGGGGTTCCACTGGATCATCCCCGTCATCGACAGGATATACCTCGTCAACGTAACCGAACAAATGGTGGATGCCGAGCCACAGGAGATCATTACCAACGATAACCTCAATGCAAGAGTCGATGCACAGGTATATTTTAAGGTGAAGTCCGATGAAGAAAGCGTTAAGGGGTCGATCTACAACGTGAACAACTACAAGTTACAGATTGTCAACCTGGCGCGTACCACCCTGCGGAATATTATCGGCACGCTCACCCTGAAATCAGCGAACAGCGAACGCGGCAAGATCAATGCCGAACTCTACAAGACACTGCACCTGGAAACCCAAAACTGGGGCATCGCGATCGTACGCACGGAATTGAAGGAAATCGACCCGCCAAAAGACGTGCAGGAAACTATGAACAAGGTCGTAAAGGCCGAAAATGAAAAAATAGCAGCCATAGATTCCGCTACTGCTGCGGAGACGGTTGCCGATGGCATCAAACGCGCAAAGATCAAAGAGGCCGAAGGTTACAAACAATCCAAAATACTACATGCCGAGGGAGAAGCCGAAGCCATCAAACTGGTAAACGAAGCCGCCGATAAATACTTCGTCGGCAACGCCCAGTTGCTTAGAAAACTGGAGGCGCTTGAAGTCTCCCTTGGACAAAACGCAAAAATTGTGATTCCTACAGGGTCCGACCTAGTCAATGTTATCGGCGAAATGGCCGGTATCATTCCATTGGACAGAAAAAAATTAAAAAATTAAAATTCAACACCATGAGCAAAGATAAAGGAACCAAAAACCACAAAAAGGCGCCCGCCGATAAATCATCCGGCAAAGGAAAAATCCTGTCGGCCTATAAATCCGAAAGTAAAACCGGGGATGTCAAACAGACTTCGCTCGACGCTTTTATTCCAAAATCCGACACCAAGACCGGTGGGAGCAAAAAGCCCTGAACAAACTATAACTGTACTATGAGAACAAGGCTGTCCTGAATAAACCGATTTGGGATATTAACGCGCCGGCGTAGGCAGACGATGAATCGCGAGGAATGGAAGACTTTCGTGTTTCAAAAATTGACAGATTTTTTTCTGATCTATACTGCTTGCGACGGCGCTAATGTCCCGAAGATGCCATATTAAAAGCAAGCAAGAGCCGTGGTTATTAGATCACATCATAAATTCACTGAAATGAATGCATTCCTCGGCATCTGCGTCTCAGCATGCACACTTTTTGTGGCAGGCGCCTGGAATACGCATCGACTGGCAGCGCTGCCCGAAATACCCGGGTATAGTGTTTCAGATACCACACCCTGTGTTTCCGCTGAACCAAAGCCCCCCAATATGTGGGCCGACGACGCCACCTTTTATAATGGCGAAACAATTGAACTGCATTTTACCCCACCCAATGCGCCGTACCTTGGCATCATCGATCCAAACGGCAGTTTTTTTTATCTCGTTTTACCTGGCGAATCCGTCGCCGGGGAATTAACGCCATTGGTGGAAAGCGCACGCTTTATTGACCTGAACAACCTGAAAATAAACACAGCCTTGCTCAAGGCTGATCCTTATACGTATGGAGTGCGCTCCAACCAGCCCGTATTTACAAAATCAGGTACCTATACCTTTATTTTGGGTGAAAACCTGCACGTCGATGATCCGGATCTACTGGACCAGGTGGTCGTTCGTTATATACACGCCACCCGCCCGACAAATACCTCCATTGATATTGCCATAAACCAGCGTCCTGAATGAATTCGTTCAGGCCTTCTGCAAGGTCAGATATTCTCCAGATTTGCCTTGCGCTTTTGCTTCAACCGTTTGTAAAAAGTAGGGGAAAGACCCGTAACTTTTTTGAACTGGTTGGACAAATGCGCTACGCTGCTGTAGTGCAGTTTATACGATATTTCGGTAAGGTTCAGTTCGTCATACAGGAGCAACTCCTTTACCTTTTCAATTTTATGGGTGATAATAAATTGTTGTATGGTGATGCCCTTGACCTCCGAAAATACATTGGCCAGATAAGTGTAATCGTAGTCCAGTTTTTGGCTGATATATTCTGAGTAGTTTACGTCGGGCAATTCATCCGCATAGTGGATCATCTCGATGATCACACTTTTTATCTTGTCAATAAGGATAGCCTTTTTGTCGTCCAGCAATTCCAATCCCGACCGAAGCAGATTTACCCGGAGTTGTTCCCGCTGCTCCGCAGTAACATCCTCCAGAATTTCTAAAACTCCGAGGTCGATCAGTACATAATGAAGACCCAATTTTATCAACTCCTCTTTGACCATCATTTTGCACCGCAAACTGACCATATACTTGATATATAACTTCATATAGGTTTTGTCAACCCCCCGAATCCATCATGGTATTGCAGAGGGTGCTGACTACTGCGTAGCAGATAAGTAAAGATAATCTAATTCGCAACAAATGCAAACATTATTTTTACCTGAACCTGCGGGAACAGATAGAGGGGGCCAACAGGCATATCCTGTCGCTGTGCCGGCTCAGAAGGCGCAGTGGTCGCCTTAACAATTCATATGCGCTCAGGCAGGGCGACTAAGAGCGTGTTCGGGAATTTATTTCTGGCCTCCAAGTGGCAAATTTTATTTTATACTGCGTTAAATTTTTCGCCGGATTGCCCGCATACGGCTGCAAAATTTGCCTTATCTAAAATAAAATCTGCTCACTTTCGCCTCAGAATAAATTCCCGAACACGCTCTAACGCATATGCAGTGGCAGGTATTTACCTTGTTTTTGCCATGTAGCGGTAATCCACTACTGTTCCACCTGCCTTCAGCGTTCCGTTTTCTATGGTGTATGGTTTCCCGGCGGGAATGAGTACGAGCACCCGCGCCGCATCGGCGGGCAGGGAAAAGCGGAAGCGGCCGCTGACATTGCGCCCCAGGAAGGTGCGGGACACGGCATCATATACGTCTGTATTTTTGGCGCCAAGGTCGGTTTCCACCGTTTTCTCTGCGTCATAAGGGTTGAAAAACAGGTATGTCGGGTATGCTGCGTTTTTTTTGTAAAAATCGGTAACATTGCAATCGATCCGAAGTATTTCCGGCACGTTTGTCTGCCGGACGGTGCCGCCGAAAAAACCGACGTGCCCGCTGCCATACACTGAAAACATGCTCTGCGGCGGGTTGCCCTGTACCCACAACGGGCCGTCACCCTGCGCAAAAGGAGTGATGCCCTTGAATTCCGGGTACACGGATTCCTTGATGATCCCTTCGTAGGCAATCACGTTTTTGGTAACACTTTTGTACTGCGGGATAGCCTGCAGTGAATCAGGCATGTTGCCGGGGTAACAGAAGCGCGCGGCGTTGGTGGCGTTGAGCGCCCATTTGCCCACCGCGCGGGCGTAGCGCTGGTCGTAGCGCACCAGTGCCGACATGGGCATCATGAGGTCGAAGGTATTCATCAGGAACCCGTAGCCGCCGTTGTGCACCGTGCTGCCCGCCAGTCCGCTGACATCGTAACCGCCCCAGTTGTCGGCCAGCACTCCCCAGCCCTCCCGTCCGACCGCCGTACCGTCGAAAGTCCAGTCGAGAAAGCGCTGAATATCGAAGTCGGTGCCGGTCTCCACATTCATACGCGCCGCGACGTAGGCGGCAACAGGCATCATGGCCTCGTAAAAGCGGTTTTCCTTCTGGTTGTACAGCACCGTCAGGGCATTTCTGGCGGCGCGCAGGTACTTTTCATCGCCGAACTTCACCCAGGCGGCATACAGGATGAAAGCATAACCGCCGGCCACATCCTCCTGGGTGGGTATATGGCTTCGCTCCCCCTTCATGTTTTTGAAATCGAAATAAGAATAACTGTAGCTGTTGCCCATAACCGAGTCGGAGCGGTAAAACTGCTCCGCTATGCTGCGCTGGATGCTGCTGAAGTCCCGCTCGTCCGGGTACAGGTCGGCGACGCTGTAAAACAGCACGTTGTTGTGTACTTCGTACCAGAAATCGTTGCCGTATCCGCCGCCGATATGCGCGCCCTTGTTGGTGAAGTTCATGACGACATTCCAGCCGTTGTCGCGGTTGAAGTAGTTGCGCAGCATGCGCACATAATTCCGGTTATCCTGCCTGCTTTTGTCGATGCCCGCCAGCGTGGCACCCAGCACCGCTCCGAGGGCGCCGAGGGCCTCGTGGTTTTCGCCGTTGTTGATGCGAGGCCCCATACGAACGTCGCCCATGGCGGTGTACAGTCCGAAGGTACTGTCGGGAAAATTGCGGCCTGCCTTGTCGAACCAGATCAGCGGCCAGAGATCGCCCTTTTGCTCCGGGTCGAATGCCAGGCGGTCGAAATCGAGCGTCGCCTGTCTCCAGTCCTTGAAATCGTAGGGTTTCGGGTGGTTGGGCATTTTTTCCACGCGGGGTATTGGCCGCTGTGCTACGGGAATTGCCGATGGAGTAAAAGACATCCTGCGGGAACAGGCGCACAGCAGCAGGACGGGTATAAGCAGGACGTATGGTCGTATCATAATTGAATCGGGAATTGTGACACCGGGAACTGTGACAAGATTATTGAATCATCGGGTCGTTCAGTGTTTATCCAGGTCTTTGACGATGTTGCGCATCATGAACCAGCCCATAAAATGCACCGCGGCGATCACCAGCAGCGCATAGCGCAGGGCGGCGTATTCGCTCACATACCGAGCCAGCACGATGAACAGCCCGCAGCCGAACAGGCGGCCCAGGTACAGGCCCAGTTCGTGGTTGAAGATATAGGCAAACGCATTGCGCTTTTCCTTTTCCGCCACCACGTCGATCACCTTCAACTGTACGGGAAAATACGCGATGTCGAGCAAGGGGCGGGCAAACAGCAGGCACAGCACGAACAGTATAACGCCCAATGCGGAATACATGCCGGCATTGAACAAGGCGCCCAATACAAACAACGCACAACCGATACCGTAGATCAGCAGGCGGTGTCTGGGCGCCGAAGTGCGACCCAGCACGTAGAGCAGGATCGCCGACAGGAAAGCCGCGATACCCTGTATGAGCCCCAGCGCACCCTCCTTGCCTACCAGGCTCATGATCAGCATGGTCGGCGCAGTAACGATATAGCCCTGGGCAACGCCTTTCAGCGCGGAAAGGGCGAGCATTTTGTTCCAGAGCTGGTCAAATTTCAAAAACAGGAACGGAGCCCTTATCGGGTTCTGGAACTTTCCGCGATGCACCAGGATGGAAGCAAAAACAGACAGCGCAAAAACACCCGTCGTGAGTCCGTAATAGGCCACGTTGACGTTGCCGCCAAACCAGCCGTTCAATTCAGTGGACGCGATAAACGCCCCGGCGGCCAGTGGAACGACAATACCGGTGATCGTGTAAAAAAAGGTTTCGATCCCGTAGTAGTAGTTCCGGTTGCCGTCGTTCGTGGTGTTGAGCGCCAGAAAATCGCGATTGGCCCAGAAAAACCCGTACGACAGGCCCATGATCAGTCCCGCGAAAAAGACGCCCAGTGTGTCCAGGTTGTCCAGCGACATCATCGCATACATCGACACCCCGCTCAGCAACATGCCCAGCGAATACAGCCGGGCGATCGGCACGTGGTTCAGCAGGAAACCGTTGAACATGAACGTCAACGGAATACCCGTGTACACGGCCAACTGGAAAATGACCACCAGGCTGATGTCCGACGAATTGCGCATGATATAGGCGCCGATGAACAGCTCCACAATGGGCATTACCAGGGCATAGATGAGGTTGGTCAACAGCAAAATCCGCATCCCGAGGGGATTCGCGTTGAAAAAGTTGATTTCTTTCGCCAGTTTTTGAAACATGGTTCAGGTAGTAGTTAAGATGTCGGATAAGATGCTTTCGATGGACATAGTGGCGCCACAAATGACCTCATCGGAGGCGCCGTAATACAGGGTGATTTTATCGCCGTCCACGAGGTGGCCGTTGGTAAAAACCACGTTGCCGAAAAATCCGGTCAATTCGTAGGCTGCCGAGGGTTCCATGATCGGTTCGCGCGAGCGCGCGAGCACCCTGGTCGGGTCATCCAGGTCGAGCAATACCGCACCGAGGCTGTAGCGGTGGTGTTCATCTGCGCCGTGGTAAATTTCCAGCCAGCCCTCCTTCGTTTTGATCGGAGCGGCGCCGGCGCCCACGCGGGCAGAGTCCCAGGACCCTTCCCGTGTACGCAGTATGCAGTGGTGTCCGCCCCAGTGCAGGAGGTCGGGCGAGGTGGCGATCCAGATAAAATTACCGCCCAGTGCAATGCCCGAGGGTCGGTGCAGACAGACGTATTTGCCGCCGATTTTTTCCTCGAAGAGGGCGCAATCCTTGTTGTGTGGTGAAATGATCATGCCTTCCCGGGTAAAATGGCGCCAGTCGCGTGTGCGCATCATGCCCACGCCCACGCCGCTTTCCGAAACCTGCGTATAGGTCAGGATATACTCCCCATCGATCAGGCTCACGCGGCCGTCTTCAATGCCGTAGGTTTCCAGATTGCCCTGGCCGTACAGTTTGGTCGGGATATGGTCGGGTTCGTAAAAATGCACGCCGTCGTCGCTGCACATCAGGCGCAGGTGTGAGATCGTCGACAGGTAGGTTTGTTTTTTGTAACTGACCATTCGCGCGTCGGAAAGGTCGAGATCGGGGTCATCCTTTGCGAATTCAAGTATTTCCATATGCCCGCCTTCGCGCAACACCGGGAAAGATACCATGCCCGGTTTCTGGGCCGGACGCTCCGCAACGCGCAACAGCAGCCAGGTTTTGCCCTCAAAGCGAAAAACGCCCGGATTCAGTACGCATTCCACCACCAGCCCGGGCTGGCTGGGTTTGATATCTTTGGTCGTAATAATTGGATTTTCAGAAAATCGATTTGCCATACCCTTTTTACTATGATTCGCTTAGTTGATGCAGCCATGATGACATCCAGGTGATCATTTCCTATGAACCTGCCGGTCCGGATACACAAAAGTTCACACGGAACAGCCTTCCTGAACGGGAGGCTGCCCGTGTGAATACCCCGTGTTATCTTTTTCGACAAAATCTGCGGGAGATTACTGCTTGCTGAACTGCATCGAGCCGAGATTTTTACCGCCAAACACAAAATTGAGCGTGTACATACCCCGGTTGTACTGGCTTACGTCGAGCGAAAACTGACCTGCCGGAATTTCATTTTTCCCGAAACGCAGGTCGCTGACCTGCCGCCCCTGAACGTCAAATACACGGACCTGAAGCGACTGATTCTGGGGAAAAGCGTGTTGCACCGTCAGAATATCGATCGCCGGATTGGGCGAAATGCCCAGTACGATGCCGCGCAGGTCGTTACCGAACAGGTCGTTGATACCTGTCGTGCCGGTGTTGTACAGTTGTCCGATCTCTCCGCTCGTCAGAGCCTTGTTGTAGATTTTCACGTTATCGAGCGCACCATTAAAGTACTGGCCACCCTCGATGGGGTTATTTCCAAAACACAGCGGACGGGCAGTCGTGTTGAGTTTGCCCAGCACAGGCTTGATATTCGCCTGCTGGCCGTTGACGTAGATGATATCGTTCGTGCCATCGTGCACCATGGTGACGTACCACCAGAAGGTTTTGACCATCTCGTTGCCGTCGCCGCTATCCATATCCGAAATAAAGTTCATGAATTGCGCATTGTTGCTGTTGGTTGTCCACACGATTTTCAGGTGCTGCGGCAGCGAAATTTTACAGCGCTGGTTCCAGTGGCCAAAGTCGATAACATAGGCTTCTGCATCCTGCAGGTTCTGGTCGTCGACACGAATCCAGAAAGCGATAGTCGTATAATCAGAAATCAATTGTACAGCATTGGGCACCAGTACGGAGTCCTGCATGCCGTCAAATTTGATATTCTGCCCGCCGCCGTTGGGGTGGTTCGGCACCTCAAACACCGGGTTGCCGCCGATCACGCCGTGGTTCTGGTAGGGGGTGGCATCGTTGGCATTGCCGTCGAAGGGATAGTATGCCACAAGGCCCGGTTCGCCCGTATCGATAGGTTCCGAGGTGCTCAGTGTGATCTCCGAAATTGCCGAATTGTTGCCGGCCAGGTCGAATGCATATACCTCAAAAGTGTACAGGGTCAGCGGGTCGAGACCACCGACAAACGCGGAAAGCGTGGAAGCCGACACGGTGTCGAATACGACGCCGTCGACCAGGATCACATAACCGGCCACCTGTGTGTCGTCGGTCGACGGATCCCAGGATATGAGTATCGAGTTGGCCGCTGCCGTACCCGTCAGGTTGCCGGGCGCCGTGGGCGGTGTGGTGTCGGGTGTTTCGTCCGGACCGGAGGTCACCTTGAGCGTGGTCATCAGCGATTCGTTGCCTTCGGCATCTATCGCCGTCACACCGAACACATAGTCGGTCAGCGGGGTCAGACCCGTCACATAAAAGCCGGTGTTGGGCGTCGAAGCCATAAGTTTACCATCCTGGTACACATTGTAGGCAATCACGCCCACGTTGTCGGTAGCAGGTAGCCACGTGAGTTGCACATTGGTGAATTTGACATCGCCGGCCAGGTTGAGCGGCGCACAGGGCGCTTCGGTATCCGTACTGGTTGGCGGTTGGCTGGAGGAGGTGTACAGCAAGGTGACGTCCGAATCGATGAGTGCGGTATTGAAAATTTGCACTTCGTCGATCAACCCGTCGAGCCAGTTGCCACCGTCGACGGCATTGTAACCGATACCGAGGGGCTTTGTCGTATTGTTGAGGTCGCCCGTCACGCTTTTTTCGGCCACCTTCACACCATCGATGAAAATCTTGTCGAAGGTGCCGTCATGCACCATGGCCACGTGTTTCCAGACACCCACAGGCAGTTCGTTGCCGTCGCCGGAGTCCATATCTGAGATACCGCTGGTGTTATTGGTTGTCCACACCGGTTTGCCGTGCTGCGGCAGGGAAATCTTCCAGCGCTCCTGCCAGCCACCGAAGGAGAGCAGGTAGTATTCGCCGTTGGCGGGCAGGGCATTGACTTTCACCCAGAAACTGACGGTGGTTTTTGCCGAATTGAGCTGCGGTGAGTTGGCCGCTTTTATTTCCGTACTGATGCCGTCGACAGCCGCAGCCTTGTTGGCCTTGCCGAAGCGGTCGGGGCCGATTTGCACACCTGTCGCATTGTTGTTGTAGGCTGTCACGTCGGTGCCGTCGCCGGAGAAGGGATAGTATGCAACAAGCGGCCCGCCGACGACCGGCGTCATATTCTGACTGTTGTACAGCGCCGCCACTTCGACTGCCGACAAGGCTCGGTTGTAAATCTCTATGTCGTCGAGACTGCCGTCAAAGAAACTGCCGTTGTCAATGGGATCGTAGCCGATGCCGAGCGGGTATTTTGTCTTGTCCAGCGCGCCGGTTGCGGCTTTTTCGTTCATTTTGACACCATTGAAATAGATGATGTCGTTCGTGCCGTCGTGCACCATGACTACGTGCGTCCAGGTATTGAGCGCAAGCGGTGTACCGGCATCCATGTCGCTGCAACAGACGCCGTTGGAATGTGTGGTGAATACGGGTTTGCCGTGAGAGGGCAGTGAGATTTTCCAGCGCTCCTGCCAGCCGCCGTTCGACAGCACGAATGCCTCGCCGGTTCCGGGGAAAGTGTTGGGATTTACCCAGAAACTGATCGTTGTGTAATCCGACTGCAGGGCTACCGAATTGGCGGCTGTGGCATAGCCGTTCAGCGCGTTGGAGCCCCAGCCGTGCCGGTTGGCCACCGCAGTGGAGGCGCCGCCGAGAACGGCGTCGTTGCCGAATTGTGTGTTGTCGCTGCCATTGCCGTTCAACTCGTACGACGCCACCAAATCGGCCGGTGTACCGGGGAAGGTGGCCTGGGCCGTGTACAGATTGCCGACGTCCCCGTCGGAAAGTGCGTAGTTGAATATCTGAACCTCATCGAGCGCACCATCGAACCAGTTGCCGCCGTCGATCGGGTTGTAACCGATACCCAGCGGCTTCGTGGTCGGATTCAGCGTGCCTGCGACGTCCTTTTGGGCTTTCAGGGCACCGTCGATGAAAATTTTGTCTTTTGCGCCGTCGTGTACCATCACCACGTGCTTCCAGACGCCTACGGGCAGTTCGTTGCCGTCGCCGGAGTCCATATCCGAGATGCCGTTGGTGTGGTTGGTGGTCCATACCGGCTTCCCGTGGGCAGGCAGGGAAATTTTCCAGCGTTCCTGCCAGCCGCCGTACGACAGCAGGAAGGCTTCACCGTTGGCGGGCAATGCGTTGACCTTTACCCAGAAACTGACCGTTGTGGTACCCGAGTTGAGTTGCGCGGCGTTTGAAGCACTGACCTCGCTGGAAGTGCCGTTGAACAACAGGGCGCTTTTGCCGTAGCCGAAGCGGTCGGTCGCCGGAGACGCACTGCTGATATCGGCATGGTTGCCAAAACTGGAATCATCGGCGCCGTTGCCTTTGAAGGCATAGGAGGCCACTTTGCCCTGCGCTACCACGGGGGCTGTGCTTTGGGTGGCATACAATGCGGCGATCTGCGCGTCGTTGAGGGCCACGTCAAATATCTGCACCTCGTCGAGGGCGCCGTTGAAGAAATTGGCCTTGTCAATCGGGTCAAAACCGATACCCAGCGGGTGGATCGTCGCATCCAGTGCGCCGGTCACGTCCTTTTCGTTGACTTTCACGCCGTTGAAATAGATAAGGTCCTTGGCGCCGTTATGCACCATGACCACGTGCGTCCAGGCATCGAGGGTCAGCGGTGTGCCGGAATCCATGTCGCTACAGCAGGCGCCGTTGGCGTGTGTGGTAAAAACCGGCTTGCCGTGTGAAGGCAGCGAAATTTTCCAGCGCTCCTGCCAGCCGCCGAAGGAGAGCAGATATGCCTCCCCCTGTCCTGGAAATTCGTTCGGCTTGACCCAGAAACTGATCGTGGTATTCGCCGAATTGAGTTGTGCGGCATTGTTGGCCCGCACCGCTCCCTGTATTCCATCGAAGGCGATTGCACTGTTCGACCAGCCGAAGCGGTCCTGTGTCAGCGTAGCGCCGTTGACTGTTGCGTTGTTGGCAAAGGACGATTGGTCCTTCGCGTTTCCGGAGAAAGCATAACTCGCTACCGGAGTCTGGGCATTCAGGCCCGCGGCTGCTAAAAGCCAACAGGCAAGTAGCAGGAATGGCTGTATGTAATGTTTCATGTGTCAGGTTGATTTATGTTGAAAAATGACTGGTTGTCGAATATGTCGTCCCCAGGTGGTTGTTTCTTTATTGGTCAGAGGGAGGTTAAAAGGGTTTACGGCTTGCGATGATGAGGCTCGAAATGCCTTTCATCAAGTCTTCATAAAACCCTTTACCGCCACGGCGCGGTCCGATCGAACCGAAACCACGTAATATCCCGGCGCCCAGCCTCCCAGGTCAATTTCAAGGGACGCCCCTACCCTGCCCGTTCGCTCCAGCAGCAGACGCCCTGTCAGGTCACTGATCCGGATCGTCACCTCACCCTCGCTATCCTCCGGAAAACGGAGCGCAATCCGGTCGCGGGCGGGATTGGGCAGCAGCGCAAAGACCGCTTTTTCAGGCACCGCCGGTTCGAGGGCCGGTGTCGGCCCCTGCTGGTACAGCACCTCAACTGCGCCGGGATCGAGGGCGTAATTGTATATGCTTACTTCATCCAGCACTCCCTTGAAATTGTAATCTGCGTTGTCGGGCAGCATTTGCCCCATGAGGAAAGGCAGTGTGGTGGTGCGTATTTTCCCGGATAAAGTCTTGTAACTGTGCAGGGCGCCGTTGAGGTACAGCGCGAGCAGGCTGCCGTCGTAGGTAGCCGTAACGTGGTAAAAACTGTCGGTTTGCAGGATGGCCTCCGCGTCGAGGTCGGCTATGCCGTTCAGGGAATTTACGGTCCATCGCAGGTGTTTTTCCGGGGTGACGGATAATTTCCAGCGGTTCTGCCAACTGCCGTGGGAGAGCAAAAACGTCTCCTTTTCGGGCAGTGCATTGGCTTTGAACCAACAACTGACCGTGATCGCATCCTGAAAATTGAGCAGCGCATTGTTGGCTACAGCAATGTGCTGACTACCGCCATTAAAATAGTAGGCACTCTGGGGTGCAGCGCCCAATCCGGGTACCAGGATGGCGCCATTCGGCTGGCCGTGCAGGGCGTTGCCGCTCACGTCGTCGGCATTGCCGCTGAAGGGGTAATGTGCGATCAGGTTTCCCGCTGTGGTACTGAAGTCTTTTACCAGAACGGATATGGTCATCTGTTCGGACAGCCCCTCGTCGTCGGTTACTTTTACGGCAAGTTGGTAGACCCCTTCCAGAGCAGGCGCCGTCCAGTCCACGGTGCTGCCGCTGCCGCTGAAGCCTCCTCCGGAGCCCGACCATTCGTAGGTCAACGGATCGTTGTTGGCATCGCTCGCCAGGCAATTGAGTTGCATTACTCCGTTGGGGGCAACATACCCCGCACTTTTCTGTATGTCAATGATTTGCGGCGCGTCGTTGATCTCCGGGACGACCGACAGCAGGAGTGTAGCCGTGTCGCTGTTGCCTTCGGGGTCGGCAACGATGAGTTGTATTTCCGCATTGACGGGCGTTGCCGGCGCGATAAAATGGACCATATCGCCCGTGCCGGATATGGTTCCGGCACTCACGCTCCACGTGTAGGTGATCTGTCCGGAATCGGTATCGTCTACGGTGGCAAAAACGCTCGTCGAGTCGCCGATTTCCAGCGGATTCATTGAAGCGGCAAGCGCTTTGATCCGCGGCGCGCGGGTATAGGGCTGTGCATGTTGATCGAAATCGACCACAACGCCGTTAATCAGCATCCGGTTTTTGTCGTAGGCAATGGTGCCGCCGGCCGGGGCAAGCGATACCAAAATCGCCTGATTGGCCGGAATGGGCAGGTCGACTACACCGGAAACGCCCTGCAGCAAAAATGTCTCCGTAAGGGCATCGTACACATCGACCGGCCCTGTACCCGCATCCAGCTGCACCACCTTGACAGTGCTGTGCGGATTGAACAGCAGGAAGGTCGGATACGCGTCGCCGCCGAAAAAATCGGTCTTGAGCAGGTCGAGTTTCAGGATTTTGTCCACGTTGGTTTTTTCCACCATGCAGCCCAGGTAGCCGATCGAGGAACTGCCGTAAAGTGCGAGGTTCGTAGCCGCCCATCCCCCCTGAACGGCATCGCCGGTAGAAAAGGGAGACTGGTTTTGCCACTTTTCGCGCAGCGCTTCATAGCCGATCACCTGCTGCGGGTCGTTGGACGACGACCATGCGGAGGCATCCTGCAAACCGGAAGGTAAAAAGCCGGGGTAATAGAGCCGCGTGGCATTCGCCAGGTTGAGCATCCATTTCCCGATGGCCCGCGCAAAGCGCTTGTCGTAACGCACCATCGGCGCCAGCGCCGCCGCCTGTTGCACACCGTTCAACTGGAAGGCATAGTCGTTGCCCGTATCGTTGGCTTCTCCAACCAGTCCCGACACATCGAAACCGCCCCAGGTGCCGACAATGGTGCCCCAGCCGCGCAAATCGCCGCGGTCGAACGACCAGTTGAGCATTTTTTCCACGTCGTAGGCCGTGCCGAGTTCAGCGTTCATTTTGGCCGCCGTGTACGTGCCGTAGGGCAATTGCAGTTCGTAGGAAGGGTTGGAGGTCCAGTTGTCCAGAAACTCGATCGACCACTCGGCACCTTTGAGGTAGTCGGGATTACCGGTCTGCCGGTAAGCATTGTACAATATCCAGGCAAAAGCGCCTGCCGCCTCGGGTTCCTTTACACCGTTGGCGTTTGGCTCCATGGTCTTGAATTTCCAGGCCCGGTAATTCATATACGCGGGCTCCCAGGGCGCATCGCTACCGCCCATAGCGCGCGCCGCCTCAAGGAACCGGTCGGCGATGGTCATAAACTGCTGGTCCGCCTCGCCGTCCATATTCGGGTAGAGGTCGTACAACTGGTAAAAAAACACATTGGGCATCAAGTCGTACCACCAGTCGCCGCCGCTGCTCGCACCGGCATTATTCAGGTAAATATTCTCCCCGTTGGCCTTGTTGAAGAAGTCCCGGCTCATCAGCAGCCAGTTCTGGCCGTACTGGTCGCTTTTGTCCGCCCCGACCAGCGTAGCGCCCACGAGCGAGGGCAGTACATTGATGGCCTCGTTGCCGAGCGGTGAATTGGTGCCGACATAAGTGTGCAGGCGAAATATGGGGTTCTGTGGATAATTCACCCCGGAAGCGCCGAGCGAAACCAGGGGCAGGTATTGACCTGTTTTCTGCAAATTGTAAACAAAAGAATCGTAGCGCAACGCCACCTGCCGCCAGTCGCGTACGTTGTACGGTCCGGGCAGGTTGGGCATGAGTTCAATGCGGGGTACCGCGATCTGTCCCGTTTGGGCACACAACAAGCGGGTAAAAAACAAAAACAGGATGAAAGGGAAAAAAGCAGATTTGTGCATGATATCACCCTGCCTGAAATGCCGGCAGGAAAGCAAACATAATACAGTAAGAAAGGCAAGGATGGTACTATTATGTAAATTGATAGTACTTTCCGGAATGGTATTTTGCAAAACGGGGAATCACCCGTACAGCATTTCAAATACTCTTTAGTGCGCCATCCGATCCGGACAGCGTCATGCTTGAATTCACATGGCCACTACAAATTTCAGAACCGTTCAATACGCCGGATTCTGGATCAGCGCGGAATTCAGGTCGATCTCGGTTTGCGGCAGCGGGAACACTTCGTGTTTGCCCGCCTGGAAACCCGGCAATACCTGAGCGGCAACGCCCCAGCGTACGAGGTCGAAAAAGCGGTGCAATTCAAAGCCAAGTTCAACGCGGCGCTCGTGGCGCACGGCGTCGCGCATGACCTGTTGATCAGTGGTAATCACCGGGGGCAGCGCGGTGGCGGGATCGGCAGCCTGCGCACGGGCGCGGGCGCGTACCTGCTCCAGCGGAGCCTGTGCCTCGGCCACCCTGTTCAGTTCAGTAAGTGCTTCGGCCTCCCAGAGCAGGACCTCCGCGTAGCGGATGGCAGTGTAGTTGATGTCGCCGTCGGCCTTTTGGGTCACCTCGGCCTTGGGTTGCAGGTATTTTTTGACGCCGAAGCCCGTCGCGGAAAAAGAAGGCTTGTACACCACCCCGAAATAGTCCTCGTTGTTCATGGCCACCGTGAACTTGCGGCGCGGGTCATCCGGCTCGAAGGCGTTCACGAATTCGGGCGTGACCTCGGCGAAGCCGTAGCCCTCGAATTTTTTGGATGCCCACCACTGGTTGAGGAAGTTCCCGACGCCGAGTTCCAGGTTGGCATGCTGGATCTCCCACACAGATTCCGCGTTGTTCTGGGTGTTTTTTCTAAAATTATCCTCGTAGTCGGTCATCAGCGCATAAATACCCAGCCCCTTCACTTTGGCCGTGTATTCGAGCACCTTGGCCCAGTTTTTTTCGTATAAATATGCTTTGGCCGCCAGGGCATATGCAGCGCCCCTGGTCGCCCTGCCCACCTCGTCGGCGCCATACTGGGCAGGCAGCAACCCGGCTGCGCGCTCGCAGTCCGACTCGATCTGCGCATAAACGGTCGCTTTCAAGGTACGGGGCACCTTCAACTGGTCGGGCGGCGCCACGCTGGTGAACAGGGGCACATCGCCGAACACCTGTGTCAGCAAAAAATAGTAATAACTGCGCAGGAACAGCGCCTCGCCGGTCACGCGATTTCGGGTAGACTCGTTCATGTCGATATCGGCAATGTGATCGAGCACGAGGTTGCATTGCGTGATGCCGGTGTACTGCAGTTTCCAGAAATCGTTGAACTCCTCCGTCCGCGGCGTGTAGGTAAAAGCGTCCAGTTCTGTCAGGCCCGGACGCGAGCCGTCCCCACCGGTGATGGCCTCATCCGAAGTCAGTTCTGCAAAACCCCAGTAGAAATTCTTGTTGTCATTATTGAGCAGCAAAGGCCCGTAAGCGGCATTTATCGCCTGAATGGCGTCGTCTTCTGTCTGGAAATACGAACCGGCATCGAGCGTTGCGATCGGTTCCTTGTCGAGGATACCGGTGCAGGAAGCGAGCAGGACAGCCGGTAAAAACAGTATATGTTTGAAAAATTTCATGGCGAATCGATATTTATAAATGGACGGGACTGACGGAAAAAGAGTTCAGTATTACACCTTTAAAAATCCAGTTTAAGTCCCGCGATGAATGTACGCGGCGCAGGAACGGTACCCCAGTCGATGCCCACGGCAAGATCGGACGAGAGCCCCAGCCCGCGGGTGTCATTGGAATTGGCCTGAATTTCAGGGTCGAGGCCGGGGTATTTGGTAAACGTGAACGCATTTTGAGCCGTCACATACAGGCGGAACCCGGAAATATCCCCCCACCTGAGCAGTGGTGCAAAATTGTAGCCCAGCGTAATGTTGCGGATGCGCAAGTAGGAACCGTCTTCCAAAAAGCGGGTGGATGCGCGGCGGTTGCCGTTGCGGTCGTCCACGCTCAGTTTTGGAATATTGGTGTTCGTGTTCGAGGGCGTCCAGCGGTTGAGCGCATCCTTGTAGGAATTGAAGCCGCGCAATTGCGTTTCATAGGCGAAATTGCCGTACAGAAAATACACGTCGTTGCCCTGCACCCCCTGCACCAGCGCGGAAAAGTCGAAATTATTCCAGTTGAACCCCATATTCACACCATAGGTAAAGTCCGGAAAGGGGTTGCCGATGTGCTTGCGATCCTTGTCGTCAATCTTGTTGTCGCCGTTGAGGTCGGCAAATTTCACGTCGCCGGGACGGGTGTACTGTGTCTGGAACGGACTGGCGTCGATCTCGTCCTGCGTCTGGAAAATACCGTCCATTTCATACAGGAAGAAAGACCCCACCGGGTAACCCGGCTCTGTTTTGGTTAACGGTCCGTCTGACAAGCCGAAACCGCCCAGAATGGGCTCGCTGTCGGCGATAGACAGCACTTTGTTGCGCACGGCTGAAATATTGGCGCCGACGTAGTAGTTGAATTTTTCTATCCTGTTCTTGTAGATCAGGCCCAGTTCCACGCCCTTGTTCTCCACGGAAGCGGCATTGACGAACGGCGGCCGCTGGGCGCCGCCGGCCTGCGGTGCGGGTACGCGCACAAGGATGTCGTCGGTCTTTTTGCGGAACAGGTCGGCCGACAGCGACAGGCGATCCTGCCAGAAGCTCACGTCGAGCCCGAGGTTGGTCTGGGTGCTTGTTTCCCAGCGGATATTGCTGTTGCCCGTTTCAAGGATGGTAGAGCCGGTTACGATCTTGTCGCCGAAGATATACACGCGGTCGCCCGTACTCACCAGCGAACTGAAGGGATAGATGCCGATCTCCTGGTTGCCAAGTTGTCCCCAACTGGCGCGGATTTTCAGGGTGGAAATAAATTTCACAGGTTCAAAAAAGCGCTCGTTCGACACGTTCCAGGCAGCGGAAACAGAGGGAAAAACACCCCAGCGGTTGTTGGGCCCGAAACGGGAAGAACCGTCGCGGCGTACGGCCGCGCTCAACACGTAACGTCCCTTGAACGAATACCCGGCCTGTGCGAAATACGACAGCAGCGCCCATTCCGTGGCGATACCGGAAGCGCCGAGGTTCTCGAGCGCCTCAGGATTGCTGGCATCGATATAGCGGAATAACTGGTCGGTGCTGCGGAAATTGTTTGCCGAAGCGCCGAGGTAATCGGTATGATTCTGGATGGCCTCCATGCCGAGCAGCGCCGACACGCGGTGGTTGCCGAAAGTGCGCTGGAAATCAGCCGTATTGTTCCAGACCAGCGTTTGGTTGAACACCCGGCCCTCGTTGAGCGAAGTGGGATCGTAAATAGCGGCAGACAGCCGTTCCTTGAAGAGTTTTTCGCGCTCGAACTGGAAATCGCCGCCGAGCGTGCTGCGCAGCCGCAGTCCTTCCAGCACCGTGTACTCTGCAAATACGTTCCCGAATACCCGGTAGCGGCGGATCGTCCAGTCGGTGTTGTTGACAAATACGACCGGGTTGGCATTGCCGTCGCCGAACAGCGTCGGGTCGCCGAGTTCCGAGCTGACCTTGACATAGGTGCCGTCTGCGTATTTTTCCGGAAAAACAGGCGCGGCAATGAGCGCGTAGCGGATACCGCTCAGTTCATTGCCCTGGCCGTAGCCGTCGCCCGAAGCGCCGATCACCTTGCGGTAAGTATGGGAAAAGGAGAGGTTATTGCCCACCCTGAAGCGTTTGTTGCCGATTTCGCCGTTGAACCGCACCTGGTATTTGTCGAACGCCTGTCCCTTGAACACGCCGTCCTGCGTCTGGTATTCACCCGAAATATAGAAACTGCTGTTTTCGCTGCCGCCCATGGCAGACAGGGAATAGTGTTGGATGGGCGCGAGGCCGAATACCTTGTCGAGCCAGTTGTTGTCGGGCAGCGTATCCAGTATGGCAGGGTCGTAGGTGGGCAACTGGTTGGCGGGGTTGCGCAGCGCGTTGGCATTGACGATCGCCTCGTTGCGGACCTCGAGGTATTCCGCCGCGTTGAGCAACTCCGGCAGGTTGACCGCCTGTTGTATGCCGCTGTATGCGTTGAAAGAAAAAACCGGCTTGCCCGATTTGCCGCGTTTGGTGGTGATCAACACCACGCCGTTGGCGGCCCGGGCGCCGTAGATCGCCGCCGCAGCGCCGTCCTTCAGCACCTCGATGGACTCGATATCGCCGGGAGAGAACATATTGATGTTGCCGGTCGTCGGCACGCCGTCGATGACGAACAGCGGGTTGTTGTTGCCCAGCGTTCCCGCTCCCCGGATGCGCACCGCGATGTCGTCGCCCGGCGAGCCTGTAACCTGTGTGACCATCACGCCCGCTGCCTGGCCCTGCAAGGCCTGGTCGAGACCGGATACAACGAGTTTTTCAATATCGCGTGATTTGATCGAGGCAATGGAAGAGGAGATGTCGCTCCGGATTTCCTTTTTGTACCCCGTCACGACCACGTCCTGCAGCATGTTGGCGTTGGCGTCGAGTACGACGGCAAGCGCAGTCTGGCCCGCTACGGGCACCTCCAGCGTGCCGTAGCCGATATAACTGAACTGCAGGACGGCATCCGATGAGGCCACTTCGAGGCGGAAAGCGCCGCCGGCATCGGTTGTGGTGCCGTTGCGCGCACTTTTTTCCCGAACACTCACGCCGATCAGCGGCTGATTTTCCTCTGCGGAAACAACCGTCCCGGACACTATAAAGCCCTGAGCATCTGCATATTGTGCCGCCGCCAACAATAACAGCAACGCGACGCCCCGAAAAAAGACGGGCGCAATACCCGGGCGATTATTTAAAAATTGACTGGTAAAAACTGGACTCATAGCCATCCGTTTGTGATTCATTTTGACAAATATCGCAATTGCCTGGCCCCCGGATTGATACAATTATGCAAAAGGTTAATACTTTTATGAGCGATTCATAAACTTGTCGTTTTTTTGTCCTGCCATGAAAAATTTACCGGCAAAAATTGGCCCGGCTGCCGGTTCACAAAATGAAATTCTGAAATGAATATTTACCGTGAAATCACCCCACTGAAGGCGCGTGACGTTTTCGTTGTGCTGGATTCCGTCAGCAACGGCTTCGATTATCCGATTCACAATCATCCGGAATACGAACTCAACCTCGTGGCCGGCATATCGGGCACGCGCATCGTGGGCGATTCCACCGAACGCTACACCGATTACGACCTGGTGCTGATCGGGCCCTATCTCTATCACAAATGGGATGGCGACGAGCAACTTCAGAAAAGCGGACGGCCTTACCGCGTGATCACGATACAGTTTGCCATGGACCTGTTCAGCGGTCAGTTTTTTCAAAAGGAACGGTTGATGAAAATCCGGAAACTGCTGAAAGACTCCAGCAGGGGCATCAAATTTTACGGAAAGTCATTCGAGGAGGCCATGCGCATCATGGTGGGCCTGACGGAAGACAAGGGCTTTACCAATATCATTGCGTTTTTACAATTGCTCGATCTGCTTTCGGAAACCACGGAATCTGAATTCCTGGCCAGCGAAGGGTTCCTGCCTCAGTCGGCTCGCCCGGAAAACAACCGCATACAAGTAGCCTACGGCTATATCCTGAAGCATTTTACCGACCCGAACCTGAAAATCGGCGCCGTGGCGGCGCAGGTCAACATGAGCGATTCAGCGTTCAGCCATTTCTTCCACAAGTACGCCTTCCGGAGTTTTACGCAGTTCCTGATCGACGTGCGGATCGGCCACGCCTGCCAGTTGCTGCTCGACACCGATGATACCATCAATCGCATCAGTTTCCGGTCGGGGTTCAACAATGTGGCCAACTTCAACCGGCTGTTCAAAAAATACCGCTCCTGCACGCCCCTGGAATACCGCAAGCGCTATCTTGAAAAACACGATTTCGACTGGACCCGTCAGGTGACACCCTGGCAGTTTTTACCGGGAAAAGCGCGGGCGAAGGAAGTGATCAACCCTGTGGCGTATTCGACACGGTTGTTGCATTTGTAGGGATTCCCGCCCTGCGGCCAATCCGCTCCGCAATCGCCTCCGAATCCATCTTGATGTTCCGCAATATCCCGCTCAGGGGAATGGAAAATCCGCAGAAGTACAGGCCCTCGAATGCCGGGTCGTCGAACCACAGGCTGCGGGGGTACCCCCAGTCGCTGAGCAAACGGTCGCCGTTTTCCACAAAATCCTCGACCCGCGCGCGGTAGCCCGTACAGGCGATCACGGCGTCGAAGGTTTCGGTCCGGCCATCTGCAAAACGTACCGAGTCTTCATTAAAACGCTGAATATCAGGCATGATCTTCACATGACCCTGCTTGATGAGGTCGATGGTGCCGATGTCGATAACGGGCACCTTGCCGAAGCGGCGCAATTGTTCCGAAGGGGCGTAGGGCGATTTTGGCAGACCGTATGCGCTCATATCTCCCACCGTCAGCCGTTGCACCAGCCGGGCGATGAAATCGTAAGCGGCATTGGGCAGTTTGCCGAGTATGATGGCCGTCCGTTGTGCGGGCCTGCCGCCTATATCGCGGCGGATAAAGTTGACCGGACTGCGCACCGATATATAAGGTGTCGCGCCGTGTTCGTGCAGATCGAGCGCCAGCTCGGCGCCGGTATTGCCGATACCGATGATGAGTACTTTTTGTCCGGCAAACGGCCGGGCACTGCGGTAGTCCTTGCTGTGGATGAACGTCCCCCGGAAACTTTCCTGTCCCGGCCATTTGGGAAAGTTGGGCACCCTGTTGTAGCCTGTGGCAACCACGACTTGTGCGGATTGAAAAACGCCGCTGTCCGTTTCGGTGATCCAGCCGCCGTTCTCGCGCCTGATTTTTGAAACATTTTGCCCGAAAAGCGGCGAAATATTCATTTTGCGAACATAATCCTCCCAGTAGGCGATCAAATCGAGCCGGGGAACATACACCGGGTAATGCTCCGGCATGCTGTCGTGCGGCAGGTCGGAGTGTTCCTTTACCGTGTGCAGGTGCAGGCGTTCGTAGTGATCGTGCCAGGAAGCGCCGATCCGGTCGCCTTTTTCCAGTACCAGGAAGGGCAGACCCATTTTTGAAAGTCTGCCCGCAACGGCCAGACCGGCAGGACCGGCGCCGACAATGAGGGTCTCGGTTTGATAATGTTTTTTCATGGCAGGACGGGCTTAATCCTTCCAAACGAAGGGAAACAGGACAAAGGTCAGGGCAACCAGGATGGCATCGATCGCCAGCAGGTTGATAATATCTTTTTGATAGGAGGTATCCTGAAGCAGGCGCAGGGCAATTTGCGAGAGCCGGATGAGCGTCAGCAGGATGGGCAGCACCACCGGAAAACTCAGGATAGCCATCAGGGTGGCGCTGTTGTTTGCCCGGGCTGCTATGGAGGCGATAAAGGTAAAGGCGATGGAAAAGCCCAGACTGCCCAGCACCAGCACCAGCCAGAAAAGACCTCCATCCTTCACCGGATTGCCCGCCACAACGCTATAGGCGCCATAGGCCAGTCCGCTTAACACAAACAACAACAGGGTATTGTAAACGATTTTTGCCAGCAGCAACATCGACGGGTCTGCGATCTGGTAATAATACAACTGCCGCGCGCCGCTTTCCTGAACGAAACTTTTGACAACGGCATTGATCGAGGCAAAAAGCACGATCAGCCAAAACAGGATATTCCACACCGGCGGCAATACCCGGATACTGGCCACGTACACCACAAATATCATACTGAATACATACAGCACGATGCCGCTGATCGCATAACGCTGGCGGAATTCGAGCACAAACTCTTTGCGGAGCAGGGTAAGGAACATTTTTACATCCATGCCGGCAAAGGTAAACACGTCATATTGCAATCTATTTGCGTTCAAAATACTTTTTGGGATTGAATTTCAGCAGGCGCGCTATCTTTGCACTCCCGATCAATGCGACCTGAATCAATCAAAAGCAGCCTATGAGTTGGTACAAACGACTGCGGGAAGGTATATCCACCGCCACCAAGTCGAAAAAAGATGTGCCGGAAGGCATCTGGTTTCAATGCAAGAACTGCAAGCAGGCCAGTACGACACGGGAACTCCGTGAGAATTTCTATAAATGTCCCAAGTGTGACTACCACACGGCCATTGGCTCGGAGGAGTACTTCGACCTGCTGTTCGACGGCCACGAATACACCACGCTGTTCGACAACCTGATCTCCATCGACTTCCTGAAGTTTACCGACCTGAAGCCTTACGACAGGCGGCTGGAAGAGACTATGAAAAAAACTTCCCTTCGCGACGCCATCGCGGTCGGCGAAGGCAAGGTGAATGGATACCCGCTGGTTATCGCCGCAATGGATTTCAAATTCATCGGCGGCTCCATGGGCTCTGTCGTCGGAGAAAAGATATCGCTCGCCATAGACCGGGCACTGGAGACAAAGACCGGGCTGCTGATCATCTCCAAATCCGGCGGCGCACGCATGATGGAAAGTGCGTTTTCGCTGATGCAAATGGCCAAAACAAGCGCCAAACTTACCCTCTTAGCCAGGGCCGGTCTGCCTTATTTCTCGCTCATGACCGACCCGACGACGGGTGGCGTCACGGCCTCGTTCGCTATGCTGGGCGACGTCAATATCGCCGAGACGGGTGCACTCATCGGCTTTGCCGGACCACGTGTGATCCGGGAAACCATCAAACGCGACCTTCCGGAAGGATTTCAGACCGCCGAATTTTTGCTGGAAAACGGATTTGTCGACCTGGTGGTCAACCGCAAGGATTTGAAAGAAACGATGGGCGATCTGTTGTCCTTTTTTCACCAGGACAAAAACTAGACATGTCGGCGCCATTCCGGTTCCGTTTTTTGCCGCATTCAAATGTGCTGCCAGCCGTCCTGCTCCTGGTTTACCTGTCGGGCTGCACGGACAATACGCCCCCTGTAAACGCGCCGGCCACTACCCTGCCCTATCGCCTTGACAAACCCGACACGGTGTTTGTCTTGCCGCAACGCCTGAAGGAGATTTCCGGGCTGAGCATGTCACCCGATGGGCGCCATTTGTTGGCAGTCAATGATGAAGAGGGCCTCATCTATTATATTGATCCCGAAACAGGGGTTATCCATTCGACCTTTCACTTTGGAGAGGCCGGCGATTATGAAGGCGTGGAAACAGCCGGTGGCGACATCTACGCGGTAAAAAGCAACGGCGTCTTGTCGCGGATCATGCCCGATTCCGGGAAAGTGGAAACATACCCGACCGGCCTGAAAAAAAGCAATGATGTGGAAGGGCTCGCTTTTGACGCTGCCAACAATCGCCTGTTGCTGGCCTGTAAGGGGAAAGACGGTAAAAACCCGGCCATAAAAGGGGAAAGGGTTATTTATGCGTTCGATCTCTCCGGCAAACGGCTGAGTGAAACGCCGGTTATTACCCTCCATCTCGCTGAAATAGGCCGGTTAAAAAAACCGGTATCAGGTTTTTCCCAAAAACTGAACGATTTTTTCTCCACCGACCAAAAAACCGATGCTTTCGGTCCGTCCGGTCTGGCTTTCTGCCCGATCGACGGCAACCTTTATATTATTGCGTCGATGGGCAAGGCAATAGCCGTGCTCCAGCCGGATGGTAAAATAATACAGGCAGAGTGGTTGCCTTCCGGTGTATTCAGGCAACCCGAAGGCATTTGTTTCGACCGTCAGGGCCGGATGTACATCAGTTCGGAGGGCGGGAAGAAGGGTGATGGAAAAATATTCCGGTTTTCGCCCCAAAATCGTTGAATCCTGTGCTATAACTCTCCGGCCATATTGCCCACTTTCCAGTCGTACGGGCGACTCTTGAGCGTTTCCAGTTTTTCTTTCAGTTTGTGGTCGATCAGGGCCTTTTCTGTGGCGATACTCGCCATGACGAGGTGTGCGCCGGTTTCTGTCTCGAATTTCAACTTGTTCCGGACGGTGTTTGTCAACAAGGTTGTTTTTTCCAGGTTGGCCATCTCGAATACGTGCTCGTGTTCGTGCAGCAGGTAGTCGTACGGACTGCGGTAAGAGATCAGTTTTACCATGATCGGGGCGGTCTCGATAGCGATGAACAACAGCGTAATGAACAGGCTGGCCCAAAGAATGGCTTCACTGTTGGCCGTCAGCCGGCCCAGGGCTTCCATGCGGGCCGCCATACCGTCGTACCGCGAGCGCTGGAGTCCTGTAATTTCGGCCTGCACGTTTGTTTCCAGCGTCTGAATAGCCGCTTCCTTTCCCTGTATGGCCGGCAGTGCAGAGGCCAGCAAGGCCTCGAGTTCCGTTTGTGCTTTATCGGCTTCGGCTTTTTTAGCCTTGTAAATCGGTCCCAGGTTCTTTTGGCCCGAGCCGCCTGTGCCGTCGGCCTCCTGTACCGCCTGCAGCGTCAACCGGTCGCGAGATGCCGTTTTTTCGGCAATTTCGGCTTTCAGGGCCGCTATTTGGGCGCGTTGCTCATCGATTTGTGCCTGAAAACGCGTTTTCACACGATCCTCCTGCTGCTTGTACACCTCCTGCTCCATGGTCACCAGTTCAGCCTGTATTTCTTTTTCAAAGATCTTCATTTCCAGCGGCTTGGAAATAACCAGCGCCAGCAACACCGCCAGGGCCATCCGCGGCACCGCAACGAGCCAGTCGCGCCACCATTTCCCGTAACTCTTCATGCTCATGACGATGTACCGGTCGAGGTTGAAGATCATCAGGCCCCACACCAGGCCAAAGGCAGTGGCGGCCCAGAAGGATTCAAAAACCGTAAACAAGGCATAGCCCGAGGAAAAAAAAGCGAGCACACCGGTAAAAAAGACCGTGGCGCCGATGCCCATGTATTTATTCCGGTCGGTCGGACATTTCTCCAGGACGGAAAAATCCACTCCCGAACAAAAGAGGAAAAAGTTTTGCAGTGTTTTCATAGCAGCAAAATAAGATAAAGGCGTTGTTCAGCACCGTTTAACTTCAAAACACCCGGAATTATTGGCGAGACAAAACTTTTTTCGATGGGATGCCGGCCGCGGCTGACAAACGGTGGCGGCTCATTAGCCGAGCAGACCCAGATCGAGGAGGTTTTTGCGCAATTGATCCGCGTTCTGAAAATGAATTCCGCCGATCCCTACCGCAGCCGCGCCTTCAATATTTTTAAGGCTGTCGTCGATAAAAACAGCCTCCGACGCGTCCACTTCATACCGCCGCAAAAGCGTCTGGTAAATATCGGCAAAAGGTTTGCGTGTTTTTTCGTCTCCCGAAACAACAATGCCTTCGAACCAGTGCAGGAAGTCGTATCTGGACAAGGCAACGGGGAATGTTTCGCCACTCCAGTTGGTCAGTGCCAGCAGGCGTTGCGCCTTGCGGTCGCGCAACTCCTGCAATACCGATACGGTGTCGTGGATGGGTCCGCCAAGCATTTCTTCCCATCGGCCGTAGTAGTCCCGTATCTCGGATTCCCATTCCGGGTGCTGACCGACCAATAACTCGGTCGCCTCGGCCAGCGGCCGGCCGGCGTCCTGCTCCACATTCCAGTCGTGGGTGCAAATGTTTTCAAAGAAATAGCGGCGGCGCTCCGGGTCCGGGATAACGTGCTGATACACATACTCGGGGTTCCAGTCGATGAGTACGCCTCCGAGGTCGAATATGATAGTAGAAATAGCCATTTTCTGAAAATTAGAATGGACTTCCGGGTTGATATAATCCTGTCGGCAATTCACAACAGCATAGGAGGTAATACTCCAGCCCCGAAACTTTAAAACCCGAACCACCAATTGTGCGATCGTAGTTCGTTACGAAGTACCTTTCCCGTGCAGACGCTGCGCGTCAGACGGGTATTCACGTCCCGTGCAGACGCTGCGCGTCAGACGGGTATTCACGTGCTGCCGACCCGAAACCCGTAACCCGAAACCCGTAACCCGTAACCCGTAACCTCAAAAACTACACATTAAACCGGAAGTGCATGATATCGCCGTCTGTCACGACGTATTCCTTGCCTTCGACGGCCATTTTTCCGGCCTCTTTTACTTTGGCTTCGGAGCCGAAATGGATAAAGTCATTGTATTTGATCACCTCTGCCCGGATGAACCCCTTTTCAAAATCGGAGTGGATGACCCCGGCGGCCTCGGGCGCTTTGGCGCCGCGCCGAACCGTCCAGGCACGCACCTCTTTTTCGCCGGCGGTGAAATAGGTGATGAGGTTGAGCAGGGTGTAGCAGGCGCGGATGAGCCTGTTTTTACCCGGTTCGCTGAGCCCCATCATCTCGAGAAACTCCGCGCGCTCTTCCTGGGTTTCCATATCGGCGATCTGTGCCTCAATGCCGGCGCAAATCGCGATAACCTCTGCGTTTTCGCCCGCTACCGATGCTGCAAAAGCCTTCGTATGGGCATTGCCCGACTCCATGGAGCCCTCGTCTACATTGCAGACGTAGAGCGTGGGCTTGGACGTCAGCAGCGAGAGGTCGCGCATCACGAGTGTCTTGCCGTCATCGTCCAGATCGGCGAGCA
>ERZ724521.130-NODE-130-length-29524-cov-5.789440_pt1 | contig 29524 bp, 24 predicted proteins | sample MGYA00376054_ERZ724521 | MGnify/ENA primary metagenome ERZ724521 (study PRJEB28724, sample SAMN07190883) | activated sludge metagenome | isolation source: activated sludge of sewage treatment plant in Hong Hong | place: Hong Kong | collected 2016-03-17 ... | reverse complement strand
CCGGACGGGACTCGAACCCGCGACCTCCGCCGTGACAGGGCGGCATTCTAACAGACTGAACTCCCGAACCATTTGCTTTCCTTCAAAAGCGGGGCAAAGATAAACGCATTCTTCCCGGAGCAACAAGCATTTTTTCAAAAAAATCTGAAAATATTTGTGGTCGGTGAAGGATTTCTGAAAATCCGTCGGCTTAGCAGTACCTTTGCCGTGCTTCCTTACGGGAACAATAGTAAAAACCGGTTTAATCATTCCTCCTAATCCGCTCGGTTCAACAATTTTCCAAAACCAATTTTTGGAACCCACATGGCTATGACCTTCATGGATTTTGAAAAACCCCTCGAAGCGCTCTACGAACAACTGGAAAAGTTGAGAGAAGTAGGGGAAAAAGGAGAGCTTGACGTGACCAACATGGTGCGCGAGCTGGAAAACAAAATCAAAGCCAAGCGCAAAGAGATCTATCACAATCTCTCCGGATGGCAGAAAGTTCAACTTTCCCGCCACCCCGAACGCCCTTATACCCTGTATTACGTCACCATGATGTGCAAAAAGTTTATCGAACTGCACGGCGACCGTTATGCAGGCGACGACCATGCCATCGTTGGAGGATTGGCCAATCTCGACGGACAAACGGTTGTAATAATCGGTCATCAGAAAGGAGTAAATACCAAAATGCGCCAATACCGCAACTTTGGAATGGCTAATCCGGAAGGCTACCGGAAAGCGTTGCGACTGATGAAAATGGCCGAGCGTTTCGGATTTCCGGTCGTCACGCTGATCGATACCCCGGGGGCTTTCCCCGGACTGGAAGCCGAGCAGCGCGGCCAGGCCGAGGCCATCGCACGCAATCTGTTTGAAATGGCACAATTGCGCGTGCCCATTCTCTGTTATGTTATCGGTGAAGGCGCATCCGGCGGAGCACTCGGTATTGGTTTGGGCGACCGGGTATTCATGCTTGAATATACCTGGTACTCCGTTATTTCGCCGGAATCCTGTTCTTCCATCCTGTGGCATTCATGGGACTATAAGGAGCAGGCCGCAGAAGCCCTCAAACTCGACGCCGATAATATGCTTGAGTTCGGCCTGATCGACGGTATTGTACGCGAACCTCTTGGGGGAGCACACAACGCACCGGAAGAGATGGCAAAAGCCCTGAAAAAACACATCTGTGCAGAATTGAACAAACTGACGGGCCTCGACCCTGACAAACGCATTATGGACCGCATTGATAAATACAGTAAAATGGGCCATTATCGCGAACTTGCTCCTGCAAACAACAAATAAACATATGCCATGCTGGAATTTATCCGCATTGCCTTTTACAAAAAATCCCTGCGCAAACTGCTGGAGACGCAAAAACGCCGGCGCCTGTCCCTTAACCTCGACAGCGCAAAAACTATCGCGATTTTGTTCGATGCCACGACGGAAAAAACCCGCCGGGAAATAAAAGAATACGCGGAGGAACTGGAGGGTAAAGGGAAAAAAGTACGGCTTTTTGGCTATTTTTCGATCAAACAGCCGCCCGAAGGCCACCCTTTTGGCTTTTTTACCAAACAGGATACCACCTGGGCAGGCGTACCGAAGGGCGATAAAGCGCTGGCTTTCGCAGCAGAAAAACCGGATATCCTGATCTATATGAATCCCGAACCCTGCGAACCGCTCGAATGGCTTGCAGCCGCATCTCAGGCCGCCATGAAAGTAGGATTTGCAACGGAAAAACCCAACGACTTCGACCTGCTGCTGGAAACTCCCGCCAACAAAGACCTCCATTACTTTACCGAACAACTGCATTTGTATCTGGGTAAAATCATCCTCACCAAAAATGAATCAGCACGAGCGATTTAGAGGTACAGGCGTCGCCCTGGTGACGCCTTTCAAAAACGGCGGTATTGATTGGGACGATCTGGAGCGGATCATTGAGCACGTCATCGCAGGTGGCGTTGAATTTTTGGTCAGTCTGGGCACTACAGGCGAATCGGCTACCATTTCAGAAGACGAGCAGCGGCAAATACTCGATTTTACCATTAAAACCAACCGCGGCAGGCTCCCGCTGGTGGCAGGCGTATTCGGCAGCAACAATACCGCAGCGCTGGTGGAGAAAGTCAATCACTTCAACTTCGACGGTATTGATGCCCTGCTCTCCAGCAACCCGGCATATAATAAACCCGGACAGGAAGGTATTTTTCAACACTACATGGCTCTTGCGGAGGCCTCGCCAAAACCGATCATCATCTATAATGTACCGAGCCGGACAGCATCCAATATGACCGCCGAAACCACGCTTCGACTGGCAAATGCAAGCGATAAGTTCCTGGGCGTAAAGGAAGCATCCAATGATATTTACCAGGTGATGAAGATCATCAAGGGCCGGCCGAAACACTTTCTCGTGCTCAGTGGCGATGACTTTATCACCCTTCCACTCATCGCATCCGGCGGCGACGGCGTGATCTCTGTCATTGCCAATACCACACCCCGCCCGTTTACCGATATGGTGAGGGCTGCCCTGCGCCATGATATGGCCACAGCACAACAACTTAACCTGAAGTTGCTCGAATTATATAAACTGCTGTTCATCGAAGGCAATCCGATGGGCGTAAAAGCTGCACTGGAGCTCCAGGGACTCTGCAGCCGTGAGGTAAGGCTGCCATTGGCGCCCATGACAGAGCAAGGCGTACATCTCATTATGGCCGAACTGGAAAAAATCGGGGCATAGTACTAAAAGAGGGTCGGTTGCTCCGGCACTTCCCGGTGCAGATCCGGCTCGTCATAAGCCACATTGTTCAACTTTTCCGATACGCGGTACACCGAAAATATCCCATCCGGAGCGGGGTGTAGCATCGCGAGCACCGAATCCAAAGATAATGTGGATAACCATGCTTGCTGGTTCTGTCCCCCGATCAATAATACCGGCATACGGTTGTGCAGTGTTTCCAGATCGCGATTTGGCGTGGTCGTGATGATGGAAAATGTCCGTTTGGTTTCGTTTCCTGCGCGCCATTCATCCCATATGCCCGCCATAAACATCAGCGCGCCGCTGTTTAACGATATACGGTAAGGGATTTTGACCTTACCCGGTCCGGTCCGCCATTCATAAAAACTGTCCGCTGGAACAAGGCATCGTTTGCTGCGTATGGAATCCCGAAAGGACGGTTTTCCCTGAATACCCTCGGCGCGTGCATTGATCAGTTTGCCGTTATTTGCCCCATCGGCACTCCAATGCGGTACAAGTCCCCACTCCATCGATTGCAAAACACCGGGTCTGTCGCTTGCAATGACATAAGACTGATGGGTCGGAGCAACATTGAAACTAAGCTTCAACGCCAGCGGTCGGATAACATCGCGCATCTGCGCTTCAAGTTGTTTAGGATTGGGTGCAAAAGAGTAGCGTCCACACATATACTTCGGCAACGTTTGTTTTAAAAATTTTGTGATTTAAGTAAAGAAAAGATCGTTTTCACAAAATCATATTGGGGAAAACAACGCGGCTTATTGACAACTCATTCAATTCCTGAAAGTTACGGAGGAAAACATATTGTTTCCAAAAGTTACAAACAGTAATTATTTATATATATATAATATATTGACTGACAAAATATAAGACAGTATTTTTTATATGCAATGTATGTGGAGAAAGCCTTGAGTTGTTAACCGGACTCCACAGCGACCATGTAGTTACTAGCACCTGCTGGCGGGGACTTGTTCAAATGGTTGGTATGTGGTGCATCCGTCCACGTGGATTCACAACCGACCGGCTGGTGAAAAGGCAAACAGGGGGTTTTTGAACATTTTGCAGAAAAAATGTGGAGAACACTCCAATCTCTTGATTCTAAAGACCCGCTTTCGTGGAAAACCTGTGTATGAAACGGGTAACTATTCTTAATGTAAAGTGTTGATTGCACAGTTATGCCGTTATCCACAAACTAACACCACTGATGATGGCCGCAGGCAGAATAATTTAAGCTTATTAAAATCTATTAAGGGTAACAGGAATGGGTATAAACCATCGGAAGAAGGGTTCTACTTTTGTTTTGTTTTAGATCGCAGTATCTAAAGGCTCCGTCACTGAAAACACATATATGAATTGGAAATTGCATTTTTCGGATGATTTCCGAATCCCGCGCGCCGTTAAGGTTTGGCTTATTGCAGGGCTCGTCATGGTCTTCATGCAGATTATCATCGGAGGCATAACGCGTCTCACCGGAAGTGGATTGAGCATCACCCGCTGGGAGATCGTTACCGGCAGCATACCGCCGCTCAACGAGGCACAATGGCAATCCGAGTTCGAATTGTACCAGCAGACCCCTCAATACCACAAAATCAACAAGGGGATGTCGCTGGGGGAGTTTAAGTTTATTTATTTCTGGGAGTACTTTCACCGGTTGTGGGCGCGTACCATGGGACTGGTTTTCATCTTTCCTTTTATATGGTTTCTCTGGCGAGGCATGCTCTCGCGTCGTTTATTGCCGCGCCTGCTTGTGGTCGTGCTGCTTGCCGGACTGGAAGGCTTTTTCGGCTGGATCATGGTTGCCAGCGGTTTGATCAACCGACCCTGGGTAAACGCCTACAACCTGACGTTACACTTCTGCATGGCTATGGTCATTTTCGGGTATTTGCTCTGGACTATTTTCATTGCATTCCAACCTGCTCCAACCCCGGTACCATCGGTGAACGGGGCCATGCGCCGGTTTACCTGGATCATGATCGCCGTTGCATTTATCCAGATCGCCTTCGGCGCCATGATGTCGGGTTCAAAAGCCGGCCTCTTTTATCCGAGCTGGCCCGATATGCAGGGCGCCTTTCTGCCGTCTGTTTTGCTGGATGGCGCCGCCTGGAAAGCCGAGAACTTTTTGAACTACGATACCAATCCGTTTATGCCGGCACTGATCCAGTTTTTGCACCGCAATACGGCATACCTGCTGACGGCATTAGTGTTGTATTTTGTGTGGAAGAACCGGCAGACTTCGCTACCAGCAATAAAAAAAGGCAATACGGCACTTCTTGTCGTTCTGTCCCTGCAAGTACTGCTCGGTATCCTTACCCTCATTAATTGTATATCCAAAGTTCCGGTCGGCCTGGGGGTAATGCACCAGGGCGGAGCGGTTATTTTGTTTTCCGTATTATTGTTTGTGGCGTACCAATTCTCCCGGACTGAGCGTTCAACGATAACCGTCAAATAAATTTTGCTGAAAACATATTCTTATTATCACCCGAAGCGAGTAGGTTTACCGCATGGCATTAAACGTTATTGTTTGACGGTTTTTTCTATTTTTGCTCATCTTTACCTGAATTACGGCGCATGGACATACCGATAAAAGAAGAAAAGAACTTTCGTTTTATAGAGACAGGCGAAGGCAGCAGTGGGGAGACCCTCATGTTGCTGCATGGGCTTTTTGGTGCATTGAGCAACTTTGAGGGTATTATTAAACGCTTTTCGGGTAAATACAACGTGGTGGTGCCCATATTGCCCATATACGAAATGCCGATCTTTGAAGTATCGGTGATGGGCCTTGTCGATTTCGTCACGCGTTTTGTCAACTTCAAGGGTTTCGATCGGGTACACTTGCTGGGCAATTCCCTCGGAGGCCATATCGCCTTGCTTTACGTGCTTGCGCATCCCGAACATATTGCTTCCGTGACCTTGACCGGTAGTTCCGGTTTGTTTGAGAGTGCTTTCGGTACGGCTTTTCCCAAACGCGGCGATTACGATTATATCAAAAAGAAAACTGCGGATACCTTCTACAACCCCGAGGTTGCGACAAAAGAACTGGTTGACGAAGTATTTGGCATTGTCAACGATCGCAACAAAGCCATTCGGGTCGTTGCAACGGCAAAATCGGCCGTACGCCACAACCTGGGCGATAAACTGCACAAAATAAAGACCCCTACCCTCCTGATCTGGGGCAAGCAGGACAATGTAACACCTCCATTCGTTGGAGAAAAATTTAACGAACTCATCGAGCACTCACGCCTCCATTTCCTTGATCAGTGCGGCCACGCACCCATGATGGAAAAACCGGAAGAGTTCAATACGATATTGGAAAACTTTCTGAATGAAGTTATTGCAGAGAATGTCGAGGCCTGAATACGGTCCTGCAATTTTTCATACCCTTTATTTCCCATACCAGGGGCATATGACCGGGGATAACTCCGGAAGATGTACTTTTGTGCCCGCTAATTCAATTAACTACTTTCCAAAAATGAAAAAAACTGTTTCGATTTTTATGGCTTTGGGTCTTGTGACGGCCCTGCATGCCCAGACCCCGCTTAGCTCGGGCCAGGACAGCGCCAGTTATGCTTTCGGCTTGCTGATCGGTGAAAACCTTATGCGGCAAATGCCTCCCGGTCTTAATCCGGATGTTATCATGAGCGGTATGACGGCTGTACTAAAAGATGCTCCACGGGCTTTCGACCAGCAAACGGCCAGCAAGATTTTTACGGCCTTTTCCCAGAAAGCACAGGAACAGCAAGAGGTGGAGAACCGCAAAGCGGGTGAAGCCAACAGGGCTGCCGGCGTCAAGTTTCTGGAGGAAAACAAAAAACGCAAAGAGGTCACCACTACATCAAGCGGACTCCAGTACGAGGTAATGAAACGCGGAACCGGAACCGAATCGCCCAAAGCCACCGATAAAGTAAAGGTACACTATCATGGCACCACGACCGACGGCGGCGTTTTCGACAGCAGCGTGGAACGCGGGGAACCGATTACCTTCGGACTCAACCAGGTTATTTCCGGCTGGACGGAAGGCTTGCAGCTGATGCATGTCGGAGATAAATTCAAGTTCTTTATTCCGGCCGATCTGGCTTATGGCGATCGCAGCCCGAGCCCCAAAATACCTCCGGGCTCGGTGTTGGTCTTCGAAGTAGAACTGTTTGAGATCAATCCGAAATAAGTATCGGTCCTATTTGCCTTTTTGAAACAGTGCAAGGGCTTCCTTTAACTCGTTTAAAAACCGGGCGGCGTCCAAATTGAAGTCGCTCAGATGGAGCAGGTGCATTCGGTGGTCAAAAACGGCAAAACACGGCTGATTGGTTCTATTGGTCAATACGATCTGCAGATGCTGATTGTATTGACCAATTGTTTTTACGGCCGTTTCCGGGAATCGCTTCCGGATTGTTTCCATGCGTGAAGGGGCCGGTTCCGTCCTGTCGTCGACATACAAATTGATCAGGTTGAAACTGTCCCTGATCAGGGAAAAAACACTGGCCTGGCTGAGGACGGATGATTCCATTTTTCGACAATTTACCGCTCCGAAGCCATTGAAATACAAGAGAATAGGTTTGGTAGTATCGCTTTCAGCCAACGCCTGATCAAAATCCATTGACGCCGGTAAATCACCTGCCGACAAGGTACGCTCCGTGTTTTCCGGCGCCAGTTTGCTGAACAGAAACGTCTCCTGCTCGTAAGCGTTGAATTCCTCAAACAGCCTCCCGTAGGTCAGTGCCGTTGACTCGCCGTCTTCTTCCAGTTTTTCCGACAAAAAGGTTTCCATGCGGTCAAGCAGATCATTGTCGTTTAGTGCGCCGGCAATTTCACTTTTGATATCGGGCCAGTTTTCTGCACTAACAGGTTGGTCAAGAATACGGGTGGCCAGTGCATTCAGTTTTTCATACCTCAGTCGGGACTCCCGATAGGTTTCAGTTTGCTTAAGAGCCATTATCTCGTTGTACACGCCGCGAACAACAGGAATGTCCTTATCCGACGAAATCGCCTGTATGATGGTAATTCCAAGAAAGAAAGGTTGCAGATCAAAACTGTCCAGACCGCAGTGCAACAAACTTTGCATCAACGAAAAGAGGGAATCCTGACTGCCGGGCTCCAGGTAAGAGGCGATTGGGGTATTTAATACCTTGTCACATTCTATTGATGGTTGAGCTGATAAGGATAAAAAGAAACAGAAACAGAACAAAAACGCCAAGGGTGTTTTCATAGCAGATACCAGTTGCCGCGGTCCCCATTTTTAAACTCAATTACATTGGCTTTGGGCATACCCTTTTCACGGGCTTTGTTGCGCGCAATTTTCGCAGCATCCAGTGTTTTATACATGCCTACCAGGATACGGTAGTTTGGACTGTCCAGCATTTGTTCGACATAGATTTCTCCAAACTCCTTATATGCATCGTATTTTGTTATATCAAGTGTTATTTTGGAGGAGGTGTATTCCAGCTGTATCCGGTAATAAGTGCCCTCGAGTTTTGGAGCAGTACTTTCGAATTCATGTTTGTCGTAATCTGCTGTGCCTTTGCCTTTGTACAGGAAATTCAGCTTTGAGCTATTCGAAACGGGCACAACAGCAGTCTTGGGTTGGGTGGCGCCCTTGGCATTACCAGTAAGGGCCGTCGATTTTTCCGTAGGAGCACTTCCCTGAGGCACTAACGAATTGCCGCTTGCCGGCATTTGGCCATTCTGTAATGCCATCCTGGATGGATCCGTGCCGGCACCCGGCTTGTACTGTTCTGCGAAGGCCAAAGCCCCCGGTATTTCTGCTTGCAGGTCGGCATACCGGCGTTCGTGCGACGGGTGGGTACTCGCAAATTCCGGTGGTTGTTCTCCACCCATTTCAGCCATATGCTGCCAGATTTTTGGAGCTTCATTAACATCATATCCAGCCAAAGCCATCAAGTAAAGCCCAATCTTATCTGCTTCAGACTCGTGTTTTCGACTAAAAGGAAGAATTAATCCATACTGAGCGCCTAACCCGTATAAAGCGCGCAGCGATTCCCGTAATTCCGCATCACTCTGATCTGTGGCCGCTTCAACGGTTGCCTGACCGAGTTCTGCCAGCATCCTCTGACTAACACGTTCGGCGCCATGATTGGCAAGGGCATGAGCAATTTCGTGTCCAAGAATGGCGGCAAGGCCGTCTGGGTTGTTTGTAACGGGTAGTATTCCGGTGTAAACCACAATTTTTCCTCCGGGCATGCAGGTTGCATTGGCTATTTCAGGGGCATTGATTACATTTACTTCCCACTCGTATCCTTTCAAATCGCTTTCTTTCCCTATTTTTCGATAGTACAAGTAGGTGGCATCAATTAAATTTTGGGTAATTTCACGTATAGCACCGACAAGCTCTTCATCCTGGCTTAAATGGCTGTTATCAATCTCCTTCCGATATTCCGAGAAGGAATCCTTAAAAAGAGATTTTGGGTCGATCAACATGGTTTGTTGCCTTCCGGTAACAGAAGTGGTGGTACATTGCCCGGCGAGTGTACTTACCACAAGGAGGATAATAATGCGCAGATTTAGTTGGTTTTTCATTTTTGAGATTTATTGAATCGAATCCGGGACAATATATCCCCGGATGAGAAAGGGTTATTGATCTACTTCATCATAGGGATGTTCCCAGTCGTAACTGTGTTTTGTATCGCGTTCATGTTGCAGGTCGTGTGCGTGTAATTTGTCGTATTCATGCTGCATATCATAAGCGTGTAACACGTCGTACTCGTGTTGTGTGTCGTAAGCATGCTGGACATCGTAAGCGTGCACTACATCATAGGCATGGGCAAAATCGTATGCATGTGTTGCATAAACAACTCCATAGGAGATATAGGTATGCTGGCATGGCATAGTATGCGTACAAGCGATCGTATGGGTACAGGGTATCGAGTGTGTACAGGCAATCTGGTGTGTACAGGGGGTAGGGTGCGTACAGTTTGTTGTATGTGTACAAGGGGTAGTATGCTTGCATTCAATTTCGTGCGTGCAGGCTACCATATGCTTACATTCAGTTTTGTGCGTGCAGTCTACCCTTCGTTTTGTTTTTGTTGAGATAGGCGGCTGTTGCGTCGTTTGTGTGGAGACTGGCTGGGTTTCACGTACGGGCTCTTGAGCAGGTTTCGGATCAGGTGTACGGGAGGTTGTTGTGGCAGGTTTTTGCGATTTTCCTGCGGGTGCAGGAGCAGATTTTGGCTTGATTACCCCTTCAGAAGACGCCGGCTTGGTGTTGTTTGCCGGTTTTTCATCCTGGCTGGTTGCATTTGGATTTAGTGAGGTTTTGGAGTCTTTCCACCATTCGCTCTGAGCGGTAAGAGCAGATAGCTGGACTGAGGATAAAAACAGAAGGCACAGGTAGATTTTTTTCATGGTTTTGGATTGAGATGAATTATTTCAATGGCGGTAAGCGTCGAGTAGTTTTTGAAACTCTTTTTCAGTTTTGTGTTCAAGAATGCCGGGGATGTTCTGAAAATCCCATCCGTTCCAGCGTTTTTGCAGCGCCTTTTCAAAATTACTGTAGAACCCTTCCCTATCGCTTCTTTTAGTGGCAATTTGTGCCAGGGTCACGTAGGCATATGGTGGCGCCGGATTCAAAACAATAGAACGTTGGGCATCGTCGTAAGCCATATCGATCTGACCGAGCATAAATCGTGTATCGGCTCTTTCGTTGTACAGTTCGGCGTTATCGGAAGAGAGATTAATTGCCTGGTCAAGCAATTCAAGTGATTTTTGATATTCCTTCTGCCTGGAATAACGATTAGCTTCCTCCCGCAAGGTTTGCACTTTGGCCAGCTTTTCAGTTACGTTAAGCTCGCTGCTTTCCTTAATATTATTGTTTTTCAGTATTCCGCCGTTTACCAAAATGTAAGTTGATGCTAAAAGCACAATTATTGCTGCAACTCCCCACACCACGGCCTTATTGCTTTTCCCAGGCTTAATGGCCAGTTCTTTTTCCTGGTAGGTATTGTACATTTCATTGGCACGGGCAATGGCTGTTGTGTCGTCAAAATCCATCTGACCGACCTCCCCCAACAAGTTGATCAGTGCCTGTCTTGTTCTGGCGAGGTTTTGCAGTGCAGTATCGTGGTTGAGAATATTACCGAGGTAATCTTGTTCTGTCTGCTTGAGATTAGATTGTAGCAGCAGACATCGGTTAAACAGGTCCTCATTTTTGCCGCGTAAAAAGTCAGCTACAAGAAAAAGGGCGAGCTTAATCTTGTTCTCCCGTATCAAATTTTCAATACTGGCAATAAATGGTCTCATAAAAAACCATGAATAATTTTATCCAATGGTGTCTTCTCCCTTCAACTGCCGTATAATTGGCCAGAGGGGTGTAAAAACTGTGTTGCAAAGATAAACGGGAATTTAATATGTCCAAATCACCCCATTCCCATATTCACAACACCGAAAACTCCACAAACGGCAAATGATCCGGATAATCTGTCGTAAAGTGCAATCCCCGGCTTTCGCGGCGGTGTGAAGCGGAACGGGTGATCAGGTAGGCCAGGGTGATCAGGTTGCGCAGTTCCATGAGTTGGGGGCTGACAACGGTGGTTTTGTACAGATCTTCTGTTTCCTGGTAGAGCAAAAACAGTCGGTCAAGCGCGCGTTTGAGGCGTATGTTGGAACGCACAATACCGACGTAATACGACATGATATCCTTCAACTCCTTGATGCTTTGGGTGATCAGGACCATTTCTTTGGGGTCGGTGGTGCCTTCTGCATTCCAGTCGGGTATACCTTCCTGGATATCCCATCCCTCCATCTTGTCGCGGATATCGAGAAAAATACGGTGGGCAAATACCATGGCTTCCAAAAGGGAATTGGAAGCCAACCGGTTGGCGCCATGCAGTCCGGTGGAGGAACACTCACCCGCTGCATAAAGCCGGTGAATACTGCTTCGTCCATGTTCGTCTACCATGATGCCGCCACACATATAGTGGCAGGCCGGTACCACGGGGATCATGTCCTTCATCGGATCAATGCCCACGCTGAGGCATTTATCATAGATGGTGGGGAAATGCGCGGTAAATCCCTCTTTATCGAGGTGCCGGCAGTCGAGGTACATGCAATCGGTACCCCGTTTTTTCATTTCAGAGTCGATAGCCCTTGCTACAATATCGCGAGGCGCCAGTGAGAGGCGCGGATCGTAGTGTTGCATGAACTCCTCTCCTTCGGCTGTTTTTAAAATGCCGCCAAAACCGCGTACGGCTTCCGAAACCAGAAAAGAGGGGTTATCTCCGGCGGGGTTGTACAGCGATGTCGGGTGAAATTGCATGAACTCCATGTTTTCCACTCGGCCCTTGGCGCGGTAGGTCATCGCCACGCCATCGCCGGTAGCGATCACGGGATTGGTCGTTGATTTGTACACCTGCCCTCCTCCTCCGGTGCACAAAATGGTAACGCGGGACAGCAGGGTATCTATTTCTCCGTTTTCCTTATTCAGGGCATAGCAGCCATAGCATTCTATGTCGGGTGTCACGCGGATGACCATGCGTCCCAGGTGGTGTTGCGTAATGAGGTCGAGCGCAAAATAGTGCTCCAGCACTTTGATATTGGGATACCTGGCGGCCTCATCCATGAGCGTGCGCTGCATTTCCCAGCCGGTAAGGTCTTTGTAATGCAGGATGCGGTGTTCGGAGTGACCGCCCTCGCGGGCAAGGTCATATTCGGGAGAATCTTTTTCCTTATCGAAACGGGCGCCCCAGTCGATGATCTCGCGCACCCGCTCGGGACCTTCTTCGATTACAATACGAACAATGTCTTCTTTGCACAAACCATCACCCGCATCGAGGGTATCAGCGATGTGTTTTTCAAATGTATCCTGCTCTTCGTTCCACACCGCAGCCACACCGCCCTGTGCATAGCGGGTATTGCTCTCGCCTTCCACGGTTTTGGTCAATACGAGTATCTGGCGGTCGGGAAATTGCTTTGCTGCTTTAATTGAAAAAGTCAACCCGGCGATACCGGAGCCTAAAACGAGAATATCGGTTTTAATGCGCGTCATAGTGCAGGTATCTGGCGTAAACAATGCTTTTCGCTACAGGAGGCTTGATTAATTGATAAACATATAAGCCCCGGTTAGGGTTATGCCCCAGTTTCGCGGGTCGAAATCAGCCGTTTTATTCTTGTCCAGGAAAGAAGTCAGGCTTTGCTGAAAGCGGACGTGCATCCCGATATTACCAAGGTCGATACCTGTACCAAAGTGAAACCCGAATTCCGTTTTTTTGAGTACATCGTCAACCAGATCAATTTTTTCGCCATTCAGTTTGAAGGAATTACTCAGGAGGTAGGCACCCTGAACCCCGGCGTGCAAATCGAATATACCCATAAACTCAAAATCGAGCGATATGGGCACTTCAATATAATTCAGGCTATACCGACCCTTGTTTTCCTGCCCCTGAACGGTTTCTTTGAAGGTTGCCCCTTTCATGTTGAACAGCAGTTCCGGTCGGATGGATGCCTTGTGTGAAAGCGGTATTTTCATAAAAGCGCCGGCTACCAGCCCGAGTTTACCCTTGTCTTTTTCGAAATCGCCCAGCTGGTTCATATTGGCAAAAGCCATACCGCCGGTCAGTCCCCACTTGAATTCTCCGTAATTGGATTGGGCATCAGCAAACAATACACTTGCTGCAACCAACATGATTGCGGCCAGAATCTTACATGTTTTCATGATCGGTATATTTTTGATGAAAGATTCAGTTCATCCTTCGTCTTCCGTATCGGCAGCGTCTTCCTCAGGGGCATTTTTACCGCCGGTAGAGGGATGGCCGGTGAAGTGCTTCAGCATGATGATCTCGCGTTGTGTCAGTTCCCGGAATGCACCGCGCGGAAGTTCTCTTTTTGTCAATCCGGCAAAATAAAAGCGGTCAAGTTTGAACACTTCATAACCGAGTGTTTCAAACAGGCGACGCACCACCCGATTGCGGCCGGAGGTAATCTCCAGTTCCACGATATCGCGCTCCGGATGATCTTCAGAAAAGCGAATCCAGTTCACCTCCATCAGCCCGTCTTCGAGTTCTACGCCGCGCTCAATATGCTCCAGGTCGGCCTGGGTCAGCGGTCTGCGCAGACCGACACGATACTGCTTTTGAATATTGTGACTGGGGTGCGAAAGCTTTTGCGCCAGGTCGCCGTCATTGGTAATCAGGAGCAAACCTGTCGTATCGCGGTCAAGACGGCCTACAGGATACAGGCGTTCGGGAAAATGCGGATCTACGATATCAATTACTGTTGGTCTGCCGCGGTCGTCGTCGGTTGTAGTGATCACATTTTTGGGTTTGTTGATCAGCACATATACCATACGCTCCTGTATTTGTACGGGTTTCCCTTCGCAGGTGACGATGTCGCCTTTTTCGATACGATAGTACGGTTCTTTTTTCACTTCACCGTTTACGGTCACCTGGCCCTGCTCGATAAACTCGACAGCTTTGCGGCGTGATGACACACCGCAGTGCGCCAGGTATTTATTCAGGGGCATGCCCTCTCCGGAAGGCAATCCGGGTTTGGGTTTGCGTTCAATAACAAAATCGTCCTTCTTGCGGAATGGTTTTTTACCAAATGGCTTTTTTCCGAAACCGCCACCACCTTTGTTGTAGGGCTTTCGGTCATAACCGCCGCCACCGCCCTGATTTCGATCCTGCCAGGGCTTGCGTTCACCTTCGCCGCGATCCTGATAACGCGGCCGGTCGGGGTCGTAAGGGCGTTTTTGAAATCCACCGCCGCCGCTCTGATTTCGATCCTGCCAGGGTTTGCGTTCACCTTGATTTCGATCCTGCCAGGGCTTGCGCTCCCCTTCATTGCGGTCTTGCCAGGGTTTGCGTTCACCTTGATTTCGATCTTGCCAGGGTTTACGCTCGCCTTCGTTACGGTCTTGCCAGGGTTTGCGTTCACCTTGATTTCGGTCTTGCCAGGGTTTACGCTCCCCTTCATTGCGGTCTTGCCAGGGTTTGCGTTCGGATTTTTCATCCTGGTTTTCTGATTCGTCATCGGGGCGGTAGGTTTTCGGTCGCTCTTTCAGCGAGAAACCCGAGTCCGGTTTGGAAATACGCGGACGGCGTTTTTTTTCTTCCATTATAGGCGGTAATTAAAAGTGTTTGGTAGTCTTGCGAATTGCAAAGTTCATGCTTTTACTTATTAAAGGCATTTTTGCTGCGCTTTATTTTAATCTTAAGTCCGGTTTTGGTAAAAAATCGAGTAAAACAGGAGGCGCAACCTCCCGGGTGATTTACACTTTGGAAGGTTGCGCCCGAAAAATTAAAACCCGGTTCTGTTTATTACTCCGATGTTATAACGACGATCTGTCGATTTTTAACATCAATTGCTTTTTACCCATTTTACCATATGCTGGATGCCTTCGCGGGTCAGAATCCTTAGGAAATAGATACCTTCAGGTAGTTGATCAACGGAAATTTCATCCGAAAGTTCATTGGCGTCAATATGCTGTACCATTCGACCCTGCGGGGTGAAAATCTGTGCTGACACCGGAGATAACCCGCTCATTTCCAATCGAATGGATGTTTGTGCCGGATTGGGCCATAAGCGCACTTGAACGGCTTGTCCCGGTTCATTCGTACCCACAGTATTGCCGATCGTCACTGGCGCCAGCATGACGGAACAACCGTTTGCATCTATTATGGTGAGGGTGTAAACGCCGGCATTCAGCCCGGTGAGGTCTTCTTCATTTGAGAAGAAGATGCCATTTTTTCTCCAGATGATCGAATATGGCGCTGCACCACCTACAGGTGTAATGCTGATGCTGCCGGTACCGAGACCGTTCGAATCATTGACGATTCCATTGACCAACACGTCTGGTAAGGGGAAAACTGTCACGGTAAAGGAGCATTGTGCGGTATTGCCCAGGGCATCTGTCACCTGGAATACCTGGGTTGTCACACCATCGTTGAAGGGTGATCCACTGGGTAAGCCACTGATCAACACAGGCTGTATACCGTTCAGACTGCAATTGTCGGAAATGACGGGCGCCGGATAATTCACCACATCTGCACCGCAAAAACTGATGCCGCCCGGACAGGCAATCTGAGGAGGAATATTGTCCGTAGCAATAATGGAAACAGCGCTATTGGCAATGCAGCCGTTGGCATCTGTAACGGTAACGCTGTAAGTAGCCACTCCGAGGTTTGATATGGTAGCCGTCGTATCTCCATTGCTCCACAAGTAATCAAATGGCAGTGTTCCACCTTCGAGCGTAACGGTGGCTTGTCCGGTAGTTTCGTTCAGGCAAACAACATTTTCCGAAGAAATACTGGCTATCGGCGCGCAATTGAATGCGTTCACAATTACACTTTGAACACTGGTGCAGCCATTGGCGTCTGTGACGGTGACGCTGTAGGTTCCGGGCATGAGTCCCGAAATCGACTGACTGGTGGCATTATTGCTCCAAAGATAAGTATAGGGAGATGTGCCGCCAGAGGGTTGGGCGCTTGCCGTGCCGTCATTGGCACCGAGCGCCGTTTCTGCGGTACTGGTTGCGTTGGCGGCCAATACGGGAGGCTGGCTGATACTGATGCTGAGTGATGCCGGGCAATTATTCGCATCCAGAATCTGCACGCTGTATATGCCTGGCGCCAGTCCGGAAACCATTTGTGTTGTATCGCCATTCGACCATAGGTATGTTACCGGATCCACCGCTCCCATTAAACTTACCATTGCCGAACCATTGTTGGCGCCGTTGCAGGTAACATTATTGGCGCTAATACTTGCCGTAAGTGCACAATTGAAACTGTTGACTGTGACGGTTTGCACTGCAGTACAGTTGTTCATATCCGTAACGGTTACGGTATAGTTGCCGGGCGCCAGTCCGGAAATACTTGCTGTTATGGCATTATTGCTCCACAGGTAGGAATATCCGGGTGTACCACCGGTCGGCGCAGCGGTTGCCGTACCGTCGTTGGCGCCGAGTGCGGTTTCAGCGCTTGCGGTGGCATTTGCAACGAGCAGGGCTGGTTGACTGACCGTTGCGGTTGCCGTAGCGGAACAATTTTCGGCGTCGGTAACGGTTACGATATAGATTCCTGCGGCAAGGCCGGAAATGGTAGCAGTATTTCCGTTGTTGCTCCACAGATAAGTATAACTTCCGTTGCCGCCACCCGGTGTTGCGGTAGCCGAGCCATTAGAGCCGCCATTGCAACTTACCTGCACGGATGAGGCCGATGCGGTCACAACGGGTGTCTGGTTGACTGTTGCATTTGCCGTTGCAGTACATCCGTTTGCCGAGTTGCTGATCAACAAATTATATGTACCGGAAGCATTCACCACAGGAGTCAGGGAATTGGCGCCGGATACAATGTTACCATTTGCCGTGGTCCAGAGATATGTGAAATTGGGGCCTTGCGACGAACCGGAAGCATTAATTTGTATAGTAGCATTGTTGCAGTTCAGATTTCCCGGAGTGGCAATACTGGCTACAGGCGGTGTTGTATTCTGAACCACAGATGCGGTAGCTGTAGAGGTGCAACCGTTTGTTGTTGAAGTAACCGTAAGAACGTAGTTGCCGGGCGCGGTCACGGTCGGATTCTGCTGGCTGGAGGAAAAGTTGTTCGGTCCGGTCCATGCATATGTTACGTTGGGTGCGCCGGCCGATCCGCCGTTAAGTTGAATACTGGAAACAACACAAGTCAAAGAACCACTGGCTGAAGCGGTCGCTCCGGGTGCATTTATGTTCTGTTGGACCGTTGCTGTGGCACTGTTGGTGCAACCATTGGCGGCCGTTATCACTACCGTATAATTGCCGGGTACGCTTACTGTCGGATTTTGAAGGGTAGATACAAAATTGTTGGGTCCTGTCCAGGAAAAGGTTCCCCCGACAGGATTGACGGTGGTATTGATTTGAATGCTGTTTACAGTACAGGTCAATTGACCGCTTGGGGTTGCTGCAATACTGGGCGGTACACTGTTTTGCGTTACCGTTGCAGAAGCGGTATTGGTACAGTTATTTGCAGGATTAGTGACAGTTACGGTATAAGTACCTGCCACACTTACCGTCGGATTTTGCAGGTTGGATGAAAAGCCTCCCGGTCCGCTCCATATATATGTAACACCCGGCGTATTGGACATGGCTGTCAACATAACCGACTGAACGGTACAGGTCAGGGCGCCCCCGTTGGCTGTTATATCGGGCGGTGAAATATTGCTGGATACGGTCGTGGAAGCTGTAGCCGTACAACCGTTTGTTGAGTTGGTCACTTGGAGGGTATAGGTGCCTGCTGCATTGACAACCGGCATGAGTGTATTGGCTCCGGACACAATATTCCCATTTGCAGTCGTCCAGATGTAGGAAAAGTTGGGACCGGAAGAAGAGCCCGAACCGTTCAGGGTTACTTGCGGTTGCGCGCAGGTCAGGACGCCAACCGGACCCGCATTAGCAGTTGGCTGGACTGCGTTAATACCAATATTAAAGGTAGCCACCTTTGTGCAACCATTATTGTCGGTAACAGTAAGGGAGTGTGTTCCTGCCGAAGTGTACACCGCAGGGTTGCCGGTAGCACCGTTCGACCAGTCATATATGTACGAAGGCGTACCCCCGGAAACTGTTGCGGTTACGTTTACGGATTGCTGTAAACACGTCAGTAAGCCGGAGGGTGTAGCTGTTGCATTCAGTATGGGGGGCTGGGTGATGGCGGCGGTAGCAGTGGCAGTACCTGATCCACTTGAACCGGTTACAGTTACGGTATAAGTGCCTGCAACAAGGTTAACGGCAGTTTGACCCGTTTGTCCATTGCTCCATTGATAGAGGTATGGTGGCAAACCACCGGAAGCCTCTACTGTTGCACTTCCGGTATTGCCCCCGAAACAGGATACATTATTTGTGCTGATGATAGACGCCACAACGGGTGGAGGACCGCTAAAATCAAAGGTTTGGGAAAAGGCGATCGGAAAATCGCCGGTGTCCATGTTATTGTTATTGGTGAAGTTTCCAATAAAATAGAATTTGATGATGTTGCCACTGGCATTGGCAGGAGAAGTCCAGTTGAAGTTCCAGGAGACCGGACCTCCGCCTACAAAGGTTTTTCCGTTCCGGTGTTCGATATATTCCCGGCCGTTTAAAAACTCTGTCCCGGCTTGAGCGTTCACGGCTGCCAGGTTACCGGCATTTTGGTTGCTGCCGTTCACGGCAACCAATTGAAAACCGCCCTTAACAGGAGAACCTGCTGTTGGTGTCATGGTGAGCACCATTGGGTAAGTGGTGTTGGGTTCAATGGTGGAAGGCAGACCACTGATTTCGACAATGCCATCGAAGCCACCCGGATTGGCGCCACCATGACAATTGTTGCAATGTCCATCGAAGGGAGCACCGGTATTGCCGTTTGGTGGGTTGGCATTGTTGCCCAACCAGACAAGTACACCAAGGAGTAAACCAGCAAAAGGCAACAAGCGGGAGTTGCGGATTGTAATCATGAGGATTTGTTGTATTAATCGTTATTGTTGATAAACTGAATATCGCTATCAAAGGTAGCAGACATTATTTCAGCGCCTTAAAAATTGATACCCAAGGAATGTTTGTTTTTGGCGAACCGGAAATTTTTTATGGTTGAGTCGGGAAATTATCCTGCTCAGCCGGGATTTCGCCAAATTCCCTTTGCCGGGTTCAGTAAAACAGGCTACCTTAGCATGGCATTCCCGTATACCGTACCGGGCTACACATTATGCCAGAAGATCAACATCAGGAACTTACCTTCGATGACCTGCTCAAGAAAGTTTTGGAGCACCTCGAAACGCGCTGGGAGTACTTTTCACTGACGGCCACGGAAAAGATTTCGGTAGCAGCATCTATGTTTGCCGGGTTAATGGTCGTGTGCCTGTTTGCGCTGATCGTTATGTTTTTTCTTAGCATTGGGTTGGCGTTCTGGATTGGTGATGTAATAGACAACCGTGCCGGTGGTTTTGCCATTGCGGGCCTTATTTTTATTCCGCTTGGTATTGGTGTATTTTACTGGATACGACCTTTTATCCGGGAGAAGGTCATTCAATCAATTCTTGAAGATGACGATACTGAAAACCAGGGCTGACGTGGACAATATTACCCAGCTCCGCCGGCAGAAAGCGCTGCTGAAATCAAAAATTGATTCAGAACGCACTGAACTGAAGGCTATGTGGCAGCAATTGCGCACGGAATACGAACCTGCCCAACTGGCTACAAGTGTAGCCCAGAATTTACTGGGTATCGGTGAACGTCCGGGAAATGCCGGAGGTCTGGCCGGTCCGATTAAACTGGTTGCCGATCTGTTCGTGCGTGATCCGAGATACAAACTATTGTTCAAGTTTATCGCGCCGATGGTGGTTTCTTCCGTACCTCGTTTGATGAAACAAGCCAAAGACAGTATCCCCGAAAGAACCCGGATTTATGGTGCATTGCGGCGTGGTGTCGCCAACCTCCGGGGAAAGTTGCGCAGAAAAAAAGCCCAACCGGATGACCTGGAAGCAGACGCCAGATCCTGAGCACATAACCAAACTAACCAACCATGGAAAAGCGAAATACAGTTGAATTGTTACTTGCCGGCGCCCTCTTGGGCGGAGCCTTTTATTTTTTGTTCTTCACAGAACGCGGAAACCAATTCCGGGAGCGCATGATCGATGTCGCTGCTGACAAACTGGACGACTTGCTGGAAAGCCTGGAAAAAGAATTGTCCGAATTGGAAATGGGGGTTAGTAAAATCTCCGAAACAAAAGATCTCTCCTGAATTTTCTTAAAAGGAAATTTTGCGACAACATCATTGATCAGACGTTGTTTGCTTTTTAATGTCCTTTACTATGCAATATCTTTGCCCGGCGAATTTTCGCTTAGTGGCACGGATTAAAGTTTTCCCTACATGCTCAATAAACATATCAAAAAAGTAGCTGTGCTTGGCTCCGGACTCATGGGAACGGGCATTGCAGCGCACCTTGCCGGTTGTGGCATCGAGGTGCTTATGTTGGACATACTGCCCAACGACCTGAATGAAAAAGATGCTAAAAAACCGGAGGCCCGTAACCGCATCGGGAATAGTGCATTGCAGACGGCATTGAAAGCAAAACCGGCGCCGTTTTACGACAACAAATTCGCTTCACGGATCACGGTTGGCAATTTTGAAGATGATTTTCCCAAAATCAAAAGCTGTGACTGGATCATTGAAGTAGTGGTAGAGCGACTGGATATAAAAAAGCAGGTTTTTGAAAAAGTGGAGCAGCATCGATCCAAAGGATCTTTGGTAACATCCAATACATCGGGTATCCCCATTCACCTGATGGCAGAAGGCAGAAGCGACGATTTCAAAAAGAACTTCTGCGGCACACACTTCTTTAACCCTGTGCGCTACATGCGCTTGCTGGAGATTATTCCGACCCCCGATACGGATCAGGCTGTAGTGGATTTCTTCATGCACTTTGGCGACGTTTTCCTCGGCAAGCAAACTGTTCTGTGCAAGGATACGCCGGCCTTTATAGCCAACCGGGTCGGTGTGTATGCCATGGCCAAAATATTTCAGCTCACCCACGAACTCGGACTTGGCATCGATACTGCCGATGCGCTCACCGGGCCGGCCATAGGTCGCCCGAAAACCGGAACCTTCCGTCTGGCCGACCTGGTGGGTATGGATACCGCAGTACACGTGATCAACGGAATGCGACAGAATTGCCCCGACGATGAGCAGGTCGCAGCATTGGAGGTTCCGAAGTTTCTGACTTTCCTGACGGACAACAAATTTTATGGCAATAAATCCGGACAGGGCTTTTATAAAAAAACAGGTGAAAAGGACCCGAAAGGACGTCCGGTGGTACTGGCCCTGAATCTCGAAACACTCGAATACACCCAGAGTCAGAAAGAGAAATTACCGGTCCTGGATACACTCAAACAAATCGACGAACTGCCACGCAGGATCAAGGCAGTTTTTAAAGCCGACGACAAGGGTGCTCAATTGCTGCAACGCTCGTTCCTGGGCTTGTTCGCTTATGTCAGCAACCGCGTTCCGGAAATATCGGATACGTTGTACGCCGTCGACGATGCACTGCGTGCGGGCTTTGCCTGGGAAGCAGGCCCTTTCCAGTACTGGGATATGGCCGGCGTGGCAGAATGTGTGGAGCGCGCCGAAAAACAGGGTGAAAAGATCGGCTCCCGGGTAAAAGAAATGCTTCAGGCAGGACATACGTCTTTTTATAAAATTGAAAACGGGATACGGAAATACTACGACCTGCGCAGCAAGTCGTACCAACCCTTGCCCGGTGGAGCGTCGTTCATCCTGCTCGACAACTACCGCTCCAACAAGCCGGTATATACCAACGCCGAGTGTACGTTGCACGATATTGGCGACGGTGTGTTGTGCCTTGAATTTCACTCCAAGATGAATGCCATTGGCGAAGGCATCCTCCGGGGCATCAATGACAGTATACAAATTGCCGAAGAGCAGGGCTGGAAAGGGATGGTCATCGGCAACAACGCCCAGAATTTCACCGTTGGCGCCAATCTGATGATGATTGCAATGATGGCCTACCAGCAGGAATGGGATGAGTTGAACCAGGCCGTCAATATATTTCAGCAAACTTCCATGCGTATCCGCTATTCATCTATTCCGGTCGTCATTGCCACACAGGGGTATGTTTTCGGAGGGGGCTGCGAATTTTCCATGCATGCCGATGCTGTAGTTGCCGCTGCTGAAAGTTATATCGGACTGGTAGAAGTTGGTGTTGGTATTATCCCCGGCGGTGGCGGAACGAAGGAATTTGCCGTTCGCCTGTCCGATGAAATTACGAAGGAGGGTGACGTACAGATACCGCGTCTTATCGACAAATTCAAAAGTATTGCCACTGCCCAGGTAGCCACATCAGCGTATGAGGCATTCAACTTTGGGTACCTGCTTCCACAGAAAGACCAGGTAGTGCACAACACTGCCCGCAATATCAGTGAAGCGAAGGCGAAGGTGCTGGAACTGGCCGATGACTATGTGATGCCTATTCAACGCAAGGACGTGTATGTGCTGGGCCGCACAGGCCTCGGTGCTTTGTATATCGCTGCACACTCGCTAAAACTTGGTCACTATGCTTCCGAGCACGATATCAAGATCGCAAAGAAAGTGGCATATGTACTTTGCGGCGGTGATCTTACCAGCCCGCAAACCGTTAGCGAGCAATATTTGTTAGACATAGAGCGGGAAATGTTTTTGTCCCTGTGCGGAGAACAAAAGACCCTGGAACGCATCCAGTTCATGCTGGAAAATGGAAAACCATTGAGAAACTGATAAATCAACAATCCATCATGCAAGAAGCATATATTATCACCGGATATCGCACCGCCGTTGGCAAAGCCGGAAAAGGCGGATTCAAGTCATATCGATCAGACGACCTTGCGGTCGATGTGATCAAACACCTGCTGGCGCAAGTGCCGCAACTCGATCCGAAAATGGTAGACGACTGTATCGTCGGTTGTGCCAATCCGGAAGGTGAGCAAGGCTTGCAGATCGGTCGCCTTATTTCGGTACGTGCATTGGGTAAAGACGTCCCGGGTATGACGGTCAACCGGTATTGCGCATCGGGTCTCGAAACAATCAGTATTGCCGTTGCCAAGATACGCGCAGGGATGGGCCATTGTTATATCGCCGGTGGGGCAGAAAGTATGTCGTTTATCCCGATGACCGGTTATAAACTCGCCCCCAACTATAATATTGCCGCCAATACTCCCGACTATCTGGTGGGTATGGGGCTTACGGCAGAGGCGGTTGCTCAAAAATGGAATATCTCCCGTGAAGATGCCGATGCCTTTTCCTACCGATCGCACCAACGCGCGGCTGCCGCCATTGATGCCGGAAAATTCAGGGACGAGATTGTTCCGGTTCAGGTACCGGATGTATGGGTGGAAAACGATAAGCGGATGGAATCAGTTCACACTGTGGATATGGATGAAGGCGTTCGCCGCGACACCACTGTTGAGGGTTTGGCAAAGCTCCGCCCTGCGTTTGCAAATGGTGGTGTAGTTACGGCAGGTAATTCATCCCAGACTTCCGATGGAGCGGCGTTTGTGCTGGTGATGTCGGAAGAGTTGATGAAGTCTTTGGGACTCCAGCCTGTTGCACGTTTGGCTGCCTGTGCCGTTGCCGGGGTAGAGCCGCTTTATATGGGTATTGGGCCATGCGCCGCGATCCCTAAAGCACTTAAGCAGGTCGGAATGAAACTCGATGAAATTGAGGCTATCGAACTGAATGAAGCATTCGGAGCCCAGGCGCTTGCCGTGATCAGGGAGGCCGGATTGAACCCTGATATTGTAAATGTGAATGGTGGCGCTATTGCACTCGGGCATCCGCTGGGCTGCACCGGCGCAAAATTGTCGGTACAGATACTGAACGAAATGCGCCGCAGTAACCAAAAATACGGGATGGTTACGGCATGTGTCGGTGGCGGGCAGGGCATAGCAGGGATATGGGAACGGTTGAATTAAAGAATTAATAGATACTTCAAGTTATTCCGGGCCGGCTTCGTATGAAAATTCGAAGCCGGCCCGTTTCATTTTCCAATAGCCGTACTTTTGCCCGGATCATGAAGAACACTACCCTGTTTTGTTTATTTATTCTCGTTGCTATTTGTCCTGCTTACGGACAGGATTTCAAACTGGAGAAGTTGCCGGATTTTATCAATTCACAATTTGATGAGATCACACCTGTGCCCAGTCGCGACGGGCAAACGCTTTTTTTTACCCGGGTTGGCTTTCCCGAGTTTGAACACACCTTCTTTATAGACAGCGTTGACCAGTTTGCAAAGTTGGCCCCCGATCAGTATGCCCGGGTACTGGCTGGCGCCTATACGGATATCGCCGGTTCACCGGTATACAACCCTGAACGTTCTCCGTTCAACCAGGATGTATGGATGGCCACGGGTGATTCGGTCGGTGCGTTTTCGCGTGTGGTACACCCCGGTTTCCCGTTAAACAATGCATTGCCAAACAGCATTGTTACGATCACGCCGGATCCCAATGCCTATTATGTGATCAATCAATTTGACCAGCGGGGCGATATGCAGCGTGGTTTCTCGCTCATTCGAAAAACGGCGGATTCTATTGGCTGGGCCTTTCCTCTTCCGGTTGACATTCGTGATTATTATACGATCACCTCCGATGTGAGTCTGACGATGAGTTTCGACGGACAGGTGCTTATCCTTTCCGCTGCGCGGTTCGATTCAAAGGATATGGATTTGTATGTGTGTTTCAGGGAGGGCGAAAACCGCTGGGGGGCTCCGCAACATCTTGGCACATCCGTGAATTCTGCCCGACGGGAAACGACTCCGTTTCTTTCTGAAGATAACACGACGCTGTTTTTTTCTTCCAACAGGGAAGGTGGTAGTGATATCTATATTTGCCGGCGCCTCGATGATACCTGGAAAAACTGGTCTGCACCGTATAAGGCAGTCGAGCCGATCAATTCGTATGCCGACGACAGCCAGCCTTATTTCAATATGACATCAGGCTATCTTTATTTTACGTCAAAGCGCGATGGCAACAGCGATATCTACCGGGTGCAGATTGCCCCGCCCCAGCCTACCGAGATTGAAGTTATCGGGCGGGTCATCAATCGAAAAACAAAACAGGTCATTCCAAATGCCCGCGTGCAGTATGGCACAGATGGGAATACAACCAGTTTTGTTGTAGCAGAACAGGGCACCTTCCGGCTGAAAGTACCGAAGGGGGTCAGGTTCCAGTTCAAACCCGAAAAGCCGGGCTTTACCGGTGCTTCCGAGGAGATATTTTTTCGCCGCGATTACTATTATTTTAATGAGCACTACCTCGACTTACCTATGGACCCGCTTGAGGTAAATGCCCGTATTGAATTGCGCCCCATCTTTTTTCAGCAATCCCAAGCGATTATCCTGGAAGAGTCTTTCGGCGAACTGGAGAGTCTTGCCCGAACCATGAAGGAAATGCCCTCATTGTGTATTCGTATTGAAGGCCATACCGATAATGTGGGAAAGGCAGAAGACCTGATACGGTTGTCTGAAGAACGGGCGGAAGCGATCAAACTTTTTTTAATCGGGAAAGGAATTGCCGCAACAAGGATCGTAACGCTTGGGCAGGGACCAAAATATCCGATCAACGACAACAGCACCGATGAACTCCGGGCGCAAAACCGCCGGGTTGAATTTATTATCACCAAAATTTGAACCGCCTGCGTATGTATCTGTACAGCACCAATAATCCTGCTTTGCGGGTAACGTTTAAGGATGCCGTTTTTCAAGGGCTGCCGCCTGATAACGGATTGTTCATGCCGCTTGAAATACCACAATTGCCTGCAGGTTTTATGGAAAACCTTCCCGGGTATTCATTTCAGGAGATCGCCTTTGCGGTAGCGCAGAAGTTGCTTCATGCAGATATTCCCGACGCAGACCTTCAAACGATCATAGAAAACGCGGTAACCTTCCCGGCCCCGGTTGTCAGGCTGGATGAGCAAACCTTCATACTTGAACTATTTCACGGTCCTTCTCTTGCCTTTAAAGACTTTGGCGCCAGATTTATGGCGCAGACAATGTCCTATTTTAACAAGAATGAATCAAGGGAACTCGTGATTTTGGTAGCCACTTCCGGCGATACCGGCGGGGCAGTAGCAGCAGGGTTTCTACACACGCCGGGAATAAAAGTTGTTATTCTGTATCCATCAGGTAAAGTAAGTCCGTTGCAGGAAAAACAACTGACTACGCTTGGCGCGAATATTACAGCCCTTGAGGTAGCGGGCACTTTTGACGACTGCCAGGCATTGGTAAAAAGGGCCTTTCTGGATACAGATCTCCGACAGGCAATAAGGATGAGCTCTGCCAACAGTATCAATATCGCCCGCCTGATTCCACAAATGTTCTATTATTTTGAATCGTGGAAACAACTGCCCAAGGCCGACTACCCTACTGTGTTTACGGTTCCTTCCGGCAACTTCGGCAACCTGACTGCCGGTTTAATGGCCAGGCAAATGGGACTTCCTGTACACAGGTTTATTGCAGCAACAAATGCGAATGACGTCGTGCCAAAATATCTGGAAAGCGGCGAATACACACCTCGGCAATCTATCCCTACAATTTCTAACGCCATGGATGTCGGCGCGCCGTCGAACTTTGCCCGTATGCTCGATTTGTATGGTTCCACGTGGAACACGCTGCGCTCCTGGGTTTCCGGATATGCGTTTTCCGACGAACAAACCAAAGAGGCTATGCGTGAAGTTGATACCAGGTATCGTTATGTTATGGACCCACATGGTGCTGTGGGGTACCTGGCTTTTCGGAGATTTCAAGCCGAAGAACCCAATACCCGATCTGTAATTCTTGAAACGGCGCACCCGGCCAAATTTCTCGAAGAGGTTGAGTCTATTCTTGGGCACACGATTGAAGTGCCGGAGCGGCTTGCAGTATTGCGAAAAAAAGAAAAGCAATCCGTATCTATGCCGGCCGATTTTCAAGTATTCAAGGAATGGTTGGCAACGCACTATTGAATGCATGTTCCACGTGGAACGCCGCCTGTGTAGTGTCGGGTGACTCCGAATTGCCGTACATTGGCTCAGATTATACTGTTTATTTAAAACGATTGTTGCATGAAACAAAAAATACGCATGGGTATGGTTGGCGGAGGCCTCGGCGCTTTTATTGGCGGGGTGCACCGAATGGCAGCGGCTTTGGATGGCGAAATCGAACTTGTCTGCGGGGCTTTTAGCAGCGACCCTGAGAAATCAAAACGATCGGGGGCAGAATTGGGCTTGCCTCCCGATCGATGCTACGGTACATTTCAGGATATGATCAGGCGTGAAAAACGGCTTAGCCCAAACAAGCGCATGCAAATAGTAAGTATTGTAACGCCCAACCATGTGCATTTTGCCCCCACAAAAATGGCGCTGGAAAACGGCTTTCATGTTATCTGCGACAAGCCGCTCGCTTTTAATATGAAAGAAGCGCAAACGCTGGAGCGGGTAGTTGAAAAATCAGGACAACTGTTTGCCCTTACCCATAACTATACGGGTTATCCGATGGTAAAGCAGGCGCGTCAAATGATCCTGCACGGTGAAATAGGTAAAATCCGTAAGGTTGTGGTTGAATATCCGCAAGGCTGGCTAAGCACCAATGTGGAGTCTTCCGGACAAAAACAGGCTGCCTGGCGTACGGATCCTCAACGCAGTGGAATCGCCGGCGCTATGGGTGATATTGGTACGCATGCGGAGAACCTTGCAGAATATGTGACCGGACTACAGATCACTGCGCTTTGCGCCGACATCAGCATTTTTGTTCCGGGCAGGCAACTGGACGACGATGGCAATGTCCTGTTGCGTTTTGATAACGGCGCCAAAGGTATTTTGCATGCCAGCCAGATTTGTGCCGGAGAAGAAAACAATCTCAATATTCGGGTTTACGGCGAAAAAGGCGGTCTGGAATGGCGTCAGATGGAACCCAATACACTGCTTGCAAAATGGCTGGACAAGCCAACCCAGGTGTATCGCACAGGCGTGGGCCAATTATACCCGGAGGCTCAGGCGCATACCCGCATCCCGGCCGGGCACCCGGAGGGCTATCTGGAGGCCTTTGCTAATATATACCGCAATTTTGCCTATTGCGTTCGTGCAAGACTGGAAGGGAAAACGCCTGATCCCATATACATGGACTTCCCTAAGGTACAGGATGGTGTCCGCGGTATGCGTTTTATCGATCGCGTTATCGCAAGTGGAAAAAGCAAGAATAAGTGGATAGAATTTTGAGCCAACTATCACCCTAAACCACCAACTTTGCCGCCATGCGGCTTTCCGTAATTATTGTCAATTATAATGTTCGCCACTTCCTGGAGCAGGCACTGGGTAGTGTGCGTAGGGCGCTTCATGGTATCGATGCAGAGGTTTGGGTGGTCGACAACAATTCTGTCGACGACTCGGTGCGGATGGTGCAGGAGAAGTTTCCCGACGTCCGGCTTATTGCAAACAAACACAATCCCGGTTTTGCAGTAGCCAATAACCAGGCTATTCGGGAAAGCAAGGGTGAGTATGTGTTGCTACTCAATCCGGATACCCTTGTTGAAGAAGATACCTTTGAAAAATGCCTGCGCTTTATGGATGCTCATCCTGAAGCCGGGGCATTGGGTGTGAAATTGATTGATGGCAGCGGCAAGTTCCTTCCGGAAAGCCGTCGGGGTTTTCCTTCTCCCTGGGTTGCTTTTTGCAAGACCTTTGGCTTGTCAGCAGTTTTCCCTAAAAGCCGCCTGTTCAATCAATATTACCTTGGGTATATGGGCGAGAATGAAACCCATCCGGTCGATGTGCTGGTTGGAGCATTCATGTTTATCCGGCGAAGCGCTCTGGATAAGGCCGGCCTGCTCGACGAGGCTTTCTTTATGTACGGGGAGGACATTGATCTTTCGTACCGAATCGTAAAGGCGGGATACACCAACTATTACTTTCCCGAAACCACCATTATCCACTACAAGGGCGAAAGCACCAAAAAGGGCAGCCTCAACTACGTCCGGACGTTTTATCAGGCCATGATCATCTTTACGCGCAAGCACTTTACCGGGCGGAGGGCTGGTCTGTTTATTCTGATGTTGCAGATGGCGATCTGGCTTCGTGCAGGAATTACCCTTCTGCGCGGTATATGGCAAAAACTTAAATTGCCTATGCTAGACGCATTGTCGATTTATGCCGGATTGGTATTTCTCAAGTCCTTTTGGGCAAACTATTACTACAAGGATCCGGAATGGTTCAAGACTAATGTATTGTGGTTCAATTTTCCATTGTATATACTCATCTGGCTGGGGTCTGTTTGGCTCAATGGCGGGTACCGTGGTTAATTGTACATTCTATTTTGCATCAACTTTTGTGGTGTATT
>ERZ724521.126-NODE-126-length-29667-cov-4.873767_pt1 | contig 29667 bp, 24 predicted proteins | sample MGYA00376054_ERZ724521 | MGnify/ENA primary metagenome ERZ724521 (study PRJEB28724, sample SAMN07190883) | activated sludge metagenome | isolation source: activated sludge of sewage treatment plant in Hong Hong | place: Hong Kong | collected 2016-03-17 ... | reverse complement strand
CCCCAAATCTAAAATCCAAAATCTAAAATCAAAATGTTACTCCAAGCGGAACTTCACGGGAAGCGTGTAGCGCACCTTTACGGAGTTACCGTTTGCTTCACCGGGTATCCACTTCGGCATGGACTGTACGACGCGCACGGCTTCTTTGCCGCAACCGCCACCGATGTCCTTAACGATTTGAACATCTTTCACGCTGCCGTCTTTGCCGATCACAAAAGTGAGGGCAACGGTGCCCTGAATGTTGTTTTCGCGCGCAAGCGGCGGATATTTGATGTTTTCGCTCAGGTATTTCAACAGTTCCTTTTCACCGCCCGGGAAACTGGGTGGTTTTTGGATGTCGAACATCTCGTAAGTCTTTTCTTCCACAACCTTCGGGGCTTCTACGATCTGAAGTTCCGAGGGATTCTCGTCGATTGCAGGAGGGGCTTCATCATTGCCCTTTTTGTTTTCGGTGCCGATATCCTCCTTTTTTTCGAGGAGTTCCTCGACGGCCGGCGGCTTTTCTTCCTGAACCTCTTCGTCCTTCTTCACGACCGGCGGCACGAATTTCACCGTCGAACGCGTGGGCGGCGGCGGCGTAGGCGGTGGCGGCGGCGGCGGCGGCGGCGGGTTATTCGGATCGATATCCGGTGGCGGACCGAGTTCAGCAACTACGTCGATCGGTTTATCATCCGGCGCCAGCGATTGTACAGCATTCATGATGTACGGGAGCGCGAAGAGAAACGCAATCAGCAGCAGACTGTATCCAAGCGCGCGCCCCAGGTACTTGGGGTATGCGCGGCGGAGTTGGTATGCGCCGTAGTTTTTGTTCCGGTCGGCGAAGATGATATCCAGCATATCCTTGTAGGTTGCGCCTTTTTCTTCTGCCATGTTATGATTTTTAAATTTTTGAATGTTAAACGGTTATGTGCGTTCAGGGCTATTGTGTAGCCGCCTGTATTTGTTCCTCGACATTGAACTTGAGACCGCCGGCCGGATTTTTGATAAATTCTTTTTCCAGGTCGGAAACATCGAGAATCACGTAGTAACGCACCTTGCAAATAGCCATTTCGTCGAGGGCATCCACCAGATTTTTGTATCGGGCCTGTTCAGTCGGTTTTATGATGACGTTAATGAAAGAGCCCTTGCGCGGTTCTTTCGTTTTAAAGTCTTCATAATCTTCCTCACCGAATTGTCCCTTTACTTTATTCATCTTGTCGAGGATGACCTTGCGCAGGCCTTCAGCCGAGTAATCCGTAGAGTCCAGCTTTGCATCTGTAATACCTTCATACCAGTAAACCTTGTCGTTGGCACCCAATAACAGGGTGAGTACTTTAGATTCTTTAACCGGCTCGATATCTTCTTTTTTGATATCTTTTTCGGGCATTACCAAAGCCATGATCTGCGGTTTGGCCAGCGTGGTTGTCAACATAAAAAACGTGATCAACAGGAACCCGAGGTCCACCATCGGCGTAAAGTCGATACGCGTGGACATTTTTTTCGAGCGAACCTTACCACCTTTCTTATGACCACCACCACCACTATCTTGTGCAATTTCAGCCATGTCGCTGTTGCTTTTTTAGTGAAAAAATGTGTTGTCCTGTCAGCACTATTTCTCTGACCCCTCTTCCGCTTTTTTATTCGGATCACTCTCCGAGCTGGTGATCAGGTTGAACTTGTTGACGTTGATGTCTACAAGCGTATTGATCACGTGTTGCACGGCGGGATAAGGGGTGTTTTTATCCGCTTTGACCACCATCACGTATTCGTCCTTCACAACGCCTTCCTGTTTCATGCGAAACTGCGCAAGGCGTGCATTGTGGATCCAGTCGGCTAATTCACTCTTGTTGACGTCGGCCGTATCGATCGGCACACCGGGTGTCGGGAACGTGTTGCGCTCGGAAGGGCTCAGGTCGAGCCACTTCTTGAGCTGGGCACGCGGGATACCGAAACTTCCGGCATTGGAAAACTTGACCTGCTCTTCTTCCGTCAAACCCAGTTTGTACCGGGAGTTGACGTCTGCGATCAGGCTTTTCCGCGTGTGCTGTCCGGTCATATCGAGATAGGTCTTGCCATCCGGTCCGATGAGGATGGTAATAGTACCCGATTCCGGCAGTTTGGTTTCGGAAATAGAAGAGGGCGTGTCCACGACGACGGCTTCCTGCGGCTTCGCTTTGGCGGTGAGCATGAAGAACGTGAGCAAGAGAAATGCTACGTCCGTCATGGCCGTCATATCGACTGAGGGCGCGCCCCTTTTTGGTTTATGCTTCGGCATATCAATATTAGGTTTTGAGCATCAGGAGATCAGTTTTTATAGCGACCTCCCTTCCGCTGCGAATTGATTAATGGTTGCGCGAGGCAAAAGTTTGTGTCAGGCTGTAACCGGCTTCGTCGATGCGGTATGTCATGGCGTCGATCCGGCTGGTGAAAAAGTTGTAAAAAATGATGGCTACTGCCGACGTACCGATACCAAGAGCCGTATTGATAAGGGCCTCGGAGATACCCGTTGCAAGGGCGGTGGAGTCGGGCGCACCTGCCGTAGCAAGAGCGGCAAATGCCCGGATCATGCCCAATACCGTTCCGAAAAGACCCAACAGCGTGGCGATCGATGCGATGGTAGCCAGGATGTTGAGGTTTTTCTCGAGCATCGGAAGTTCGAGCGTCGTGGCTTCTTCCACCTCTTTCTGAATGGCCAGCACTTTCTGGTCTTTCTCCATACCGGTCAGTTTTTCCATTTCGCCGTATTTTTCCAGACCCGCGCGTACTACGTTGGCTACGGAACCTTTTTGCTTGTCGCAGGCCGAGATAGCAGCGGCAATGTCGCCGCGATCGAGGAAGCCTTTGATGTTGCGTACAAAGCCGTCGACGTTGCCGGCGCCGGATGCCTTGCTCAGCGTGATGAAGCGCTCGATCACGAACACTACTACAGTCAGGAACAAGGTTTGCAGAACGGGCACAACCCAACCTCCTTTATACACGGTACCGAAATAGTCGCCGGGCAGCGGATCTTTGGTATTGTCGCCATCCACAAAATGTTTGGGGTCTCCGAAAACGTACTTAAACAAAAGTACTGCCACGATAAAGCACACCGGGATCACGATGTACGGAAAAATCGACGAGGAGTTCGAAGACTGTTGTTTTGCTTGAGTGGGTTTTGCTGCTGTCATGCTGCGTTTTAGTTTAAGTTAATGAATGATTTAGTTTGACTGAAACTCCTCGCAAAACAACATGGCTTTCCCACCGGGCGCCCAAGAATGTTCGTCTTGTTTCACACCCTCTTCTGCCCCTGTAGCCGGCACTTGCCTGTACAGATGCAGACAAGGGTAAAAATGGTGTGTGGGCGACAAAAAAAATATTGTCATGGCGAAATAACCTGTTTCCTGTTGCAAGGAGGTTTTTTAATAGCGGTAAAAATAGTGTAGGTATTACAATTTCCAACAAAGGCTTTTAGAAATTCATATCGAATTCAAGCGTAATCGGCAATTTTTGCACTGCTACGACCGCTTTTGTGCAGAATTTTGATGTAAAATAAAAAAAACGACCGCCAAAAGTAGCACTACAACAAGCCAATACATGACCCGAAAGTCGCGCTTCCCTTCAATTGGCCGGTCGTCGCCAACGAGTGTAAACCCGGCCCAGAAAAATGGTGTCTGAAAAGTTGCATTGACCCGCCGGTCTTCCAGATAGTCGAGTTTGGCCCGCCTCAACGCCTCGCCCAGCGCCTCGCCGTGTTCCATATTTTCATAGAATTGCCGGAGCAGCCGGGCTGTATTCAGATCGTTCACAGCCCAAAGGCTCGACAGGGTACAGGCTGCGCCCGACTGCGCAAAAGCCCGGGCCAGGCTCATGACACCTTCCCCTTTTTGAAAACGCCCGAGTCCCGTCTGGCAGGCGCTCAGTACCACCAGATCGGCGTGCAACGGCAAGGCGTAAATGTCGGGTAGCAACATGGGTTGATCGTATAATTCGATACGCGGAACGGAATCGGCAAAGGCATGTGTTGAAAAATGCAGGATTCGGTAGCCACCGCCTTCCCGTATAAAGTGGTCCAGGTCGGCGTTGCTGCCTTCGAGAACCTGTGTGTTTCCAACGCTGGCGGGGTACCATTCGCTGCCGGTCAGCGGGGCAAGTCCGCGCTCACCTTTTGCAAACCCCGGCGCAAACGCGAGAAAATATCCGGGCGCAGCCGACACCAATGCGTGCTGGCTGGAGAGGGTGGCCAGCGACCAGGCATACCTGACTTCCTGTGTGCGTATCAGGTAGCCGGCATTCCGGAGCGAACGATTGTCGTTCCCGGCGTCGGTCACAAGGGCCTCAAACGGGATGAAACACAAAAAACCGTCCGGCACGATCAGCAACTTGCGCGCCTGTGCCGCTTCCGGCGGCACAATGATCTGCCACAAGGCGTATGCTGTTTCGAGGTACGACGCCGGTGCATTCAGCATGGCGTTGGCATCGGAAAAGAAAGCAAGGAAGTTATTGGCCAGGGTGTCCAGGCGTACGTTCCTTGGTATCCGTTTCCAGGCATCCGGCCTGCCCCGCTGCCGGACGAAAACGTCGACGAACCGTTCTCCGGCAAAGTACTCCAGGAGGATTTCTCCCTCTGACATACAATCGGGCGCACCCGGCTTTGCCACTGCCATGCCGCTGCCCAGTTCGCTGTAGTCGGCGGCCAGGGTCCTTTCCAGCGCAGCAATCTGTCCGGTAAGGGCATCTGCCTCGGCGCGCCATTGCGTGGCCGCACTGTTCTCCGGTTCGAGGATCAGGTTGCGCTGGTAATACACGAGGCTCTGCCGGAGCAAGGCTACCTGGTCGAAACGCGGGTCGCTGCCTGCCAGCCGCCGCCGAATGCGATTTTCCTGCAGGGCGTCGAGCAGCAGCGATGCTTTGCTGCGCTCGGCTATCCCGAAGGCTTTTTCAAGGTAGCCCTGTTGGCCTGTTTTTTCATACAACATCCGGGCGAGGTGTATGGCCGATTCATCGCGGGTGCGCGTTTCCTGTTGCAGGGTAAGTTTGGACGAGCTGTACTGAAATACCTTGCGGAGTTCCGTTTCTGCCTGCCAGGCCAGGTCATGGCAGGCAAGTCCGATTTCCAGGTATCGCTGATCACCATGCTGTTCAAACAACTGCGCCGCCGCTGCAGCCTTGGCCTGCAGGGCTTCGAAAATTACATTTTCCTCATAAAACAGGCCTTTGTCGGGGTTTTCTTCCGGACGGTGCGGGCGAAACCCGGGCAGTACGGCGGTGAGGGCGGCATTGGCATAGTCCAGGGCGGGAATAGGGTTGTGTTGTTGCAGCGACAGTTTACTGAGGGCTATATCGGTCTTTCCGACATCGCGGGAATGTGCGCCAAAGGCCGTGATGGCGTCTTTGCGCGCAAGCAAAAGCAGGCGTTTGGCCTCCTCCGGGCGGCCACTTGCAGCCGCAGCCTCTCCCGCCGTCCGGCGGGTGCGCGCCCGGTATGCCCTGACCTGGCCGTCGGGATCGCCGCCGCCGTCGAATACCCGGAGCGCCTGCTGTGCCGTGCGATAGGCAGGTCCGGCCTGTCCTTTGTCGAGTTGAACCTGCGCCAGGGCAGACAACAGCAGGCCGCGTTTGGCAGCCGATATGCCGTTCAGGGCCAATCCAAGGTTGAGTTGTGATTCGGCTGTTGCGAAATCGCCCTGATTCCAGTGGGCTATGCCTATATTACAGAACAAACCGGCACGGGTTTCCGGATCACCGCCCGTGGTCAGCGCCTTTTGAAATACCGCCAGCGCTTTTTCATTGTCGCCAAGCCGGGTGTAGTGATTCCCGAGCGGCTTGTAGATCATTTCCACCGCCTCGAAATCGGGATATCGAAACCGTTCGTACAACTGTGCGGCGCCTTCGTAATCCTGAACGGCCTGCCATATCTGGCCTGTTTGTGACAACAGCCATCCCCTTCCGGCCTGTAAATACAGGAAAGGTTCCCATTCCTGCGCGTTCTTTGGTGTGCGCCACCTGTTCTTCAGGGCATTGTTGAGGTGTTGAAGTTCAAGGGCACGATTATCTGCAAAATAATCCTGGATATCGTACTGGACCCAGCCCCAGGTGGCCAGGTCGTCGGCCTGCCTGGCCTTCGCGGCTTTTAGATTATTGTAATATAGAAGGCTGTCCCGGGGCCCGTTGTTGGAGAAACGACGGATCTGCCTGTCGATGAAATCCGCAGATGGGCCATTTTGTGCAGGTAGACTGTAAAGAGTACTGCACAAAAAATAACCGGCAATCAGGATTCGCAGGACAAGGGAAGAGGACATAAACTGCGGTTTGGCGCAGCAAATAAGGGTAAAAATGCGAGAACAGGCGCATTTTTTGGCGCTTCCTATAATTTCACCTCTACTGAAACCTGCACAAAGGGCTGGAGTTTTTGTTTTCGCCCGAGTACGGCTCCCGCCCGGATGCCGAGGTTAGGGCCTGCCCGGACCGAACCGAAACTGAGGTCGCCGAAAAAAGTGTATCGCGCCACTGTTGCAGTATTGCCGGCGGTATAACTCGTATCGCGCAGCACATGGGGCGGTATTGGAGCGGTGCCCGGCAGCGGGACAAAACGTTCCCTTACCCTGACCCGGGTGGTCGTGTTGCCGTTTTCGAAGAATATCCGCGCCGAACCGCCGATACCCATGCCAAAGAAGCGGGTGAAGTTTTTGCGAAGCAAAACCGGTATTTCAATGGAAACGAACCCTTTGGAGGCGTCGATGACACTGTCTGTTTCCGTGACTATTTTAAAATCGGCATTTCCTGAAATCACGGAATCCCGGAAGGATTGCTGCGGCAGTTCCTGCTGGCCCTTCAGACCCATCAGCAGTTCCAGTTGCGGATATACGCGCCACGATTTATACGGGGAAACACTTGCTCCCAGGAATATGTATCCGCCTTTGGCAGAGTCCGGCACAAGGTTGTAGCCGGCTTTTATTCCGGGTGAAATACCGGTTTTGAACCTGGTTTTGGTGAAATTGGTATGGATGGGCGGATTCTTGTCGAATATGATCGCGGCGCGGCTCCGGAAGGATCGCTTGGGCATATCTTTTTCCGCCTCGATGCGGTATTTTACAAAGCCTTTTGTGGAGTCGCGGTTGTCTACGCCTTCCTGGTTACTGCCCGGCAGGTAAATATTTCTGAAGGTAAACCGAAGGCCGTTTTGGGAGGAGGCGGTATCGAGGCAACTGCGGTCGGTCGGCGCCGGCGGGCAAATGGGGCATTGGGGATACCAGTCGAGCGGCCGCATGCGGGTCATGTTGAGCCCTTCCGGTATCTCGATCTGCAGGTCGACGGTACTGGCCGGCCCTTCGCCGTTGTTCTGGAATTGAACCTTATAGTCCAGTTTTTTGTCGCCGAGGGTGCGGTAATTGATCCTGTTGTCCGAAACGGCAATGGCATTCGGGTCGTGTGAACTGACGATCTCGAGTTCCAGGGTGAAGCGTTCCGGCGGCAGGGCGGGATCAAAAGGCGCGAATACAAGATCTAGGTGAATGAAGGCGCTGGTATCCTTGATCATGTTTGCCGTGCCTTCCAGACTGAGAAAAAGGTTGCGTTTTTCTCCTGGCTTCAGTTCGGTAAAGCGCCAGGCGCGCTCTTCGCGGTATGCGCCCCGGGCATTGTTCAGAATATCCTGCAGGATCGAGTAGGGGGGCGGTTCGCCGGCGGCTGTGGTATGGGCGCCGGTAGCCTCGCGGCTGTCGAGGGCTGCCCAGTCGGGAAATACCCGTCGCGTAAAGGGCATGGCATCGGAATACAGCGGGTCTTCCGTTTCGCCGAAATGCGTACGCGCCTCGATGAAGGTAAAATGCGACACCGGAAATTTTCGCTCATTATAAAACACGTGCAGCCTGCCGTCGGTCGTCACGGAAGAATTATTGCGGTAACTGATGATACAGGTCATTTCCTCGCCGGCCCTGGGCTGGCTGTTGGCGGCCATCGCGACGGCCTGCCTCTTTTTTGCGTCAAACACATCGGGCATCTCCAATGCTGCCATTGCCTCCGAATACTCCATGACAGCAGCAGGGCGCTTCTTCTTTCTGGGCTTTTTGCCGTCGTCGTAGTGCGCGGTGGCGTCGAGACTAACGGTGTATTCACCCGCCCGGCCGTAGGTATGGACGGGATGGTCGTCGCGGCTGAACGAACCGTCGCCGAACTCCCAGAAACACGCGTAATACGCTTTTGGTGCACCGGCCTTTTGCACTAAAGGGGGCATGTCCGGCACAAAGCGCATGCTTTTGCCCTCGGCTTCAACATGGAAATCGGCCTGCCTTTCCGGCACGGCATCCTGCGCGTGCAGCATGAAACGGGAGAACAGGAAGAGGGCGGAAACGGCAACGGGCAGGTGCTTCATAGGCGCCGACAGGGTTTGTTTGCGCAATCATTTGTCAGTCAGGTCGGTTTGCGGTTTTCAAAGATACGCCTTATTCCTTCAGCGAAACAACATACCTTCGTATCAACAGCCTGTTCTTCCATGCATACGGACCATAAATACATCGAAGCCCTGCGCAACAACGACGCACGACTGATCCGGGAGATTTACACCCTCCATTCGGAGCAGGCCTTGCGGTGGGTGCAGCGGAACAACGGCACGGCCGACGATGCGCGCGATGTATTTCAGGAGGCCATCATTGCGGTATATGAAAAAGCATACGATCAGGCGTTTGTGCTGAACTGCCCCCTCGGCGCATTGCTCCATGTGATCTATTCAAGGAAATGGATCGACCGCCTGCGGCATAAAAATCAGGAATCGGGGGTAAGAAAAGAAGAAGAACTGCGATATACGGCAGAAGTCGCCGGTGATGTACTGATCACAGCCGAAGATGCATTGGCCGCACAAGCCAGCCAGGAACGGCTGGGCCTCGCCTTCGGGCAGCTCAGCGACCTCTGTCGCCGTATGCTCGAACTGCTGTCGAATGGCACCTCTCCGCGCGATACTGCTGCGCTGCTCGAGATGAACAGCGTGGATACGCTTTACCGGCGCAAAAACGCCTGTACGGAGCGCTGGCGAACCGTTTATCAAAATCTTTAAACCTGCGACAGCCATGAATGCGCAAGATCATAACCTGCTGGACGATTATTTTAACGGCCTCCTGTCGCCGGAAGCGGAGCACGCGCTGAAAGTACGCGTTGCAGAAGATGCAGAATTCGGCCAGGCCTTTGCCCTTCGGGAACAAATGGAGGATTTCCCGCGCCGTACTGCACAGCGGAGCGCCCTTGCCGAAACACTCCGCAGTACCGGCGCCGATTTCTTCCATACCGCGGCTGGTGGAAAAGCGACGGCAGTGCCCGGCATGTCGGTAACGGTAAACTGGCGGCGCTGGCTGGCTGTTGCAGCGTCCATCGTCTTGCTCGCCGCCGCGATCTGGTTTGTCGGTTCGCCCGCGACGCAGCCCACGTACGAACAATATGCCATGCATGCTCCCCTGGCATTGACCAAGCGAGGAGCCGCGGAGGCATCTGCCAGTGAAGCGGAAGCGGCGTTCAATGCCGGCAAATACGCGGAAGCGCTTCGCGCGCTCGATCGCCTGCAGGCCGAACAGCCGGACAACATCACGGCAAGCCTGTACAGGGCCATCTGTCTGATCGAGACCGGCAGCACGCGCGAAGCACGCGTGTTGCTGGAGCCTGTTGCCGCCGGGAATTCGGCCATCCGCACCGAAGCGCAGTGGTATATCGCATTGAGTTACCTGAAAGAAAAGGATACTGCGCGCTGTCGCGCTGCGCTGGAACAGATTGATCCGGGAGGGGATCACTCCGAACAGGCCCAGTCGTTGCTGAAAGCGCTGAAATAACTACCCGATCGCTTCCCGTATCCGCACCAGCCGCTCCAGGAGTCCTTCCAGCCGGTCAAGCGGCAACATGTTGGCGCCGTCCGATTTGGCCTCGGAGGGCTTGGGGTGCGTTTCGATAAACAGGCCGTCAGCGCCCACGGCAATTCCCGCCCTGGCGATGGTCTCAATCAGCGCTGGCCGCCCGCCCGTTACGCCGCTGCTTTGGTTGGGCTGCTGCAGCGAGTGTGTGCAGTCGAGCACTACCGTGGCGCCAAACGATTGCATGGCCGGCAAGCCGCGGAAGTCGACGATGAGATCCTGGTAACCGAAAGTGGTGCCCCGCTCGGTCAGGATAACGTTCTGATTGCCTTCTTCCTGTACCTTTTCCATGGCAAAACGCATGGCCTCGGGGCTTACAAACTGACCTTTTTTGATGTTGACCACCTTGCCGGTCTGTGCGGCAGCGACCAGCAGGCTGGTCTGCCGGCACAAAAAGGCGGGTATTTGCAGGATGTCGACGTATGCAGCCGCCATTGCCGCTTCGGCATCGGTATGGATATCGGTAGTGACGGGAATATCGAAGTGGTCTCCGACGGCCTTCAGAATATTCAGCGCCTTCTCGTCGCCAATGCCGGTAAAGGAATCGCGTTTGCTGCGGTTGGCTTTCCGGTATGAGCCTTTGAATACATAGGGTATACTGAGCCGGGTGCATATCTCATTGACCTTTCCGGCAATGTCGAAGGCCATCTGCTCGCCTTCGATAGCGCAAGGTCCCGCGATCAGGAAGAAATTGTTTGACTCGACGTCTTTTATTCTTGGAATAGCGATTGTCATGTTATGTAATTGATATTGCGTTTATAAACCTGGTTTTGTCTGCCGCGCAGGGCCGGTGCGGCAGCAAAGGAAATGATCCTTTTCATACACTTACCGGGCTATGTTTTCCAGTATTTCAGCGGGTTCGGCATTGCGTATCTTTATGCTCCACGATATCCACTTCAAATAGTTGCCGCCGCCGAAAATAGCGTTGCTGTTGGTGCCGCCACCCGCTTCAATGTATTTATCCCTGAGCGTTTTCGAATTGATCAGCGGGAAATAGACTTCCAGCCCGCCGTTGAAAAACTCAAGCATCAGTCCGCCGCTCCACAGCAATTGCTCGCTGGAGGGCCGGCCGGAGCCGAGCGAAGTGGCGTCGTCGAACCAACCGATATCAAACCAGGGCTTTATCGGAATGTCGAGCGGAAGCCGGCGGGGCAGGTCGGCCTTCAGGTTCAGTGCGAGGATGAAGTTGTTGGAGTTGCCAAAGGTGCCGGCAAAGGCAGAACCGAACGCCCCTTTAAGCCCGCCTTCGGTTTGACTGACCTGCCTGCCGAGCATGCCGTCGGCGCCGCTGCGGGCCAGGAATACTTCATCAAAACGATAATCATTGAAGCCTTGCGGGTTAAGCGCCAGCGATGCCTGCGCCACATCTCCACCCACGATACCTGCATTGCGGCGGTCGTTTTGGAGAAAAAAGCCGGCAAAGGCGCGCAATGTGACCTTGTTTTTCCGGGCATAAAAGTACTGCTGTTTCCATTCCAGGGTGTTGCGCAGGTATTTTCCTTTGTTGCCGAATGCGTCCGGACTGTTCTGCCACTCCAGCGCTGCAGTGAAGTGGAACGGGTTGGGGGCTTTGGACTGCTTTGCGACATAACGCGTTTCATAAATCGTGTAGCGGTCGTAGACTTTTCCCGTAAAAGCACCGTCGGTCCGGACGTCGTTTTCCTTTCCAATAAACAGCACGCGGAATTGCAGGTAATGCCGGAACGAGTTGGAGCGGTCATGCAGTTCGGCCCGGATCTGCGGCGCCAGCCTGTAATATTTGAGGTAATAGTCGTCTTTCCAGTTGTAGTCGAAATCGTAGGTCTTGGCGCTTAATCCAACGGTAATCCTGGATGCCGGGCCCTTGGTAAATATTTTCCAGCGGAGATCGGCAAATCCTGCGAAACGCCCCGAACCGGTAGCGAATCCCGGCGCCAGGTAATACTGGAAACGGCGGGGCGGCAGCAACGGGTTGTATATTATTGCGCCGATGATGGCCTTGTCGTAATTGTTCCAGCCAACACCGGGCATCACCGCTATCGTGCTGCGACCGGGATGCTGAAAAGGTACAAAACTGCGCACCTCAAGCGGCTCGAAAGCGGGCAGGAAACCACTGGTGCGCCGCATGTTGTTTTTCCGGTTCAGGTCCAGCACCGTATGCGCATGGTCAATTTCAAAAGCATCTGCATCGCAAGGCGGAAATTCGACGGTTCCCGTCGACGTGTACCACTTTGTTTCCACCGGCTTACCGGCTTTGAGGGCGGTCACGGAATAGGGGGCGTTCAGTTCGCCATAATTCCCGATATCCAGTTTCCAGGTTCCATTGGCCTCCTGCACTGCATTTTTTAGCACAAAATCGGCCCGTTTTTGTGTTTGAACGGTTTCGAAAAACCAGCCGGCCTCAAGGCCCTGATCCTGAAACACCCTTTTCAGGTCGTCGGGATACGGATGCCGGAATTGTCATTGCCGGTAGTATTCGCGCATGGCGGCATCGAGGCGTTCGGCGCCGACCGCCTGCTCCAGCCAGGCCATGCAAAGCGCCGTTTTCATGTACACCTGGAGGCCGTATGCAATGGGGGTAAAATCGTCGGAGTGGGTGTCGGGAGGGGTGTCCAGGCGCTCGCGCGCGAGCAGCAGGTAGCCGTTTTCGAGCAGCGGACCGCTTTTTTCGGGATTGAGAATAAATCGGGGCAGGTCTATCGGTGTGTGGGAAGCATAGTACTGCTTCATGTAACGCATTTCGTAATAAGAATTCAGCCCCTCATCCATAAAGGGGTGGTCGCGCTCATTGGAAGCCAGAATACCGTAAAACCAGTTGTGGCCCACCTCGTGGGTGATCACATCGTCGAGGTCTTCGCCCGACGAGGCATTACCGATGACGGTGATCATGGGGTATTCCATGCCGCCGCCTGCGCTGAGCGCCGAGTGGACGGCGGTGGCATGCGGCCAGGGGTATTCGCCGACTTTTTCGGAGTAAAATTCCACGGCGCGGCGGACGTAAAAGGCGGATTTGGACCAGGGGCGGTCTTTGTGCCGGGTATCAGTGAACATGCTCCAGCAATCTACCGCGCGTCCGCCGGCCAGATGTGCGGTATCGCGCTGCACGAGAAAGCGTTTGTCGGCAAACCAGGCAAAGTCGTGGACCTGCTCCGCCGTGTACCGGAGCGTTTTGAATGTTTTGGACGAGGCCGGAAAAGTGTCGCGGTATTTGTTCCAGTCCAGCAATTTGGTCTCTTCCACCTTGCGCTGCAGGAATTCGATCTCCGAAGGCGTTTGCAGCACACCTGTCGCGCCGACTATATAATTGTCGGGCAGGGTAATCGTCACATCGAACGACCCGAACTCCGAATAAAACTCGCCTATGTCGAGGTAAGGCATCGGGTGCCAGCCCCGGTTGTCGTACACGGCGGGTTTGGGAAACCATTGGGTCATCTGGTAGGAAGTGCCTACATGACCGAGTCGGGAAAAAGACGCCGGTATTTTGAGCACAAACGGGGTCGATATCACAATCCGGCTGCCGGGCGGAAGCGGTTTGGTGAGCGTGATCAGGGCAATGTCGGGGTTCGCTTTGTCGTAACGCCAGGCCGCTTTTTGACCGTCGACACTGAAATCGAGATTTTTGAAATAGCCCAGGTCCTTTGCTTCGGCGAAGTAAAAACGGGTATCGCCGTCGCGCAGTTTTTGTCGGCAAAAAGCCGTCTCGCGGTTCTTGAAAGCATTGCCCCACAGGTGCATCCATATCTCGTTCAGGGCATTGGGAGCATTGTTGATATATTCGATATCGATGCTGCCACTAACGGTGTGGGCGGTGTCGTCGAGGGTTACTGCAATTTTATAATTGACCTCCTGCTGGAAATACGGATGAGCGGGGGGTACTGTTTTCCGGTTTTCCGGTTTTCCGGTTTCGGGTGTTTGTGAGAAAAGCAGGAGGGGCTGGGCTATTATGAACAGCAGCAAATATTTCATATTCCTCTGATGTGGGGGCGGGGTGTATTATTTTTCTTTAAAAAAGAGGTAGCCGGTCAACCCGTACAGGGCAGGGTCGCCTGCCTTCCGGCTGATGTTGACGCTGGTGGCGACTATCCGCAACGCCCCTTTTTTGCCGGTCAGGTCAAACGTCAGGTCGATGGGAGGCAAAGACTCGTATGTGCTCTTTTCCCTGCCGGCGATCCATTTTTGCAGCTGCCTGGACAAGTCGAAAGATTCCAGCAGGGCAGACTTGCCGGCCAAAATCCTGTACCATTCGAGCCGTTTCCCGTCTTTAGAGATGCAAAACCAGTTGCCATCCGGTATTTGTTCGGGCAGGGCGTCGCTTAATTCCACACTTTGGAAGACCTGAAATCCTTTTATTTCTGTCGGTTGCTGGAGTCCGGAGTACCTGGCCGAAGATTCGATGGTCAGGGTATTCGAATGAACCTGATCGCTTTGCGTCACGATACCCGCCCAGGTGGCGATGGCGGCGGCGGCGGATGACATCCTGATCTGCGGAAAACTGTCCAGCGGCATCGGCAACCAATCCATTCGCGACAGCACGCCGCGGTCGTCCAGGAACTCCAATACAGAATTGATCTTGAAAACCTCGGTGTCCGGCATTATTGCAGTACCGGGTTTGAGTCGTCCGTTCTCCAGCCGCCCGTTTTTTTTTTTTTTTCCGAGTAATACCTTTTCCTGGCTGCGCTCCGATACACGCAAGGCATTGAACGGCCCGAACGCAAACAACAGGGCGAACAGCGCCAGTGAGATCGGGATGAACTTGATATTGTCGTATTTGGAAAACAAAAAATACAGACATGTGGCAGCCAGCCAGACGCCGAGGTGTGCCACCAGAAAACGCGGCTCCGTGACGCCGTAGTCGCCGATACGTTTGGCGATAGCGACAAACAGCAAAGCGGTTAGCGGGAGTTGCACCCACCAGAACCAGCGGCGGAAGGCGCGCACCCAGGCACTGTCGTCGTGTTCCGGCAGGTAAAAATTGAGCAGGTAGGTAAAGATGCCGGCCACCGAAAAGCCGAGCACCAGGGAGGATACCCAGCCTTTAGGCAGGTTCCAGGTAGCCAGGATTTTGCCGCCGTAGGTGTACAGGATCAGGAAATACAAACCGACGATGGGAATCAGGATATACTTGCACAGGTTCTTGAAAATGGCATTGTAGCCCCCGTCGGCTTCGCTGAGGGTATATTCCTTTGGAAAATGGTATAAAAAATAGGTCGTATTGAATATGCCCGCCAGCAGGGCGAACAGTTTCAGATAAATACGGTTGTCGATATGCAGGTCGAATAACTGGTCAACTGCCAGGATCGCCAGCGACAGGCCTGAGTTCAGAATAAAAGTAAATACCCCCCCGACTACGATATTGGCAAAAACCTGGCGGTTGTATTCCCAGAAGTCGGCCACGGAACGGCTGTTCAGATAGGGCGCCACAGCCACAAACAAGTGCGCCACCAGCAGCAAGGCCAGGTACTTCGGCAAAACAGTATACTCAAATGTCGATCCGGTGGTATCGAGCACAAACCAGTAACCTGCAAGTGCGGCAAATCCAAGTCCCTGCAGCATCCAGCTGCGTTTTTCCTCCCAGCCTTTCGATTCTGCAAAAGCGACGATCCCGATCATCAGCGGCAGGCCCAACTGGGCAACCATCCAGAAGCGCGCGCAGATATCCTTGTCGTATTTGTCAATAAGGGCATACACCGCAATTACGCCGATGCCGGCTGCCAGCAGGGCGCCGGGAAAGCGTCGGAAAGTCTGAAAAAATGCATGGAGTAAGAATCCGGGAGAGGGTAGTTTCATATAAAGAGTGCCGCTGTTTTTCCGGCGTTTAAGGATAATTGTCGAATGTTCCGGCGAAAAATAGGCATTTTTCCTCTTGGAGCAGATTGTTGGCTACTTTTGCCCCGTTTTTTAACCAATCACCACAAGATGCGTTTTCTTTTCTTTTTTGTTTCAATGGCCTGCCTTTCAGCCGTTTGTGCACAGGAGGCCGATCAGTTTCCCATGTCCTGGGAAGGCGAGTGGACCGGAACGCTCGATATTTATAACGGCAAAGGGAAAGTGCAGTCGGTAGCCATGACCATCGAAATACATAAGATCGATACGTCGAAGGAAGGGCGGTACACGTTCGGTCTGATTTACGGCTCCAAGGAGCAGGACTGGCGGCCCTACGAACTGGTACCCGTCGCGCCTGAAAAGGGCTTGTGGAAAGTGGACGAGAAAAATTCCATAGCCATGGAAAGTTACCTGTACGGGCCCAAATTCATGTGCTGGTTTGTGGTACAAGGCAGCCGGGTGCTTTGTACCTATGAAAAGACAGACGATAAAACGATGATATTCGAGGTGATGTCCGGCAGGGAAGAAAAGGCCAGCAGCACGGGCAATACCAAACAGGGCGAGGAAGACATCCCCGAAGTGATCACCTATCCGTTCGGGGTATTCCAGCGGGCAAAACTTATACGGAATGATGAATGATAATCAGTAATGCAGCGCTCCACTTAACCCTTATCACTTACCCCTTATCACTTAAAACATGGATTCTCTCACTCAAATCGTACTCGGCGCCGCCTGCGGCGAAGTGGTAGCCGGAAAAAAACTCGGCAACCGGGCCATGCTCTGGGGAGCGGTCGGCGGCACGATACCCGATTTGGATGTGTTTGCCAGTTTTTTTACAGACGAGATCGGGGCGACGGCTTTTCACCGCGGGTTCATGCACTCCTTTTTGTTCGCCGCCCTGGCGCCCTGGGTACTGGCCAAATTGACGGAGTGGTTTTACGGGGGCAATGTTTACAAGCAACGTGGGTACAAGGCAGGGGCCATGTCGTTGTGGCTGCTGTTTTACCTGGGTGCGGCGACCGGTATCAATTTTATTCCGGTTTTGCTGGGTGAAGGGCTGAACTGGTATATTCTGATTCCGACTGTTCTGCTGGGCGGCTGGTTTGCTTGGAAACTGTGGCGCGACTACTGGCAACGCGACCTGTCGCTGGTGGAGGCGCCGTACAGTACCTGGGTGGCGCTGTTTTTCTGGTCGATTTTTACCCACCCGATCCTCGACTGCTTTACAAATTGGGGCACCCAGGTGTTGCAGCCTTTCAGCAACTACAGGGTGCAGTGGAGCACGGTGTCGGTCGTTGATCCGGTCTGCACCGTGCCTTTCCTGATCTGCCTCGTTGTGGCATCGCGTATTGCCCGCAACAACAGGCTCCGGGCGACGTGGAACTATGCGGGTCTTGCCTGGTTTTGCGGTTACATCCTGATCTATACCATGTGGCACAAGGTGACGGTCAATCGCGCGCTGGAGCGGTCGATGCAGGAAAAAGGTATCGCCTACCAGCGTTACCAGACCAATCCGTCCATTTTCAACAACATCGTCTGGACCGGACTGGCCGAAGGCGACACGGCCTATTATTTCGGTTTGTACGGCTTCAACGACCGGCGACCGGGGTATAACAAGATATCCGTCATACCCAAAAACCACCAGTTGCTTTCCCATATCCCGGAAGATGACCGCGCCTACACCTTTTTGCGCTGGTTTTCGAACGGATATTACAGCGTAAAACCCTACCACGGCGACACGCTTCAAGTCAACGATCTGCGGTTCGGCTTGCTGGGCGACACCCTCAGGGGAAACAACTACGTTTTTCCTTTCCTGCTGTTCAAAAATGAAAAGGGAGAATGGGATATAAAACAGAACAACCGCAGCAAGGAAAATATGGAGGCCAGCGAGCGGTCGTTTTCAGAATTGTGGGAAAGGGTCAAAGGGGAGTGACGGATGATTGCTGCATTGTTACATTGCTGTATTGTTTCATTGTTGGATTGTTACATTGCTGCTTAAAAGGCGGAACCTTTCACTCAACAGTTTGATATTGCCTCGGCATCCTCTTTTATGCGTCTATTTTAAATGCACCAGAGATGCCACAACAATTCACAGATAATTTTTTTGGAAATCTAAACAGATAACGGTGAATCGTTGTGAAATAAACAAAAAAAACACCTTTTAATGCCCTGTAAATCAATAAAATAGCAATGTAGCAATGTAACAATGCAACAATGTAACAATGTAGCAATACCAACAATGTAACAATACCAACAATGCAACAATGCGACAACGAATCATAACCGCTATCTTTTTCGGGGCTGCCATGATTGGCGGAGTATACGGCGGAAGTTTATGCTGTTTCTGCCTTTTTTTTCTGATTGCAGCGGGTTGCCTGTGGGAATTCATGGGCCTCTTGATTCCGGCCGGAGAATCGTTTAAAAAGGCAAGGCGAATAATGGGTGTCGTGACAGGATTGATTCCTTTTTTGCCGTTTAGGTATATTTTATGGTATGTTGAGTGTGACCATAATATGGAAGCGGAAAGGATCGCCGGTTACTGGTATGCGCATGAAGAGGCGTTGGTCGTTACCGTAGCCCTCGTGATTTTTGCATCGCTGCTTCTGACGATTGTTGAACTTTTTCTCGCTGGCAAATCGCCGTTCGCTTACATTGGGTATTACCTGGCAGGGCTTTTTTATATCGGCCTGCCCATCGCGTTGCTTTTTTCTATTGCTACCGTCGGGTCGTCTTATTATCATCCCAACCGCGTATTCGGCCTGTTGCTGCTGGTCTGGAGCAATGACACGGTTGCTTATTTTGTAGGCTCAAAACTTGGCAGGACCAAACTGTTCGAGCGCATATCGCCCAAAAAGACCTGGGAAGGCACGATCGGCGGCGGCATCGGTGCGGTGCTGATGGCCTGGTGCTTGTCCTTTGTTTTCCCTGATTTCTCCACGCCCCAATGGCTGGCGCTCGGGGTTGTGGCTGCTGTATTCGGCACCCTCGGCGACCTGGTGGAAAGCATGCTTAAACGCAGCGTCGGCGTCAAGGATTCCGGCAACCTGCTGCCCGGCCATGGCGGTCTGCTCGACCGCTTCGATGCCTTTATTTTTATGATCCCCTTTGCGTGGCTGGTGCTGATGATTTTTTGGTCCTGAGAGGGATGTTTCCCGCAGATTGGCGCAGAAAAAAACCTTCAAACTTTCAACTTCTTCCGCCATTCCACATACCCCATGATCGCCAGCACCAGGAAAACCAGGTACTGAAAACTGGTGAACACATAGCCCTTGATAAAATACAGCGGAATGGAGGCGATATTGGTAACAATCCACCAAATCCAGTTTTCCAGTTTTTTGCGGGCCATGAGCCACATACCCGTATAGGCCGCCGCCGAGGCAAATCCGTCGGCAATGGGAACCGTACTGTCGGTGAACCGTTGGAGTACATACCACAGGGCAATCCAGCAGACGCCGAAAAAGGTGGAGGCGGCGAGCCATTCGCGTGCGGAAGACCGGGTGATGTGCAGTACATTTTCCCCGGCCCTTTTTTGAGCCCACAATACCCAGCCCACGACACTCATGACCGTGTAGTAAAAGTTGACCCCTGCCTCTGCGTACAGGCCGCCGGCAATGCTGAGGTAAATATAGATGGTGGTATTGACGATACCTGTCGGATAGACCAGAATGTTTTCCTTCCGGGAATAAATGACGCTTGCGATGCCGAAAAAGACCGCGATGAATTCGAGGGGAGTGGTGGCGAGCAGGCCTTCCCGCAACGATGACCAGACTTGATGAAGATCCATCCGGCAAATGTAAAAGCCTTCTGCCGCCCGTAGCGACAGAAGGCTTCCGAAGTATGGGGGAAAAGATTATAAGGGAATGGTGCTGCCGAGGCTGTCGCGCAGATCGTTGAGGCTGCCAAACGAGTTTGAACTCGTCGTTTTGCCACCTTCAACTTTGTTCATCTCATCTTTGTCCAGGACAGTGAGATCGGCCTCGATTTCGTCGAGCGAGTTTTTCTTGTTGTCTTGCTCGTCGTTAGCGTTGTTGTCTCTCTTTTTACCAAATGGAAAAATCATGGGACGGAAGACTTGTTTTAATGTGTGCGAAAGATAGTGTCAAAGGTACGTCGAATTTCAGAACCGACAAGGAAACGGCGGGTTTTTTAAAGAAAGCGGTCGAATAAGCATGTTTTGCAATAACTAATACTTTCTTTTTCTGTACAATAACCAACCGGGCCGGATTTGCCCCGGATTCCGCCAACTGCGCATTTCGGCCAGAATATCCGAATCCTGCTCTTTTTCGGCCTGTTGAAGCGCCATTTGCCACCGATATTCGGGCAACAAACTGTAACCGAAACCCAGGTTTTGCACGGCTTTTTCCGAACCGGAATAATAGCGCAGGGTTTGTACCGGAATACCTGCCGCAATACGCCAGAGCCTTGAACTGTCCACCGGATATTCCGGGAGCCAGGGCATGGCGTCGGTACCGGTGGCAAACGTAAAATATTCGGCCAGCGTGTTGTGCGCGATCACCAATTCTGCAGATTTAACAGATAAAAAACGCTGTGCGCCGGCAGTCACGTTTGTCATCAGCGAATAGTCGGGGTCGTGCCATTGCGGGTTGTAACTGTGCCAGGAAAAAAAAGAACCAAGTGTTAAAAAAGCAGCAAAAACCAAGCCGTTAATCCTTGATTTCAGAAATGACCAGTCAATTACCCAAAGTGGTGTAAACAATACAAAAACCAGAAAAAAGCGCCACGAAATACCGGTAAAGGACCATTCCAGGAAAGGAAAAAGCAGCACGACCCCAAGCACGGTCATGGCCTGCCCGTTCTTTCGAAAGAAGCGCCACAGGCCAAACAGCCAGCAACCCGTCGCTACGGCCACTTCGATCAACCACCAGCCGGATATCCGCTCCATACCAAAATAACGCACAAAAGACCAGGGTGCGAATTGCGGTACCGGGGTAAAGGCACGCTCCAGCCTTCCAAAGTCAACTACATGAAACAGGCCGGGAAACACCCGGGAGGCTGCGGCCATCAACACCAGTCCTGCGACAAGGGCTCCGGCAAACCGCCGGTTCAGCACCTGCTTCCCAATATTGTCCTTATACCTGAACAGGAACCACAAGACGAGCCAGATCAACCCCAGGGCAAAGGTTGCCCTGTGCCCAAAATAGTTGATAACCAATAAGGTAAGTGGAAAAATAAGATCCTTTTGCCAACCCTTTTGTCCCTCTTTGCCGACCCTCGAAAGACTGCCGATAAAGGCTGCGAGCAATACCAGACCCAGCAGGTTTTTAGGGTACTGGGCAGCAAAATAGGTAAGGGTAGGGCTGAACAGGGCAAATGCAGCACCTGCAAGTCTGCCGGGCAATGGCGCCTTCGGTACGGCAAAAACCACCCAGGTAAACAGCCCGGCCAGGACCGCGGCGCAGGCTTTCAGGGCAAGCACATAATCGCCGGTGAACCGGTAACACCATCGCAGAAAGGGGTAAATGAGGGAGGCTTCCGGGGAGTGCATCCTGCCGCTTTCTTCCAGGGACTTGAGTTGAACGAGATAGTAGTAACTGTCCCAGCCGTTGGCAAAGGGCGTTTGGGCAAGCGCGTGGTACCGGATCAACGCCGAGGCCGCGAAGCAGGCGAGTCCCAATGCTCCGGCAATCAAAATATCTGGTTTTTTCAACTGCCTGAAGGGTACTAGCGGATGTAGAAAGTGCCGATCAACTTCTTCCCTGTGATCGTATTGTTCTCAATCACCAGTTCATCGCTGAAAATGCGGGTAACATCCTGGGTTGTGGTGCCTTTATAGAGTTCAATAAAATCGGACACATTGTTCCACCGGCCAAATACCTTGAGGATGGCAGTGGCGGGGTCCGACCGGATCAGTTCCCAGTTGCCGTCGGCGAGGGTCTGGCTTTCCGTATCGTCGGGCATAATATCTGCGCTGTACAACACAAACGTGCCGTCGGAGCGCAGAATGAGCGATTGCTCGGTCTGAACATCCGCTTCGTTCACGAGATTGCTGACGCGGTGATCCAGCAGTTGATCGAGGGGGGAGGTTTCCAGTTTCCGGCGCAGTTCCCGGGTATACAACTCAGGCAATTCGGATGTAAGCACGAAAGGCTTTTCGCCGTCAAAAAACAGTATGTCACTGATTGCCATGTCTTTGTATTTCCTTCCGGGATAGACGCTTTTGATCTTCAGTACAAACTTGCGCCCTTGAGCGGGTGTGGAAAGCGCAATTTTCTGCCCCGCTTTGGTGTCGCGCAGGGTGTACGTCGGCGCGTTGTCGCCGGCGCCGAAGGAGAAGTCGCGCAGGCGTGCGTTGGCGCTGAAATGTTCGTCGGAGCGTTGATAGCCGTTCCAGACCTGAATGGCGCTGATGTTGACATCTTTGGCAAACTCGAAAGTGATCGACTCGCCTTCACCAGCGGTGTTTTTATTGCCTTCCACCCACACGAACTCCTTGCGTGCATCAAAAAGGTTGGCCGGGCTGTAAGCCTGTTCCGGCTCGAGTGTGGAGGAAGTGGTTAGTGTGCCCCGGATACGGTCGGGAGCGACCAGCCGCACCGGCTTGCCCTTGTCGTTGAATACGGTCAGTTCCTTGATGCCGATAAAGGCATCGGCCGGGAAACTCTTCAGTTGTATTTCTGCGCCGTCTTTACTGCGGCTGACCGTCTTTTCGAGGCCCGTTTTCACGAATCGGAGGTACAGGGCCTTTACCGGCTTTTCGCCGAGCGGGATGTTTTCCCCGGGTTTTCCGCTTGCGCCGGGCGTCCCGTTTACATAAACCTGAACGAAGTCGTCGCCGCCGTGATAATTCTCTTCCTCGGCGATGATCCGGACGCTCTGCAGGGGCAGGGCGTTGGTAAAATACAGCATAATACCCTCGTCGGGGCCGGCGCCGTATTTCGTTTGCCACCCGGTTGCGGGGTCATTATCAAAAAGGTCGTACACTTCTTTTCGCGGGTTGCTGGAAGTGGCGTACAGACCTTCCAGATATACGGGCGGGCGATCGTCGGCATTGGCGGGTGCAGGCGCCGACTGGCTCGCAGGGGGCGATCCGTCGCTTTTGGGGGTTTCGCCGCCACAACCGGCCAACATCAGGAGTGGAATGAGCAGGAAAATATCGGTTTTCATCAACATATTAAATTGTTTGGCAAAGGTACATTGGTGATGGGCGGCATTTTCACATAATTTTAAAACTGATTATTTCAGAAGGCTTGTAAAGAACTCTTCAAATGAACGCAATTTGTAACACTTTCATTTTCAACACCCGACAATTGTCTTGTCCCCGCCAAATCAGGGCTGAAATTCTGAAAAATGTTAAGGAAATAATTTGGTCGAATACAAAATGCGCTACTTTTGGCGTTCGCTTACTCACAAAAAGAAAACAATCGGTTTCACCAACTAACAGCATCTCTTTTATGACACTTAACGCCTTTTTGACTTCTTTCTTTTTTCTCCAGATGGTGGCAGAGAAGGAGAGTACGACCGCTATAGAATCCAAGAGCCTGTTTGATATCATTATGGGTAGCAGCACATCGGGTTTGGTTGTAATGACTGTCCTGTTTATACTTTCCATTGTAGCGGTTTACATTATTGTAGAGCGTTACTCCACGCTGAGCAGGGCCGGGCAAGTGGACCAGAACTTTATGAACAGCATACGGGCGAGTGTCGAAAACGGCAACCTGCAGGCTGCCAAAGCGCTCTGCCAGAGTGTGGATGCACCGATGGCCCGCATGGTGGAAAAAGGTCTCGACCGTATCGGAAAACCACTTGACGACATCAACAAGTCTATCGAGAACGTCGGCAACCTCGAACTGCTGAAAATGGAAAAAAACCTGTCGACCCTGGCCTCCATTTCCGGTATCGCACCGATGATCGGTCTGTTGGGTACGGTTATCGGTCTGATCATCTCGTTCCAGGATATGGCCAACGAGAAAGGAACTATAACGGCGCAAACGCTGTCAACGGGTATTTACCACGCCCTTACAGCCACGGCATCCGGTTTGTTTGTTTCCATTATTGCCATGGCAGGCTACAACCTCCTGGTAAACAAACTCGACGAGGTGATCTTCAAAATGGAGAACACCGCCATGCAGTTCATGGATCTGTTGCAGGAGCCGTCGCGCTAGATTTTTCCAAACCTTCAACCAATGTAACGATACATGGGACTAAAACGAAGAATGCACGTAAAGCCGGAGTTTAGCCTGGCGGCCATGATCGACGTCATCTTTTTGTTGCTGATGTTTTTCATGCTGACCTCCAACTTCGTCACCACCAATTCGCTCAACCTCCAGTTGCCGTCGAGCAGTTCGTCTTCACCGATGGCCTCCACGGCATTGTCTGTCTCCATCAACAAACTGGGACAGTATTTTGTCGGTAAAGACCGCATTTCCGGCCCCAGTCTCGAGGCTGCGCTGCGCGGGAAAATATCTCTGGAGAAAAAAGATCCCAAAGATGTGACGGTTACCATCGCTGCCGAGCAGGGTGTTCCGATCGAAGATGTGGTGTTCGTACTCGATATTGCCAACCGCCTGAAGGTTAAAACCATCCTGGCAACCAGCCCGAAGGAAGAAAGCAATTAATTTTTATGTATTTTTGATAAAAAAATCATCCCCAACCAAAATCTGCTTCGATTATGAAAGCCATAGTTCACCGCGAAGAGGATCGTACCAAAGCGGTTATTCTGAGTCTGATATTCCACGCACTGATCCTCGCGTTGCTTATCTTTTATCGCTTCGCTGCACCGGCTGCCGAAGACGAGATCATTCCGCCCATTCTGATCGAACTGGGCGGCGGCGGCGACAATGCTGCAGCCGGCGAACCCGACCGCGGTCAGGGCAACAACCCCGCGCCGCAGGGCCAGCAAATGGAGGACCCGACCAGCACAGAGGTGGCGGAGGTTCCGGTACCGCAGCCCAAACCTGTTCCCCCGAGTACACCGCCTCCCACGCAAAGCAAACCCAGCGCTCCGAATATCTCTACTACGGAAGACCCAAGTGTAGCGGCGCTCAAGAGAGCACAGGAAGAAACCAAGCGCAAACAGCAGCAGGAGCAGGACCGCATCCGCCAGCAACAGGAAGAACAGCGCAGGATCGCGGCAGAACAGGAACGCGTTCGACAGGAAGCGGCTGCCAAGGCGCAAAGGGAAAAGCAGGAGCGTGAAGCCCAGAAAGGCAAGTTCGGCAGCACTTTCGGCAACGGCAACGGCAGCGGGCAAGGCAATACCGGCAAACCCGGCAACCAGGGTATTCCGACCGGTACCGGCGACAACCCCTTTGGCAAAAGTCCCGGAACGGGCGGCGGCACGGGTGGCGGCGACGGCACCGGCGCAGGCGGCTCCGTAGGCGGCGGCCTGGGTGGCCGCAAAGTGGTCAGAAAAGTTGCAGCACAGGATAATTCACAGAAGCAGGGCACCGTTCGCATCAAAGTCTGCGTAAACGGCGACGGCAAGGTGATCAGCGCCGACCCGACCCAAAGCGGTTCAACGACCACCGACGGTCAGTTGCGCGCAGCAGCCACCACCGCGGCATTTCAGTGGAAATTTGAATCCTCTCCCGGCGCCGATACACAGTGCGGGTGGATCGACTTCAACTTTATCCTCAAATAAGGATTACTGCCCGCTCATTAGTTTCCGGTCGAATTCCGTCATTTGAACCCCCAGTTGCGCAGCACGCTGATAGTCTTGCTGCGCAACTGCTTTATTACCCGACTGGTAATGGGCCCTTGCACGTTCCAGATAGGCCACACCCATGCCCGGGTCGAGTTGAATGGCGCGTGTCAAACGCTCGATCGCTTCCGGATTTTGCTTTTTCGACCGAAGGATCATCCCGCTCTCATACCACACATTGGCATTGTTGGGCTGGTATTTCAGGTATTCGTTGTAGTCGGCCAGCGCATCGTCGATCCTCCCCATGGTATAGTAGGCTATCGAACGGTTGAAATAGCCGTTTTCGTTGCTTGGATCGAGTTTTATGCCTTCTGTGAGATCCTGTATGGATTGCTGAAAATTCTGTTGTGAGCCGTTGGCCGCCCCCCGGTTGATGAGTACTTCCGCTTTCGATTTTGGCTTAATCGTCGGAATATTGACGGCGTCGGTATAGTCCTTGATGGCTTTCTGCACCAGGTCCCTTTCCTGATTGGGGAATTTGCCCGACATGGCCATATCGAAATACGTTTTCCCACGGCTGTTGAACAGTTCCGGGTTCTGCGGATTGATCTTCACGGCCTGGGAATAATCCTGCAGGGCTTTATCATAGTTGCCCTGCGAGCGGTAGAACTGGCCGCGGTTCCAGTAGGGCAGGGAGTTGCTGACGCCTTCAAACTTGATGACGTGCGTCCAGAGCGTCTCTCCGTTTTTCCATACCCCGATCTGCTTGTACGTCAGCAGGGCAAATGCGGCGAAAAATCCTATCGCGAGGCCGCGGCTCAGGCCTTTTTGATAGTACCGGTCAAAATACCAGGCGGCAATGGCAAAAAATCCGAAATACGGTACGTAGGTAAAACGATCGGCCTTAAAGCCCTGACCGGCGCCCAGTACCTGAAGCAGAAACATCACGTTGAAAAAGAAGAACAATACCCCGAATACCCAGATGCGCTTGTCGTTCTTCCAGAGCCACCAGACCGCAGCACAAATGGCGACAAACAACAAGGGCGCGGCATACACCTCAGGGGGCAGGGGTTTGGGGTATGGATACAGCGGCGACATGGGATAGGGCACGACTACCTTGTACAGGTACACGCAGAAGGAATAGGCGCCGATACACAGCCTGTCGAGCAAGTTGAAGTTTGTGAGCTCGTCTTCGGTAGAGCCTTGCTGTTTAAGCGTGTACAGGTTGATCAGGCCAAAAGCCAGCGAAAGCGCCCAGAACGGCGTTTTTTCGAGGATAAGTTTGAAATTGATGGGCCTGCGGTACCAGTAGTCGATCACCAGCATGGAAAGCGGCAGCGTCACGGCCTGAACTTTGGAAAAACACGACAGCAGGGCCAGAAAAATCATCATGACATACGTGCCGGTGCGGTTTTCACCGCGTTCGGCCTGTTTCAGCCACTTGATATAATACACCAGCGCGGCGAAAAAGAACACGGCGAAGAGCACGTCTTTGCGCTCGGTGGCCCATGCCACCGACTCCACCCGCATGGGATGGATGCCAAATAACAGTCCGCCGGCAAAGATGCCCCAGTTCCCGACACCCATGCCCGCCAGCAGTTTCATGACAAAAAACACCGTGAGCAGGTGCAGCAATAGGTTGGTGATGTGGATCAGTTTGGTGTGTTTGTCGCCAAAACCGCCTGCCAGTTTCTTCTCGATCGCGAAAGTGAGGATCGGCAGGGGGTTGTAGTTGCCGATGACGGCGCCCTTGTCGATGTCGAAAATATCGGGGATAGCCCTGAACAGCCCGTCCTCATTGATGCGCTGCAGATTGGGGTTTTCCGTAATATTGGGGTCATCGTCCCAGTTTACCAAACCATTGCTGATCGAGGGCATATAGCAAATGGCCGTGATGGCCAGCACTGCGAGTGCAAAGTTGATCCAGCCCGATGCTGCTGTTTTTTCCGTCGTGGAAGATGCCGGCCGCGCCTTCTGTTCCTGCGGGCGCGGTTGTGGCCGTTGCGGACCTTTGCCGGGTTTCGGTTTTTTCGCCATGAAAATGATGCTTTTATCTGATCGTGGCGCAAAAGTAAACATTACGGCTGCAAACCCAGCACCGCTTCTGCCAGTCCTGATTCGGTAGGCTCCGCCGCAGTATGAATTTCGGGCAAGCCGAGTTCAGTCAGGGTTGCTTCAGTGCTTCGGCCAATGGCGACGACGCGTTGGTTTTGCAGCAGGGTGTGCCGGGAAAAATAGGCCCGGGCATTCATGGGGCTTGTAAAAACCAGTACGTCCGCTGCGGAAAAAGGCGGGTCGGTGACGGGTCTGTTGTCGTAAATTTCCAGGTGAACACACGTAAAATCATCGGACAGCAAGGCGATAAGGCTCTGCCGGATATGCCGCGCAGCGGGGAACAGGATGGTTTTTCGTTCCTGCTGCCCATAATTGATCCGGAATGCCGCAGCAGTTGTCGCCGGATCTCCTGTACCGGTAAAGTCGACTGTTCCGACAAAAGGCGAAAGCGCCTTCGCTGTGGCGGGGCCGATTGCTGCCCAGCGGGTATATGGCAGGATATCCATATTGCCGTCCGGCCTTTTCGGGGCGTTGTCAAAGAAAAACCGAACGGCGTTCCGGCTGGTAAAAAAGATAAAATCCGCAGCCGGTATCGCTCTGAACGGGAGAGGAGAAAGGCGGATCAAAGAATGTCCTTCCACCTGCCAACCCGCTTCCTGCAGCCGGGCGGCGAAAGGGGAGGTAGTGGAAATATCTCTGCTGATAAATACAGATGGTGTGGCCATAAAGCGAACCTTGACTGCTGCAAAGTTGGCGGGAAATTACGGCGAAACCACCTGAGGGTTATCCACCGTATGCCTCCTGAAAAAATATCTTGCACCACATAGGTAATTGTTTATTTTTGACCGCCCAAAACAGGGTCTGGATTGGGTCTGGAAATCACAGTTATTCACTAACAATCCTATTCTTTATGTCCACTCCAGCATTTGTTATGATGTTTTTCTCCAACCTGCTGATCATCGGTGTCACCGGGTACTATTTCTGGCGCGTACTCACTATTGCGCCGCCGGACAGCGTCGACGAAGACGAAGCCAACTACCCGCGCGGCGGTTAATCACCTCCCTTCCCGGAAACAGGATAAAACCTGGTACCGGTTTCCCCAAAACACCTCATAAAAACCGTCGAAACGCAGAAAAGCAGGAAAATGAACATTTTCTCTATCTTGCCCGCCGGTAAGTACCGCGACTGAATGAATTGTCGCGGCACCTGACAATGATTTTAAAAACATCATACAACAAAACGGACTTAGTATGAGTAAAGAATCCTGGGGTTCACGCGTTGGCCTCGTACTGGCCATGGCCGGTAACGCGGTCGGGTTGGGCAACTTCCTCCGCTTCCCCGTACAGGCCATTCAGAACGGTGGCGGTACCTTTATTATTCCCTACCTCGTATGCTTTCTGCTGATGGGTATTCCGCTGCTGTTCGTGGAATGGAGCATGGGGCGGTATGGCGGAATGCGTGGCGACCACTCCACCCCTTTTATACTCGACAGTATGAGTGGCAGGAAGGTAAAATGGTGGAAATACGTCGGTATATTCGGCATATTCACCAACCTCGCCGTGGCAGCGTATTACTGCTATCTGGAAAGTTGGACCCTGGCTTATGTGTGGCGCTCTATATCGGGCGCATTCAACGGACAAGGCACAGAAGCGGTCAGCCAGATGTTTACCGACTATGTGAGTCTGGGTACCAATGAACCCATCGTATTCTGGGTTATCTGTCTGTTGCTGAATACCTGGATTCTGTCGCGTGGCCTGAGTGGCGGTGTGGAGATTGCCGCCAAGGTCGGGATGCCGCTGCTTATCTTTTTCGGCGTTTTTCTGGCTATTCGCGGCGTTACGCTGACAGCCGGCGAATCGGGCGCAATTTTTAACGGCACAGAAGGCCTGAATTTTCTGTGGACGCCCAATTTCAGCAGTATATGGAGTTTTAAAGTCTGGCTTGCTGCTGCAGGGCAGATATTCTTTACCCTTTCGGTAGGTATGGGAAGTATACAGTGTTATGCCTCATACCTGCGCTCGCGCGACGACGTGGCCCTGAACGCCATGAGTGCCGGCTGGATGAACGAATTTGTCGAAGTATGTCTCGGCGCTGCCGTACTGATCCCCATCTCGGTGGGTTATCTCGGTATTGAAAAAGTTGTGGAACTGACGCAAACCGGCGGCCTGGGCCTTGGTTTCCGCACCATGCCTTATCTTTTCCAGCAATGGGGACCTGTTTTTGCCGCTATCGCCGGCATTGCCTGGTTCGGACTGCTGTTTTTTGCCGGTATCACCTCTTCCCTGGCAATGGGGACCCCTATTATGGGCTTCCTGCGCGACGAGTTTGGCTGGAGTCGGGAGCGTTCGGCCTGGGCTTTTG
>ERZ724521.125-NODE-125-length-29681-cov-4.974819_pt1 | contig 29681 bp, 24 predicted proteins | sample MGYA00376054_ERZ724521 | MGnify/ENA primary metagenome ERZ724521 (study PRJEB28724, sample SAMN07190883) | activated sludge metagenome | isolation source: activated sludge of sewage treatment plant in Hong Hong | place: Hong Kong | collected 2016-03-17 ... | reverse complement strand
AGAATACCCGCGCATTTTTTCAATCATCGTTGAGAAGGGAAACGCATCTTGTAATCGACTTTGACGTTACCACTACTGATGTCGCTTAGGCGCTTATTCAGCAACCTGCGTCGAAGCGGTGATATACGGTCGGTAAACAGCACCCCTTCAATGTGGTCGTATTCGTGTTGGATGATCCGGGCGGCAAGGCCGGAGAAGAGTTCCCTCCGAAAATTCCAGTCTTCGTCGTAATATTCGATCAACACGGTCTCCTTTCGGCTGACATCCTCCCGAACGTGTGGAATACTCAGGCAACCCTCATTGAATTTCCAGGGATCACCCGCCTCCTCAACGATCTGCGGATTGATGAAAACCTGCTTAAAATCCTTTACCTCATCCTCCTCAAACGGTGACCCATCGGTTACAAACAGGCGCAGGGAAAGGCCGATCTGAGGCGCTGCCAAACCGACGCCATGGGATGCGTACATCGTTTCGTACATATTGGCGATTAACTCTTTCAGGCCGGGATGGTCTTTTTCGATGGGGCTCGCCTTCTTCTTCAATACAGGATCGCCGTAAGCGTAAATGGGTAGTATCATGTCTCAGGCCTTGAAATTACGGGCTTCCATCCACGACTGCAACAAGATGACAGCACTTACCCGGTCGACCAACCCCTTATCCTGTCGGCCCTTCTTGCGTACACCACTTTGAATAATTGCCTGTTGTGCCATCCGGGAAGTAAACCGTTCATCGAAGCGGTCGATCGGTATGTCGGGAAATGATCTTGCCAATCTTTGTGCGAATGCATCAGCCGCCGGTCCTGTTTCCGAAGGGCTCCCATCCGTTTGACGGGGCTCCCCGACCACAAACCGGTCAACCGTCTCCCGCTTCAGGTAATCCTTCAACCAGTTAATCGCTTCCTGTTCGGCGACCGTGGCAAGGTCAGTTGCAATGAGTTGCAGAGGGTCGGTGACCGCCAGTCCGACTCGACGTGTTCCGTAATCGATGCCAATGATCCGCCCCATTCGGCAAAGATAGCCCTTTGCCGTATGTTTGAGGCCGGGAATCGGCCTATTGCCATTCCAAGCTCGGTATGCACGAACTCATCGAAAAGGCCTGGGAAAACCGCTCGCTCTTACAGGATCCTGCCACGCAGGAAGCGATCCGGACCGTTATCGGTCACCTGGATAAAGGGATACTGCGTGTCGCAGAACCGCAGGGCGACAGTTGGATCGTACACGACTGGGTGAAAAAAGCCGTCATCCTCTACTTCCCGATCCAGAAAATGGAAACCTGGAATGCCGGGCCGATGGAGTTCCACGACAAGATGTTGCTCAAACGCTACTACGCGGAGCTTGGAGTCCGTGTCGTTCCGCACGGTGTCGCCCGTTACGGTAGCTTCCTGGCACATGGCGTCATTCTAATGCCGTCTTACGTCAACATCGGGGCTTACGTGGACGAAGGTACCATGGTGGATACCTGGGCGACTGTCGGCTCCTGTGCTCAGGTTGGGAAACACGTGCACCTGAGTGGAGGCGTCGGGTTGGGTGGCGTTCTTGAGCCAGTGCAAGCCGCTCCGGTGATCATCGAAGACAATTGCTTCATCGGATCACGGTGCATCGTAGTGGAAGGTGTCCGCGTCGGCAAGGAAGCTGTCCTCGGTGCCAACGTGGTACTGACCATGTCGACCAAAATCATCGACGTTACAGGATCCGAACCGGTGGAATACAAAGGCTACGTTCCTCCCCGCTCGGTGGTCATTCCAGGGTCCTACACCAAGCGATTCCCTGCCGGAGAATACCAGGTACCCTGTGCCCTGATCATAGGACAGCGCAAGGAAAGTACCGATAAGAAAACATCCCTGAACGACGCCCTGCGCGACCACAGCGTGGCTGTCTGATATGCGTTCCTGTCTGATCATACAAACCGCATTCACCGGTGACGTGATCCTCGCGACAGCGGTTGCGGAAAAGCTGCATACAGCCTTTCCCGGGATGCCGATCGACTTTCTCGTGCGAAAGGGTAACGAGGGATTGCTGGAACATCACCCCTACATCCGGGAGGTATTGGTCTGGAACAAACGCGAACACAAGACAAAACACCTGATTGCAACGGCACGTTCCGTACGTTCCCGCAAATACGAACTCGTGGTCAACTTACAGCGATTCGCCGGTAGCGGGTTCATCTCAGCCTATTCAGGTGCCAGATACCGTAGCGGATTTGATAAGAATCCGCTCGCCATTACGTACACAGACCGTCATCGGCATGTGATCGGCGACGGTCGTCATGAATGCGAACGAAACCAGCAACTCATCGCCCGATGGACCGACGATCAGCCGGCACTTCCACGACTCTATCCGAATGATTCCGATTTCGCCGCCATACGTCGGTTTACCGAACGGCCTTTTGTCTGCATCGCTCCCGGTTCGGTCTGGTTCACCAAGACATGGCCGGCCGCGCAATGGATCAAACTGATCCAACTACTCCTCCATCGCGAACCGGAACTGCGGGTCTTCCTGTTGGGTGCTCCCGGGGAACATACGCTGGCGGAATCGATTCGTCTGTCAAGTGAAAGTGGTCAGGTGCATAACCTGGCCGGAGAACTTTCGTTTCTGGAATCGGCGGCGCTGATGAGCAAAGCCGGCATGAATTACGTCAACGATTCCGCTCCCCTCCACCTTGCCAGCGCAATGAATGCACCCGTCACCGCGGTATTTTGTTCTACGGTCCCGGAATTCGGTTTTGGCCCGCTGAGCACCCGACAGCGCGTGATCCAGACGTCCCGGCAGTTAAGCTGCCGGCCCTGCGGCATTCACGGATTCCGCGCTTGTCCGAAAGGCCATTTCCAATGTGCAACAACGATCGACCCACAGGAACTCCTATGACGAATCGATTTTCACCAGACGAAGAACAGATCCTCCGGAAAGCGGTCGATGTACTGAGAAGCGGCGGACTGATCCTCTACCCGACTGATACCATCTGGGGGCTGGGCTGTGATGCTTCGCGGGAGGATGCGGTAGAAAAGCTCATTCGACTCAAGGGAAAAGAAGAAGGCCAGGGACTGATCGTCTTACTCGATGATGTCAACCGCGTAGAACGTTACACCCGCGCTGTTCCAGCAGTAGCCTATGACCTGATGGAGTTGTCGGAAAAACCGCTCACCCTCGTGCTTGATGAAGGCATGATGGTCGCATCCGCGGTTCTCGGGCCTGAATCAACCATCGCGATCAGGGTCACACAAGATCCGATCTGCCGGGAGTTGGTACGACGACTTCGCAAACCCCTGGTTTCAACTTCCGCCAATCTGGCCGGAGGACCGTCTCCTACTTGCTTTGCAGATATCACGGACAGCTTGAAATCGGGCGTGGATTATATCCTACCTTTGCGGCAAGCTGAGAAAAAACCGCCAGTGGCCAGTACGGTCATTCGTCTCAAAGCCGATGGACAGATCCGGATCCTCCGGAAATAATGCCCGACGGCAGCCCTGCAAGGACTCCCGCCATGAATGTTCCCCAACTGCCTGTATTCCGCATCGTTGCCGAAGAGGCCCAGGCTATGGGTACCGAAGCCTTTGTGGTAGGCGGATATGTTCGCGACCTGATACTCCAACGCGAATCGAAGGATATTGATTTTGTCGTCCTTGGAAATGGCATCGATCTGGCACAACGCGTCGCCAAACGACTTGGTCACCATGTTCCTGTAAACATCTTCAAGAATTTCGGTACCGCCATGATCCGGAATGGCGAATGGGAAATTGAATTCGTCGGCGCCCGGAAAGAATCCTATACGCGGGACTCCCGAAAACCGGCTGTCGAGACGGGCACGCTGGAGGACGATCAGAAACGTCGCGATTTCACCATCAATGCCATGGCCTTGCGGCTGCAGCCGGACGGCTCTACCGAACTGCTCGATCCCTTCAACGGAATACAGGACCTGCAGGATAAGCTGATCCGCACCCCGGTGGATCCCGACCTTACGTTCAGCGATGACCCGTTGCGCATGCTCCGCGCGGCACGATTCGCGACGCAACTCGGTTTTCGAATCGGAGATAAGGAGTTCTCCGCGATCAGCCGGAACAAGGAACGCATCCGGATTGTTTCCATGGAACGGATCAGTGATGAGCTCAACAAGATCATTCAGGCAAAGAAGCCCTCCATCGGCTTCGACCTGCTCTTCCGCTCCGGCCTTTTACAGGAATTCTTCCCGCAACTCTGCCTGTTACACGGAGTGGAATACGTAAACGGAAAGGGACACAAAGACAACTTCTACCATACCCTGCAGGTGCTCGACAATGTGGCGGAAATGTCGGACGACCTTTGGCTTCGCTGGGCCGCCATTCTCCACGACATCGCCAAACCGGCCACCAAGCGTTTCGAACCGGACCATGGCTGGACCTTTCACGGACACGAAGACCGTGGTGCACGGATGGTGAAGCACATCTTCCGTCAGTTGAAACTGCCGTTGAACGAGAAGATGAAATTCGTGGAGAAACTGGTGCAGTTGCATCTACGGCCGATCGTACTGGCCCAGGAGCATGTCACCGACTCGGCGATCCGACGCTTGCTATTCGATGCAGGGGATGATATCGACGCGCTGATGATCCTGTGCAAGGCAGACGTCACCACCAAGAACGACTACAAGATCCGGAAGTACCGGGAGAATTTCGAGATCGTTCAGCAAAAGTTACGCGAGGTCGAAGAGAAGGACCGCATCCGGAATTGGCAACCACCCGTGACCGGTGAACACATCATGGAAGCCTTTACCCTTCAACCGGGTCGGGAGGTCGGACTCATCAAGACAGCCATACGCGAAGCGATCCTGGAAGGCGACATCCACAATGAGTTCAACGAAGCCTATGAATTCATGCTGAGAAAAGGTCGGGAACTGGGCCTGAACGGAAGCGACCGGAGGACCGCCACTGGCGCGGCTGACGCATGACTTTTAGCGTCGTGCGAATGGAATTCTTTTTTTATTTTTGAGTACTGAATTACCACGTATGGCCATCTACCGCTTCCGGGTCACCTTTGAAGATTACGATGACGTTTACCGCGACATTGAGGTCCGTTCCAACCAGACATTCGAGGACCTCCATCACGCGATCCAAAGCGCCATCGGATTCGACGCGTCCAAGCCGGCCTCGTTCTACATGAGTAACGATAACTGGACGAAGGGACGGGAAATCACATCACGCGAGCTTTCAGAAGAGCAAGCTGCCCAGATCGCCAGTTTGCGGAAGGCCAGACTTTGCGACTATATCGCGGACCCGCATCAGAAGATTTACTACCTGTTCGATTTCACTTCCAAGTGGGCTTTCCATACCGAGCTGACCAAGATCAGCAAGACGGAAGAGCCCGGGGCCGATTATCCCCGATGTATCAAATCTGCAGGAGAAGCCCCGAAGCAGTATGGCATCAACCAGGCTGGTCCCCTTCCCGTACCGGAAGACTTTGACCCCGATGTCGACGACATGCTGTTAGATGAGGATGAGGATGAACCGAACGATATCGAAAGCGAAACCGATGTCGCTACGGAAGATGAAGCCAAGACGATCGGCGACATCCAAAACGAATCCGACATGGAAGATTCGGAAAGCGATGACGAATTCGAGACGGCAGACGGGCATATGATGGAAGAAGACGGCCAGGACAACGACGAATTCTGATCCCACACTTACTCTTTCAAATTGCCGATGAAACCGTCTCCGGAGCACTCGCTCCTGCTTTGTATTGCGGGACCAACGGCTTCCGGTAAAACGGCGCTTGCCATTGACCTGGCACACAGATACGGAACGGAGATCCTCTCAGCTGACGCCCGGCAGTTCTATCGGGAAATGTCAATCGGGACCGCCAAGCCTACAGCGGCAGAGCTGAAATCCGTCCCCCACCATTTCATCGACTTCTTATCCGTTACCGACGACTACAACATCGGGAGATTCGAGCAGGATGCATTGAAGCGCCTGGATGAGTTGTTTCTTAAACACCGCATCGTGATACTGGTTGGCGGATCGGGGCTGTATATACGGGCAGTTTGCCAGGGTCTGGACGAATTGCCGCCTGGCGATCCCATTATCCGGGAAGAAGTCATCCGCCTCTGGCAGGAACAGGGACTTCCGGCACTGCAGGCCGAGTTGGAAAGCGCTGATCCTGCATATTACCAGACGGTAGATCTCAAGAATCCCAGCCGGTTGATCCGGGCTTTGGAAGTCTGTCGTCAAACCGGCCTGCCGTTTTCCACTTTTCGGCAATCAAAAGCCAAACCGAGGAATTTCTCCATCGCTACACTCATCCTGAACCCTGAACGAACGGCTCTGTACGCACGCATTGACCAACGGGTCGATGAGATGATGCAGCATGGTTTACTGGAAGAAGTGCGCGGGTTACTCCCCTACAAGGACCGAAATCCCCTGGCCACCGTCGGCTATCAGGAACTCTTCCCCTACTTCGAGGGAAATTCTTCGCTCGAATCGGCCGTTGCGCTGATCAAACAACACAGTCGGAACTACGCGAAACGACAAATGACCTGGTTCCGGAAAGTACCCAACGCAACCTGGATACATCCCTCGGACAGGGCGAGCATCGTGCAGTGGGCAGATACGGTGACACAGTCCTTCCGGAACGCGTCCTGATCACGGCGTTGAAGCGCGACCGAGAAGGGACAATCCCCTACTCAATTTCGAGACCAAAAAAAGGGAGCCTTTCAGCTCCCTTTAGTGTCAGCAGGTTCCCGATTACTTCTCGGGTCGAAGGACAAACCTGGCGTAGTTGTCCAGCTTCAGGTACTTCGCAGCAAATGCATTCATGTCGGCAACGCTGAGTTTGTTCACCCACTCGTTGTAACCAAGGATCTCGGTGACTTCCTCACCGTTCTGTGCACTTGAACTCATCAGGCTAAGCCAGAACTGGTTCTCCTTCAGGTTCGTTTCGCGCTCACGCAACGCGGTCTCCTTGATCTTGGTCAGATTCTTCTCATCGCACCCTTTTGTCTTCACTTCTTCGAACACGTCCAGTGCGGCTTTGGTCAGTGGCTCGACGTTATCCGGACTGCAGGAGAAATAGACGATGAACTCCAGACCGTTGGCCGGGAACTTCTTCGGGTTAGCCTGACAACTCACGCCGTATACACCGCTCTTGTCTTCACGCAGCACCTCGCGCAACCGGATGCTGAGGAGTTTGTTCAATGCGCTGACTTCATTCCGGTTCTTTCGATTGAACTCAAAATCAGTATTGAAGCGCATCATGACAGTACTGCGCGGCTCGGAGCCTTTATAGACCGTCTTATCGACTTTTCCCTTAGGAGGATACGCGTTGATATCCTGCCACATTTCGCGCTTACGAGTAGCCGGTATGCTTCCCAGATACTTCTGGCAATGGGCCTTCAATTCTTCCGGCTTGAAGTTGCCGACGAAGAAAAAGGTGAAGCCGGATGCATCCGCAAAACGCTCTTTGTAGATGGCCATTGCACGATCGAGGTTGATGGCATCTACAGACTCCGGAGTACGCGGCTTGTAGCGGGCATTGTAACCCGACATGGCATAGGAGACCGTATCCATGAAGACCGACTGTGGGTCGGAACCGCGGTTTTGCAGGAATCCCTTCTGCTTGGTGACGTACGACTGGAAGGCCGCTTCGTCCCGGCGGGGATCGGTGAAGTACTTGTAGATCAACTGGAACATGGTTTCCATGTCTTTGGGCGCACAACTACCGTTGAACCCTTCCGTCAATTCCCCAACGTATGGCGAGCAAGAAACGATCTTCCCTGCCAGGAGCTTTTCCAGGGCATTCGCGTCAAATGCGCCCAAACCTGCCTGGTCCACGATCTCGTCGCAAGAAGCAGCAGAGGGATAGTCTTTCTCATCGTATTGTGACCAGCCGCCCCAGCTAAAGGACGTAAAGATCACTTCATCGTTCTTGAAATCGGTGGTCTTGCACGCGACCTTGATGCCATTGTCCAATTGCCATTCGGTAATGCCGAGTTCCTTGATCTCCTTCGTGTTCACGACCGTTCCGCCTTTCAGTTGTCCTTCGACCAGCGGTTTGTCAATCACCTTATCCTCGTAGGGTTTCAGATCCAGCTTCTCCATGCCGGTAACCATCTCGCGAATGCGCGTTTCCGTCGGCATCTTGGTCGTTTCCTTTTCCGGTGCAGTAATGATCACCACCGAATTTTGTGACTGTCCCATCCACTCTTTGGCAAATGCATTTACCTCCGCCAGCGTGATTCCGGGAACATACTTCTTGTATAAGTCATACTCAAAGGAGATTCCGGGCATCGGCTCGTCTTCCAGATAATTGCTGACATACTCACGGGCGAAATTCCTTGATTCGGTCTTGTCCCGTTCGTTGAAAGCCTTTTCGATCCCGGTCATCATATCGGATTTCTGGCGGGACAATTCTGACTCCGTAAAGCCGAAACGACGTACCCGCTCGTTCTCATCCAACACGGTTTGAAGCGCCTTCTCAATTCCCTCGCCTTTGCTGATGGCAAAGGAGTAGTAAGCATTCACATTCCGAACAAAATTCCCGTAATCAGAACCGGCAAACAGGAAAGGCGGCTCTGCCAATCGCTGCAATTCGCCCATCCGGTTGTTCAACATACCGGTAAACAATTGCTGCGCGAGTGAACGGCGATAATCGCCTTCCGTAGAACGGGATTCGACGGGTCGCTTGTAGATCAACTGGATCTGGGCATAACGCGCCTCCTTGTCCGTGACCGTACTTACGGCCAGATTATTCTGTGCCGGCACCGGCCACTTGACCAGGGGCCGGGGATTCTGTCTGGAAGGAACGTTGCTGAAACGCGCTTTCACTTTCGCTTCCATTGCATCGAGGTCGAAATCACCTACCAATATCACGGCCATCAATTCGGGACGGTACCAGTCGTTGTAGAAGTTTCGTAAAGCGGATTGAGGACAAGCCTCAATGATCTCCTTCTTACCAATGGGTAAACGCTCCGCGTAACGGGAATCCTTAAAAAGTACCGGCCAGTAGGCCCGGCGCATCCGTTCGTCGGCTCCCTGACCGAGTCGCCATTCTTCCACGACAACGCCACGCTCCTTTTCCACCTCCAGCGAATCGAATAAGAGGTTATGCGACCAGTCTTCCATGATCTGCAGTCCTTTGTCGAGGATTTCAGGCTTGTCCGTCGGCAACTGTATCATGTAAACCGTCTCATCAAAGCTCGTGTACGCATTCAGGTGCGGACCGAACTTCGTTCCGATGGATTCCAGGTAGTCGACCAACTCGCTTTTCTTGAAGTTCTTGGTCCCGTTAAACGCCATATGCTCCACGACGTGAGCAAGGCCGCGTTGACCATCGTCCTCGGCCGTTGAGCCCGCATTGACCGCAAGCCGCAATTCCGCCCGGTTCTCCGGCTTGCTGTTCTTCCGGATATAATACTTCATGCCATTAGGCAGGGTCCCGATCCGGACGGCGGGATCCAGTGGTAAGGCTTTCTGAAGGTCGTCGGCGGCATAGCCCGACAGCCAAAGCAGGGACAGTAATCCAAGAAGGAAACGTTTCATCGTATGGGAATTAGTTCTGTTCAGGCCCAAGATAGCGATTCAAAGGGTTTAGGTTTTGTTAGCAAACTGTTAAGGGAATCCTGGTTCAGCAGTGAATCAGTATGTTAGCGCATGCATCGCCGTTCACCTTACGGGTTCGCCCTATCCCTACTAATGATCTGGTTCCTGACCAGGTCCCTTTCAGTTGCCGGCTCGGAGAAATTCTCGGGCAATAAGACGCTAACGTATGAGGCGTGTATCGCCGCCTACCAGGAACTTGATCAGCTTTACCCGGAAGCAAAACTATTGGAAGCAGGTCCGACCGATTGCGGGCGTTCCCTGCATCTTTTCCTGATCGATAACAGAAATTCCTATTCACCGGTCAGGCAACAGGATGACCAACGTCTGGTGGTCTTTATCAATAACGGCATTCATCCAGGTGAACCGGACGGAATTGATGCCAGCCTGATGCTCGCTAAAGACCTCTTGCGGGACCCTCAGTTACATGCACTGCTGGACAAACTCATAATCGCGATCGTACCCGTCTTCAACATCGATGGCGCACTCCAGCGCGGATGTTACAGCAGGGCCAACCAACAGGGGCCGGACGCGTACGGGTTCAGAGGGAATGCACAGTATCTTGATCTCAACCGGGACTTCATGAAAGCGGACGCTGCCAATACCCGGTCGCTCATCAGCTTGTTGATTGAATGGAATCCCGACATCCTCATCGATACTCACGTCAGCGACGGCGCCGATTACGCGGCGCACATGACCCTGATCAGCAGTGCTGCCGACAAGCAAACGCCGACGCTCGGTACGCTTACGCGTGATGTCCTTACACCGGAGATCTTTTCCCGAATGCAGGCCACCGGCGATACGATTTGCCCCTATGTCGACACCCGTCACCCTTCGGGCATTCCCGACAGCGGTATCGTTTCGTTCCTGGAAACACCACGCTTCCTGAGTGGATGGGCAGCCCTGCATCATTGCATCGGATTCATCACCGAATCGCATATGTTGAAGCCTTTCCCGGAACGGGTTAATTCAACCCACCGGATCCTCCAGGCCATCCTTAAAACTGCGGCAGAAAACCAAACGGCGATCGCTCATGCGCGAAGGAGCGCCCTTCTCCACTACCGCCACGGCGAAAGGCTTCCGCTCAACTGGATTTTGGACACTACCCGAGTCGGTACACTGGAGTTTTCTGGATACAAAGCCCGCTACCGTACAAGCAAGGTAACCGGACTCGATCGGTTATATTATGATCATGACGCTCCCTACCGGAAACCGGTTCCGTTTTATGATCACTATACAGGCATCGACTCTACCTCCATTCCCCGTTACTACATCTTGCCACAGGCCTGGAATAAGGTCGCGGAACTGCTATTGCTGAATAACGTGAAAATGAAAAGGCTATCGCAAGACTCCAGTCTCGACGTCAGCGCATACCGAATCACCAACTACAACACGGTCGATCGGCCGTACGAGGGTCATTATTTGCATTATCAGGTATCGACAAAAGCTGCTCGGGAGAAAGTTCAATGTTATCGTGGCGATTGGATCATATCGACTGATCAACCGGCCGCACGGTATGTTTTCGAGGCGTTGGAGCCAACCGCTACCGATTCTTATTTCAATTGGGGTTTCTTCGAAGCCGTACTGCAACAAAAGGAATGGTTCTCCGATTACGTATTTGAAGATGTTGCAGCTGAACTACTGGAGTCACAACCGGCGCTGAAACGGGATTTTCTCGAATGGAGGTCAAAGCACCCCGAATTGAATGGGGACGCCTTCGCTCAGTTACTGTACATCTATCGGCATAGTCCTAATTTCGAGACGGGTTCCATGCGTTATCCGGTTTACCGGATAGACTAAAAAAAAGAGCCGCCCTTTCGGACGGCCCTCGTCTAACCAAAAACCAGACTATCAGCTGGGATCGTAACCATCCATGACCCGGTACATCTGTTCCATCTTCACCGCCATTTCGCGGATGAGTTCGAGATGTTCCTTGGAAAGGTTGGTAGATTGTTCCTCCTGTCGGTCGATGCGCGTCGGATGAAAGGACGGCTCAACCGGTTCGGAGAGGATGTGCGATAACAATCCGTTGTAGTAGCGTTGACGCTCCGATGGTCGTAACTGTCGGATCAGCGCACGGATATTGTTGATATGTTGATCGATCTCGCGCTCGAGGTGCGCCTGGGATTCACCGGTCTTGACGATGGTCAACGGTGCTTGTTCCCGGGTCGTATTGGTGTTTTGTTTGCTTCTTCCTTGTCGCATGTTCTTCCGTTCGTTTCATACAATTTTACACGAAACGGAAGGGGAAGTTGAAGCAATTCGCCGGCGTATCTTACACGACCATGGCCGCAGCGATCAGTGCCGCGTCCTTCTGTTTTGGGACTTTAGGCCAGAAAAAACGGAAATCCGCTCCCTTGCCGAGCTCGGATTCCACCCAAATCCTGCCACCCTGGTCTTCAATGATCTTCTTGACGATGGCCAATCCGACGCCGGTGCTTTCCACGTCATCGCGACGGTTCAGCGTTTGGAAGATCACGAAAATCTTCTCGTGGTATTGCGGTTCGATACCGGGGCCATTGTCTTTGATGGAAAAGATCCAACCATTGGATTGCTCCTCACATCCGACTTCGATCTTGATCTCCGGCTTGTCGTTGTATTTGATCGCGTTGCCCAGCAGATTGGTGAACACCTGTACCAATCTCGTCTTATCACTCACAAATCGTGGCATTTCACCTTTGATGACCAGCTCCGAATTCTCCGGACTTCCGATGAAATCGAAACTGTCCTTAATCAATGCCTGCGTATCAATGAGCTCCTCATCCCCTTTCACGCGATCGGCTCTCGAATAGTCAAGAATGGCATTGATGAGATCTTCCATCCTGCGCACACGTTGTTTGATCATGTTGAAATTGGCACGGACCTCCGGAACAAGACTGTCTCCGGCATCTTCTTCGATCCAACCCGTCAGGTTTCCGATGGCCCGAAGCGGGGCTTTCAGATCGTGCGAAACAATGGAAGCGAATTTGTCCAGTTCCTTGTTCGTTTTTTCCAGGTGAAGGGTGTACTCTTCCAATTTCCGGTTTTGCCTCTCCAGTTCATTCTTCTGACCCGTAATCCGTTCAATGATCACGTTCTTTCCGCTATGCAGGTTGTTACTTTGAGCGGCAACCAGGAATACGCCGAGAATAAAGGTTGTCAACGCGTCTTGATGTATGAGAGACGAATCGTTGTTGAACAATGCGTAACTCGTCATAGACGTGTACTCCGTGGCGTAGAATAGGAAGATGATACTGGCCACCGCGAGTGCCGTGAGCCATTTGCCGGCTTTTGTGCCGAGCAACATGAAGGCTGTCATGATGATGACGCACATGTAGATCGTTCCGGTATTGAGTACTCCGCCGGCAGTATAGGCCTGGATATGCACCACGGCAAAACCGATGACCACCGATATCAGGTAACTCACGGGCAACTTGTGCCAGTCGCGAACCTGATAGAAATTGATCAGGAGAATCGCGCTCAAAACGAACAGCGTCCAGCTCAAGGTACTGGAGGTGGAAAACGCACCCAGGATCTGGGCTGCCGTCATGAAACTGGCCAGGAAGCTCGTGAATGAGTAGATCCTGAACAACGCAAAACGCTGACGTTCAATCAGATCATCGTGCGGAATACTGTCAGCCAGTTCTTTACGAACCAGCTTTTGAAAAATCGCCTTCATGCGGTGTTAACTTTTTGGGCCAGACTTCTCTACGATGCAAATCATCCGGAGATTCCAAACTGTAAGATACAGCAGCAGAATGTGATTGAAACGCTATCCATGACCGGGTTTTGAGCTTCACGGCCATCCACGATACCACCCGTGAATTCGGTTTTCATTACATTTACCCCCTGTAATCCTGTGATAAACGGAACCTCCGCACCAGTTTCCCGTAAACGATTAGTACTGAACGCTATGCCGATGAATCAAATTGTCAACATCCTCATGGTCGACGACGACGAAGTCGATTGTATGAATGTTCAGCGGGCATTCAAGAAGAGTAACATTCTGAATCCGTTGATCATCGCACACAATGGAGTCGAAGCGCTGGATCGTTTGCGCGGCACCAACGGCGCTGAAAAGATTGCCCCTACCCCCCGGATCATCCTGCTGGACATCAATATGCCGAAGATGAACGGCCTTGAGTTTCTCAAGGAGCTTCGAGCCGATAAGGAACTTCACAACATCAGTGTATTCGTCATGACGACCTCGAATGACGACAAAGACCGGATTGAGGCCTATAACTACAATGTAGCCGGCTACATCATCAAGCCGATCTCCTTCGAGAACTTTGTCGCAGCGGTATCGATCCTGAATAATTTCTGGCAACTCTGCGAGCAGCCTTGAACCGGCGCTTTAGCATATCAATAAAAAAGGGGCCTGTTGAGCCCCTTTTTTATTGATATGACAATTGTGATTACGCCACCAGCTTGAAGTGCTTGTAGATCTCCGACATGCTGGAATGCGAATCCTCCAGTGCCTGCGGAAGTTGCGTTGCGATCTCCGTCAACAGACCATCGATGTCCTCAAAGGTGTGCAAACGATTGAGCGGAATGCGCAGGCCGGTGTTGTTGTACGAAACACTCGGGAAGACACTCAGGTTGAAATAATACCCCTGGTTCATCATCCGGCGGACCATATTATAGCCGGTATCCGGCTTACCGACCCCGATAAATCCGATCGGTGAAATGGATTCGTTGATGAGCGGTAACTGCAACTCTTTCGCGCGGCGGTTGAAATACTCCACCTTCGTTCGCATCTCTTCCTGAAGCGAATAGATTTCCGGCGACAAATGAATGCGGGCGGAAGCGGCCGTGGCGCCAAGCACCATGGGCGGCATCTGGATAGAGAAAATAAAGGCCTTGCTCGTGTTCTTGATCAGCTGATATTCCTTCTCGTCAGGATATATGAGCAAACCGCCTGCGGAGCCGAACGCTTTCGTCAAACCGGTTGTGAGATACAATCGAGGATGGTACTCGCCTTGCCCCAGCACCCAACCGGTTCCATTCGGGCCGGCCCAGCTCATGCCGTGAATGTCGTCGAGGTACAAGTGCAATTGCTCATACTGGTCGGCGAGACGGAAGAGATCCTTGACCGGTGCGAAATCCCCTTGCATCGAATAAACACCGTCTGCCATATACCAGATCTTCCGGTAGTTGTCCTTCAGCGCTTTAATCCGTGATTCGAGCATATCGAGCCGGTTATGGCGAATGACTTCCACCCGCACATCCCGGTTCCGGAGAAACTGAACGGCAGTTTGCACCGAATCATGCACCTGCGAATCGAGGATTACAGCATCATCATTTCCGACGAGGATCGGGATATTGGACATATGACCGACGGTCAATGACTGCAACAACAACAAAGGTCTCCCGAACATCTTTCGCAAAAGATCTTCCGACTCCTCATAATAATACGAGGACACATAGGCTCGAGAGGAAGAAAACTGTGTTCCATACCGGTTGATCGCTTCGATCGCCCCGGCCTTTAACCGCTCATCGTGCTCCAGTCCCAGGTAACCGCAGGATCCGAAGTACAACATCCGCTTACCGGAGATCGTGATGTGCCGCCCATCGAGGACCGAATCCTCAGTGTGCTGATGCACGATTCCCAATTTGGCGGCAATAGACGCCACCTGGTTGACGATCTCCGTCACCATTTCGTGTTTACTCTTTAAATCACTCATGCTCCAGTAGTGATGTTAGCTCCAATTAATGGATGGTTTGCAGTCTCCTCTAAGAACAAATGTATACGGTGAACGAAAATCATGTTGCGTTCAGGATCACCTTTTTTAGCCGGACTTTTCAACATAGGGGACTACCCCTTGTCATGGTTTATATGACAAGGCCTAAAAGCAACAAAGCCGCCTCAGGGGCGGCTTTGCGAGCTATTTCAACTGGAATTATCGAACCAGGTTCACGTGTCCGATGACGACATCGCGCTTGTCGTTCACGTCAATGACCGCGATACGGTAAACGTAGGTATCAGCCTGAGCCGGGGAACCGTTAACCTTACCGTCCCATCCGCCTTCGAGCGTGTTCCACTCGAAGATCTTCAAACCCCAACGGTCATAAATGGCCCCTTCCAAGCGGATGACATTGTACGAATACGCCTTGAAAACGTCGTTTTTAAGGTCACCATTCGGCGTAAAGGTATTCGGCACAAAGAGTGTTGAACTGGGGCGTAATTCGATCCGCTGATAAGTGGTATCTACGCAACCGTTGTAATCGATTGCCACGAGCCGGATATCATAGATTCCGATCTCCGGGTAGATATGCAGCGGGCTGTAATCGGTGGAAGTAGTACTATCACCGAAATCCCAGAAGAAGAATCCCGGGCTGCTCGTCTGGTTCGTGAAATTGACCATGGGGTAAATGTCACTGGCCTGGGAGGAATTGGTGCTGAAATCAGCCACGGGCGGCGCGAAGATGTTCAGGGCGTTCGGGCGTATCATGGTGGTCGCACATCCGCTGTCGGACCGTACCGTCAGACTTACGGTGTACCAACCCGGATTACTGTAGATGTGAACCGGGTTCTCCTCTTCCGAGGATGTGCCGTCACCGAAATCCCAGAGATACGAAGTGATCGGGCCGGTGGAGGGCTGCGCCAGACTCGTGAGGTTGGTCTCAAAACCAAGACACACATTCTGGGTGCTGAAATCCGCCAACGGTCGTGGAATTACCCGGATCAGACCGTCGGTACTGTCCTGGCATCCGTGATTGCTTGTGATGAGTAAGTGAATCGGATAATTCCCCTGCTCCTGATAAGTATGCGTCGGGTTCGATTCCGCGGCAACGGAGCCATCACCCAGCGTCCAATACCAATCGCTGACGAAACCATCCGGTATCGTGGAACCGTCCGTGAATGCCACTGCATCATCTTCACAAACGTAGGGCACAGTGAAGGCCGCGTCCGGCAATGCGAATACATTGGCGACACGTCGGATCGAATCTGTACAACCAGCTGTGGAGGTTACCAGCAGGGTAACCGGGTAAGAACCGTAACTGGCGTACAAATGATTGAAAGACGGATTGGCCGAGGCGGTATTGTCGCCCAGATTCCAGCTCAACGAGAGCGGCGTAGCGTCGCTGATCGACGAAGTGCTTTCAAAGAGGATCGGAACCCCTGCGCAGACATCCGAATGGTTGAAGCCGGCAACAGGTTTTGCATTGACCCGTACCGTCTGGCTGACGGTATCGCGGCAACCGGCATCGGTGGTGATGATCAGCGTAACCGGAAAATCGCCGGCAGTCTGATAAGGCACCTGCGCATTCTGATTGGAACTGTTGACTCCGTTCCCAAAATCCCAGGCCCAGGCGCTGACGTTTCCACTGGCGACGGAAGACTGATCGTCGAAACTGATGGAGTTGAACTGGCAGACCGGCGCCGTATTTCCGAACGCGGCTATCGGTAAGGGGTTAACCCGTACTTCCACCTGGTCCGTATCCTTACACCCGAAACTGTTCGTCACGATCACATCGTAGGTACGGGTTCCCTGGGGGGCCACATTCCAGTTCTGCGTCGTCACACCTCCCGAGTTCAACCACAGGTACGTATCACCTCCAGTCGCATAGAGCGTAGCGGATTCACCGAAACAGATCGACTGGTCAGTACCGGCATTGGCCACCGGAACAGGCCGTACATTCACCCGAACAATGTCGGTACCCGTGCACCCATTGGCATCCGTAACAAGGACTTGATAGTCCGTGGTAGCGGCAGGCGAAACAACGATCGATGCGCCCAACAAGCCGCCGGGTGACCATTCGTAAGCAGCACCACCTGAACCTGTCAGTGTAGCATTGAAACCGGGGCAGATATCCTGATCCAGTCCGGCAACCGCGGTCGGTAACGGATGAATGGTAATGGCATTCACGACCGTATCGCGGCAGCCCGCATCGGACGCCACGATCAATTGGACCTGATAATTCCCATCCAGCGGGTAAGTACTGTTCGGATCTTGTGCAGCGGACGTCTGGCCATTGTCAAACGTCCAACTCCAGGCTGTCACTGACCCGGACGGTATCTGCGAAGCATCCGTAAAATCGATCGTCGAATTCCTGCAGGCAGGGGCGGTAGAAGAAAACGCCGCTACCGGTAACGGATTCACGGTTACCCGTACAATGTCGGAACCGGAGCAACCGATCGCGTCGCTGACCTGTACCGTATAATCCGTGGTCACCGTCGGTGACACTGTAATGCTGGATCCGTTGAGGTTACCAGGTTGCCAGGTAAACGATCCGATAGGCGAAACTGCAGTAATGGTAATACTGCCGCCTTTGCAGATGGCCAGATCATCACCGGCATTGACCGAAGGCATCTGATTGACGTTGATGGTAACGCTGGCGGTGGAAGTGCAACCGGCTCCGCTGGTGACGGTAACGGTGTAAGTAGATGTCGATGTCGGGGTAACGTTGACACTCTGTCCGGCGAGTGCACCCGGATTCCATTCGTAACTCGCTCCCCCTCCTCCATTCAACGTCGCCTGTTGACCTTCGCAGATCGTTTGCGGATTGCCGGCATTTGCAACCGGAAGCGGATTGACGGTAAGGGTGGCAGGATCACTCGCTGTACATCCGTTTCCATCAGTTACAGTAAGTGTATAGGTCGTGGTAACAGTAGGACTCACCGTAATGGATGATTGGGTTGATCCCGTATTCCAGGAATAGCTCGAGAATCCCGCTGGTCCGGAAATTACTGCCTGTTGTCCTTCGCAGATCTGGGCGTTGTTGACCGTGATGGTTGGATTCGCATTAACGGTGACGTTGCTCTGAACCGTACTGGTACAGCCCGCTGCGTTAGTGACTGTGAGCGTAACGGTATAATTTCCCGAACCGCTGAACGTATGCGAGGGATTTTGTGATGCCGAGGTGTTGCTTCCGGAAGCCGGGTCACCGAAATTCCAGGACCACGCGTTAGGCGTACCTAGCGACTGATCGGTGAACGACATCGGCGCACCCTGACAAACACTGGCAGATGTGAATTGCGCAGTCGGGATGTTGGTGTTCACGGTAATCTGTTGCTGGATGGTATCGGAACATCCCGTAGGCGTCTCAACGATCAACGTAACCTGATAGGTTCCGTTGGCGGCATACTGATGCTGAGGATTTTGTTGAGCGGATGTGTTACCATCCCCGAAATTCCAGCTCCAGGTGGAAATCGAACCACTGCCGACTGCGGTCTGATCCGTGAATTGAATCGGTGCGCCACTGCAGTTGTTGGTGAAACTGAAGTTGGCCACCGGAACACCGGATCCGGGCGTGATGTTAACGGTATCGGTGTTGGTACACTGTCCGTCATTAACCGTCAGCACATATTGCCCGATACCAACTCCATTGAGGTTCTGGCCCGGGATGTTTCCCGGATTCCACGCATAGGAGTAGATACCACTGCCGCCGGACGCGCTTCCACTGAGGTTGGCTGTGGCACCACAGGAAATGGCCTGGTCTGGTCCAGCATCCGCTTCCACACCGCGAACGGTGAAGCAATACGAGTAAATCTGTGTCCCGATGTAAGGGCAGTTATCGTCAGCCACGGTTGCCGTAAAGCAATACGGCCCGCCGATGTCGGCCTGCGTAGGTGTCCAACTGAAAAAGGCGGAATCACGCTGACCACCGGTCATGGTAAGCGTAGCGCCCGGAATACCGAAATCCCAGGTGATGGTCGTGGTATTGGGTGCATCAGCATCGATGGAGGCGATGTAGAAACTGAAAGGCTGATCCGCACACAAATTTCGTGAGAACGAAGGCGTTCCGTTAATACCCGTCAACGTGGGCAGGAAGTTGTTGCAGTTAAGCACTGTCAACTGGATATCGCGTTCAACCTGCCCGATCAGTACACCATTACGATACTCGTTGACCAAAACTGCGAAAACGGTTACATCCTGTTGTGTTGGCGTAATGCAGAAGTCACCGGTACTTGTGTTGAAGGACGCGGGAGGTGCCGGTGGTGTCGAGATGACAGGCTGGGTACTTGAATAGCCGCCATTGTACGATACCGTGGTGCTCGCACCGCCAAGTGAGATGCTGGTGAGCGGGTTGATAAGCTGATAGGACAGTGAATCTCCGTCGACATCAAATGCGCCGTGATTGAAACAAAAACGCTGACCTACGCAGGCGAACGGAACGGGATTGTTGGAGAAGGTCGGCGAGTTATTGCAAAGGCCGTTGGTATTGTCAAGTTGCGAATACACGACGAGGTTCTCTGATCCGGGATTCGCGATGGTCGTGATAGCGGAATTTCGGCAGCACTCGCTATGGGTAAAGATCCAGTCGGCACAGGGGCCGGGCAGGGTGACCGTTGCTTCATAAATCCATTCTTCGATCCCGGTGAAGGTTCCTCCATTACACGTGCTGGTCGCGGTCGGACAAACCGGCGATATCTGGTTGGGTATAGGACTTACCGGATTGAGCGTTACGTTGAAAGGGCCCGGGAAACAAGTCGAATAATATTCAGTCAGAATTGACGCGGGAGCAGGGATACCCGCACAGTCTCGATAAAAGGAAAAACGAAGTCTGTATTGATTCCCTCCGAGGCATTCATACGTGAGGTCGGCACCCATGGCATGACTTGCGCGAACGTCTTGCCGTATTCCGAGAAAGCCAAAAGAGAAAGCGGTAAGGAATACAAGGAGTAGATTCTTCCTTTTCATAGGTACTAATTTAGAGGGGCTGACCAGGCAATAGCGTCACCTGATTTATCCGGAACTAAAAATAACCAATTCGCCGTAAATCAACACATTACGGATAGTTAAAAGTAAGGGAGTTTTTATCAACAACCCTTCAAATTTGGCCGAATAGGCCCTTATGGCTGGTCAATCCACACCAGGCTTGGGTGAATGGGGTGTTTGCAATGGTAAAATGAGAAATTACGGCCGCTCAACGATGGATTGAATGGCCTTTCCCGTGGTGCCGTTGGGGTTTTCAACAGACAATAAAACCGCGAGGGTCGGTGCAATGTCTTTGACCGATACGGGAGCAGCCGTAGCACCAGGCCGAATGCCATAACCCATGAAGACGATCGGAACATGGGTGTCGTAACTGTAGGCAGCGCCATGAGATGTTCCGGTCTTTACATACCAGTCCAGCCAACCGGGCTTCAACTGTATAGATACATCGGCTGAACGTTGCACATTGAACCCTCGCTGCATCAGAGAGGCAATGCCGTCACGTTGCAGATAGCGCCCCAATTCGCTGCCCGATAGCGCCACCGCAACCCCGGGGAAAGACGAAACCAATTGGACGACCCGTGACTGCACTTCCTCGAGCGACAATTTCTTAGCGGCAATTTCCGCACGGTTCAGATAGATCGCGTTCGAGTTTACATTCAGCAAGAGTGTATCGGACAAATAAGTCCTGGCAAGAAATTTCTTAAGCGTATCCCCGAGCAGATCTTCTTCGAAAAATCCCGCCGGCACATGATGATCGTCGTTGTACTGGGGATTCGCAACCGCGCCATGATCAGCGGTCAGGAACACGAGATAGTTTCCGGTGCCGACCTGACGGTCAAGCGCGCTCAGGAAATCTCCCAGTTCGCGGTCCAGTCGCAAATAGGTATCCTGTACTTCAATCGAATTGATACCAAATTGATGCCCGATATAATCAGGAGAAGATAAACTGACTGCTAAAAAATCAGTCTCCTCTCCTTTTCCCAATTGCTCACCCGCCAAAGCGGCCTTCGCGAACATGAACGTGTACGTATTTCCGAATGGCGTGCGACGGATCAATTCTCCATCGGTCTTTTTCAATTCAGCCAGTTTGTGTGGGAAAACCGGAGCAGTTTCTCCCTTGAACTTCCCTTCGTACGGAGAATCGTCTGCTGTACTTTGGGTGTATTCACGAATGGGCAATAAGGTTTCCCACGAATATTGCAGCAACGAGTCGGCAACCTTCCGTTCGTTGAAACGCGTCACCCAATCCGGTAAGGCGTTCATGTAATACGTACTGGTCACCCAGTTGTCGAGATACGGGTCGTGCCAATATGCGGCATTGGCCCGGTGCCCGCCGGGCAATATCGCGCCACGATCCTTGAGGGCTAACGCAATGACCTTGGAGCGATCGTTGGTGGCGAATCGAAGTTCATCCGTGATCGTGGTCGTCAGCAGGCGATGTGGTGACATTTTCCCGGAGATGGAGGTTGTCCCGACCGGTTTTACGGTCGTATCGTTGACACAATACACCCCTTTCCTGCTCTCGCGATCGAACCATTCATTCGAAATGATACCGTTTACCGAGGGCGTAGTCCCGGTATAAATACAGGCATGACCGGGAGCCGTATAGGTCGGCACGTAATCGAAATGGGCGTCCTGGCAGGAAAATCCTTCCCGCAGTAATCGCTTGAAGCCCGTTTCTCCATATTGATTCCAATACCGATAGAGATAATCATAACGCATCTGGTCTACAACAATACCGACCACCAGACGAGGCCGGTCGGGTCCTGTGCTTCCCCCGGGATTGACTTTTGATTTCTGTGCCCGGCCAGTCGTGAAACTGGCGAGCAAACTGCAAAGGAGGGTAAGTCTCAGGAATGAAAATTTACGTTGCATGAGCGATGGGGTGCTTTTCTATTCTAACGATGACAAGATAAGCCAATACGCCAAGGACGGTTCCCAGCAAGGCTGCGCATAGGATATCCCCGGGATAATGTACGCCAAGATAAATGCGGCTATAGGAAACTACCGCTGCCCAGGCAAACATCGGGTACCAACCGGCACGACCGTGTCTGCGCGAGAATAACAACCACAAGAACGTTGCGAGTGCGAAGGTATTGGCGGCGTGCGAAGACACGAACCCATACGGGCCTCCGCAATTACCGTCAACCAGGTGCAGTTTTCCTTCCAGCTCCGGAACATGACAGGGACGCGGACGTTGTACCAACGGCTTGATCACGCCGGATGCCAATTGGTCACTGGCAGTGATCAACAAAGCGATCACGACCAGGCGGACGAGAAATCGTCCGGGCAATGCCTTGTATAGCTTCCACGCAAAATACGCGTAAAGCGGCAACCAGACGAACCGAGCGCTGATGAAGGTAAAAACGGAATCGAGCCAGGGGGCATGTATCCCGTTGAGGGCTAACAGCAGTTGCGTGTCAATCGCGTCGAGTCGCTCCCACATCTCAAGGCTGCTCCGGTTTGTTCAAGGTCGCCCAAAGTGCATCCTTCAACCGATCGATCCCCATGCCGGTAGCAGAAGAGATGAACACAGCCTGTACACCCTTAGGCACTTCCGACTGCATTGCTTGCAATAATTCCTGATCCAACAGATCGCACTTGGTAACAGCGAGCACCCGGTCCTTATGCAACAACTCCGGGTTGTACTGTTCCAACTCGTTTACAAGAATCGCATATTCCTTCCGGATGTCTTTGGAGTCGCAGGGAACCATGAAAAGCAGTACCGAATTGCGTTCAATGTGTCGCAGAAACCGCAAACCCAACCCCTTACCAGCATGGGCGCCTTCGATAATTCCCGGTATATCAGCCATCACGAATGAACGACCATCCCGATAGGATACGATACCCAGATTCGGCACCAATGTCGTGAACGGATAATCGGCAATCTCCGGCTTGGCGGCACTGACAACCGACAGCAACGTACTCTTTCCTGCGTTCGGGAAACCCACCAACCCTACGTCGGCAAGGATCTTAAGCTCCAGTATCTTCCATTCTTCACGACCCGGTTCGCCTGGCTGTGCGAAGCGTGGAGTCTGAAGCGTGGAGGTCTTGAAGAAATTATTCCCCTTCCCTCCCCGTCCGCCGGGAACCAGTACTTGCTCCTGTCCGTCTTCCGTGATCTCGAACAGGACTTCATTCGTCTCCGCGTCCTTTGCCACCGTTCCGATGGGAACATCGAGGATCTCATCTTTGCCGGAAGCACCCGTCTTCAGTGCATTCGACCCTTTCTCACCTGGCTCTGCGATTACGTGCTTCCGGTATTTCAGGTGCAAAAGTGTCCACAGTTGCTTGTTACCCCGTAGAATAATGCTGCCGCCTTCTCCACCGTCACCGCCGTCGGGCCCACCCTTGGCCGTATGCTTGTCTCGGTGAAAATGAACGGATCCAGGGCCGCCAGCACCGCTGCGACAACAGATCTTTACGTAATCGACAAAGTTGGAAGACATCTGCGCTGGCCCTGCTGCTCAATTAATATTTTTAGTGCCGGACTGAATATTCAGGCCGGGTATTGGTCAATCTGCGTAGTAAGTGACCGGAAGATCTCATCAATGGTTCCCACACCCTGGATCCCATGAAACTTCTGTTGCTGAGAATAGTACTGCTTAAGGGGCGCGGTCTTCGCATTGTATTCTACAATCCGCTTCGCAATCACCTTTTCGTCCTGATCATCCGCTCTGCCGGACTCCTTTCCCCGGTTCAGTAACCGACGAATCAATTCTTCATCCGGAACTTCCAATGCAAGCATGCAGGTTATGGCTGTGTTATGACGCTTCAACAAGGCATCGAGCGCTTCCGCCTGCGCAGTGGTTCTGGGGAAACCATCGAAGATGAAGCCTTTACCATCCTTATGCTGCTCCAGCCTCGACTCGATCATACCAATCACGACCGCGTCGGGAACCAGCAAACCCTGATCCATCAACTTCTTCGCCTCTATTCCAAGGGTGGTCTGATTCGCCACTTCGCTCCGAAGAATATCCCCGGTCGAAAGATGAACGAGGCTATAACGGGCGATCAGTTTCTCCGATTGGGTGCCTTTACCGGCTCCCGGCGGTCCGAAGAGTACGAGGTTCAACATGGCGATGATCAGGAATTGGCAAGCTTATAGATATCGTTAAGGTTTCGGCCCAGGCCGTCGTAATCCAGGCCGAAGCCCAGTAAGAAGTCGTTAGGAACTTCGAATCCGACATAGTCGAGTTTGACTTCCCGTTTCAATGCGGCCGGCTTGAACAACAAGCTCGCAAAAGAAATCGATGCCGGCTGTCGTGCATTCAACTCATCCAGAAGGTGAACGGCGGTTTCGCCGGTATCAACGATATCTTCCAGGATGATGACATGCCGGTCCCGGATTTCCTGCGTTAAACCCACAAGGTTTCGGACATTACCGGTCGATTGCGTACCCGAATAGGAAGCCAACCGGATGAAGGCTAGCTCGCAATCGCCTTCGAATCGTCTGAATACTTCGGATCCAAAGAGAAAGGCGCCATTCAGTACTACGACGAAGACAGGACGTTTGCCGGAAAATTGCTGGTTGATCTCCGCGGCCATCTCGGCAATCCGCGTTGTGATCGTACTGCTGGGAATGGAAATCTCGAAACGCTTATCGCGTACAACGATGGTGGACATAGGCCGGCCGGCTAAGGCGCAAAAGTAAGCCGAAACTCGCCCTTGTGCAATGTTCAACGGTACTCCGGGATTGAGTATTTTCGTCCTCGAAATGGCGGGCAATCCCTCAGTTTCTGCTAAAATCGGCATCCTGGGCGGAGGCCAATTGGGTCGCATGCTGCTCCAGAAAGCGGCCGACTGGAACCTGATTACCCATGTTTTGGATCCAGACCCGAACGCGCCTTGCAAAGACATCGCGAGTTCCTTTACCATCGGCCATTTTAATGACGAAGCTGCAGTATACGAATTCGGCAAGGAGCTTGAGGTCCTGACTATCGAAATTGAACACGTCAACACCACCGCACTGGAACGGCTGGAACAGGAAGGAAGAAAGATCTTCCCACAACCGCGCGTCATCCGGCTGATTCAGGATAAGGGAGCTCAAAAATCGTTCTTCAGTGAACACGGAATACCGACTGCTCCATTCACGCTGGTCAACAATAAAAGTGAAATCCTGTCCGGCGGTACTGAACTGCCGGTCATGCAAAAACTATGTCGTGGAGGCTACGACGGCAAAGGTGTTCAACCTTTGCGAAGCACTGCTGACCTCGATAAGGCCTTCGATGCTCCGAGCGTGCTCGAAGCCTGGGTACCCTTCGAACGGGAAGTCGCGGTTATCGTCGCACGGAACAGTCGTGGTCACTGCAAGGCATTCCCTCCGGTCGAGATGGATTTCAACAAGGAAGCCAACCTGGTCGAATTCCTGTTCTCCCCTTCCAGTCTATCCCCGGCCGTTGCGGCTGAAGCCGAACGCATCGCACGACAAGTTGCCGAAGCCCTTGATATGGTAGGCGTGCTGGCAGTTGAAATGTTCCTCACTACAACCGGGGAACTGCTGGTCAACGAACTGGCTCCACGTCCGCACAACAGCGGCCATCACACCATCGAAGCCAACCAGACCTCCCAGTACGAGCAACACCTGCGCGCCATCCTCGGACTGCCCCTGGGTGATACGTCCATCATCCAACCTGCGGTGATGGTGAATCTGTTGGGTGAAAAAGGATTCGAAGGCCCGGCTCGCTACGAGGGTCTCGAAGAAGCCCTGTCTATTCCGGGTGTGCATGTACATTTATACGGCAAACTGCTGACGAAGCCATTCCGAAAAATGGGGCATGTTACAGTCTGCCATCCGGACCTGGAAGAAGCAAGACGTATTGCCAGAACCATACGTGATACACTGAAAGTAAAAGCATAACGTCCACATATCCACCCAGCGCAATGTCCAATCCACTTGTAGGTATCATCATGGGAAGCCAGTCCGACCTCTCCGTCATGCAAGACGCGGCTCAACTGTTGACTGAATTCGGCATTGCCCATGAGGTCAGGATAGTTTCCGCTCATCGGACACCGGAGTGGATGATGGATTATGCTAAGACCGCGGCCGACCGGGGCCTCAGAGTTATCATCGCGGGTGCCGGTGGCGCCGCCCATCTTCCGGGCATGGTAGCTTCGATAACACCCCTGCCGGTAATTGGAGTTCCGGTGCGATCAAGCAATTCCATCGACGGCTGGGACTCGATCCTTTCCATCCTCCAAATGCCCAATGGAGTTCCGGTTGCAACGGTAGCGATCAACGCGGCACAAAATGCGGGTATACTGGCCGCGCAGATATTGGGAGCTGCTGATCCCGAAGTCAGAAAAAAGGTTCTGGAATTCAAGAATTCACTCCGTGAAAAGGTGATGAATGCCAATGATGCCTTGAAAAAAGGGTCCTCCTAAGTGCCGGGGCACCTCCGCATATAATCAACCGCATTTACAGTTTCTTTCCGACTAATGACCCCGATAGTTTCGCGGTCGAATGTCCTATCGGCTGATCCTTCTCGCAGCGTGTCTCGCCCTTGCCAACGGTGTTCTTGCATCGAACATCCGCTCCTGGGGAATGGCCACGAGCGGCGTTTCGTTGAGTGACGAGATTGCCATTCTCACGAATCCCGCTTCTCCTGGAGATACCAGCGCTTCCACCGTGCAGGCGTATGTGGAAGATCGCTATGGGATCGGCCTGCTGCGGAATTGTGGGCTGGCTTTCGCTACCGCAGCAGGAAATCGCCGCCTAGGAATGGAAGTCACCCAGACCGGGAAAGCTCCTTATCGCAACAACCAGGTGAACCTTTCTGCCGGAATCACACTTTTCAGCAAGTCCCGCTTCGGCATCTCGCTCAGAGCTTACCACCGATCTGTGCGTGAGCAGCAGCAGACCACGTCGATCCTCACGTGGGGTTCGTCCCTGGGGTGGTGGATTCAGCCATTTCCAAAGACGAGCCTTGGACTGGTCATCGATCACCCTGAATCCATGACACGAACGATCTCCACCAATGACGAGCAGCCAAGTATTCGCTGCGGATTGTCCTGGAGCCCTTTGCGGGCTATCAACTGGTCTCTGGAAGCTGTCCAACGCTCGGGAACGCCTATTGTAGTCGCATCCGGTATACGGTATCAGGCCACGAGTATGCTGGGGTTTTCCTGCGGCTGGAGATCGGATCGCATGCTACTGAGCCTGGGTAGCAGCGTTTCGTTTTCAACCTGGAGATTGGACTTCTACTTCGAACAACATCGTCAACTGGGAACGCGTACCGGTGCAGCGCTGCTGTTCTTTCTCCACAAACGGTCATGAGAAGGCCTGAAGGATTGCTGACTTTACTGATGCTTGCCGCGATCTACAGCGTTCGGGCACAGGATAGTCTGCAGGAAATGAAGCCGATTGAAGCAATAGTCTGGCGCGAAGACGGAACCGACCGTGATGGCGCGGACGCGATGGAAGAGATCAGCCTGAGGATGAGTCAGCGCATCGATCTGAATACCGCGTCCCTGGAACACTTGAAAGAACTACCGGGTCTGACGAATGAGCAAGTGGAACGAATGATCGGCCATCGGGAGCGTTTCGGACCAATTCTTCGTTTGGAAGAACTCCAAGTAATTGCCAGCCTGTCACCCGATGACATCCGGCGGATCGCGCCCTATATCAGAATCACGGATCGGCAAACCTTTGCCATCAAGCAAGCCCAGCTACGGCAGGAATTGATCGTTCGCCTTGGAGGAGCAGGAACGGTTTGGAATGGAACAGAACAAGAGTACAAGAAAACCGCCGGGAACGGATTTCGAAGTCTCCTGCGCTATCGTATGCGAATCAGGGACCAGTGGACAATGGGATTACGGATGGAGAAGGATCCCGGCGAAGCCTGGTTGGACGATAAACGCCGACCGGATTATATCGCTGGCTTTATCAGCTATAATGGCAGAGGTTTGCTCCGCAAATTAATCGTAGGCGACTATGCGGTGCAGTTTGGTCAAGGAAGTTTGGCATGGCTCGGCTTCGGAACAGGCTTCACGGCTGACCCCGCATTGTTGCGTCGACAAGCGCGTGGCATACTTCCCTATACATCTTCCGATGAAAATGCTGGTTTGCGCGGGGCCGCAATCTCACTTGGAAGAAAGTCCTTTACGATGGAACTGTTCGTCAGCTCCCGGAAACGTGACGCGGGAATTTCCGACGATTCGTTGGCCCAATTCTCTTCTCTTCAAACTTCCGGTATCCATAGTACCCGACAGGAAATCGCCGGTAAAGCCACGTTCCCGGTGACCATACTTGGTTGCCACGGATCATTCAGCGGAAAAAGTAAATCGCTTGGAGCAACCGCCCTCTTTCAGCATCTACCGAAAAATCTATCACCGAACGACAATGCCTATGCTCAATATCGAATCTTTCCGGAAAAAGTTGTCGCCGGATCCATCGCCGGAACCTGGCACTGGCAAAACACAACATGCTTCTTCGAATCAGCCTATCGAAATGGCAGCCATAGTCTCGTTGGTGGAATTCAGGCTGCGTTGGGAAAAAAGCTGAACGCCGGAATCCAATACCGGAATTTTGGCAGAGGACCAGTAACGCTCCTGAGCGATGCACCCGGTGAAAACATGCGCAACGAAAACGAAAATGGATTTGTGTTTTCTCTCCAGTCGCGTCTTTTACCTGTGTGTACGCTTCAGGTGTTGCTGCAAAAAACCACGTTTGATTGGCTTCGTTACCGCATCGACAGCCCCAGCATGCTGGATGAACAGCAACTACAGGTATTCTATAATCCTAACCGGAAGACACAATTCCGCTTACGCTATCGCAGAAGGTCTTATCCGGTCGGATCCAATAATGCATATGAACGAACCACATTTTCACAGTCGAGGGAAAGCATACGATTCTCCATGACAACCAGCCTCCCTCCTTTCCTCTCGTTGGAAACGCGGTTTGAGCATCTGCACGATGGAGACGAAAAAGGATGGCTGGCCTTTACCGACTGGTCTATAAGGCCGCTACGGTCTCCGATACAAGGGACCATCCGTTTCGCCCTTGCCGAAACCACTTCCTATGCTGCCGCGATCTATAGCCAGGAGCCGGATGTGTTATATGGTTTTTCGATGCCCGGCTACACTGGAACCCTGACAAGAGTTGTTGCCGTAATCAAATGGCGCGTAGCACGATCGCTGGACATTGCTGTCAAAAACGGATGGACACGATCCGGGCAGGACAGTAACCTGAATCATCCGGATGGAACGATAAAAAGCGACCTCTCGGTTCAATTACGCTGGAATCAAGGTTCCAACTGAACTTCGTAGCCCAGGTTACCCAGTGCTTTCCAAAATCCGGGAAAGGATTTAGCAACCTGCTCCGCATCCGTTACACGAATGTACCCGCATCGGGTTGCCAGCAGCGCCATGGCCATCACGATGCGGTGATCCGCGAATCCGTTTAGCAAGATCCCATCAGTCCGTAATGGCTGAGCGGAATGCAGCACCAAACCGTCATCGACTAAACTGCAATCCGCTCCCAA